>Ga0180438_10008408_pt1 | contig 13132 bp, 8 predicted proteins | sample SS_ome_12_FD_132455 | JGI IMG/M metagenome (GOLD analysis project Ga0180438, IMG submission 132455) | Hypersaline lake sediment archaeal communities from the Salton Sea, California, USA - SS_3_D_2 metaG | ecosystem: Environmental > Aquatic > Non-marine Saline and Alkaline > Hypersaline >... | reverse complement strand
GGTGGCTTTCTAACTTGCAAACATGCTCCCTGTCGTGCTGCTGAGTAAGTTGAATAGCTTTTCCACGAATAGGATTTCTCTCGCCCGGCGAACCTTTGACCAATCATTCACAACCTCGTGAGACGCCAAATTCCTCAACTTTCTGAGTTCATTAAGCAGCTTGCCAAATTTGGATAGATTGCCAAAACTAATTGTGGCTCCATATTCCTTATGGATGCAATAGTAGAACTCGCCGGCGGTAAGCCTATAATTGTGGGGCTTTTCCTCATCAAAGAGTGTACTCCAGGTCCCGAATGTGAATCGCGCATCTTTATAAATACGATCGTTTCCCGCCCGAATCCATCGCCTCCCAAGTTCATTTACAGCGCCATATGCCTGAATCCACTTGCGCACCTTGGGAAGTAAACACTGCTTCAGTTGGACTTCTACCGCGCGAGCATACCCAGAAATCACAGCAGCGTAGTCATGTAACATCCACCCGTGATACCTGTAAAGGAACTCAGCTAGCGTCAGAGCTTGTACACTCTCTGGTGTCAACTCATCAAATTGGCTTTCCAGTTCCTTCTCTAACCGCTGTAGCTGTTCCATGTCATCGGACAGTATCCGCTTTTGAAGTTCCTGGATCTCGGGATTGTCGGCATCGTGTTTGAGGGCTTGCATGACCCATTCCAGGGCCAAGCCGCGCCATCCCGTTTCAAGATAGCAAATAGCAAGGTAGTCCGAATTTCTTGTGGTATTGTATTCGGAAACTCTTCATGAAACTCAAGAAGAGTGGAAATTGCATCGTAGAAAAGACCTTCCTCTTTAGCTTGTAGTCCCTCTGCCAAACCGCCTGCCTCGCCAATTGGTTCACTCGATTCGCCCGATTCAACAATCCGAGCAAGTGCATAATAAAAGTAGTAATCGTCTGGATTTTCATGTGGATCAATACTTTGCCAACGTTCATCGAACTTTTTGGCAAAGATGCTGTTCCACTGATAATGGTTGATAAGCTCCATGATGAGATGATCACACTCTCCCCAGAACATCTCCCATATTGCGGTTCCTGCGTAATCGAGTTCTAACATCCCAGGCAAATCTACCTCGATCAGCCAATCGGTATGGCCACCCAATTTGGAATGATCCTCTGCCACCTCAAGCAAAAAGCAGGCCACTTCATCGGGGTTCCATTTTTCTTTGGACTTTACGATGTAATCAAGAATGACCCCTGGCACATCGATGGGATAATCGCTCATGTCATAGTTACCCCAAACCATGCCATAAAACTCGTAGGAGCCCTCGGCATCAGAGAGGTAGTCGAGGAACATCCGTTCCTGTTCTTCTCGAGTCTTTGCTGCTGAAATACCTTCCAATAGCTCACGAGTGGGCATAAGCCAGTTATACCGGTTACTGAATGGGATGTCCATGATTCTCCTTAACCCACTATGATGTGGACCTGGCTTCCACGCCCAATGCCTGGTCAATCATCTTCTGGACCTCCTGGGCCAACGTCTGCGCCCGCCGCCGCCACTGGGACAGGGTGCCGTCCTGCCAATACTCCATCACAGGCACCCGAAGGCCCGGAAAGTAGACCATCGCCTGGGCGTGCAACAACTCCTCGACCCGTGCCGCCAACGCTGATTGTAGCCCCGGTGCGATCTGAGGTATCTGCAACGTATGCACCTTGCCCGCCGAGACCGCACGCACGGTGGTGCCAGAAGCCAGTGCCCACAATTGTTCGCCTAACACGCGGTGGTGCAGCAGCGCCAACAACGCCAGCCCATGTAACCGTGAGCGCGGCTGTAGGAGAGCAAAGGCACTGGACGCGACCAGTGGCATCTCTGTCTCCAGCACCAACACCGCCTTGTGCAGCGACGAATAGACCCTTGGCAGCAGCAGGTCGCCTGGCTGCAGTTGAAACGTCGCGCGGGCGGGTAGGTCGCGCACCTCTTTAACCGCCAGACCCTTCGACAGCCCTTCGACTCTGCTCAGGACAGGGCTCAGGGCTGGCCCCGGCCCCAACAGCCAGCAGCCGTCGCGCACGTCGCGGATCTGCGCGTACAGGCAATGGTCGTAGAGCAGATAGCCACGTTCGACGGGCAACCGCCGCTCCGCCGGGTTGACCGCCGCCCATTCCTCCAGCGGCGACAGAGGGCAGGTCAAGGTATCCAGCAGACGCTCCGGGCGACGGGTGATGACGTAATAGGTGGCATCCAGCCGCGACCCCATCTCCGCCGACGACGTCCAATGCACCTGCGTGCCATCGCCTAGGTCGGATGGACGCCAGCCGGGCGCGGGCGGTTCGGGCAACTCGAAGAGCGGCGGCTGGTCGGACATGCTTACACCTCAAGGTCTTCCCACCTGGGCGGCTGAACCCGCCCGGCGACGATGCCTTCCGCGTCCAACTGGCCCTCGATCAACGCTTCGACGTCGGCTTTGGCCTCGCGGACGAGTTGGGTGGCCCGATGGCGTAACGCAAAAGCCTGGCAGATGCTAGCGTCAATGGTTTGTTGGTGCTCAACAGGTATGAGAGGCACTAGAATATCATCCACGATTTCCGGATCAACGCGCGGCAACGTGGATCCCGCTGTCACATCAATGATCTGGTAGAGTCCCACATTGCTTTTGATCGCAAAGAAGACGTAATAGGACAGCACCGACTGGTTAGCACGATACACCAGCAATTCGGTTGAGCCACAAGCCTGCTTTACATGGGCTGGACAGATGCTCACTTTGTTTAGATATGGTCGCAACTTAGAGAACAAGATGTCTCCAGATTTGAACAACGCCGATGTCCCCGAAATCCCTGCTTCTTTGGGGGAAATGGGTTCAAAGTAACCCGTCATGCTGTCAATATCCGCCAGGCCCACATAATATGGCACTTGTGAGACCTTATCCGCTCTTACACGTTCGTTCCTGCGCTCAGCCAAATCTGCGAGCCGCTTGAGTTCCACACCGGACGACCGCAATTTTAGAATCACGTTGGCGCGACGCGGGTGAAAGTAGTGCGGCCCCAGTTCGCGCTCGACTATATCTGACTGCACCCAGGTTACCACTGGATTGGCGCTAGCAAGCTGATAACTGTCGGATCGCAATTCGGCTTGGTCGATTCGCTCAAGGTGCTCAGTTCCCAACGGCATCCCCAATGCCTCAGAGAGCAATTGCTCTGATGCCTCCCATAACTCTCTCGCCCGCGTGCGACAGCGTTCCGCCAGCCGTACCTTGGCCCCGATGTACTCTTGCACCGGTCGAGGGGGAAGGGGAACCAGGAAACTTCCTATGGATTCGAGATCGTTGTAGAAGATTCCTATGTTTGAAATGGCCCTATGCTTTTGCAACAGAAAAACAGGCGTTGCCATATAAGCGGCAAGATAGGCTGCATCTACGCTCTGTTTGGGCCTAATGCGGAATATACTTCCATTTACCAGGGCTTTGTCAAACCTCGGGGGGCAAAGGGCGACTGAGTTTGGGCCATCAATCGTTGCTCCCTTGGCAAGCAACAAAATCTCACTGGCTTTTGCCCTCGCCTTTGGGTTGTCTTCCCAATAGTGCGCTGGAACTCGCACTAGATTTTCATCATCAACAACGCCCAGGTCTTGAAAATCACCCCCACGAATCAACACAATACCTCGGTCGGTATAGTCAGAACTGGGTGGCAATATCCCATATTTACCTTCACTCCACAAGCACTTCAGTTCCATTAATTGTTGCTCACTGTTTTTAAGCCGCTCTTGATTCTCCAAAAACTGAGGTCTGTAGTAATCAGCATCCATGCGACGTTCGGTAATGGTCTTTGGGCCAACGTGCATTACCACAGGCGATCTGGAAATCACTCGATAGCTGTCTGCCATTTTCTACTCCAAGAATAGGCTCTCGCTCAGCGTAGGTCACGGTCTGCGCCGAGGCCTGTCGGACTTTCTAGCGGAAACGTAGGAACTCATTCCTCTTCCAACTCTGGCCCCGCCGTCTCTTCCCCAAACTCCTCCACCCCCTCCAGCCAAGCGCGGTCCACACTTTGCTCGCGTAGCATTTGGGTCATCGCCGCGCGGTAGCCGTAGAGCAGTTTGTCACTTATCTTGACCAGGCGCATCGCATACCACAGCGGCAGCGGCAGCGCGCCAGGGTGATCATGCAGAGTCAGATAGACCAGCATAGCCGCCAGCCGATCCAGCGCCTCGGAAGGCCAACGGTCGGGCGGGCCTAACGTCTCCACCTGCCAGACCGGAGTGCGGTAACCCACCTGCATGTGAAAGCCTATCAGCCCTTGCTCGCCCAAGAGTTTGGGGGCCGCGCGCAGCACGTCGCGCCCCAGGGCCGCGTAGGGATAGGCGGCAGTGCGCTTGCCAGGACGCAACAGTCCCCTGAGCACACGGGTCACACCGGCACGGCGCAGGTCGGCCCATTCGTCGGCCACCAGTTGGGCCAGTTCCGGCGTCACCGGATCCACCGCGCCCTTGACGCCATCGGCCTGGATAGCCGTCAGGACAGCGCCAAAATGTCGCCGCCCCAGGTGTCCCACCAGCGGGCCGTCGGGGTTTGATGGGAAGCAACGCTCCGCATAGCGCCCCCAGAAGCGAGTCATCAGCTCCAGCAGGTCGTTCCACTCATCGCGTACGTCCTCGTCGGCCAGGGCTGCCACGTGGAGTCCGCGCACCACCAGCAGCGGCAGGTCCAGCAGGATCAGATCTGGGAGCGTGGCCTCTTCGAACAGTTCCTCCAATAAAGAATAGGCCAGGCGATATTCTTTCCAGACCAGACGGTTTGAGACCTGGACAAAGGTCATATCGGCCACGTCTACCTGGCTGTCCTGGTAGCTGGGTGTGGCCTTGCCCTCGACCAGGTTCACATCCTGGCGCAGCGCCGCCGCGCCATAGAGCACCCCCCCAAAGGCTGGGATGGAATTGCTGGCAGTGGCAACGCCTGCTGCCCACACCCGCTCAAAATGAGCCTCGGGCAAATCGCGCACCAATCCACCAGCGCGGAAGCGCGGTGCGATCTCGTCAATGTAGCGCATCTTGCGCGCCACCCGACCAGCCGTGCCAGGCAGACGCAGTTGCATTGCTGCAGCTATGGATTGAGCCAACTCGATACTTTTCATCCCATCACTCCTGATCTGCATGGCGCGCCTCTCGCACCCAGGCACGCAGTCCCCATTCGTCCACCAGGCTGGATAACCGATCCGCCTGGGGGCGGTATTGCGCATCCAGTGCGCCTTCCAGTCGCAACGCATCCAACGCCGCATCCAGGTCAGCGGCGTTGACTTGGAGGAAGAGCCGTTTCCACAGCCAGCCGGGCAACGCCTGGCGGGTCAGGTCGGGACGGACGGCCCAGGCCACCACTAGGGCGCGCATCAACCCTGGATCCGCTTTCCTTGCTTCTAACTCTGCCGCTTCGTGCGGTTCTCTTACATCCCTCGTGCGCGTGCGGGCCTCGGCCCACGCCAGCAGCGCCGACAACAACTCCTCGCGGTCCAAGGGATCGGTGCGGGCGCTGACCAACAGCACTTGCGCCGCCACCCAGACGATGGACATGGCCGCGCGGGTCGGCTGATAGGCCCAGATCACTGGTTTGCTGCTGGCTGTGGCCAGGGTGCCGGTTCGCAGCGCTGTCTCGATAGCTTCGGTGCAATAGACACGCAGGTTGTCACGGCCCAAGGTCTCGCGGAGAACATCATCGGTCAGTTCAACGGTGTCAGCCCGCTGGCGGACCACCGCCACCGGCGCGGGTGCGTCAAGCAGGGAGGTCACGTCACCCAGAGGAAGTGGCGGCAGGATGAGCAACGGCGCAGGGTTGCGATAGGTGCGTTTGAGTAGCATCGGCACGTTTGGATCGTCCAATCCATCGCCCAGCAAGATCAATGGAAGTTCCCATCCGTGGCTCGCCAGGTCGGCCAGGGGATGTGCAGTAATGGTCGCTTCCGCCGACAAGCGTGTCATGGCTGGCTGATCCTGTTGTTCAGTCAAACAAAAGATGTGGGTCATCGTAACTTATCGGCGACCTCCCAGCGTCTTTATCGCAGCTTTACCGTCCGCTCGATCAGCTTCATCCCTTCCAGCTCTTGCAACGCCGTCTCATCTTCGGGCGAGATGGTGTAGCGGTCGTCGCGCAGCGCCACATAGATTTCCACCCAGCGGTCCCAGGTGGTCTCTTTGTCAGCGTCCTCAAAGTAGCGCCGGCCCGTCTCGACTACCTGCATGTTGAATGCCTCATAAGCAGCCTTGGTCTCGGCATAAGTCGCAGCCAGAGGAGGCACGGTCAATTGCGAGCGACGCTTGGCAGCGAGCACACGCCCCAGGGCCTGCAGCCGAGTCTCGTCAATGATGGCTTTGAGTTCAGCCTCCACGGCCTGGCGCAATGTGCTGATTTGGTCGGGCAGTGTGTCGAACTTACGCGCTGCTTCGACCTCAGCTTCCAGGGTATCTATCAGCTTCTCAGCGCCCTGGTCCACCTCGGCGTTGACCACCTGTTCCAATCCGCCTTCCACCAACGCGCGTAACTGCTCCAGACTGGCGCGGACTGCTTTGGCCTTCTGCCAGGCCGGTGAAGAGGCTTCGCCTACGAATTGAGCCAATGACTCCCAGGCGGTTACAGTGCTTTGGTAGTCCTGCAATCGCTCGGCCCAAAGAGAGCGGGCTGCCTGAAAGCGTGCCCAGAACGAGGTAGGCTGTGCCCGTTCGACGTATTGGCCCAACGCCTCCAGGCGATGCCAGGCGTTGCCATATTGCCCCATGAAGAGATAGGTATTGACGCTTTGTGGATAGCCGGGCATAGGGATAGCACCACGGGAACTGAGGGCCCCCGACACGGGTGAAGCTTTCAATTCTTCTGCCATCGCCTTCAAAGGCAGTGTCAACGGGGCAACGGGGAAGGGGTGACCATCTATGGTCTTGAGAGCTTCCGCCTCAGCCAATTGCTGTCCGATGGCGTGACTCAGTTGGTCGCGCCGCTGACGGTACTGGTCGCGCAGCCAATGGAGAAAGTGGACTTGGTGCCACAAGGAGAAGGTAGAAAGCCGCTGTTCATAGGTAGCGATGTGGTCGGTGGTGCAGTCAAAGGTGGCGCCGGTTTGCTGGTAAATGCCCGCCGGGCAGATGGCGTTCAGGCGACGTTCAATCTCATCCACCTGGCCTACCAACGCGCGGACGGTCTCTGGCGGGGCGTCGCCTCCCAGATCCAACACGCTGAAATCTGCCCCCGCTGCAATCTCTTCCACAGCGTCCAGGTCTTTGGGCGCAAAGCTACTGCTTTGTTTCTGCAATCTGCCTACCGTTTCGGTGGTAAACGTGTCGCCCAGGTCGGCTAGCACCTCCTGGCACTCGCCCTTTAACCAGACCGATGTAGCCTGTCGGTAGTCTTTGAGAGTTTGGGCATCCACCGCGCGGTAGGCCGATTTCGTCAGCGTGACCAGTCCTAACGCCCGTAGCAGTTCCAGGATTTGCTCCAACTGCTTGACAGCCTTTGATCTCTTCTCTGGCACGGCGAAAAAGAAGCGACGGACCAGCACTTCCAAGGTGGCTTGGGTCTTTAGCTCTTGCAGCAATGCGCCAAAAGCAGGGGGAATCACCGGTTCGTAAGGTTCAGAGCGGGTGACCACCTCCAACAATGCCTCCTGCCCGGGACCAGGCTCGGCATTGTACTGGCAAGCCTTTTTCACGCTGTCATGGGTTGTGGCTTCAAAGTCGGGGTTGACGTCCGGCGCAAGCTGGTCAATATTCCAGCCATTGACCAACATGGACCGGTAGCCACGCGCAAAATCGGCCTGCGAAATACGCTTGGAATGCCACAACGGGCGCAACAAGTAACCGCTTCGCTCGATGCCATCACACCAGGTCTGGGTATCACGTTGCCAGTTCTGCACCATCGTCCCCCGCGTGCTCTGGGTCTTGGCGCTGAGGATATCATGGGGCTGAAAGACCGTCCCCCGTCCAGAGTACTTGATCAGAAAAGCCTCTTCGACGCGGGTCAAGGCTCGTGGGATGGCACACAACTGGACACGCGGCAACAAACGCACCGCATTCCAATCGTCAACCGTGAAGCCAGAAGGCAAGAGCACAATGATCGGATGGACACCTTCTTGTCCTACCAGGTCGCCCAACTCTTGAGCCAGCTTTTCCAGGTCGTATCCATACGCAATCGTCACCTGCCCCTGGGGCGTCACCTGCAGTCCTTCAAAGCGAGGTGACTGGAACGCTGAGGCAAAGGTCACGGCAGCAGCGGACCGGACCTGGCGGACGGTGGATGCATCCATGACGACTGTCTCATCAAGGAGACGGGCAAAACCCTGGCAGATGGCCATCCGTCGCTTGCGGTCCGATTTGTCTATGTCCTGCGCATACCGATCCAGATCGGCATCTTTTTGGTCGTCTTGGAGAAAGGCAATGGTTCCTGCCTCCCGTTTGAGCAGAATGTCCAACTGTTGCAGCAGAGCAAAGGATGGCCCCAAGTAGTGTCGGTTTGACATCTGGTATTTGACAAAGACGCCATGCAGCGGCTCGGCTATCTGTGGGATGTCTACATTGGGCCGCTCGTACAGCGCACTCAATTGGGCCGTGAAAGCGTTCAGATCACGACAGACCACAAAGTTGCCCTCTGGCACACCAACGGAAAAGGCGCGCAGAGCAGCCAGCAAGCTGCTTAGGCTGATTTCGCTGTTGTAATAAATGAACCGGTCACCACCACGCGGAGAGAGCTTGAAACCGATCTCTGGCTTGACCAACTCTTCCGCTAGCGTGCTGGCGTCAATGTGTACCTCCATTAGATCAACAAAAGCTGGCCCACTCATGCCCGGCACTGTAACTCCCTGTAATGCCTTGACCTCAGTCTTGTCCAGGTCGCCCAGCGAGACGGGCAGTTGACCGAAGACCAGTCGTTTGATCATCTCGGTGGGAGCCTTCTTGACCCCTCGCATAAGATCAAGCACGGTCAAGTCAAATATCCATTGAGCGCGTGGCTCCGCACGTGCGAATTCTTCGACAAGCTGCCAGGCGGTCACTGTTTGCCCCTGTTCACGAGCTAGGCGGTGGCTCTCGTGGATGGAACTCATCATCACGTTGAACCAGCCAAAGTTGCGGTTACAGGCGATGAACGCCCCTTCCAATGTACCCGGCGGATAGTCCACCGCCTGGCCCCGTGCTTCAGCTTGCTCACGCAGATAGCCCACGTACTGGTGCACGTCACCGATGCGGTTCGGTTCCAACTCGATCGAATCGGTACGGCGGCGATTGGGGCCGATTTCGATCTTGTCGCGCATGCCGATCGAGCAGAGCACCAAAAAGTTAACGTAGGGATGTGCCTGGCGGTAGTTTTCGTGCTTGATGACCGTGGAGACCATATCCAAATAGTCCTCGCGGATAGCCTCCTGGCCCTCCTCACGCAGCCCTTTTTTGAGGTCGGCCAGCGTTTCCACCTCATCTACCACCACCCAAAGGTGTTGAATGCCCGCCGCACGCAAAACGTCCATCGCAGCCGACAATCGGGTGTCGTCGTCGCCCTTTTCGAGAGCGTTACCCAACGCCTCCAGGTCAACGCCGCGGGCTTTGAGAGCCGCGCGCAGGTCTTCAAGCAGGGAAGGGGGCACGTCGTAGCTGCCGGTGGGTTGCGCCACCAACTGCAGTGCCGCATTGGAGACCCTGGCGACCCAATTTTCGGCAAAGAGGTCGTCGTCACACACCATCTTGTAACGGATGTAGAGCGGCAGGATGCCTTCAGCCAGTTGGGGTTGCAAGAGACGGCCGTCAGCACCATTGGGGACGACAAATTCGTCCTGATTGAGCACCCAACACTCGATATAGCCAAAGGTCTGGGCAAAAAGCTCATAGCCAATCCGCGTTTTGCCCAACCCCCAGTCGCCGATCAAGGCGAAAAAGCCAGCGATGTCGTCGGCCTGACCGCCCAGGAAAGCCTGCTTGGACTTGAACAGACCATTGAATACAGCGTTTTGTCCAACTAGGGGAAAATCCACCGGGTAGAGGGCTACGCCCTTGTTGGACCATAGTTTGACCGTCTTCATTGTCTCCAAACTCCTTGTCTCTTTGGCTGCCGGTAATGCAAAAGCCTCCTCATAGCTGCGCGAGCGATCGTGCCACGGTGCTCCGCGCGCATACGACAAATACTCCATCTGTTGCTTGCTTTCGGTATAGCCGTTGTAAAAGCCCACCGACTCGTCGCGCCGGTCCCAAACCATCAATGGATCCAGCGGATAGAGCGTCTGCGAATCCTCGGCGCTTTCGAGCAGAAAGAGATGCTGTGGCTGAAGCCAGTCGGCTGGCGCAAAGGTGGCCTGCCACGGGCGGCGAGTAACGCCAGCAAGTACCTGTCCCTCCAACAAAACGTTCGTACCCTGGGTGGTGATCTCCTCGACGTAGACTAAATCACCCCAAAGATGCGGCTGCAGAGTCTGTATCATCACTAGCAGGCTTGCTTCTATCAAAGGATTAACGTCCTCAAAGAAAGCCCTCCGGGGTGCGCCGTGGCCACGGGTCTTGTTGCGCATCTCGATCAGCGCCTGCAGCAACTCGGCCAATGTCACCTTGGTCTTGTCACGCTTGGTATGCCCCAATAGCTCGGTGATCATCTGATCCAGTTCAAGCACCGGTGCGTCGCGCAGCTTTTTGCGCAGCAGGCCCTCCAGGAATCGCGCTGGTCGGTCTCCAGCCTGGGTGAGCAGCTTTTGGCTCTGAGCCAACAGTTGCGCCCAATGGCCGGCGCTGGGCTGCCGAAAGTCGTCGCGCAAGAAAGCAACCAGCTCAGGCGACACCAGCTCCCACACGCGCACGCGCCCATACGCTTGAGCCGTCAGGCACTTGAGGAGCACTTCGTGGAGATACCCCAGGCTGGCAAAACGCTCGGCTGGTTCGCGAGCCACTAAAGCATCTTGGTAAGCTGTCGCCAATGGAGTGAGCGCTTGGGTCGCCAATTCCGTTTCAAAAGCCTGCCGTTCTGCCGCGTCCATCATCCCCTCCTACGTCAACACTCGCAGCTTGACCATCTGCATGTCCTCATCGTCGAACAGACCCCGGCCCATACGCGGCTGACCCAGGTGCCGATCCAGCACCTCAACCCGCTCTTCAAAGATGCCACGCCGTATCAGTGCGTCAAAGGCTGTGGTCCGTTCGCCGGGTGGCAGATCGGTCAGTTCTCCCCAGCGATCCGCTGCCTCTGAAGCGACGACAAAACCTCGCTCGTCGGCCAGCTCGTCCATAACGTAGGCCAGTCGTACCCACTCGTCGGACAGGTCCGGTGGTCTCACATACTCCTCACCTAATAGGTCACGGGTGATCTCCAGGCTGAGGTGCCGGGCCAAGGCATCGGTGTCAATGTACCAGACGCCACCACCCTCGACCAGGATGCCCAGTGCGTGGAACACGTACAGTGCGGTCTTGAGTGCCGAGTTCACTTTGTTTGTGGAAGGTAGCCGTTTCATCGCGCCTTCCAGTACAAACTCGTCAGCCAACTCAAACCCTGCTGCCTCGATCTCTTCGCGCCACCAGGGGCCGATCGCCACCTCGACGTGGTCGAACAGAAGACGGTTAAAGGCCGCACCTCGCTCGTCAAAGAGTATGTAGGTGCTCTCTCCTATCAACTGCGCCCGCTGCGTATGGCCAGCAAAATAGCCTGGTGACTCAAAGCGCAGCGCGTGCCCGTGGCTGAGCAGGTGAAGCAGGACACGGGTGCGCGGTTCATAGCGGGCTAGTTGTTCAGCCAGCAATTGCTGCCAACGGATGCCATCAGGCGCTTGGCGGTAGGCTTCGCCCATTTGCAGGGCCGCTTCGGTGGGCGCCCACTCGTCACTGGCACGTTCCCAAACGGTCAGACCCGAGACCCGGTGCGAGCCATTGGGCGTGACACGGCGGAAAAGATTGATGCCGCGCAACAAGAGCTTGTCCTGTCCGATCTGCAGCACTCCAAACAGGTTGGTCAGCAGATTCTCTCGTCGGGGCTTGCGGCCGCGGATATACGACAATCTAAACAGTTCTGTGCCGATCTGCCGCCGGGTGTAGGTCCGACCTGGCGTTAAGCGGGCCATAGCCTGCGGATAGGTCTGGAAACGCTCGGACTCGCTCCAGAGAAATAGTTTGTTGAGCCCTAATCGTGTGATCTGTGTCACCTTGTCTCCTTGAGATACCTTTCGAGACGCACCTGCTCCTCCCTTGCCGGGCCACGCAGAAGCATCAAGGCCCGGCGTCGTTCATGCAACGTCCGTGCATAGGACTCCTGCAGAAGGACCTGGCCGCCCTTGAACTCGAACGCCCCGACATCAATCCAGTGTCCTAGGATATGCCCGACCTGCGCTGACGATGGCCTGCTCAATGCCCGGTAGCCCAGCGTCTCGACCAGAGCTGGCAACAAGTCAACCAACGCTCCACACTCCCGGTTGCCCACCAGTACGCGCGCATCGCCCAGTTCGTCAGGGACGAATAACGTCAGCGCATCCGAGCCATAACCACTAAAACGCACCGCAATCACGATCCTCAGCACGGCGCGATAGTAAGGCTGCTGGGCCAACACATCCTGCCAGATGACGGGCACAGGTTGTGTCGCGTCGCACAACGGGTCACCTTGTGCGTCAAAGAAAGACAGGCTGCTACATACCGACTGCCGGGCGATAGACCAGGAACCAGGTGGGGGCAACGCCAGGTGTCCCGCTGCATCCTTTGTCAGGTCGAAATCGGGCAACAGGGCCACTGGCATGTCACTGGACACTACCGCCGGATGGGGGCTGGCAAAAGACGCCGCGTGGCTCAGGACTGCTGTAAAGAGCTGTTCCGGCGTCCCGCTCAAACCCAATAGGGTCCGGTCCCAAGCGGCAAGGGACTCGTGCTGCGTGTGCCAGTCCGAGAAGCATGCCGCCACACGTTCCGATGGCCACTCGACCATGCGCCCCTGCCCGGCATCCAATTCGTCCAACAGCGCGTTGATCTCCCCCGCCAATCCAGCCAAGTCATGCGCTATCCATTGCTCCAACTGCTCGTGATAGTCTACTTGTCCAGCCCAGACCAGTCCTTCCGCCAGCACTGCGACCAGGTAACGCCGGTAGGCAGGGAGGGCGAAACAGACCCGGCGCTGGTGTTCCAATTCGGATAGGTCGGCGGGGAGGGCCAGGTAGGCGTTTGTCGCCGCATAGGCCCCGCCATCAGCCAGCGATGCGACCCAG
>Ga0180438_10008407_pt1 | contig 13134 bp, 24 predicted proteins | sample SS_ome_12_FD_132455 | JGI IMG/M metagenome (GOLD analysis project Ga0180438, IMG submission 132455) | Hypersaline lake sediment archaeal communities from the Salton Sea, California, USA - SS_3_D_2 metaG | ecosystem: Environmental > Aquatic > Non-marine Saline and Alkaline > Hypersaline >... | reverse complement strand
GCAAGTCCCTCCCGCCCGGTTGAGCCCGAGCCCGAGCGGAGCCCTGAGCCCCGAGGTTGACCCCTCGGGGCTTTTTTGTTCCGAGCTTGCCCGCGGCCGGATAACAATAGGAAAGGAAATCAAACCGAAAGGGTAGACAATGACAAAGGAAGAATTAGAGCGCAAGGTTAAGAAACAGCTTTATCGGATTTCCGGGCTTGAAAAAAACGACTTGCACGAAAACTTGATAAGTCGATACGCAAGCGTTGTTATTTTCAAGGCGGGGGAAGGCAACGGGGATGCGTTGCTTGATGGGTTGGAGGGAGCTTTAGGTAAGCCCGGTATTGATGCCCTTTCCCGCACGGTTGAGCTTGCCGAAAGGATAGGACATAACGCACAACAGTAAATGCCCCCCTGTTGCCCCTCACAAGTCCGAGGAAGGGAGTAACGATTAAAGAGGGGTATTGACCGGGCTAGTTGATTGCGTTCCTCTGAGGGGCTTACAGGAAGCTTGACAGGGGCTCCGCGCGTTGGTAGCTTGGCAAGCGGGTTGCGGGCTCCGGTTCGGAGTCTTGCCCGGTCCCCCCGCTTGCTCGGGGACCGCGCGCCAACCTCCCCCGGGAGCCCCTAACGCACGGGCAACCCCTCGGAGCGGCGCCCCCCTCCCGTCCCTTGGAGTCCCCCCGCCCCGAGCCCGCAACCCATCTTTTTCCCACGATGCGCCCGGGGTAACCCTGATTCCGGGCGCATTTTTCTTGCCTAAATTTTCTAACAATTACCGATAGGTTCCTTGAAATCGGTAGGGTTTCAAAAATTTTTTTCGTTTTTTTTGCTCAAGGGGCTTGACTTTGCCCGAGCTAGCCTGTATATATATCTATAGATGATGAACGAAACACACAATAACGGAGCCAACGAAATGAAAAAAACAACGACCATCCGCCGCAACGCAAAGCGCATCAAAAACCTCGGGCAGAACGCCAAAGCGATTACCGTTTACTCCCTCAGTAACGGTTTCGTTGGCTCCGAGATTGAAGCGGACAAGGTTTCCGATGTTGCGGAGCGGATTGCGGCGGATAGGGATTGCCGGTTTTCCGACCGTAACGGCAAGGTGTGTGCTCACATTCATAGCAACCTCTGGTATGAGATTCAGGACTAAGAGCCCCGAGGGAGCCCCGCAAGGGGCTCCCCGGTCAACGATACACAACAGGGAGAAAAGACCGATGAAAAACGACCTTAACAAAATCTCTGATAACGGTTGGTTTGAGAAAAGAACGGATATCGGTGTTGCCGGTATCTATCATCAAGCCCGGATTGAGAACCCGAGCAACGAAAAGAGTTGGCGCGCGGATAGGCCAACAACAACCAAAGCCTCGGGCAAGTGGTCTAAGCCCGAGTAATCCCCCCTCCATACCTCCCCGCCTTGCCCCCTCCCGGGGGCATTTTTTTTGTCCGATACATCAAGTCATTACCCGAGCCCCCAAACGGGCGGTTTAAGCCCTCCGAGCCCTCCGCGGGGGCTCCCGGTCCCCGAGCCCAAGGAAAGCCCGGGAGGGGCGCTTACAGGGGCTCCGCGGGGCAAAAAAAGCTTTCCCCTTACCAAGCTCCCGGATAAGGATAGGAGCCAACGGAGGAACCAAGGAAAATGAGCAAGGCAAAGAAGCCCGAGCGGATGAATGCGGGGGAAACAGCGGTGTTGATTGCGTTGGGGATGGAGCGGCAAGGAATCGAGCGGAGGGAGCTTGACCGGCTAGCGGAGAACCCCTTTGTTATCCCGAGCCTCGAAAGCCGCGGATTCATCTATACGCACGGTAAAATTGTTGTGCCAACAATGAAGGGGAGCGGATGGTTAGAGGTTGTTGCGGCAACGATTCTTAAAGGCGCGATAGGGGATGATTGATGGAGCGTAAAAGATTCATTCATCAAAACGGCTTGACTCATCCCGAATCAGATGGTTGGGGGGAGCTAGCAGACCTTTGGGCAATCGAGGAAACCGCGCGGGAGATTCATCAACCCGATTGCGGCGTTGATGATTGCCCCCTTTGCGCGCAATTGAGGGCATACGAAAAGGGCAACTCAATTTTCGGTCAATGGTTGACCGTTTCAAGGTTCATTACTCGGATTTTCGGGCGCGTGAATCCCGCGGTTGCTTGCTTGATGAAGGATGAAACGCCCCCTTGCGTTGCGGATATCCCTGAAACAATCGGCAAGCTCTTTGCGCTCCCATTGGAGCAACAAGCGGAGCTTTACGGTTGCCCCCTTTCCGAGCTAGAAGCTATCAAGGAAAAGCGGTCAATCAAGGATGATGGTTTCTGGATTAACGTTGCCGTTAAGCTGTCAAGCTATGTTATGGAGCGTTTCGGGATAGGGGTTGGTTGATGAGCGGCATACGTTGCACGGGCTCCCGACCCCTCCGCAAGTCGGGGAAGCAAGTTCTTTTCCGTTATCTTGATGGTCGCAAGGAATACCATTACGTTGAGGGGGAGCCCGCGTGTTACTCATTGATTAGAGGAATAGACAAAGATAAAATGATACCAGTTGTAAGAATGGCAATGTTGAAAGGAAAAGACATCAAAAGTATTTACGGTGATATTGTCTGCTTTAGGCGCGTTTATGTTCCTATTGAGGGGCGCGTTTTGAAAACGATTGAATACCACGAAATTGATAGCTTGAAGGGTTGAGCTTTGGCAACGTCAACCGATTTACATTGCCGTTTTAGGTTATCAATCGGGGGCTCTTTTGAGGTTCTGTTTGATGATATCAAAGCTCCAAAGTATGCCCTTGTTTGGTTCTGTTTCAATGATGGTTATGAAATGACTTGGGAGGTTGAGTTACCACTTAAACCGCTCTGTTACTTCAATGAGCAACGCCCGATGGGACAGACCAATAAAAGGGGCTTGTATGTTGCTCCCCGCTTTGAGAAAGTGTCAACAATGTTCCGGTTGAAAGCCGTTGGGGTCAACCAAACGGAATTTGTTTATGAGGAATCCCCGCAACTCCCTCCGCGCGCCCGTTGGAGGATGGTAAAGCAGAAATTCAAGCGGAGATTTGCCGTTATCAAAAAGAACGTTGTAAGGCGTTACAGGAAGCGGGCAAAGGTCAACAAGCATTTCAAGAGGGTTTTTCAATGAGTCAACGGGAAATGGTTATGTTTCATTGCCCGGTTTGCAATACGCATACTCCGGCTTATACCTCAATCAAAAACATTGTGCGCGGGTATTGCCCTTGCGGAATCGAGGCAATAACGCTTGTTATCTTTATGCCACAAAGCAAAAAAGGTGTTGACTTTTTGCTTGACCTTTGGAAACGCCTTTTGATGAATGCAACGGACCCGAGCAAGCGGCATATCCTAGAGGGATTCGCGCGGGTCTACGGTCCAACCATGTTACCATCAAGGAATTGAGGTTTATAAAATGGCTCATATATCGTTCAAGGATTGGTTAGAAAACTGGATTGATGGAATGAAGGAAAGCCGTAGTTTCTGGGGAGCTATGGCGCACGATTTGAGGGTTCAACTTGAGCCTTACTTTGTTGAGGAAGCGGAAGAATTAGACCCGCTTGAAATTGCCGAAATCCTCGGTTTGAAGCCCGCAACCGCTGAATACTGGCTTTTCAATGAATTGGTTATGCGTTACCTTGATGAGAAAAAACACTTTGACGAAACCGAAAGACTAAAGGATAAAAACTTGCGCGCGTTTGTTGCGCAAATGCCCGAGGTAGAAAAAGCAACCTTGTTGCGCAACAAAAATAGGGTTGTTTGGCATGGCCCTTGGGAATACTTAGTCAAGCAAGGTTTGATTCGGTATGACCCCTCCGCATTGATTACAAACGTTGATATTACCAAGCTAGGATATGCTGCAATCGAGATACTAGAGGAAGGAACCCCGGTTGATGAATAGACCATTTGATAGTGTGTTTGATGCCCATTGGCAAGATGGGTTTTTGATTCTCCCTTTGCTGGCAATCGGCCGGATACCTTGGGAGGATGCGCGCGGTTGGCTTATGTATAGTTTCAAGTTTGGCTTTCGAGTGACAACCGGCTTGCACAACTATCGGTTGCACGGGGGAAAGCAATGAGCGCAACAACTAGGGTTGTTTGCCAATTGTGCGGGCGTTGCCCGATGTATTCCGTTGGGCTCCATAGAATCGAGTTCAACGATGGAACCACGGTAACAAAGAAGCTTATCAAGTTGCGTTGCCGTTGCGGAGCTATTGCTTACGGTAAGACCCGCAAAAAAGCGGAGCTTAGATTTCATCAAAGAAGTTACTTAATGAGTCTTTTTGATTTCCCGAAAACACGAAAAGGAAGGTTAGCAGAATGAGCAAAGATAAAGACAAGCCGCAAGGCGACAAGTTCAACGGATACGAGATTGACACCGAAACCGGCAAGTATGGCGTTTGCGCCCGGGATAACGGGATTGAGGTAACGCAAAACGGGGAGCTTATCTTTACCTCCGAGGGAGCGGGAAGCAACGTCAAAAGCCATACCTTGGAGGCTCACAACAACCCCGAGCTTGTTACCATTATCAAGGCAATGAATACTCGGGAAAAAGAAATGCTTGTTAGGCTTGTTGTCCATTACTCCGCAAAGGTGGCAATTGATGATGAGTTGACAGCTAACAAGCTTGCGCACAAAGAGCTTGCCGAAAAGATTTCATCGGGGCGCGCGGAAGCTTCCAAGAAACCGCATCAAACGTTTTTCCGAGCAACGCCCCTCGGTAAGACCATTGCTCAAAGGTTGGTTTGATGGACAAAGAAACGCGGGAACAATTAGAAGCAATCGCAAGCGGGGAGTTGTCAATTGACTTTCCCGCACGTTGGACAAATGATTGCCAAGGAAAGCAAGATTTAGATTGTTGCTTAATCTCCCTGTCAACTCGTTACTATCCAGACCACACAAGTTACCCCTCTATCTATCTCGGAGGGCTCCAAGTTGCCCGCGCTAAATTCGAGGATTGCAGAACCGAGGGGGAAGCGAAACACAAAGCGGAACAATGGGCGCAAACGATTTTTGACCGCATCAATAGAGCGGTTGCAATAGAGCTTTTGAAAGCGGAAAACCAACAAGGAAAGGACAAGGAACAATGAAGCGTTTAACGATTCTCTTGGTTGCCCTGGCAATGCTCGGGATTTCGTGCGGGAAGATTCAACAAGCCCGCACCGCGCTAGCTTTCGTTACCGTTGGGGTCAACACCTGTCAAGTTGCTTTCGATACCATCAAGGCGACCAAAGAAGCGGAATGCAAGAAAACGGACCCGAGCGGAGGGGAAAAGTATGCGGCTTGCATGAAAAAGACCCTTGAGGCTTACGCGGTATGGGAAAAGCTCCGGCCGCAACTTGAACAGACTTTGAAGCTTGCCAAAGCCGCTATTGATGCGGCGGAAGCGGGCAAGGAAGCTGATTACGTCAAGCCTATCAAAGAGGGAGTTTGCTTGCTCACAAAGCTTGCAACTTGGTTGCCGGATAGCTGGAAACAAAAAGTCAATGTGTTCCTCGCAATGGCTCAAGGTTTTGCGTGCGACAACCCAACCGCAACGACCTTGCCACCCGAGCGGCAACGCTTGTTGCTTGTCAAGCTTCACAACTTGCTTACCGATATGCTCGGGGCTCCGGCGTAAGCTATGCCGGATTTTAAAAACAAGCCCCCTTTTCGTCCCGAGGATGTTACAGGGATTGATTACGGAAAGCCGCTTGATGAGTTAAGCAAAGCCCACCTTGACCGCTTCCGTCAACCGGAAAAGGTTGCGGGGCTCAATAGAGCAACCTTAGTTGACCCGAGCGGGGAGAAAATCCCCCCGCACCTAACAGCGGTCAAAGCGGGTCAAAACGTCAACATCAACGGTTGTGCTTTTACCGTTGCCTATGTTGGCGCCGGAGCGGTGCTATTGGAGCCTGTAAAGCTCCCCGAGCCCCCCGGATTCCCCCCGAGCTATCCCCCGCCCCTCCCGGGCTCCCGGTAAGCCCCCAAGGGGCAAAAAGCCCCTTTCCTCAGAAAATGTAAGGGTTTCAGTAACCTACCCTAAACGGGCAACGCTAGCCCGAAAAAAGTCTAACAATTAAGCTGATTTGGGGGACGAAAAACTTTTTTCGTTTTTTCCCTCGATTGAGCTTGACAGGGGCTCGGGTAGGGTGTATATATATCTATAGATGATGCAACACAACACAGACAACGGAGCCCGCAACATGGAAATCAAAAAGGGACAGACTTTGACCGTGATTTACCGCAACAAGCTATCCTCGAAACTGAGCCCCGAGGGACATAGCATCCGCGAAACGGTTACCGAGGAAGTAACGGTTAAGCGGGTTGCCCGTTACAAAACCGGCAAGGTGCGGGTTGCCGTTACCAACGGGATGCACGGTTACACTCTGGTTAACCCCGAGTTTGATGATGCGGGCAACGTGGTTATCAACTGTAAGTAAGAACCTCCAAGAAACACAACAAGGGAGTAAAGAACAATGAGCGTTTCAGGATTGAAGGAAACCGAAAGCTTTGATGCTATCTTGAGCGATACCGAGGATTATATGCTTGACCTTGCGGTCAAGCGTTGCGGTATTGACCTTGATGAACTAACCTCAATCGAGGTATCCCGGATGCGCGGGCATTTGCGGCGCGCGTTGTATTGCCTCAACCTTTGCCCTCCCGGATGCAAGGGAGTTATGGGAAGGATGAAAGGGTAAAACAATGGAAATCAAAAAAGAACGATACACCTTTGTTACCAAGTGCGAATATTACCGCACTTCTCATAACTGGTATTACGTGCTTTGGTATGATGGGAAGGATAAGCCCGCGCGCCCGGTTCTCATTAAGCCCGCTCGGGGTTACCACGTTCCCCCGGTTGAGGTTTACGTTGCGGTTGTGCGGGATATCGTAACGCTCCCCTCGGTTGCCCTCGCTTGCAACCCCGAGTTTGTTGACGTGCGCCGCGGGAAGCAACCCGAGCAACCGGCCGGATAGCTCCCCGAGCCCCGCAAGCTCCCGCCCCTCGATACCCTATGAAAAACTTTTTTCGTTTTTTCCTGATTTAGAGCTTGACTCCCTCCCGGTTTGCCTGTATATATATCTATAGATGATGCACAACGATTCACATATCAACCCCAACAAAGGAGTCAATCCTATGTCTAATACCCGCAACGATTCCCTCATTACCATTCTTGCTCGGATGGAGTCCGAGCGTAACGCCCGCTCCGAGCGGCGGGAGTATGTTAGGCGCGCGGTGCGGAGTCTCCGCGGGTCTTGCACTCCCAACTATGCCGCGCGGCGCCTTGCCGAATTGGAGGGGGAAGCCCGAGCCCTCGGGGTCTGGTAGGGGCTTGCCCCCTTCCTTCCCCCTCTGAGCCCCGAGCCCTCCCGCTCGGGGCTTTTTCTTTCCCTCCCCCAAGCTCCCGGATAAGACTAAGAGGAACCACACAACGGGGAAGCAATGAGCGGAAAAGTATTTAAGGTTATTTGGCCATTTACGAAAGCTCAAGTTGACAGATACAAAGAGCTAGGTTGCCCGAGGTCAATACCCTTAGATATGATTGCGCCTTGCGAGCCACAAGCGAAAACGAACCATCAACAAAGTCTAAGTGAGTTGAATAGGCGCGGAGGGCTTTGCCCTGTTGAATTGGTTGCGGTGTTGGAAGGTAAGGGCTTACGGTGGATATTCCATAGTCAAAGCGCAACCGTTGACAAGTGTATTAAGCGGTTGGTTAAGCTGTTAGCGGAGCACAACGAAAGGACAAAGAGCAATGAGTAAATGGGATGATTGTGAATGTTTTGAGGTTGGGGATTTCCATTTTGATTTTGATGATGAAGGCTCGGGAAAAATGACCTGTAACCGTTGCGGTTTAAGATGGGAGAAAACAAGGGATGGTAAGAGTTGGTTCCCCATTCCACAAAGCCCGGTTATCCCTCCGAGGGGAGGAAAGCTTACGCTAGCTCAAAACGGTTCGTTTATCCTCGCTTGTAATTGCGGCGGGAAGATTGAGGGAGAAACGTTGACCCCTGGCGTTAATACTTGCCCGGATTGCGGCTTGACCTTTGAGTTTGAATTAGTCGGGTTAACCCGGTTGGTTCCCTTGGCAGAAACACCCGATGGAATACACAAACAAATGATGCGGGAAACGGTTGGTTTGTTGGACAAGCCCCCCGGTTGAGCCCCGAGCCCTCGGGCGGTTCTAGCTCCCCGAGCTTACCCCGCGCCCCCCTCTGAATTCCCTTTTCAATCTTTTCAATCTGCTAAACGAGGCTCCCCCGAGCCCGCAAGGGCTCCCGGGCGCCGCAAGGCGCCCGCCCCCCTCGATTGCCCCAGCTCCGGCCGATTAGCTAGCGATTTTCCTTACTTATGCACCATTAAACGCATCATAAAGCGTATCTTAAACCCTCACCTAACTCCCCGAGCTATATTTTATCAGACTTTTCGGGCATACTTTCCCGAGGAATGTTAAAAACTTACAAAGTTTTTTGTGCAAACCATCATTTTCTGAAAATAAAACCCCTCTAATTCGGAAAATGTCGGAATTGGCCACTAAAACCCCAACGATTCCCCCAACTAGCAAAATCTTTCGTGCAACCTTTCCCCCGAGCCCGTTTCCTAGCTCCCTGAGACTCCCTTTCCCCGTGACAATCAATGAAACAACTTTATAAACCAATCTTATAGTCAATTTTCAATCTTTTCTGTCCTTTTTACCCTCTAAACAGCCTAACTACCGAAAATTACCCCAACAAACGATTAAAAGAGAAAAATTATATCCAGAAAACACCAAAGCAACATCAAGAGCCTAACCAGATAGAGCCCAGTGGACCCCATAACCATCCCGGATACATCCCATAAGCCCCCGGATAGCCCCTCCCCGCCTTCCTACCTCCCCCCGAGCCCCTAAGCTCCCCCCTATCAGGAAAAATCGAAAAAAGGAATTGAAGGGAGTTCTATAGCGGGTTTGAGGAAGTGCTAGCGGGTCTTAGAGGGCTCGGGATAGGCTCGCCCGGTTTAGTTTCGATTTGTCGGATTGCCCAGGATTGGGGGTCTACGCGAGCCCTCCCAACCGGCGCCCCCTCCCCCATACCGTTCCCCACCTTGCCCCCCTTGACCCTACATCCCCCTACCCCGAGCCCTCCCCGTCCCCTCCGAGCCTCCCCCGCTCCCCGTTGGCTCCGCTCGGGCTCCCGGTTGCCCCTCCCCGCGGTTTTCCCCGTGTGCGCCCCCTCCGCTCCCCTGGCCAGCGTTCCCGGTTGCTCGGGTATGCTCGGGTATGCTCGGGCGCCCCGAGCCCCCGCGCCCCGCTAGCGGCGTTCTGAGGGCTTTGAGCGGGAGCTTGACCGGCCGCGTTTACACATACGGTCCCCCTTGTGTAAGAAATGCCTTGACGGTGCGCCCCCCTCGGAGCTATAAATATAGATGAAGGGAGCCCAAACCATGCGAAAGAAGCGATTGAAAGCCGCTAACCCCTCGAAAGCAATAGGTTATATCCGTGTTTCAACGGACAAGCAAGCCGCTTCCGGGCTCGGGTTGGAGGCTCAGAGGGATGCAATTGAGGCTTATTGCCGGATGAAACGCCTTGAATTGGTTGAGATTTTGATTGATTCGGCCGAGTCCGCACGCAAAATCCCCCTCGATAGGCGCCCCGCGGGAGCGGAGTTGTGCTCCCGGGTCAAGGCTCGGGAGGTTGGCGCGGTTGTATCGGCCAAGCTTGACCGGCTATTCCGGCATACCGTGGATACTCTAACGACTGTTGAGCGTTGGGATACGCTCGGAACCTCGCTACACGTTATAGATTTCGGGGGAAACACCGTTGACACGTCAACCGCAATCGGGCGTATGTTCCTCACGTTTATTAGTGGTATAGCACAGTTTGAAGCTGATTTGATTTCCGAAAGAACTATTGCGGCAATGGAGGTCAAGAAAAAGAGAAATCAAAGAGTTGGGTCTATTCCTTTCGGTAAGAAGCTTTCGGAGGATGGTAAGACCTTGGAGGATAACCCCGAGGAAGTCTTAACCCTAAAGCTAATCCATAAGCTCCGCTCCGAGGATGGTAAGTCCGTTCCGAAAATAAAAGCTTATCTTGACTCACATAATAGGCTCAACCGCGGCAAAGCTTGGCAACTCACAACCCTGTATCGTATCTTGAACCGTTAAAAAATCTAGGCACGTAGGGAAAAGGGGCAGATGTAGGCAAGGGAGCGCCAGGGTAGGGGGGGGGGAGCAGATGTAGGATAAGGTGGGGCTGTGTAGGTGGGGTTGGGGTCCGAACAGTCTCAACACGCGCAACATATTTTCCAGTATTTCACTAGGACATTTTTTCAGGGGGCTCGGGGGAAGCCCTTTATTACCTAGTGCTTTAATCGGATTTAACCCTATTAGCACAGGGGACCGGCGCCGCAAGGCGCCGCGGGCGCGCAACGCGCGCCCCCTTTCCATCCCGCAACGCCGCGGGAGCCCCTGTAAGCGCCCCTCCGCTCCGCTCCGAGGGGCGGGAGCCCTTGACCGCGGGAAGCGGGCTCGAAAGGGAGGGGAGCCCCGCAAGGCGCGTTTCTGGGCTTGCACGATTACCCCGAGGGGGGAGGGCTCAAAAACTTTCAAAACGGATTGAGCGGGATAACGATGCAATGAAAGGAAGTGCAACCTATGGCCAAGCCGCAAAACAACAGGGAACGTTTATTACTCATCCGCAAGGGACTTGAGCGCATCCTTGATGAGTATCGAGGGGAGCGCAAAAGATGGTTAGACACCTTGGGGGATTCAAGCGACTTGCCAACGTTGCGCTTTGACACAAAGATTAAAGCCGTTGACAACCTCTTAACCGAGCTTGCAACCGTTCTGTATACGTTGTATCGGGAGGAAGGTGAGGGGGAAACCCATCAATCACCTAGCTCGGAAACCGCCAAAGGTGCGGAGGAAGATAGGGGAGGGGTTCCGAGAATTGAATATGTTAAGCCAACTGTAACCGAGGGGAAGCGGACTGGGGAGAAATGCAAGATAACAGACCCGGATAATGGGTCCGTTGACCGGGCATTCTATCGGTTGACGGTTGCCCAACGGAATGAGGCTTGGAGGGAATGCGAGCGGTTGAAAGCGGAGAACATTGCGTTACGGGGTTTGTCTAGCCGTTGGGAGAAAATAGAGCGGACAACCCCGAGCGGGAAAACGCTGTTTCGTTGTAAGGTATGCTTGCGGGAAAGTGTGAGCCCGGATAAAGAATGCCCGGGGATGGATTGCGAGGGGATTGAAAAGCGTTTTCAGGATAGCTCGGATTTATCCCGGGATGATATGGCGTTGTTGGGGAAGTTGGTAGCAACCGGAAAGGTTACATACTCGGAAGCATTGAAGCAAGCTAAAGAGGATTGCGGTTGCGGGGCGCCGGAATGCCCGGTTTGCGGGCTAAGCGAGTTGGCCAGCGTTGCCGATAAAATGTTTGTTCCGTTTCAGGGGCTATCGGGAAACCTCGGAGCGCTCGATTTCAAAACTTTGAAGGTTCGTAAGCCGAATATCAAGGTTGGAATTGGCGGGGAGAAAATTGCGGAAGCTACCCGAGCCCAAGAAATCGAGGAAGGGACAACCGCGGGAGGGGAGTTGCTTTGTTGGGCTAGAGGGGTAGGTTGCCCGCCGATTCCTTGCCGCTTGATACCGGGTCAATGCGGGGTCGTAAGGGTCAACGAAACCGGGGAGGTAATGCGGGAGTTTCCGGGGAGGGTTATTCAGGGGGAGGAATTGCATACCCCGCACGAAATCAACGACCGTTTCAAACTTCCCGATAGTTGGCCCGAGGATTTCGAGCGGGCGGTTATCGCAAGTCTAGTGCGGGTAATCCAATCTGAGGGGGAGGAAAAAGCGAGGGAATGGTTTGAGGGGATAATGGGAGGGGATGGAAACCCTTGTATTGGTTGCCCGGGGACAAGCGGACTTGAGCACGGGGGAGGTTGCCGGTTGGAGCGGGACCGGGATGCTTGTGAGCCCTATCAAGCTTGGTTGCGCCGCGGGGAGTTTGTTGAGGATACGCTTGCGCGGCAAGCTCGGGGAGAATATCTCCCGCCCCTCCCTCTTGAGGATACTATCCGGTTGGGCGGGGAGGAAGTAAAGGACCGGATTGCAGAAACGGAAGCGCAAGCAATCTTGAGGCTCGGAGCGGCGGAAAACGCTAGGAAGCATACCGCGGAGGATATTGCGGGGCTCAAGTCGTTTGTTAAAAAGGCGTTGGAGGTTCACTTTAGTAAGCGGGAAATCTTGTTTGCTGATTTGGGCTTGATACCGCTCGGGGAAGCGGTTGACCTTACCGAGCTTAGGGTTATCCAAATCGCATATCAAAAGGCGCACGAAACCGGCAAGGAAAAACTTGCGGAGTTGATTGCAGGGATTGAAAGGCTTTGGAATGAGCAAAATAAGAAGTAAAAAAGCACTTGCCGCTTTGACTGAAACTCAGCAACAAATGGTCCGGGATGCTATCGGCAACGGTAGCACTTTTCCAAAGTTCACCTTTGACCCGCGGGTTAATCACGCGGTTGACGTGATTGTTAATAATGAAAGATTGTGGGATGAGTTGAGTAAGGATGAGCAAGCTTTATATTTCGAGGAAATAGAAGCGGCAAAGGGGAACGTATGACATACAAACGGCCAAAGTGTGCTTTCAACGATTGTAATAATCCGGTAATGAAAAGCGTAGAAAAAAACGTTTTGCTTTCGGTCTGCCAAGAATGCTTTGATGCGGGGCGCCCCTGGAATTTAAGTGAAGCAACAACAATGAATGATTCCCGCAAGGGTCAAACCGTAACGGTTGGCGGGGACAAATACCGCGTTCTTTATGAATGGATTGATGATAGCGGGAACGTTTGTTTTGCTACCGAAAAGAAACGCCCGCAACAAGTCTTTTTTCATTTGAAAGATAGAGCCCTCCGCATCGTGTTTATCTTGAGGGAGCGGGGACCGTTGAGCGCAACCGCGATAGCTCAAGAGCTTTCCCATATCGGGGATTATGAATGCGGCGCAAACGTGCTTAACCTTGTCAAGCGGATGGTTGAGCACGGGATACTTTTTCGGGAGGGGGCGGGCAGTAAAACGCTTTGGCATTTGGTTGACGGTTGGACCGATGAAAAGTTGTTGTCCCATCTTGAAATTGATTGGGGGCGGTTGCGGTATCCTAAGTATTGCGTTGACTGTAAGACAATGTTAACGATGCAACCGG
>Ga0180438_10008405_pt1 | contig 13135 bp, 20 predicted proteins | sample SS_ome_12_FD_132455 | JGI IMG/M metagenome (GOLD analysis project Ga0180438, IMG submission 132455) | Hypersaline lake sediment archaeal communities from the Salton Sea, California, USA - SS_3_D_2 metaG | ecosystem: Environmental > Aquatic > Non-marine Saline and Alkaline > Hypersaline >... | reverse complement strand
GCAATAACATCATCAACAGATTTAAAATGAAATCCATATATAACGATTGCTCTTTTCAAATAATCTTCGACCCTACCTTTTGTACAAGGCATTGAATCTGACATTTCAATAGATTGATCTTTGCTTACATAAAACACTCTACCATGTTGTTTTACAGGATGTAGTTTCTTGTTATTCTTTAGTTTATTGTAAAGATCTTTTGTTACCCACAAATCAAGATCATCGTTTGGTTTTAATCCAAGTAAAGCCAATGTCCCAGATCCCACAATAAGTGCTTTATTCAATGGAATGTTGAGACGCCTTAACTCGTTTATATGTCTTACATTTTTTAAATTCATACAAGCTCCCGAGTTCCTTTTAACATATCTTTTGTTACAGCATGATCTTTAGCTGCCCATGCATCCCACATGAAATCTCTGATATAATCATAAGGAAGATAACCATATCCGTTCTCTCCCCAACCTGCTCCCCAACTATTCTTGATTTTAACAAGACCTTTTGAGTCATCATATCCAACTGCTAATATAGCGTGACCACCATACATATCATTTGGATTTGCAGGATAAGGAATTATACCATCTCTTCCTGTATAAAAGATTTCAAGAAAACATGCGACACCAATTGGAACGGGTGCATCCATCAATGCAACCTTTAATTCATGCAGATTACCAACTCTCCAATATGACTCAATTGTATTCCATCTTGCAACAAGGTTTGCCCATCTTTTTGGCTCGCCAATTACAACATCGTCATATGGCCATGCTTTTTCTGTTGGGACTCCAATTTGTTGTAATACCTTCATGGCATAACGAATTGATGTTCCTTCTTCGCCTGGCCATGCGTCAATCTTTTTACAATTCCAATAAAGCCATGATTCTGACAAATCATAGACCTTTTCTTTTCCTTTCTTTCCTGCAGCAAGTTCAGCTTCATGTTCAATCTTTTCTTGCCACTCTTTCAAAGCTGTTACTGCAAAACCAACACAGCTACCTAACTGTCCTTGATCTTTAACAGGAGACATTTCCGGTGTATGATCAATGGAACCAGCTAATTGTAAATTAGGAGACTCCATCAATATCGTATTGAATTTAAAGTCTCTTTGGTCATCTGGATCTCTTCTATATGTCAACGGGAATTGTGCCATAAGTTTTTTCCTCTTTGTTAATTTTGATGGTTTTCTTTTGCCCCTTTGATCAATGGGACATACTATAATATTATTGCAATAAATCATCTTATTATTGCCCTCCTTGGATCAAATGATGCAAGTTGTTGATAATTAACTTCCATACATTTTAAACCCCAAATTGATAGGGAGTGCTTGGTAATATAATTTCCTCGTATTTTATTCGGTGATAAATCTAAATTAGGAATTCCCGCAGTTCTTTTTCCTCCCACTGTATATACTCTCGCCAATTCCGACTCTCGTAGAAACTTTTGTAATAAGAACCGAATAGCGTCTATTTTCATTTTCCTTCCAAACTCACAAACAATATGAAATGATGTTTTTCCAGTGAATCGAATTTCTGCTGTTCTGATAACAGGCATTTTGTCCATGACATAATCATAAACATCTGCTGTTACTTTTCTTGCCCATGTAAAACCATCATTGGGGTGTACATCAATATCAATAATTCCAAATGTTTCATACGGACCCATCTCAGAATAGATTGTTGATGTTCTGCCAGTTATAATTTTATCATAATTTGCTTGGGTTAACTTAATAGGACCGCCTTGATCAAACTTTCTTCTAAGAATTGGTTTGTTTATATCGGTCATTATTGCAACCATTATCTGTCGGTTCATTGTTTCTTTGATCAATGGAACCTTAACACTTTGATAATAATTCCAAATATCTAATTCAGTTAACCCTTTTGAATAAAACTTATTCTTAATTATTACTGTATCCGGATTCGTCGGATATGCCATCGTCACCCTCCACTTCAAAGTCACTGCTGACTAACCCAAATTCTGTGCAATCACATTTCTGATGTTTACAAACTTCAGGTTCTTCATCACAATAATGGAGATGTCCCTTACTGCACATGTAAACATTTGTCTTTTTCATGATAAGCCCCTTTTTATTTTGTTCTAATTCTGTGGTAGAGAATAGGGAGATGGGCACTTACAATCTGGACATGGATCTACTTTATTTTGTTCCGCAATCACATGATTGTAAATACAATGCATTGATATTAATAATAAATCTCCTTTTTGAAATCTGTGTTCTAAAAGTAAATCAGATGTTACTTCAACAACAAAATCACAACATAGAGAACAGTCTTCACATATCTCGGTTATTTCTCCCCACATTCTTTCCTGCTCTATATTAAACTCAACAGAATCCCCAACGCTGAGTAAATCACAATCTGTTACCGGCGTGGGAGATTCGTTACAATTATAATATCTTTCTAAATCCCAAGCGTCAACACACCATCTGGTGTAATCGTAATCATATGTGCAATTTTCACATGTCATACACGACACTCCTTGACCACCTTATCACATTCCCGAATATACTCAATTGGGTCTTGGTCAAAAATACAACATTGCAATTCATAACTCGAATCCATGATTGCAAGCTGATTTGTCAAATAGGCATAAGCTTCATACCGATGGACATTATAGGACAACATTGTTTGAATCGCTTCATGTGCAAAACTTCGAAGTTCTGCTTGTCCAGGATAATCGGACATGGTATCACCGCCTTTTAATAATTTGGTCCTTCGATTGTATTTACAACTTTAAATACTTCATCAAAAGATACTTTGAGTTTTTGTTCTGATTTCAAATGTGCAAATGCCCTACTTGGGTCTATTTCTTGATATTTTTTATTTGCTAACTTTTTAAGATTTTTTCTAAAATCAACATCTGGCGATAAATTACAAAATTTATAAATCTTGGGAATCACAATATCTGGTTCCAACAATAAATGCTCATACTTAATTTGAATTACATAAGGCATTTCATTTAACCCATTGATGATTCTTGATAATATATTCTTGTACATTTTTATGGGGTTATTAATATCTTTCACATATTTAAATTTAGAAACATTCGAGTTTGCAACATCAAGAGGATGCCTCACAACATGAACACATTTAAACTTTTTAGGGTACCATTCATTTAAAGTTTTGCAATATTTCTCTACTTTAATCTTTCTTATGTTTGGATAATACGGGCACTTCTCTCCCCATATATGCTTCTTTTGATTTATCCCAGAAGCAAGAACATGTTGATTTAACAGTTTTTTATTTTGATATTTACTAAGGAAGAATGATTCGTGGAATACTCTCCTTACGTCAGGATGAACTGTAAATATCCTTCGGAGTAAAGTTGTACCAGATCTTTGCATACCTGTAATTAAAATATTCATATTAACTATCCAAGGAAATTAATGCTTCTGCAATGCGGTCACATGCAAAACCATTATTCAACATTTCTAATGTTCCTGTAAATTTGTTTGTTTCTTTAGTGTGAAATTTCATAATTGCTTTATTAAATATTTGATCTCTGTCAGCATCACACAATTCATTTGTACCAAAATCAATTGTATATTGAATGTTACATGTATCTCTGATTGCCAAACATGAAATGTTTAAAACAGAGGTTTCTTGTTGGATTCCATCTGAATCTGTAATCACACATCCTGCATATTTCATCATCTCGTGAAAATCAAAATAACCCATTGGTTCACAATGATCAATCCCTTCAAGATATCGAGTTAGTCCATATTTATAAATCATCTTTCTTGTTCTCGGGTGTATTGGAAATACAATGTGATATTTCTCTGCTAATTTTGAAAGACCGAGCATGATTTCTGTTAGATTGCTTACAACATCCACATTCGATGGTCTGTGTAACTCAACAAGTATATGTTTTTCTTTTACATCACGCTCAGGTATCTGATCTACATAATACAAAAGATTGTCAATCATGGGATCGCCAACAAGATGAATTTTATCTCTGTCAATTCCTTCATCTAAAAGGTTTTCTAAATCTTTTTGTGAAATCGGAAACAACACATCTGAAACATGATCTGTCACAACTCGGTTTATTTCTTCTGGCATTCTTTTATCAAATGATCTCATACCAGCTTCTTGGTGTGCTATGGGTATATGGAGTTTTGCAGCAACCAATGCAGCAGCCATAGTAGAATTAACATCACCAACCACAAATACCATTCTTGGTCTATCATCTAAACATAACATCTCAAATTTTTCCATGATTTTTCCAGTCTGTACTCCGTGGTGACCAGATCCAACTTCTAAATGAACCTTTGGGCTTCGCAAACCAAACTCATCAAAAAATACCTGATTCATATTATAGTCATAGTGCTGGCCGGTGTGAATAATTTCATAGACAATTCCGTAATGATCAAATGATCTTGAAATAGCAGCAATCTTCATAAAATTTGGTCTTGCTCCACCAACTAAATAAATCATGAGTTCTCCCTTATCTGTTGTACTAAATGTATTGCTTTTCGTGTCTCTTCAATGCCATATCCATTTCCGGAAAGGATTTCTTTATAAGTCTCCGTATGAAGTTCAGAAAAAACATTATCAAATCTTACTTCTTCTGCATTAACTAACATTGATCTGTGAAATTTTTGACTTGGATCGGGAAGATCATTTCTATCAAGAGACAAATACCATCTGACATTTGCATGTTCCAATTGTAACACACCAACAGATTTTTTATCATCTCGTCCTATTAAGTCGAATTTTTTAACATCACCAAACAACCAGATTAACATATCAAAGAAATGAATACCAATGTTTGTCTCGATTCCTCCTGACTGTCCTTCCTTCCCTTTCCAACTTTGAAAATACCAAGGTCCTCTTGGAGTTATATATTTTAAATCAACATTATAAAAACTATCGGGTGCTATCATGTGTTTCAATATTTTTATACTTGGATGTAATCTTAGTTGTAGAATTGAGTAAACTTTTTTCCTCATTTGTTTTTCAACTTTCTGTAATTGTTTTAAATTTTCAACAGTTGTACAGAGAGGTTTCTCACATATCACATCTGCTCCCAAACGCATTCCCAATTTGCAATGTGACTCATGTAAATAATTTGGCGAACAAACAACCATGTAATCAAGTTCTTCATATTTAACAATGTGTCTGTCAAAACGCTCCATACTTGTGAAAAATTGACAATCTGGAAAATATTTATCAAGAATACCAACAGAATCGTTTGGATCAAGAGCAACAACCAACTCATTCCCTGTATCTTTTATTGCTTGCATATGACGTGGAGCAACATAGCCACTTGCTCCAATTAATCCGAATTTTGCCATGACATTTCCTCACTATCAAAATTAAATATCGACTTATAATAATTATTCATATCCTCACATATTTTTGTACATGTCACTTTTACTAAACAATCTAAACAGGGACAGCCTTTAACTGAATTGTTCATTACTATATCACAGTAATAGCTTCTCATACAGCAAGATTTCATATCAGCTCTCGTTCAGGAACTTTCTTTAGTAATTTTGCTGGGCTTCCTGCAAATATATATCCCGATGCCATGTCTCTTGTTACAAGAGATCCTGCTCCAATAACTGTATTTTCTCCAATTGTAATTCCTGGAAGTATAGTCACTCTTGCACCAAGTCTGGCAGCTCTTTTTATGATTGGTGGTTCATTCACATCTTCATAATTCCGTCTATATGCTATCTTCTTTGTATTTGTTGTCATACACCCCATTCCAACAAACACTTCATCCTCAACTATAGCATTACGGCATATGTTAGAGAACTGCATAATTTGTGTGTATCGTCCTATTTCTGCTTCAGCAGCTATGAAACAGTGGGCGCGAACATGGGAGTAATCCCCTATTATAGCTCCAGGTCTAATCACCGCATAGTGACCAATATAACAGTTTTCTCCTATGATTGCTCCCGGTTCAATGATAGCAGTTTTCTCAATCTTTGTAGCCATTTCTAACTCCTGTAAATAAGAATGCTCTGTTATTTGGTTTTTTTGGATGTTGAATTATAATTGGTTCGTCTAATTCAATGTATGGTGAAAATCTTTCACTCCACCCATCAACCTCAAACCACCTTACATGTCCCTTATAGTTTCTGTTTGGAACAGATATAATTGTTATTGTTCCAAAAGGTATTGCATTAATCAACTTAAGATCGTCTTTTATATGCTCCAAGCATTGAAATGAAACTACAGTTGTTGCCTGTTTTAATATATATAAGTTTTGAATAATGTCGCAATTCACAAAATTCATATTAGGGAATTTCTTCCTTGCTTCATTTATTTTTTCGCTTAAAATATCAACTCCAATATAAGAATGTTTTCTATCTTTTAACAAGGCAGCGAAGTTTCCTGATGAACAACCAACTTCAACAATTGACTCTCCATCTGATATAAGTTCAAATGCCATTTTTCGCATTTCGTCTTGTGTGGTTGTTATCTCGATCATATACAAAGCTCCTTCTCTATTGTATAAAGCATTTCAAATACTCTCTTTGTACAACTGTGGTTTTTTCTAACAAACTTCATTCCTTGTTTTGCAATTTTATTTCTTTCTGCATCATGTTTCATATAGTATAAAATTTTATCTCTTAGATCATTCATACCGTCATAAACAACAAAATGTTTCTTATCTTCATACCCCAAAAATTGCATATCTTCTGGTTCATCGGCCATCAAGAAACCACCACACCCCATTGTTTCCGTATACCGCATACTAAATGATCTGAATATGTTATTGCTTGTTAAACATATTTTTGATAAATTTATTGATCTGATCAGTTTCCGTTGGACTATGCGTTTTGTAACAACAGGATAACCAGTTTGTTTTGCGGCAACTTGAACCTTTGTTCGATTCGGATATATATCAGACCTTGCTGTAAATGCAGCAAGTATTTGATCCTTCTTCTCTAATCCCAAGGGTTTATAAACATTGGTTTCAACTGAAAATGGAAGCATTTGAATTTTATCACATACTTTATTTTCTGTTAATAATCTGTGGGCATTTAGGGTAATCGCAAAGACCAAGTCATATTTATTCTTTTTAAAGAACTTGTTTTGTTTTGGGATTCCTTGTGGTCTCCCATAATCAACCGTAATGTGAACTTTTGCAATATCATCAATTTCTTCAAGTCCTTGAAAGTCCTTTGAATATCTCCATCCGTATGTTAAAATAACATCAGGTTTCCATTTACATTTCTTTTTAATTATTTCTTTTACAGATAATTTCTGGTCAAAACCTGGGAACCCCTGTCCATAATATTTTGTTTGGGTCTGTCTTCCTATAGCATTTCTAAAGAGTTGGTGCCCCCAATTATATCTATGAATTTGATTAGGACTCAATAGTAATATTTTCATTTTATAAACCACCATATATAACAATCAGGAATAATATTCAATTTTTCTTTTGGGACAAACTCATCCACGGCTTTTTTGATCCCCACCCACTTTCCATTGTCATAATCATGACCAGAAACAATTCCACCGTTTTTTACTTTTGGAGTCCATATCTCTAAATTTTCTTTGATGTACGGATAATCATGATTTGCATCTATAAAAATCCAGTCAAAATAATTATCAGTAAATTCATATACAGCTTCTGTGCTCTGCATCCTATATGTAAAAACCTTATCTGAGTATGGTTTAGTTGCCTGTAAGAAATTCTCCATTACGGCTGGCCATGTTTTTAATCTTTTATGTCCTGGTTTTCTATATGTTTTCCCATTATACTTTTCATATGATTCCCATGGATCAACAGCATGATATTCACAAATTAATGGTAAACCACTCAACAATGAAACAGTAGTTTCTCCAGCATGGACTCCAACCTCACATCCAATTCCGTGTACTCTTTTAGAAAGTAATTCAATTAATGCTGCTGCATGTGGTGTTATATCTCCCATAATAATTTCCTCACTTTGAATCCTTCTGCATATGCTCTTGGATTTGGTGTAATTAATGTCGCCCAAAATGAATTTTTCTTTTTAACACGATCCAAATTGATTGCTCCATGAATGATCTGACTTTGGTAACATCTCAAAACTGCATGTTTTCTTTCATAGTCAATCAAAGAAAACACATTTGGATGAAAGTCGTATGTTGACCCACTATCATAAAACAATGTTGTTATGTGTTGTTTTCTACCAACGGCTTGAGCTACAATTGATGATCTTCTGTGAGCTTGATGTGTATCCTGCTCATGGTGACAATAAACAATATCGGGTTCAATTAAATCAAGAGGGCCAATGATATCTGCATCACTGTCAGTTTCTGCAAATAAAAACAAACATTTATCAGGAAGCCCCATTAATTCTGCTGCGGCTTGTTGTTCAAACACCCTTTCTTTTATATTACCTGTTCGATGCTCATCCGAACTCGTAACCGCAATATAGACTTCATCTCCTTTTTTTACATGCTTCAATAAAGTTCCCCCACACCCAATTTCAACATCATCGAAATGTGCACCAATAGCTAATATTTTCATTAGAAATTCCATCCTTCTTTTACAGGTTTTAAAAATCTAGCAGGATTGCCAACATAAACACCTGATTCTGTTATATCTTTCAACACCATTGTTCCCATGCCAAGAACAACATCGTTTGTTATTTTTGTGTAGTGCTTAATCATAACACCAGAACTAACCCAACAATTTTTGCCCATCCACACACCACCATTTAAAATCGAACCAACTGCAAAAACAGTATTCGGTCCAATGAAACAATTATGCCCTATGTTATTTTTAGCTCCGATTTTACAATTGTTTGAAATTTTAGTTTCTCCCATTGTACCGCGATGGATAACAGTATAAGGTCCTATCTCAACATCATCACCTATTTCAACCCACCCAGAATGTATGAACTGAATCTTTTCGCCATTTGGCCCGTTGACGATTTTAAGCCCATCAACGTCCATGACAACGGTTTCATGGATTTTACAATTCTTTCCAATTTTGGGTTCAATCTTCGGTCTATCTCCATATAACATATTATGATACAAACAAAAATAATACTCAGGATAATCAATAAATATGCCCTTAATGTCTGGACTATATGACTCTTGATACATTCCAAATTCATTCTTTAGTTCCTTGGGTGCAATTACCCATACATCTTTATTTTTTCTTAAGTAGTGTATATATTTTTTATCTCGAATAAACGTAACGCACCCATCCTGTAAATTATTTATCGGACAAGTTTTTTCATATGTCTCGAATTTTTTTCGCAGGATTTCCAGCATAAATCGCCTTCTCCAATATTGATTTATTTACGAATGAGTTTGCTCCAACAATAGCACCAGGTTGAATTTTAATATTTGGTGCTAATACAGCTGCGGTTCCAATAAAGGCTCCATCTCCAATATATGTTCCAGCACTTTTTGTACCATCAGGTAAACTATATACAGTCATGACGTTTGGTGATATAAAAACATCGTTCCCAACAAAAACAAGTCTGGCAATTGTTGATCCAAATCTGAGGGTTACGTTGTTTCCAATTTTGTTATCACCAGATGATCTGAAGTAACTATCAACATAACAATCATTCCCAATTTTAGTATTTTTCTTTAACAACACATGATTTTGAATGTCTACGTTATCTCCAATTATACATCCTTCTTCAATTACACAATAATCTCCAATCTTACAATTTTCACCATGAATAAATGATTTATGAATTAAATTCGTTCCTATTAAATGATATCCGTTTTCTGGATTGTGTGTTAGTTTCATCATTTCTTCTCCCATTTCAAAAATGTTTGACCTCCGCCAGGTTTATCCAACCCCATTTGATTTTTCCATTTTTGCCCTTTTCTTCCATCAATCATTCTTGGACTTCCCGGTCTTGTATATAATGCATACTTCCACTTCTTTATTAATCCTCTCATGTACTTTTGAGATTCTCTAAATTGTTTTTCTGGATTGGTTGTATCGACCATCCGTGTTACAGCTTCTTTTACAAATTCGCTTTTTATTAATATTGGATTCAATCCAAATTGTCTTCTCCAATCTCTGGCAACATAAAATCCTTCTTTGTTATAATCCCATCTACAACTAAATGTGTGAAACGATTTTCTCTTTGGAGTTGCTGCCTTATATAATCTCAAAGAAGAAATGTCGGGATGCCTTTTGTGAATTGCAATCATATCATCAATATCAACCGGATGAAGAACATCAACATCATCTTCCCAATGAAAGATATATGGTGCTGTTGCTTGATCCCACACCCACTTTACCGCATGAGGAAATGAAGGAGTTTCAGCAATGTTATAAACAACATCTTTAAAATTCTTTTTTGCTGTTTTAATGACTTTTAAGGGATCAATATCCTCCCCCACACAATCAACATTTATGATTAATCTGAATCTATCAATCTCATCTTTGCATATATGTTTTATTATTGACCTTAATGTGCCTGACAACAAAGAAGGTCTTAGAACAGCAGTCATTGTGATATCTATCAACTCTTTCATATAAACCTCTCAAATTTTTTACCCTCTTCTGTGAGCACAAGTTCAAGTCTGTTAGTTAAACATTCTTTTATAAACAATTTAAATCTTGGATAGAGGTCACTATCAAGCCAGTATTCAACTATAAATCCAATATCTATGGTTCTCCCCCCTCTCTCTTTTATCATGCCTGAATAAAGTCTACCAAGCTCTCCGGCAGCCACCATCCAAAAATCATAATCTCTTGCAGTATGATCAATTATATCAACAACTTCATCAAATGAATTTTCATACTGATTTTGCCACTGCCCCACAATTTCAATAACATCAACTTCAGGAATTAATTGTTTAACTTCAGGACGTGCTGTGATCAAACAAACTTTCCTGTTTTTCATCACATCGAAAAGATTTCGTTTTCCGTCACGTTTCAAAATCATTAAGCAATTAGATTCGGGATTGCAATAATTCTCATTGTCAATTTCCGCTCTATCATATAACTCTCTCCACATCCGCAATTTTTGATCTGTTTCATAGTTTATTGGTTTGCCTGGTTTCTTTATTCGCTCCCAAAATTCGCCTGTATAATAAACTTCTGGAGTATCAATGAAATCAGCATGCCTTGCATAATACCCCCAAAGTTCTAATGTCTCCACAACAAGTTGATTAGGAATCCCTTCTTTTTTAAGGATGATTCCAAGCTGTTCATAATCTTTATATAAAATAGAATGAATATATTTGATCCCACCGTCCCCAAACCTTATATGTGAGAAAGGCAACTTGTACTTTATACAGTGCTCAAGTTTTTCAAATATATCTTCTATTTTGTAAATTTTCATTTAAGTCCTTTTATCAATTCAATAAACTCATTCATATTTTTTTGTCTCGAACCAATCGCTTCAACACACGACCTTGCATTTTCTCCGAGTGATATTCTTAAAACTGGATTGTTATATAATCTCTCAACACAATCTCGAAAATCTTTATAATCATTTTTTGCTACAAGTCCACTTTTTTCATGTACCAAATAATCTTTAGTGCCTGATAATATTGTATTGTTCCCAACAACGGGACATTTGGTCATCATTGCTTCAGCAGGCGGCATATGTAAACCTTCTTGTTTTGAAGGTGATAGCCATACATCAACTCCATTGTAAAACTCATTCTTTTGCTTCATGTTAGGAAGTCTGTAATATCTATCTGCTTGTGGTGGAGCACCTGCAGTTCCCATCATCCACAACTCAACATTTGGATCCTTCTTTTTCATGTATTTTACTACTTCTAAAACCCACCCATATCGTTTTATACCGACATGTTTTCCTGTTGTATGTAAGGCACCAATAATGAATTTATCCCTACTATATCGCGCCCCTGTTGGGTACAATTCATCTAAATCGTATCCTGGTCGAACAATGTAAGAATCAGTATCATGACTATATAGTTTTTCTTGAAGACCGATGCCATTGACAAACTTGACGGTTGGAGTGTGCAAAATGTTCTTAATGATGTTTGTCTCAGACATTTGCCATGTTTCCCAACCACGAATCCAATGACTCTTTATACCGCATCGTTTTGGAGATCTGAGTGTGTGTGCAACAGATTTAAATCCTGTTGCTATAATTATATCTGCAGAAGGGAGTTTTCCCTGATCTCTTTTTATTATTCTGTGTTTTGCTTTTAATGGAGTCCATGTGTGCATATTTTTCATATGATCAATAAACACAACATCGTGACCTAAATCTACTAATGTATTGGCTGATTTTACAAGAGTTGATGAACCTCCATTATTCCCCAGCCCCACACTTCTCAAGTCGAAAATAATCTTCATAAGTCTTCAATCCTTCCTTGACATTAGAACATCTTATAACTGGTGTATTGTATGGATTAATCAAATGAATTTCATCATCTGTTAATTGCTCATTCAAAGCAATGACAGGGGTTTTTAAAAGAAGTGCAAGTCTTGAATTATCCGACGATAAATTTCCAATTACTAATTGACATGTTTTCAACGCTTCAATAAAACAACCAATAGTCGATATTTTTATATCATCAACAAAATTTGTAACTTGTGCAGCCAAATCACTTGAGTGTTTTGTTTCATAATGATCCAACTTTATTGGATTTACATATTTTGATTGATCAACAAAAATATGATGTGGTTTTACAAATCTATCAGTCAATTCTTTGTTTGCAGTTCTTGGTCTAAAATCATAATCCATTTGTGATCTCGGATATTGCCATTTTACTTTATATGAAAACCTTGAAATATCCGGGTAAACCTTATCAATTATTTTATATCTTTTCTTATATTTATCAATGTAAGCTCTTAAAAGCATATTAAAATCTTTCATTTCAAACCCTTCAATTTTAAACTTATTTCTAAATTCAGGTTTATCATTTATAACCTTCAAAGGTACAAATATATCGGCGTAAGAACCATATAAATCAAACCGAGATCTTCGGGTAAAAATAATAAACTTTTTATCGGGGTCTTTTTTCATAAGATGAATTATATAAGGGGCAAAGTGATAATACTCCCATTTCAACTCACCAAGAAATGGACCGATTAAATATGCGTATTGCTTCATTTTTTCTCGTCAAGCAATCTTTGTAATCTCAAGATCTCGGCTTCAGCTCCTTGTAATACCTGCTGAATGGAACGCAACGGTAAGTCTGTTGCTTCTTGTTTATATTCCATC
>Ga0180438_10008402_pt1 | contig 13138 bp, 11 predicted proteins | sample SS_ome_12_FD_132455 | JGI IMG/M metagenome (GOLD analysis project Ga0180438, IMG submission 132455) | Hypersaline lake sediment archaeal communities from the Salton Sea, California, USA - SS_3_D_2 metaG | ecosystem: Environmental > Aquatic > Non-marine Saline and Alkaline > Hypersaline >... | reverse complement strand
TTACCAGAAATACCTTTGTTACAATTGTGAATGAGACATTTTTTTAGATAGCACTCTTTAATTTCTGATCCCAAGGTGCCGTCTAGATAGATCCCATATTCAAAATCTGATATAGTGACATTTTCTACTTTGAGTGCAGTTGTACCCTGATTTGCTCCTATACCATTGGAACTTCCTTGCCCTTTTATATACCCGTTGAATATCGTTATATTAGTTTTATCCTGGTTTATAATGATACCGGTTGAGGTTCCAGACAGTTCATAAACAGTATATCCATTGAGGTTGAGCCATACCTCGTTTGAGTCTATGATTATGGTGCCATCAATATTTTCTCCCAATATGTAGTTGCCCGATGTGGTTATAGTTAAAGAGGTTGCGTTGGTGATAACTTCTCCAATTGATGATCTATTTTCATTTAACGTATCACCTACTTCTATAAGAAGGTCGATTATTCTGTCCCCCAGTTGAGGAGTGACAAATTCTTTTGGTGAAGTAGTACCAAACATTGTAACTAAGGTAATAATTGCTAATATATTATTTTTTGCTAGATTCATTTTCTTTCCTTTATCAAAATACGGGACACATATGTCAATAACTGTATTGGACATAATTTGGAACTGAGATATTTTGCATAAGACTTGGAGTGCCGTTGAGTCCATCAGAAAATATATTAAACATGCCGGTAGTAAAATTGCGTGGGTTATTGTAACCAATATTTTTTGCAATCAGATTTGCATTGATTCCATCTCCTTCTATGCCAATGCCAGATCCATTACCAATTTCATTATTTAAAATAACGCAGTTTTCAGGAAGTGAAAATGATAAAAAGACTCGAATTTCATCTGTTCCAGCTCCTACGCGAGTAAGGTATTTGCCAGAAGGATCCCAACCAACAGAATAAGTTGTATCGGTTATAATTGAGTCAACCTCTACCAATCGATTGGTGCTGACCATTTCTGTAGGCATGAACTTAAAGACTCTGATTTCTGAAGATTCCCCCGTTGCAATATATTTACCAGAAGGATCCCAATGAACAGAATAAGTTGTATCGGTTATAACTGAGGAAACCTCTACCAGTCGATTGGCACTAACCGTTTCTGTTGGTTTGAATTCAAATATTTTAATTTCTGCTTCACCTGCAGTTGCCAGATATTGTCCCGTAGGATCCCAATCAACAGATTGCACTATATTGTTGGTATTGTTGTTTGCAATTTCTTCTAGCCGGTCGGCCAATAAAATTTCTGTTGGCTTAAACTCAAAAACTCGAACTTCATCTTGTTCTGTTCCACCAGTTGCAATATATGTGCCGGTAGGATCCCACTTGGTTGCATACAGGGTTCCTGTAATGCTTGAATCATAGGTGATCTCTAGCAAACGATCGGTAATAACTGCTTCTGTTGGTTTGAATTCAAATACTCTGATTTCATTATCGCTCGATCCGCCAATGACAAGATATTGACTTGTGGAATTCCAATCGACGTCATAAATCGAATCAGGGTGGGTTACATATGCTATTTCTGTCAATCGATCAGCAACACTGTTTTCTGTAGGTTTGAATTGGAATATTTTTACTGCGGTTCCTGTACTTGAAAAGGAAGTACCAATGGCAAGATATTTACCTGTATGATCCCAATCTACAGAGTTAACCTGATCTGGATAATCTAGTGTAACCACCTCTATCAAACGATCTGCAAGGTTTAGTTCGGTTGGCCTGAACTCAAAGACTCTAATTTCATCGGTTCCCATTCCACCTGTGGCAAAATATTGACCAGTAGGATCCCAATCTACTGTTTTAAGAGTAGTAGATAGCAATGCCTCATTTGCAACCTCTTGTAAGTCTAACAATATTTTTTCTAGCAAGATACCAAATGCAAATCCATCTCCGGAGAAAGTAATGGTATTCGAGAGACAGTTTATTATTTTATCACCAGAGCTTTGGACTTCATCAGTTCCGGTGATAAGAAATCCTACTGACTGATATCCATTTTCTATCTTAGTAATGTCCTGGGCAATACATGCAATAAAAATGTTCGTGTCACCAAGATAATCATAAAAACCAACTGCATCTTTTTCGGAGTCATTATTTTCTATTTCTACTGCGTTACAGGTTTTAAAAATATTATATTTGCTATTTCTGAGTTCAAAGCCAGTCTCAGTACAATTTTTTGCTTCACAGTTTTCAAAGCCTGCTTTTATTACATAGTTTCCCCAAATACCTTTATTGCAGTTGTAGATTGTACAATCGGTTATTTCACAGCTTTTAATTTCTGCCCCTATAGTTCCATCCAAATATATTCCATGTTCAAATTCTGAGATAGTAACATTTTCTATTTTGAGTGCAGTTGTACCCTGATTTGCTCCTATACCATTGGAACTCCCTTGTCCCTTTATATATCCATTGAATACCGTTATATTAGTTTTATCTTGATTTATAATGATGCCGGTTGAAGTTCCAGATAATTCATAAACAGTATACCCATTGAGGTTGAGCCATACCTCGTTTGAGTCTATGATTATGGTGCCATTAATATTTTCTCCCAATATATAGTTGCCAGATGTGGTTATGGTTAAAGAGGTTGCATTGGTGATAACCTCTCCAATTGAGGACCTATTTTCATTTAAGGTATCACCTATTTCTATAAGAAGGTCTATAGCCCGTTCACCGAGCTGAGGCGTTACAAATGTTTTGGGTACTGTCGTAGAAAATAGAGCAAGTAAAATAAAAAAGAGTAAAGATAGTTTTGTGAACTTCATTTTTCTCCTTTGTGTTTGGTTATTAATAATTAATTATTGTATAAGGCGGCACTGAGATGTTTTGCATAAGTCCAGGAATACCATTGAGTCCACCGGAAAATATGTTAAACATACCAGTAGTGAAGTTGCGTGGGTTATTGTAGCCGATATTTTTTGCAATTAAATTTGAGTTTATCCCATCTCCCTCTATGCCAATTCCCGATCCATTACCAACTTCATTATGTAAAATAATGCAATTTTCTGGCAATGAAAATGCTAGAAAAACTCTAATTTCGTCGCCCGAAGCTCCGCCAGTGGCGAGATATTTACCGGTAGGATCCCAATTTACAGAACCAATTGTTTCTGGATGATCTTCATGTGCAACCTCAACTAAGCGGTTTGCCAATACAGGCTCAGTCGGTATAAATTTAAATACTCTAATCTCATTGTCCTCTGCTCCTCCAGTAGCAAGGTATTTACCAGTAGGATCCCAATTAACGCGGATAATGAAATCTGGATGATCTTGACGTGCAACCTCAACTAAACGGTTTGCCAATATAGGTTCAGTCGGTATAAATTCAAAGACTCTAATCTCATTGTCGCCTTCTCCTCCAGTAGCAAGGTATTTACCGGTAGGATCCCAATTTACTGAGAGAATGGTCCTGGGATGATCTTGACGTGCAACCTCAACTAAACGGTTTGCTAAGATAGGTTCAGTAGGTCTAAATTCAAAAACTCGTATTTTATTGTCGCCTGTTCCACCAGTAGCAAGGTATTTACCAGTAGGATCCCAATTTAAAGAACTGACAGTTGCTGGATTACCTTGATTTGCAATCTCAACTAAACGGTTTGCTAAGATAGTTTCAGTAGGTCTAAATTCAAAAACTCGTATTTCATTGTTGCCTGTTCCGCCAGTAGCAAGATATTTACCAGTAGGATCCCAATTTACAGAACTAACTGATGATGGATCATCTTGATTTGCAATCTCAACTAAACGGTCTGCTAAGATAGGTTCAGTAGGTCTAAATTCAAAAACTCGTATTTCGTTGTCGCCTGTTCCTCCAAGAGCAAGATATTTACCAGTAGGATCCCAATTTACAGAACGAACTGTTGCTGGATGATCTTGATGTGCAATCTCAACTAAACGGCTTGCTAGGGTAGGCTCAGTAGGTCTAAATTCAAATATTCTTATTTCTTCACCCGTTCCTCCAGTAGCAAGATATTTACCGGTAGGATCCCAATTTACAGAGAAAACGAAACCGGGGTCGGTGGAAGTTGCAGTTTCGATTAAGCCTAATAATGATTTTTCTAAAAGAATTCCAAAAGAAAATCCGTCTCCAGAGAAAGTGATAGAATTTGAAAGGCAGTTTATTATTTTGTCTCCAGAGGTTTGAGTTTCATAAGTTCCTGTAATAAGAAATCCTGCTGCTTGATATCCGTTTTCTATTTTAGTGACGTCTTGTGCAATACATTCATTAAAAACATTAGTATCGCCACTATAATCGTAAAAACCAACCGCATCTTTTTGTGGGTCATCATTTTCTATCTCTATAGCGTGGCATTTAGTAAATATATTGTTATTGCTGTTTCTCAGTTCAAAGCCGGTTTCAAAACAGTTTTTTACTTTGCAGTTTTCAAAGCAGCATTTTTTTATGTAATTACCAAAAATACCTTTGTTACAGTTGCAAATTGTACAGTCTTTTACTTGGCAGTCTTTAATCTTTAATCCTGGAAAGCCTTCGAAATAGATACCGGCTCCTGATAAAAAATCGAATATATGTACATCGAGGATTTGAATATTTTTTGTGTCATGTTCTACCAAGATTCCATGATCATTGCAGTTACTATATTTAATTTTTCCATCTATGATTTCGATATTATTGTGTCCTTGCAAAATGGTAATTGAGCCAAATAAGGTAAAGCCATTAAGCTTAATAAGAACGTCATCGGCATCGATAGTGATACATGCTTGGGTATTATCTATTAACTGGTAACAACCATCCTCTGTTATTGTTGTATCTGTAGTTATTGAGATGCAATTACTATTACAACTACTGCCACAATACTCTTTGATTGCTTCAATAATTTTAAGAGTGTCAAGACAGCAGTCAGATTGAAATTGGCAGCAAGAGGCCTGGGGACAGAGTTGAGGACACTCTTCTCGTATGCCTTCTCGGAGGGCTTTTGTTTTATGAGGTCGTATAAAAAATGATGAAAATAAGATACAAATAAGTAACGTTACTTTTTTTAGTTTCATTATTCTTCTCCTTTGGACTTGTATAAAAAACGAATACAATATTTAGGTATATATTACTTTTTATATATATTCAAGAAAAGAATAATGAGAATAGTTTCAAGGCGTCATAACGGTGGTGTTATTTCGCTGTTTTTTCTAAACAGGTTTCCATATACTCTAAGGCTTGCTTATATTTTTTTCCTTTGAATAGTTGAAGGGCAGTTGTAAACTGTTGTCGACTTTTTTTCTTGAAAAAGAGTGTTAAAAGAAATTGAATTACTTTTTGATTTGGGCCAACTATTTTTAAGGCAGCTATACAATCTTTAATTGCCTCATCAAGCATCATTAGTTTAGCTTTAATAGCGGCAGAAAAGAGCCAGCTATTTATAAACTTTGGCTGGAGGTCGATACTTTTTTTCACAGCTTCTAAGCTCTTTTGTAGTTTTTCAAGTTTTACATACCGTGCTGCATTTTTAAAGTATTCAATAAAGTCGACCGGTTTTGTTGCAGAGCTATTGAGATATTTTTCAGAAACGGCTAACGCATTTTGAGGATCATTGTTAATATCGTAAAGTGTCGATATCAATGATGCGATTTTTCTATGGGTTGGAAATTTATTGTTGAGTGGTACTAAGATATCCATAGCTTTAGGATTGTAAGCCAAGGGCGTCAAAAAAATTGCTTTTTTTTGTGCTGTTGGCACAACAAGTGAGTAGGCTACTCTAAAGCCTGTATCAGGATCATTGGTCAACAGTTCAGGGCATCTGGCCTTGATCAAGGGTATATATTTTTGTATTTGTTGGTATTGTCCTTTTTGGTATAGAAAGTTAATAAGCCATTTATAGACATATTTATTTTCTTGAAGGATGCTGTTAAATATATTAAGAGCCTTTTGCGGTTGCTTATTCTGCATAAAAACCCCCCAAAAGTTCCCGTGATACGCATTTTTAATGGTTGCTTCTTTATTTGTTAACGATTTAGAAATAGTTGCTTGCTTACAGAAAGTGGTTGAAATATAAAAAAATGATAGAGATAGAATACCCCATTTTATTACCGTGCTCTTCATTGTTCATCCCCCTAATTTTTACTTTTTTCTTACAGATCCCTTATGCAGTGACATCTGATTAAAAACTCTCTTAGTGCCTTTTCAAGTCCAGGATCTTTTATCTTTTTTAATGTTTCTTCCTCTTTTTTCGTTAATCTAATATTTTTTTTACCTATAGTTTGCTTTTGATTCTTTCTTATTTTTTTTGTTTTTTTTATACCTATCTGTTTAAATCTTACCTTTTTAATGTATCCCTTTTCTAGCTTTTCATTAATTGTCTTCAGTAATATCGGAGAAAGCAGATAAAGCTCTTGTAGCCAACAAGAGTCATAGACCCCTAAGATTAATGTATCTTGTCTAATCTTTTCTATTTTGACCTTATGATTGAGACCTCCAATTATAGAGGGCCAGTTTTTTAGTAAGGTTATTTTCCAGTTATTTTGGTTTTCTAAAACAGAACGTAATAATTCTTTTATATTTTGTGCCATATAACTAATGTAACCTTTTTTTTGCTTCTTGCGAATTAATTATTTTATCTTTATCCCCAATAAAAAACTATATTATTTACTTAATTCATACACACATTGTAAAATTTAATAGATAACAATAACTGTAATATAGGGGAAGGGGCGAGTATGAAAAAATATGGTCTACTGTTATTTGGCTTTATATGCTTTACCAATACGATTCTTTCTATGAAAAAGCCTCTTTATGTAAAGCAGATGGAGAGAATTCTCAAGGGAACGACCAAAAAAAGAATAAGAAACTTAATTTCAAATGATGAAGATAAAAAACTTTTTGATGGCGGTACTATGAGGGAGAAGCTTGGAGTGATCAGCCGTAGTATAAAAGAACAATCTAAGGTGGCTAAAGCGATTGGAAGTTCATTTCCGACTATAACAAAGTTTATGGAAATAGATTTTAAGGTAAATCGAAAAAAAGAAAAGCATTTCGAATCAGATCGGATAAAAAAAAGAGGCTTTTTAGATTTTTGGAAAGAGGTGCAACATAGCTCTATAGTCGAGTTGATTGGTAAGGTAAAGGATTTAGAGTCATATAAAAAACTTTACAAAAGGCTGCCAAAGAAGGTAAGAAGAACGATTTCCATCAAATGGATCGAAAAAAACTTGGGTAACTTTATAAGCTTAGTAAAAACGCCTGCAAAGGTTATTCTCTATAATTGGGCTGAAGAAGACTCATTTCCTTTAGTCTTTGTTCTTGAGAATTTCAAAGGTTTCACACAACTGTTTGGAGAGTTTACGACTATTGAAGATATGCAGGAAGCCGTTTCTAGATTTGAGATAGTGGATAATGCACAATGTCCTGCAGCACTTAGCAAAAAGTTACGGTTTTTGGAGGAGCTTATCGAGTATGAAAAAGCTATTTTTCCTCATCGTTTAAGAGATAGTTTATCCTATCTTATTGAAGATATTAAGGAGTGTACCGCTCAGGCAGATAGTAAAGAGGTTGCCAATACGGTTATCTGTGAAATTCCGATTTTCAAAACGCTGGTTGTAAAATTAGAAAAAAAAGCGAAGCTAAATTAAGCAGAAAATAATTTGATTTTTTTAGTAATTTCTGAGCATATTGTAAGAAAATAATGATTGGGAGATATGGTTAAAGATTTTGAAGTTTTGCCCCATACGGCTGACATAAAAATAAGAGTTTATGGTAAAACGCTTGAACAGTTTTTTACAAATGCATTGATTGGTATGTTTCAGGTGATAGGCCCAAAAATCCCTGGATGCGCAGTTAAACATGAGCGCGTAATGTGTGATAATTTGCCGGAACATCACGAGGTTGAAATTGAGGCTCCGGATCTTGGTGCGTTGCTTGTAGATTTTTTGTCTGAAGCATTATATCTTTCTGATGTTCATAATGAGGCTTATCTAAATGCTAAGATTCATGCCGTTTCTCAGACGCATATCAAAGCGACCGTTTACGGAGTTAAGGTAAAAGGGTTTGAGGTTGTAGAAATTAAAGCAGTGACATACCATGAAGTTGATGTTAAAAAAATTGATGGTCTGTGGCAATCTAATATAGTATTTGATATATGAAAAAGAATACCTAAGTAAATCATATTTTTATAAGGAGTGGTTAGATAATGGAAGCCAGTCAAATAACCATAAACGATCTCGTCAAGTTAGAAGATTTTCTTTATGAAATACCAAAAGAGCATCGGCCTGATATGCGTGTACCCGCACGTGTCTATGCAAATGAACTAATGCTAGAAGATATTTTAGGAGACCGATCCCTGTGGCAACTGGTTAATGTTGCAACGTTGCCCGGAATACAAAAATATTCCATTGCAATGCCCGATATTCATCAGGGATATGGATTTCCGATAGGGGGTGTTGCGGGGACGGCAATTGAAGAAGGAGGAGTGATTTCTCCTGGTGGTATTGGATATGATATAAATTGTGGCGTTCGGCTTTTGGTTGCTAATGCAGATGCAGCAGAACTACAACCGTATATGCAACAGCTTGCGACCGCCATTTTTCATACGGTTCCTTCGGGTGTTGGAAGAGGGGGAAAGTTAAAGTTAAGCATGGATCAGATTGATAAAGTTTTGCGTGAAGGGGCAAACTATATGGTTCGTGCTTTTAATTATGGAAATACAAACGATATAGAATTTTGTGAAGAAAGAGGATGTATGACTGTTGCCGAGCCCTCGGTTGTATCTGAAAGAGCAAAAAAACGGGGAAGGGATCAGCTTGGTACCTTGGGAGCAGGAAATCACTTTTTAGAAGTACAAGTGGTTGATAAAATATATGATTTTGAGACGGCTCAAACCTTTGGATTATCAGAGGGACGGGTTACCGTTATGATTCATTGTGGATCTCGAGGTCTTGGTCATCAGACCTGTACCGATTATGTTCGTGTTATGATAAATAAAGTTGCTGGATGGGGGTATAAACTTCCCGATAGAGAGCTTGTTTGTGCTCCATTTAAATCTCAAGAGGGGCAAGATTATTTTGCTGCTATGGCGGCAGCAGCCAATTTTGCATGGGCAAATCGTCATACTATTGCACATTGGACAAGAGAGGCTTGGCAAAGAATTTTAGGAAAGGATGCATGGCTTACGACGGTGTATGATGTTTCACATAATCTTGGAAAGGTTGAAAAACATACTATCAATGGGGCGAAAAAAGAGCTGGTTATGCACCGAAAAGGTGCCACAAGATCGTTTGGTCCTGGAACACCTCAGACACCGTTGAAATATCAGCCAGTTGGCCAGCCTGTTTTGATACCAGGAACTATGGGTACGGCTTCCTATGTGCTTGCGGGAACAACCGAATGTATGGAAACTGCATTTGGATCTTGTTGTCATGGGGCTGGAAGGCGTATGTCTCGTTCAAAGGCCAAAAAAATGGTTAGGGGTTCTAAATTGCGTCAAGAACTTGAGAGTCGGGGGATTATAATTCGGTGTGAATCGGATCCTGGTTTGGCAGAAGAGGCTCCCATTGCTTACAAAGATGTAGACAATGTTGTAGATATTGTAGCCAAAGCAAAGTTAGCAAAAAAAGTGGCTCGTCTAAAACCGCTTGCGGTTATTAAGGGAGGCTGAAGCTAGGTTGAGAAAAGTCAGATTATTTGTAGCGGTTCTATTGCCTGACTATGTGATTCAGGAGCTGTTACCTATTTGTGAACAATTAAAAAAACAACTATTATTTGTTGGGCACTGTACGCGACCACAAAACTTGCACATAACCCTGAAATTTTTGGGATTTGTTGACAAAGCGCTGATACCAAAAATAGATGAGCGACTTAAAGCGGTACATGCTCCTTTATGTAAAGCGACTATAGGAAAGTTGGGAGTGTTGCCTCATCCCAAAATGGTACGAATATTATTTGCTGATATTCACTCTCCTGAACTTTCTACACTTGTAAAACAGGTTGAAGTTGCTTTGGCTGATATGTTTGCATCTGAAGATCGTGCATTTAAGGCTCATATGACTATTGGTAGAATTAAAAAAGTGAGAGATAAAGCAGCGTTTCTTGCGCAGATTGATAAAGTTGAGCTGCTCCCATTAGAATTTGAGATACATTCATTTTTCTTAATCCAATCTGAGCTTACCCCCAATGGGCCTATTTATAAGGCAATAGCAAGCTATACGTTGAGTGAGACTTGAGGTAATTAAAAATTTTTGTTGCATTTTATATTTGGATACTCTACCTTTTCTTACAATTAATTTTTTACACCAGATTACTTTGAAAGGATTGTTCCAAATGAGAAAAAACAACACAACATTTGCGCTTGCGGCTCTCGTATGTACTGTCATTTTTACCAACGCTTGTCGAGGAACTTTTTTTAGTGATTGCGGAAACTTTATTTCTGCTTTTTTGAGGGATCCAAAGAGTGTTGGATCTGTTATTCCCAGTTCTCGCTTTTTAACCAAAGCAATGACAAAATATATTGATAAAAAAAGATATTATCCAGTAAGCATTTTAGAAATTGGGGCAGGAACTGGGGCTATTACAGAAAAGATAATAGAGAAGATGAATCCAGAAGATCGGCTTGATGTGATAGAAATTGATTCTAAACTGAGTAACGTTTTAAAGCAGAAGTTTGAAAAGTATGCCAATGTTCACGTGCATTGTGTTTCTATTTTAGACTGGAACCCTGCGTATCAATATGATTATATCGTATCAGCTTTGCCATTTAATTCATTTGATGCGCAGACCGTTGAAGTGGTTTTGCATAAATTTAAATCGATGATAAAAGATAAAGGAATAATCTCCTATGTTGAACTAATGGCCATGTCGAGTGTTAAAAAATCTTTTTTGAGAGGTGGTAAAAAACGTGACTTTGCAAATAACGTTGCCCATAGGTCCGATTTTTGTAAAAAATATGAATTTGATAAAGATCGGGTAATGTTAAATATTCCTCCTGCTAGGGTTTATCACTTAAAAATAACAAAATAAGAGCTAATATAATAATAAAAATCCATGGCTTATGTGCAAACAAGCTATGGATTTTTTATTGCTGCTTAAACTGCAAATAAAAATTCCTCCAAAAAATTTTACTGCTTCCAGGCATAGCCGGCGTTTCAAGGGCTGCTTTGATTATTGTTATTTTAGCCTGAGCTGCCCGATAGTTATCCATCTGTTTATTATCAATAGAAGATTTGCTTACCTGTATCCAATGGGAAAGTAGTTGGTCGACCATTTCCATAGATTCTTTCTCGTTTGGTTTTTCCTCATCTAAGATTTTTAAAAATTGAGAAGGAGGATAGTCCGTATCTGATTTGAATATATTCATGAGAGGTGTACCACAAACAGTTTTTTGGCCTGCATAAAAATTTTTAATGATACATCTTGATTGTATGGTTGGCAGTATTTGGCTTAGCCGTTGAGCAAGAAAGATAAAATGATAGCCTGTTGGCGGCTCTTCAACAGATTTAAGTAGCTTGTTTGCACAGGTATCGGTTAAAAAATCTGCATGTTGTAATATAAAAAAAACGTTTTGATCCGGTTCTAACTTGAATGCTATAGTGTCAAATATTATTGCAATCTGATCTAAAGTATATTTTTTTGTTGGTTTTATCCACATGCAGGAGTGATGTTGCTGTTTTTCTATCTGTTTACAGATGACACATGTTTCACATCCTTCTTGTGCACAAAATATATTTTGCAATCTCTTTTGAACTTCTCGTATTAATTGATCATGATTTCCCACCCATAATTGAGCTGGAGATATAGGTGTATTATATTTTTTTGGGTTCATATAGTTAGGTTCTTTTTTTCAATCCATGTTATAAGTTTTTTATACGCATCTTCTGCAACTATATCTGCAGGTTGTTCGCCATCCAATAGTATAACATTTTTTTTCTGTTTTAAAATCTCATCAAAGCCGGTGATCAGTTTTTTTATAAATGCTTTTTCTTCTTTTTCAAAAACAGTGGGAGTTTCTTTTCTTTTTTCCAATCGTGCAATGGCAGACTCAAATGATACTTGTATATAAAAGATGAGGTCTGGTTCTCTGTTTTGCATTGCCCATTTATTTATATTGTGTATCATCTCGATATTTTCACCTCTCCCATATCCTTGATAGGCAACTGAAGAATCTGCCATGCGATCAGAGAGTATGATCTTTTTCTGTTTTAAATGGGGAATGATAACTTCTGTAAAATGTTGAGCTCTATCAGAAGCAAATAAAAGAAATTCTGCTTTGCCACATATATCAAATTCTCTTTCTTGTAGAATTTTTCGTATCTCTTTACCTAAACGTGTATCCCCCGGTTCATAAGTAAGTAAAACCGGAAAATTATTTTTTTCTAATAGGCTTTTGATTTTTTTTGCAAGTGTTGACTTGCCGGATCCATCTATCCCCTCCACAGATAGCAAGATCCCCCGTTTTAAGCTACTCATGAGTTTTCCTTCTATGGTAAAATGTATTTATGTATTTTTTGATGTATCAAAGCTACCTTTCGTTTTTTTAATCGATACTATTAGGTGGTTTTTATTTTACCATATTTTGTCTCATATGTATCACAACCAGGACAGGTTCCATCAAGCCAATAAGAGTTTTACACAGATAAGACCCTTTACACTGCACCTCAGAGCCGAGCGAATCTTTCTTGCAGCAACTCAAAAGCTTCAGGAGACAGGCCCTTTTCCAGGTCAGCCATAAGTATATGATGGCCGACTGGAGGGAGCGTCGGTGAATGGAGAGATTTCACAAGCGCTGTGACCTTCAGTAAGAAAAGAAGAGAGTTCTCCTTATCTGCTGGCAATTCGAAGGCTTGCATTACAACGGCAGGAATATCATCATTCAATCTTACTCCAACAACACCAACTCGTTGCGAAAATTCATGATCAATATCGGTGCCGCGGCGGGATAATATTGAATTTATCTCTGGGCGCATGATAGTGCCTTGGGTTACGTATCCGAGTATTGTTTTATTATTTTCATTAGGTCCAGCGGTTGCAAATATAGAATCACTATCTTGATCATAGAGAATTTTTAGGTACCCGTATAAACCTAGGCCCGTATTATTCAGTTGTATTTTGTGTACACCAAACATATCTTTCAAAAAACTTTTAGAAGACATGATACCTGGCAATGCAAACGGAGGCTCGGGAACGGCAGTATGCGGGTAGTTAAAGTCTGTGGTCTCGAC
>Ga0180438_10008401_pt1 | contig 13138 bp, 14 predicted proteins | sample SS_ome_12_FD_132455 | JGI IMG/M metagenome (GOLD analysis project Ga0180438, IMG submission 132455) | Hypersaline lake sediment archaeal communities from the Salton Sea, California, USA - SS_3_D_2 metaG | ecosystem: Environmental > Aquatic > Non-marine Saline and Alkaline > Hypersaline >... | reverse complement strand
AGAGATAGTCCAGGAGCTATCAGGGTGCCTCTATTGATAACAGTGTATGTCTTCCTGAGGAAGTCTACAGGAGAGACACCAGAGGTGATCTCAGAAGCATTGCCAGCAGGGTCTGTATAGATGGTGTGTACATCTCTAGGTCTAGCACCGAACTGATGTAAGGTATCTTTGATTTCAGTAAGGAAGTCTTCCATCTTCATACGTTCTCGATATACCTCAGCAAACTGTATAACTTCTTCTGTTTGTTTATTAACAGCCATAAAGCAAGCAGCTGAAGGGTTAGCGAAACCGAAGTCAATACCGATGTAGATATCATGTGTGCGTAAGTCAAGTGTGAACTCATCTATAACGTTAAGCTCATTGAAGTCATCATATACCTGTCCAGCTTTGGTTAAGTATTCAGCAAGGAACTCTTGTCGGAAGTCAGAGTCAGACAGTTCTTCTCTTACTGTATTTAGCTCTTCCTCAGTCATAAGGGGATTGATGTGTGATGGCCAGAAGTAAGTCTTCCATGCTTTACGTGATGGAGGGTTAGCTTGTTGGTATTGGTCATAGAACCAGTTCTTACCGTTAGGTGTGGATATAAGGATAGCTCTGCCTTGTTTGTCTGATAGTGCTGGTCTAAGGATCTTACGCCATACATCTTCAGGTACGAATGCAGCCTCATCAATCACGAGGAAGGTTAGACCACGACCACGTAATGAGTCTTTACGATCTGCACCTTTGAAGTACATCTTAGCTCCATTCTTAAACTCTATTCTCATTCCACTATGATGGACATTAGCTACTCCAGGTGATAAGACTTCGAAGTACTTCTTGAACTCTTCATAACCAATCTCTCTTGCTTCTGCATATGTTGGAGCTACCCACCATGCCATAGCATTAGGAGTGTTTAGGCAATGGACTAACATCTCTTGGAAACAAGACACTGACTTACCTGCTCTACGACCACCTGTAATGAAACGAAACCTAGTGGTATCTTTATGCATTTCTAATTGGTGAGGTAATGGGGAATATGGAATAGTAATCTGCATTATGCTCTCCTATAGTAGCCTGCTACCCTCTTGCCATTACGAGTATGTGCTCTAACATAAATCAATCCACCTGAGGATGTTGGGGTTGGTTGCTTAATACCTTTAGGTCTATCAGGTGTTTCTTCTGCCTTCTTATCCATAGCGTTCCTGCGTTGTTCTAATGTCTTGATAACAGTCTGTCTCTCTTGTCCTACTATTGCTTTACCTGAGAAAGCAGCTGCACTGATATCAGCAGCTAAGTTAGTGATTAAGAACTTCTTACTTGGAGGTGCTACTGCTTTACCCTTAATCAATTGCTTGAGTGTTTGTTGTACATTCTTCGTCTCTCTTCTCTTGGCAAATGCTCTCTTGTAGGCTTTCATATATTGTTTAACATCTTCTCTTGTGGTGTTAAGTCCTTTACGTATTAGCCTATTGAATGTGGCATTAGACTTGACTGGAGTAAGTAGTCGTCTAGTGTACTCAGCACCAACAAGTAGCTTACGTCTTAATGTAGTACGCATGCCTTGTCTGGCAGCGATGAAGTATAGAGACCGAAGCTTAGGTAGCATCCGTATAGTAACACGGATAGCAGCGGATAAGAATATGCCTACAGGGACAGCCATTATTCAGTATCCCATGTGAAGCTGATAGTAGACTCAGCCACTGAAGCTTTGAGTTCTTCTAGTTTCTCTAGGTGTTCAAGGACAAGCTTAATGGCCTGGGTAGAGCCAGTCTTAGCTGTTGTCATAAGGGACTCATACACCTCAGGTAGGTTAGCTCTAACAAGCTCTCTAGATCGTTGTATGACGGCTTCAATGAAGAGAGGTTTCTTCCTCCAGTCGTAAATAGTTTGTACTGTCACATCAACTTCTTTAGCAACATAGGCCAATGTGTTATTTCCCAAGGCCAATAACTCTATTGCTTTCAACTGTTTAGCACTAAATTGTTCAAGTGTTACATTCATTTATCTTCCCCTACTTGCATTTCTTAGGTAAATACGATCTACAACGTTATCTACTTCTCCACCAACGAAGTCAGTAATAGAGTCAGCAAAGTCACCAGGAGCAGCAATGATAGGTGTTACAAGTTCATCTATTGCATTTAAAATGGTAGCAGGAATATCTACTTTGTTTAGATTGTCTAGGTAGTGTCCACCTGCATCAATTGCATCTCTTAAGTGTTTTGGTATGTCCAATGCTTCTTTAACATCATCTACTGATTCAGTTATTAACTCACCGTATTCATTATATAATCTCTTAGCTCCTTCTGCTAATTCTTCAGGCAGATCAGCTATGTTAGATGGTAGAGCTTGTAAGCCTTTGGCTAATTGTTCTAGTTCATTAGGGATAGCAGCAATATCAGCTACAGCTTCTTGTATTATAGTTCCTTCTTCTCCTACTTCACCAGAGTTTGCAAGTTCCATTACGATAGCTTCAGCCATACGGACTAGTGCTGGATCAGAACCGCCATCAGGGGTCATACTAGCTTTCTGAGCGGCTCTAACAAAATTAGCATCTCCGAATGCTTTATCTACAGCTATTTCTTTGACTTGTTCTTGAGTTTTACCATTACTTGCTAATACAGCTATGGCCCATATTGACTGAGAAACCATATCAAAGGCTTGACGTACAACACCTTGCATGTCATCTCCCCAGAACATAGAGTTACCTCCTGTATTTTTAACAAACACGTTGATAGCTGCTCTTGTTGCTGCTTGGGCTAATATCTTCTTTGGATTAAATGAAACATCAAGTCCTGTACCTAATACTGCATGTTCAATAGCCATAATGTACCTCCACGACTATTGTAACATATTTTTGCCAACAGGGATAAATTGGTCGTATGCCCTTCTCTATACATAGTATATATACAAACATAGTCTATGATAAGTATCTTACCTTAAGGTACCTAAGGTATACCCCTAAGGTATACCTACTGTAAGTATAGTTCTTAAAGTACCTTAGGTATATCTTAAGGTACCTTAGGAGAAACAGTATATATTTATTAAAGTACAAACCATACTCTATTGTAGGCACTCATATTCTATGAGAGGAGCCACAGTAGCCTTCTGTTGGCTTTAAGAGTAGTAGGATGATACATCTATCATGTAGGCTCTTGGGGAGCCTTGTAGGTGCCTTCTTGAGGCTTCTAAGGATTCTGATTGTAGATTACTAGTCCTGTTGGTAAAAGAAGAAATACTTATCCCGCCGCAAAAAGAAATAAAATATAAAACATTTAACTTTATGTATAATATTACTTGCAATTGTTTTCAGGATGTTGTACTATAGTTATAGATCGAAAGTGCACAACGCACAAACAACCTGAGGAGAACTATAATGAGAATTTTAAGCCCAAAGAATCAGCAGAAACTAAATGACCAAAGAGCAGAAGAATTAGCAAAAATGGAAGCATCACTAGAATATTCTTTAGATCTAGATCAAACGGATGAAGAATTATGGAGTAGGTTCTGGAAGCATACAGAAACAAGCACAGGCTGTTGGGAATGGCAAGGTGCCATCAGTGGAGGAAGATATGGTCACTTATGGATAGCAGGTAGAAATGTTTATGCTCATAGGATTGCATGGGCATTACATTATGGCCCGCTGAAGAAGGGACAACTTGTATTACATAAATGTGATAACCCTAAATGTGTTAATCCAGATCACTTATTCTTAGGTACACATCAAGATAATATGGATGATTGTGTAAAGAAAGGTAGAAGTGCTAGAGGTTCTAAGTCTGGCCGATCTAAACTTAATGAAGAACAAGTGTTAGAGATTAAGAAGAAGCTTGCTGAACCACACTACTACCACAAAGTAAGAGATTTGGCTAAAGAATACAATGTACATGATGTAACCATCTATAGCATTAAGAAAGGCCGTACATGGAGTCATGTATTAGTTGAAGGTAGTCTTACTAGTAAGCCAAGTAGATATATTGTTAATGGAGAAGAGGTAGAAGTATAATGATAATGCTTTGGTTAATGATCTGTATCTGTTTAGCGTTCTATATTGTATTTATTAACGGTAGGGGTCAGTAGGATTAATGAATTTACTTGGTGTACAGCCTGATACAGAGTATCTAGGTACTCTACTCTCTTCTTCCTGCCAAGTTAATGGTATAGACGTCGGTGACAATAGTTCAAGCATAGACACTCCAACCAATGTATATTTTTGCGCCAATCTAGAGAAATAAGCTGAGTTTTCAATACCCTTCTTGCTTCTATCTACAGTAATAGATGTAGAACCTACAGCTACACTACCAAGTTTTTCAGTAGATCTAATACCATCAATAACCTCATCGTCGGATAAGCCTCTGTAAACCATACCTAATGCAAAGCAGGTTTCAGCTTCTTTGATCACTCGAAGAGCAGCATTATATTTTCTACGTGAAGTATCTGAAGAAAAACTATACATAAATCTATCAATACCCATATCTGCTGTCTTAAGGTCTACAATTGCTCTAGAGCGTCTGAGAGCCTGACTGACACGAGCTTCTGGAACATCAGAGGAAGTGAGTCCAGAGTAGTCAAACACGTCCTGAATGGTCGCATAGTTAGCCCCATCGCTTGTAGTACTGACGGCCAAGAATGGTTGTGTTGACTCTTCCCAGTCTCCACCATATACAGGTTCACTGTAAGGACCATAAGCAGTTTCAGATAGATTGTAAAATCTAATCTTATACCAAGTTGTTGTACTTAAGGTAGTAAACTCATATGTAGTAGTTCCATAGCTGTAGGCAATATCAGAACCAACCTGAGAGTAAACACCATCTTTTGTTGCTGCAGACCAGATTTGTAGATAATTGCTATCTGTGTCTTCTGGCAATGCGAATGTTAGTTTTGCAAAATTTGCCATTATTCTTTCTCCTTATTGTATATTTCTCTCAGTTTGTCTACTTCCTTTAAAATAAGTTTAAGAGTTTCTTCTTCCTCAAAGAAAAAATCATATTTAGCTTTAAGTTTTAATGTAACTATTTCTGAGTTGGTAAATGTTCTACCATCTTCTAATGTAATTTCTTCAGGTAGACAAAACCTCTCAATGTATGGAACATCATCTGTAGATGGAGTTCTATCAATTATAGTTCTAGGTTTATTTTGATGTCTTTTGAATTTAGACATTAGTAGCCACCTCCACGGCTCCATACACTGTAATTGCCAGTATTATAACAATTAGCCTCATAATAAACTATTTGACCATCTATAAATCTTGGAATTACTTGTCTGATTTCATATGTATAGCCATCATGCTCAAGAGTCCAAACTGTATATTGTTTGGTTTCACTCTTAGATGTATTTTCAACTGTTGCCATATAGAAAGTTGGTGGTAAATAAACTTTTCTTAGGTCACGGTTAATATATTCTTCAAAAGCTGTTTCTCCTAACTCTGGATTAGGAGCTGTCCAACTCTTTGGATCAAATAATACTTTGACGGAATATTCAACTGGACTATTGTAGGCAGCTCTACCACCAATATAAACATCATCTCTAGGTATATATTGTTTAATACCAACAACTGTGCCAACAGTGGCAAAAGCATCAATGTATTTATCAGTTTCATCACCGATGAAGCCCATATCATAGTAATCTTGTTTCTCTGAAGCTGTACCCAATATCTTAACTGGAACTACAAACTCTCCTGAGCCCGCCGTATCGATAGTATAGGTCGCTGCAGCTGCAGGTGGGTATGCCACTTCATCTAATCTCTCGTAGGCCACTGAGACGGTCTTAGAGGTCTCCTGGAAGTAAGGATCACTAAAGTCATTACCTTGATCCATTTGATAAGCAATATAAACTTGTCCAATAGGATCAATATTAACTTCACGTTCTGCTGGTGGCCTAAAGAAAACAGGTCCAATAATATCTGTAGAAGCAGAGTATTTTTTTATTGCTTGGCCACATTCTTTAGCCTCACCCATTATATAGGAAGTTCCAGAACCATTAATTGTACATTGATGAACATAAGGTCTAGCATAACCAGATGAATTTTCAGCTGTGTATCCAATGATAAAGCCACCTTCAGCACCAGACATAATTTGTACATGACTTTCTGCAACTCCAGACACAGAACCAACAAATGTACCTGATCCACCTTGAGTTATGGTATTGATTGTCCAATCTGTACCTGCATTGACGGAAGTTCCAAAGTACATAACTAATTCATCTTCTGAATCATCATACACAGAAGTAATAAATCCAATAGCTGAGTTTTTACTATCATAGGCCATGTCTACATTCTCAATAAAGTCACCAGTATCTAAAACAGCAGCTAAACCAATATCTACTGGAGTTCCAAAAGAACTATCAATATGAGACATAGGGATATAAACAAAGTCTGTAGGAGGAAGCCCTGTACCTGTGGCTACGCCACCAAGGAATCCACCTTCTCCATCATGGTCACAGAAACAAGTATGTAGAGTTGTATACCAATATGTAACCTCATTTAGAACTGCATATCTAGAATCAGTAGCAGGGTTTACTCTACCACAGATCATAGTTTCATCATCTTTAGTTGCGTAAGCTATAATAGCCTGATTTGTAGAGCATGCTGAAAACATAGAGTTTCTTTGATCAGCTGTAGAGAAAAACTGTATGCCTTCAGTCCATGTAATATTCTCTCCGTTACGTACTCCATTCCATAGTTTTATATAATCATATGGATCATCAGAAGCAACTATTGCAACATAGTCAAGCTCTCCATCCCATTTAGGTAGATTAGCTAAATATAGTCCAGGACCGTATCTGTCCCAGTTAGCACCACTACCATATCTGTTTAATCCTGAAGTTACGTCATCTTTGTATTTACTGACAACATTAGAACCTACATCAACACGTTGAGACCAATGTAGTCTAGATGAACCTGTCCAGAAAGTAACCATAGCACCATCTTTATCAAGTACTGCATTATGATTCGTAAAGTTACGTGCCATAAGGCCATTGTTGTTATTTAGAAAAAAATCAGTAATTTCAGCCATTTAACTCTCCACCACCTTAATTTTAATTGTTCCTTGACCTAAGGTGTCTTCTACAGAAGTATCTACAAAATGTTTCATATAGATAACATTACTTACTCTGTTGGCCTCAACATAAACAACAACTGACGTTGAGTAGTTTGTGCCATCAAGGGATAAAGTAGTATTAGTTGCTAGATCAGTATTTAAAGATGTAATACTTACTGTAAAGGTGGCTTTGGAAGCCCCCGTATTAGCAATCTTAAACTCAAGTACTCTAGTCTGAAGGTACTGTAGGCTTTGGAAATCTAAGCCGCCAACACCCGTAGAAGGGTTGTAAGTAGCTAGTTCTGTAGCCTCAGCAGCTGTTCTGCTAGTGTCTGTGCCTGCTGTTAACTTGAAGGACATTGAACATCCACCTTCTCTAAAATCAATTGAACCTCTTCATCTGTTAATTCACCGTTAGGCTCTTTGATTTTGTATCTCTTCTTGGTTTCAAGATCGGTAACATCATTACCACTATACACATGAATAGGACAATCCTCTGGTCCTGAAGTCTTAATAAGAGTTCTCATGAACTTTACTAATACTGCAGCTGATTCCTTAGGTAGGTTGTTATTCTCTTCAACCATTGAATTATATTGTGAAATAGTAACCTGAGCATGATAACCAACGTCATCTACTTTAGTCACTGTATATATTTCCTCAGGAGAATTACCAAGTTCTCTTGTAGGCTCATCTTCAAAAAATAAATCTAAATAATGCATGATTACACCTGTTTCTTGTATACTTTAAAGTTTGAAATTAGAGAATTTGGTTGTGAAGCCGCAAGAGACTGCCCTACTTCTAAATAATCTATATCATCAGGAATAGTACAAGAAGTGTCTTCCGTGCCAACTTCTAATCCATCGATTTTCATTTTTATACTGTTAGTTTTATATAATGCCTCTATGTTATGTATCTTGTTATCCTTAAGATCAACTGTTTCAGTTAACGATGCCTGTGCGACTCCTCCGTCTGTGCATATTAACCTATGAACTCCACTTGTTTCATATGATAAAATTCTATTATCGCCACTATTTCCATCAGAAATACTAAACCAGGCCAAAGAATTGGTAGTGGTGTAATCCGGTATTAATATATCCATAGAAACAGTCCCCTGTCCTACATCTTCACCACCAATATTAGCTCCAGCAACAAAACGAAGTTGATCTTTAGTTCTAGTTACTTCAGCAGCTGTGGTTTTAATATAAGAACCTGCAATTCCGAGTCCAGCATCATCATGCATGGCACCCCACATGTAAATCTCTGTAGTAGATCCATCACCTGTGTAAGTGTCGTCATTGTCATCTTCTGCTGCATGTATGTCATGAGAGTGAGCAGGAGCCCCACCAGTGTATACCATTGTACATCTATACCAACCATTACCCCAAGCCTCTATCTGCCCTGTACAACCCGCTCCAGCCGTTCCTAGAACACCATTACCTAGATCGTAATAACATTTAGCATTTGCAACTGAAGGTGCATGTAATGCTGCCCATGTTTTAGCTCCAGCTTTAAGCCATACAGAAAAAACATGTTCTGTTGCAGTTGAAGCTATAGATTGCTGTACTTCGTGTGTTTGGTTTACATCCACAGAAGCAATTAGACCATCAGCTGTTAGTGTGCCATCAGGGGCTGTAGTTGCATTAGCATTAATAGTACATCTAGTTAATGTCCAATCAAGAGCACTGGTAAAGTCTTGAGAAGCTAAAAGTTCATTTGTACCTGCTGTTTCAGATAGATAACCAGCTAATGCGTCTCCATTAGTATCTATTCTTTCACAAACTCTTAACCATTCTGCTCCTACTGGAACTAATAGTCTATTGTCAGAAGAATCTAATTTGTCAAGATAGGCAGTTGTAGAACGAGTTGATACTGTAGGCAGTGCTGTCCCTTTTGCTAATTGAGGATACATTCCACAACATTTATAAAATCTTTCTTTTGCAAGATCAGCTTGTAGGTGTGTGTCTAACCAGTTTGCTCCTTGCCACATAGCGCAATAAGATAATGATGCATTGGAGGCGTTTCCGAGTGTAAGATTTCTTGCTGAATCAATTGTTGCAGACTGTGATGATACATCAACGGCAGAACCGCTGGCGACTCCGTTCACATACCATTGAGCCAATCCACTTCTATCAACAAAACAAATTGCATGATAATAGCATCCGGGTGTCAATGCCGCTGTATTTACGTTTGTGTTTGTTGCACCAACATCTAGAGTGAGCCTAAGAGAAGACGACGCAGTAATCACATACCATCCAATGCCGTCACCAGTTGGTAGTTTTTTGTCAATTACGCCTTCAAGACTTGATGTTATTTTCCCAACAAGCTCTACAGTAAAATCATTCGTTGAAACATTGCCAAGTGACGCCCCGGAGTCTTGAAATACTTTACCACCGTTGAATTTAACCCTCTTATCATTTAACCCAGGTGCATACTCGTCAATTACTGGATCGTCTCCAGATCCAGCAATGGCAAGGTCAGATCCAACAGTAGCAGTCCAACTAGAAGTAGTTGCATCATCTGCTTCATATCTAAATGTAGGCGTCTTGGTGACGCCATTAATAGTTAATGTTTGAGGTAAATTAGCATACCCCGACTTATTGAAGTCATTACGGAAGGTTAGAAGCCTTGCAGCTCCACCTCCACCCTTATGATATATACATCTAGGCATATTGACCTCCTATTAGTTGCCACGTGTAATCATACGTGTAACGTGAAGGTCACCATCAGTTCCGTTACTAAGAACGGCTAAGAAAGTATTTTTCCCTGTTGTAGAAAACATCTCTGGAACACCAGCAAATACTAATACGCCGTCAGCAGTTACAGCAGTAACAGAGCCACTTGCATCTAGATCGATAAAACAATCTTCTGTACAAGCGAAGCGATAGATTTGATTTGCCATAAGTTCTACTACTGCAGGTGTTGCAGAAAACTCAACAACAGTTGTTTCTGCCTCTGATGGACAGCCAAAGATACTATGAATTGCGCGATTGGATAGATTTCCCATTTGTATTTCTCCTAATAGAAAGGAAAGGATAATGGACCTTCCCTGTGTTTATAATATTGTACCACAAAAACAAAGACCCCGTGACTAAGGGAAGTAAGCCACGAGGTCCAAGCCTGAAGAACTATAACGCTACTGATTAGTATTAACTATTTCATAGATTTTGTCAAGTTTGATACTTATCGAGTCTATTTGTTTTTGGTTATGTCTAAGACATTCCTCAACTCTAGCCATGTCTTTATCTTTAGCGTATATGTGCTCTGAATTGTCTAGCTGATATTCTATCTTGCTGTCAACTTTGTCTAATATGTCGTTATGAGCAGTAACTGCCCAAGCACCGACACTACCGAGGATACTAACAAAAGCAATAAGAATTGCTATCCATTTCAGATTAGCCATCTACATCATCTTCGATGCATACAGAGTAAAGGTCGACTAGTTCATCTGCGTCACCAGCATACCAACCCATAAGGTCAAATGCACGAGCAGGAATGTTGTCATCAACGTCTACGCCAAGGTCTTGTGTGAAAGCATATCCAACGGCTTCTTTACTGAACACTAGGTTCTGGTAAGTGTCGTCTGCTACACCTGCACCGTTAAACTTAGTAATTTGAGTAGAGATGAAACAAGGAACGCCGTAAGGAGACCCTACGTAACCATTCATTTGTGTCATACCTTCTCCGAAACCTTCTACGATTTGTTTACCTACAGAAGCGAATGCAGCTGCATCATCTAGACCAGCACGGAGTTTAGCCCATGTGACTGGATGGAATACTGCAAAGTAAGGCCCTGGAGCGTTCTGAGCTTCTAGAAGACCAATTGCCGTCAAGAGATCAGCGATAGTTGCATTGTCTGCACCTGATGTTTGGTCATTAACTCTTGTTGCTGGGTCCATAGCACCGATGATTAGGGCATCTTCGTCTTGTGCTAGGGAACGACCAATTTGCTCGCCGTAAGGAGAAAGATCACTAAAAGGATCTGCGTGTAGAGTTGATTTGGAGATAGTTACGTATACTCCTCGTTCTACAGGTGTAAGTGTGACGCCATCTGTGGACATAGCTGCTGCTGTAGGAGCTGTAGCCTGTGTTAGTGCGCCTGGTGATAAAGCTTGAAAACGAGGAATAACAATGCTACCGGCTCCTGGAGGTACGGCTACTGAACGAATCAGTGGACGCATTACTCTAGTAGAATAGGCTGCACTCTGAGCTTCCTTGCTAACGATTTGACCAACTAGGTCATTCAATGTGGTGTTGTTACTAACTGCCATTTTAAAATTCCTTCCTAATTATGCCGAATACATACCTGATCTAAGCATTGTTCTGTAAAGATCTGTTAATTGAGCCCTTGCTTTAGGGTCTTTCTTAAGTTCGGCTATCTGTCGTGTTTTCAACATATCTAATGCTGATTGTGGTTCTGCTCCAACTCTATTAACGGTTGGTGCGATTGGTTTGGGTCCATCTGGAACCACTGGTTGATTACTGACAGAAGCTGGTTGTGTAGGAACCTGCCCTGCTGTGGGCTCCTGTACAGGTTGTGGTGTGGGTTCTGTTGGTTCTGCCTGAGGAAGGCTTGCGCTACCTTCTTCTGGATCTTCAAAGTTACCTTCACCTAGCGTTGACTGCAACTCTCTAAGTTGTAGCCTGTACTTCTTGGCTTCCTCGCGAAGCTTCAAGACGTATTCTTCATTATATGTTTTCTCAGTCATAACTGTATATCCTCCATAGTACTATTATACTATATTTCTTGTGGTTCTGCTTCTTCTTCTTCTATAGCTGGTTCTTCGACCTCTGGGCCAGCAAGACCAATCATTACGTTAATGTCATTATTGTGGGCAATAAGTTCTATTGCTTCTTGTTCAGTTAAATGAGGGTTACGTCTTTGTACTTCATCTACTGGAGTTTTGATTCCAAGGATAATGTCTCTCTCAAGGACTTCTTCAGATGCTGATAATGGTAGTAAGTCTTCATCTGGGTAGTCTATGTATATATCTGTTATCAGAGGTAGGCCGACAACACGTAAGATTGTATTAGCTAATTGCATCTCGTACTTAGTGTATCTGATGGTCTTATCTTTATACACTTGAACTAGAGGGAACCATCTAACTAAAAGCTCTCTACCTGATGTGCCTTCTCCACCAACGATGGATATCTTAGGAACACTAGAGGTCTCATAGATCTTCTCTTCTAGGTATTGAAGTGTTGTAAGTACATCAGATATTTTTGGGTTAAAGTCTAGTACCTCAGCTGTTGCTCCTGCTGGTAATGAGATAGCACGGCCTGGAGTAATAGTGATACCCTCGCCAGCTTGATAGCCACTCAATGAAATAGGACTAGCAGACTGCATCTTAATAGTGTAACCAAGGTCTGTAAGCATTTGATTTATATGAGCATTTAGCTTACGTACTAAAGAAGCTGGAGACCAACCAACATATTGCCCTGCTACTTCTTCACCTTGGAAGTTAACGAAAGGAACGAACCCATAGGGGTTCTCCTCAGATGTCATGAGAGTTGCACCGTCGTAAGTAACGATAGCTTCATCTGTCCAGATCTGTTGTTTGATTATACGTTCGTTAGCAGGATTACCTTTATGCCAACCATCTGCAAGTCTATCCACGACTTTAACTAAAGATACAGCTGCTGCTACATCAGGATTATCTTCATCAGCCACAGCTGACATTTGTGAGCCATCCCACATTTGTAATCTAATGCCTGAGGGCAAAGTCTCATCAGCCACAGGAGCCACAAGTGTTGACCCTGTTAGTTCTGCCATCAGGTCTACATTAAGCATTAAGCTATCAATATTATTCTCTTCATATACTTTCTCAAGGAAAGACACTGATTCAGCTGGACCATCGAACTCTCTAACAAGCTTCCTGTTGTACATCATAGAGCTTCTCTTATGGATTACAGGCTTAGTCAAGTTAAGAGTCATTGGTTCTTGCTCAAGGTTAAAGGTGGATAAGTATTGAGAACTATTACCATAATAGAAGTTCTTGTTAACTATTGCACCTTCACGACGAGACTTTTCTTCTTTACTAAAGTTATTAGCAAGAGCCTGTGCTGTGATGGCATTAGGTATACTGTTAAATGTTTGATTACTCATTATCGCTACACTCCTTACATTT
>Ga0180438_10008400_pt1 | contig 13138 bp, 21 predicted proteins | sample SS_ome_12_FD_132455 | JGI IMG/M metagenome (GOLD analysis project Ga0180438, IMG submission 132455) | Hypersaline lake sediment archaeal communities from the Salton Sea, California, USA - SS_3_D_2 metaG | ecosystem: Environmental > Aquatic > Non-marine Saline and Alkaline > Hypersaline >... | reverse complement strand
TTCTCTTGTGCGAACGACATGGTTCCCCCTAGATACCGGAGACGGCGAAGACATCCAGTCGGATGTTGGCCGTGGAGAGTGTGGATAGGTTCATCACGCGGACGACATCGGTCGGGTTGGCGAGCAACCCCCGAACCCCCCCGTTCGGCGGGATGTCCCAACTGTATTGCGACAAACTGGTTGTGGTCCCGGCTGCAATGGTGCTGAAGATAAGCCGGGCAGTCTTGTCGGATGAGAACTTGAGGTAGCGGCTGTAGGCAGTACCAGAAACACCGCCCAGATTCAGAGTCGAGACGGTGTTGGTATCGAGGCTCAGTTGATGCCGAGCGCTCTCGATTACAACGAGGTCACTGGCTGTCAGATCATCGGTTCTTTTGTGTGCCCCATCGGTGATTCTGTGCTGGAGCAGGATGTCCAGCGTTTCCCCAGTAGACATGTGGTGCCTCCGTGGGTTGTTCCGGGGGCACCCTACCAAACAAAATGTCTATCCGGTCAAGTAGTTTCGTATCTATACAGAAGTTATAGCAACGGCGGGCCTGCCAAAGCAAACCCGCCGCACCCAGATTGGAGTATCAGACTGAGACTCTCGTCTCAGTTCCAACCTACTACTTCGGTCCTGTGTCTACAATGAAAAACTCGTCCGGGTCACCGCCATAGAACTCGTCGGCATCCCCATCCATCTCAGGCATGTCTCCACTCTCACCGTACCACCATCCTCCATCACCGAGGTTCCACCAGATGTCCCACATGCAGGCATAGCAGAAGACGGGGTGGTAGTTGCAAAGCGTACACGCATCCATCGGAAGCTCATCGACAGCCTGGCTTGTGGGTGGACCACAGCACAGCACGATGAGAAGAAGCGCTAGGCCGATCAGCCGTTTCATGGTACTCTCCTTATGTCTAGGGTCTCTATCTCGTCAGGTATCCAATCTTCCGAGTAGAACCCCACGAAGACGATGCAGGCATCATCCTGCTCTACATAGATGTCTTCGTAAGTGGTTGTGCCTGGCTCAGTTAAGCCGAGCCAGGCACCTGTTTTCAGAGCCACAACGTACTGTGCCATTGACTCAGATCCATCCACACCCATAAGAATGATCCGAATACTGTCTGGCACGACGATGGGCTCTGACCTATCGCCAGAGGTAGGTTCGAGGGTTCCCCCAAACCAAGTCAGTTGATCCTGCTTATCCCTTAGCATTACAGCAGTTGGGTGGCCTTTATTGGCCAGCAGGCAGAGGAAATCTTCACGGGTAAGCTGTCTCTGACGCAGACGTATCGCCAGTGGAATCTCGTCGGGGATCTCACCGACCGGCGTATCCCCCATCGAGAGGGTGAAGGTCTCGGTCTCGAGAATCCACTTCGGCTCACCAGCCGTCGACGGGCTGCACACCATAGCTAACGTGAGGATCGTCAGCAGTAAGAAGGCCACAACAAAAGTCGTAACATCAAGTAGTCTGGCCATTTACATCCCCCTTTCCTGGCCACAGTTGCCAGCCGGGTGAGAGAGACCAGAAGGGGTTGTAAACTGATCCCTCCCGCACCCGACAGGCTACCTCTTCCTCAGAGGTTAAGTCGTGTAGACCTGAGTGTATCCATAGGTCTGTACGGTGTTGTCTCCCATGTAAACCCCAACGACTGGGTTATTTATACCGGTCGCGGGGTAAACTGTCCCCGACGAACTCATTGAGACGACCTGCCCCCGATAGAGCGGAGACGTGGCATAGGTCGTGTCTACTTCCGTTGACGCCCACATTGGATAAGCCAGCATCGTCGCTGCTACCGTGAGCATAGGCCAGCCACCCATCTTCTGGAACCTCTGTGGCCGTCCCACTTTCTCCATCTGCTCAACCTCATCGAGCAGCTTGGCGATGATCTCCTGATCCTCGACTGGGCCATGCTCTTTGAACATCGTCTGGGGCTGTTTCATTGGACCTTCTCCCTGGATGATCGCATCCATGATTCCAGCTTCCAGTCCACGCTCATACGCTCGTATCGCCGGGCTGTCAAGAGTGGCCGGGTCGACATGATTGATCTTCTGCATAACCTCCCGAGCGAAGTAGCCGAACATCTCATCGCAGACACGCTCCATCAACCCGGTGAGATTGGTTCTCGCTGAACGGATCATCTCTGCGGAGAGATTGTATCCGATCTCCACATCGCTGCTGAAGATCAGTCTGATGTGCAAGATTGCCAGATCGAAATCGTAATGAAGTACGATTTCTGGGTTGAGATGAACGAATCGACGATCGTTCCTGATCATCTCTCTGACGTATGGAATGATGTCCGCCGTGTTCTGTAGCCACCGCATCACTCATCTCGTTTCAAAGGCTCCGCCCAGTTCTAGCATCTATGTATGCTCTAGGCGTCCACATTGCCGAAGTCGTATATGTCGTGAAGAGTCCCCAGTGTGGATTCACAAGCCCGGTAGGTAGAGGTGCCTTGTCCGCCTCTTCGAGCAGGTCAGCGAGCTTCGTGTCATCCTCGACCGGGCCATGCTCTTCGAAGGTGGTCACTGACTCGGTGACATCGGGTTCGAAGGTTTCCCTCAGTTCCTCCTTGCGTAGTCGGAGCCAGGCTTGGCGTTTTGCATTCCTTCGTATCTCTGCCTGTTCGTTGGCATACTGCTGTTTCATCTCGAGAAACTTTCGACGAACCCGCTGATCTGACAGATTGATACCTAATCCCTCTGCTAACAACTCATCGTCAAAGCTAATCGTCATCCGAGTGTACGGAAAGGCTATCGACGCCAAATCTCTGATCTTCTCGTCGAGTCCCTTCTCTCGTTCAGCCTTTCGACGAAAGTATGGAGCCGCGATCCGTTGAGCAATCGCCATAAAGAAGCGGCTCCACTCGTTGTTACTTGCTGGCACCAGTGTTCACCCAGTCTTCCAGCCCCGACACCATCTCTTGGATCTGTTGCTGTGTGAACTCTTGCTCATCAACACCAATCCAGTGATAGATGTAGCGCGGCTTGCGATCGAGTCCGATACCAAAGACGAGCGGGTCCTTCTCCAGCATCTCAGCGTAGTTGTTGAGTGCCTCTTCCCTCGCCTTGTCGATCGACTCGATGTGATCCTTCGGGTTCATCGGATCAAGCACCATGATGCGCTCGAACCAGCCAGACTCCTTCGCCTTCTCGACGAGTTCGAGACCGGCGATAGGGATCATCCGTCCTTCATAGTCAGCCGCATCGTTGTCACCTTTGAACGGCTTCTTCACCCGGTGAGCATCCTTGGCAACTACCGGATAGTAGATGTGAACACCGGGCGCGACCTCGATCTTGAATCCGAAGTGAACCTCAGTGTTCGCGTCGACCTTAGCTGTAGCTGTGTCGTTACCGTGCAGCGGTCGTCTCACCTTCTTCTTCAGTTCCGGTGAGATGAATGACCAGGAGACAGTCTCTAGTGCCGGGAAGACTTGGAAAAACTCTTCACCCAGGAGTTCCATCTCCCGCTTGATGAAGTTATCTCCCAGGTACTCACGCAGCTTCTCCTTATACAGCTTCACCTGTCCATGGTTCGCTGCACGCTCCGCGACTGCAATGCCATGACGTAGCTCTAGCTCACGAGGGTCAGTGATGACCGACTCAAGCTCTGAGTTCGTCTTGACTTCCTCGATGACTTGGGTTGCGAGCTTCTTCTGCTCTGCGACCTTTAGAATCCCTTCCATCTCCTGGCCCTCCTGCTACGAGTTGTCTTCCGATAGACTTCTCGCTGAATAGGTCATGCCTGTTGGTCCACTACTACATCTGATCATGGGTCCAGCCATCGCTATCGGCCTCACATCGCTTGCATATATCTCTTCGTTCGAATCGAAGAAGGATTGTTTGAGGGGAGGTCTACCCCTCACATTACGAAAGGGCGCACAAGGACCTCGGCCTTGTCCATGTCAATCTTTGCTGCCTCGGGGTCCTTCATGATTGCTCTCATACCAGCGGTCTGTGTGTCGGCAGCGATCACACACTTAGGACCAAAGACGAGCTTCTCTGCCCCGGTCCCCTCTTCGATCTCTTTCTTACTGGGCTTCTCGATGATAGCTACTTCAAACAAAGGCATCCTGGTCTCCTTTCAGTAAGTTGGACGGGCCGACAGTCTCGCGGCGCAACATAGGTAGGATGGCTGACCCCACTTATGGATTCGAGTGTCGGCCCGTATCGTATGCCCTGTCTGCGGCACGCCAGCCCCACGAGACATTGCACACCCATCACCGAGCATCGGAGACCCCGGTTGCATGTGCGGGCATTTCACGAGACCTCTTCGGTCCCGTTAATAAGAGATCGGCCAAGTTTGCGACCCAATGTTTCCCAACGGAGCGCCGGAGGGTCCACATCAGGTGCAGGCTCCCGACCGATCTCACTTTGCGGGGGCAGGATTCGCACCTGCGTATCATGGTTATGAGCCATGCCTCTGAGACTACTCGAGTACCCCGCCAACATCTGAGTGAATGCTTTGTTGTAGATGCCCTTGAACGTGGCATCAATGAGTTCGTCGTATGTAAGTTCCGGGGTCATACCCCCCCCTCGCGTGCGGACGAGGCTCAGTCGTAATCTTCCTCGTCGAACTCCAGCCTGTCGAGATCGGTGACAGTAAAGGTGTACTCAACATCAGGACGAACATGAGTTGCGAGAAAGGTGAACCATCCCGCTCTTTTGTACTCATACCGATAGTCATCACAGCTATGTCTCTCGACGAGATCCTCTTCGCTCATAGCCTTGAGCTTGTCGGCCTTTACACGATGATGCAGAGCCCTTTTGTTCAGATGTTCGGACACTTCTTTCCCGCCGAGCACGATTTCGAATCCCACTTCTTTCTCCTCATTGATCTCGTACCAGAGATCTTTGCTACTTCTGATAATCATCGCTTCCTGAAAGCTGCCACCTACCTGGGAACAACCTGCACAAGTCGGTCGTTTGTGGTCTCTCCACCACAACCAGTAATACGATGGATTTCATCGAGTGTGTGAGCGTTGAGCCTTCAGCTTGTACGGATTTGTGAGCTTTGACCTGTCAACTTTGAACTTCTTCATCGTTTTGGTTATGCCTGGAATCGAACCAGGAACGCCAGATTTCAAGTCTGGTGCTCTATCCATTTGAGCTACATAGGCTTTCACGCCTGATTGTCTCGTGCTTCCTCCCACTTCGCCAACGAAAGCGACATTCTTAGTGTGCTCGATACCCGCAGTCGTGGCACTCGTAACCGTCAAACGCCCAGTACCCACAACGCGGACACTTCGAGTATCCCATTAGTCTGCGATCTCGACCTCGATGCGTGCGTTCTTCAGTGACAGTTGTGCATCGAGCCTCTCTCGTACCTCTGTGACCCCCTCGATCATCCTGAGTAGATCATTCTCATCGAGATGAACGATGAGGTCTTCTGTCTTTTCCTGGGCGAGCTTCTGCTCTCTCTTCCGCCCTATCTCATCAACCACCTGGCTCCGTGCTGAAAGGATGATGTTACGGAGATGATCTACGAACTGCTCCTGCCTCTGTAGCAGTTCCCGTCTGATCACCAGCCAGTCGCCGATCGTCCTGCTCGTTCCGTTCAGTTCGATCGTGTTCGCTTGGTTTGCCTGAGTGATCGCTGCCCTGATCTTCACGATCCTCTCGGACAGGTCGGTGATCGACTGGATCTGTTTCTCCACCACCACCTTCGATCCGCCCTCGCTCTCCAATGGATCTTTCAGTCTTTCGAGTTGAACGAGATGCTCGGCGATGAACCGTTCCTTCTTCTTGATTTTGTTGAAACAGAGTTTTACCTCTGCGAGAGCCTCGGTGAGTGTCATCTTTGTCATCGTTCCTCCTGGTCAGTCGGTAGTGTCGCCAGATACCTATCTGCCTGATGTATTCTCTAGCTTTCTTCGCCAGCACCATCTCCTTATCGGATGGAAGATCCTCGAAGTGAGGACGATACTTCCGTGCCAGCACATCCAGTCCCCGCTGCACATTCTCTGTGAAGGGGGGCCTTCTCATTTAGACCATCCTGCGTCCGAGGTCAACCTCATCCTCGGTCCCAGAAACCCGCAGTCGTGACGGAGACGACGCGCACAATGCACTCCGGGTGCAGGAGCAGTTTGCTCCATCTTCTGTCAGGGGAGCCTCCCAAACAGATAGGGTTGTGGTCGCACCCACGCATTCAGGTCTAAAACGGTGTGTCACCCTCAACCTCTTCGCCTTCCGGTACATCAGTACCGTCATGCTCCATGATCTCCTGCATCGAGATCGACGCTGCCGCCTGCTTCAGTCCAACGGCAGCCTGCAATAGCTCCTTTACCAGATCGTCGGCGAGCGGTGCGGTCTTAACGATGTTGAAGATCGGCAGCCAGTACGTTCCTTTCTTTCCCTTCTCCTGCTTTAGTGTGATCTTGACCGGCCACCTGAAGTTGACCGGCAACTGTGGGAAGTCGGGGTGCTTCAGTTCGCCCTTCCTATATTTCAGTTCGTTCTTCAGCCTGCCGAGGCTGGAGAGCGCCTTCTTCTTGACTGACATGAGAGCGGGCGACTGGTGAGCGAGGTCCCACAAGACCAGGGTCACCGTCTGGTCGCACCGGGGGGGCTGGCGCTCACCAGTCTTTTCATGCTCTCTCCATTTCAGATACGGACACTTCGCAACCCAGTGACCCTCGCTTCTGACCTTACATGGTCCAGGTTGAGGGTCTTCACCGTCACCGCACGGTACAACTCCGTCGTTCGAAGAGCAGAGCAGTTTGTTATCCACCGAGAAATCCTCGGGGAACATTCCGTTGCCCGGTACTGATGCGAGCCAGACGATTTCGAGTTCAGTCCCAAGATCCTCACTCGTGATCGTGTTGAACATGTGACCGGTCGGAAAGTCTTCCGGCAGCCCCTTACTGTTGGGGTATGCGATCTTGATGATCGGTAGGCCACCACCGGTAGCATCATCAACTCGGTCGTCCCAGGGGTCCTCCATCAGTCCGTCTGGAACTTGGATCAGGTCTTTTTGCTCTTCCGGTTTGCTCGATTTCTTCGTCACTTCTTAGTTTTCTCCTTGGGTTCAGGCCGTCATCTATCAACGACTCACCAACCCAGTCACGAACTCGCTTGAGTTCTTCCCGGTACTCGACTCGAATCTTCTCCGACTCCATTCGTCCGTCACGCTTGCCCCAGTAATAGCAGGAGAGCCCAATGGCGACGGCACCAAGGAATCCGATTATCAAAGGCATCGACCCTACTACCCCCCTTCGCGTGCGGACGAGGCTCTACAGATCGTCCATATCCACGATGTCTTGGACATCGAGTTGCTTCTTATACCGTCCGCTTGTGCAGGCGGTCTTGTAATCACACATCCGGCAGCCTATGTCGCTCTCTGCGGTCCAGAAGAGCTTGAATCGGATTGCTCTGATGATGTTGAAGAGATCTGCTTGGGCTTTGAGGTAGTCGTCTTCGATCCGATGAACATCTCGCACAGGGTCCCCCCTGAGATCACCAGCTTTGTACCGAATACCGTTCTTGGTCGTTGCACGCTTATACGGAAGCAGATGTCGTAGTTGATACCACACGCTTCGAGCAGGGTATCGACCAAAGCAAACGCGCTCTTCTCCGATTTCAAACGTCCCATGCTTTACGAGCAACCCGTAGATCGAGAACTGTTTGTTCCGATCGAGATAGGTGGCTGACGGTTCGATCTTCCCCGACTTGATGTCCCAGATCTCAAGATCAGCCCCCTCACTAGGCACATAGACTCCTGGGGTTTGGTTGTGGAGGATGATGTCTTCGGGTTCCCGAAGTTGATCGAGGCGGCCGGTAAACCGATAGCTAGTCCCCGTCCGGGGATGCTGTAGAACCGCGCACGCACGCGCTTCCGACGCAACCACCTTCGCTGCCGAGTTACGCTCAACATAGTTACCCAACATGATCCGAGCATCTTGGTAGAGTTTATCTTCATCATCGGGTGTCTCGTCATTCCGCCACGGAATATCTGAGTCCTCGTGGCTTTTCAGTCCTTCATGCCAGTCTTGGTGGAAGAGGTCGCCCCAGTCTTTCCACTTCTTCGTCTTGTGGAGCTTCCCGATCGCGCTATGGATCTGAATCCCACCGAAGGCGGCGAGACTCTCGCTGTCGGGAATCGCTCTCTCAACGTGCTCCAGGTAGTAACGGCCCGGACACTCTGCGTAGGTAAAGATTGTCGAGCTACTGAAGACCTGCTTGGTCTTACACTTTCCTTCAGGATCGAGTTGTTCCCAGATGTCGCTCTCAGAGAGAGCCTTCATTTCCTGTATGTAAGTATCTTTGCTCACTTAATCCCCATCTCTTTCATGACCGGCTTGAATAACGCCGCCGTGTGAACACCGTCACTCCGGTATCGGATGATCTGGTGGTGCATACACCCACGCCACGCCTTCTTGAAATCGTCTATCGCCCAACCTTCTCTCTCGATGAGAGCGTGTTCGACATCTTTTCTGCGAAACGCAGAAGCGCCAAGTCCACCGACAACGGAAAGGAATCGGATAAGCGCTGATTGCCCCACTCGAAGCTCAAGGTCTTGGATGGCGACTCGGACTTTCGTTTCCATTTCCACATGGGCGTCGTCCAGATCGTCTCCAACGCTGTCGAACTGGTCGAGTATCGTGTCGACAGCAGATCCAGTAGTCGCTGTGACCTCGCACTCGAAGAAGCGAACGACTGTCCAACCTCTTGATGCGAGATCTTGATCTGTTCGTTGAGCGCGGTCCCGATTGATTCGAGATCGCTGCTTCCATCCGGGGGTCGAAATCTTGCCATGTGTCTCACATCCATATTGCAGACAGCCCTGCACAAAGACCGCGATCTTCTCTCTCGGCCAGGTGATGTCACCCGGTCCCGTCGTCTCGAAGTCGCCACGGCCCACTGTGCCAAGGGCACGTTTCAACGTCTGCACAGCATCCATGTCAACCTCCATAGAAACTCTATAGTGTCCCTCTACTAAAGTCAATGGAAAATCATTCTCCCTTGAGGATTTCTATCATCTGCTCCCTCAGACTTCGATCCTGGTTGAAACATTCCTCGGTTAACTCATCGGCCGTCTTCATCTTCCACTCCAACGCTCGTAACTGAGGCACATCAAGGGTGTTACGGCAGATAAGGTCGATGACGATGACCGTTTTCGTCTGACCCCACCGCTGAAGACGATGATAGGCCTGGAAGCGTTGCTTCGGCGTATAGGGAACGTCGAAGAACACCTGCAACGCCGCGTCTTGCAGGTTTAGGGCTTCGCCTGCGGTATCGACCTGACACACCAGCATAGCGCCGTCCTGTTTCTTCCAGGCCGTGATTTTCTCATGTCGTTTCTTCGCAGGCACCCCACCATGGATGATATGGGTCGGGATACCCGCATCTGCGTTCAACTCTTCAATCTGGTGCAATACATCAACATACGCGCACCAGACCACCATCCTCTGCTTCCCGTAATCCTCCCAGATCTCTCGTAGCTCTCGAGCCTTGGTCATGTGCTTAGACCAGGCCTTGGCCTTGTCCTGCCCCTGGCTCACTAGGCCTCCAGAGATCTGCCGGAGCCGTATCAGGCGCTCACCGAAGGTCTTAGCCTGCGTCATGGTAGGCTCCTGACCCTCTGGCACCTCTTCCTCGAACCAGGCTATTAGACTGTCTCGCATGGCGTTGTAAGCCTTGCGCTCTTCCTGCGAGAGACCAACGATCCTCTTCTGGAAGACCATCGGCGGTATCTGATCCTCACAGTCCAGCAGGCGGCGAGACATCATGACCTGAGAGAGCCTGCGTTTGAGCAGATCCTCGTTCTTGACCCCCACCACTTTGCCACCGGCCTGCGCTGAGCGCTTAACGTAGAGCTTCTCGAACTCTGCCTCCGTCGTCGCCAAGAGACCCGGCCTGACAAGCTGTGTGAGCGACCAGAGGTCGACTACGGTGTTGGCAACAGGCGTTCCTGTCATGAGCCACAGCTTCTCGGGCCTCATCTTCCTCACCGCCACTGTCACTTGGGTATTCCATGTCTTGAGCCGGTGAGCCTCGTCGAAGACGGCTATTTGCCGTTCTAGTAAGGGTCCTAGATGTGGTATCAACAGCCTCACCGACTCATAGTTCACGACTACCCAACTGATCCCAGGCTGAGGCATCCGACGGATCACATCGAGCTTGAGCTTTCTAGCGCCGGTCTCACCTTCGAGTACGTCGATGTAGTGGCGCACATCAGACTCGACAGAAGCGTGCTTCTCGATTTCTTCGGCCCACTGATACCGCGCTCCGTTCGGGCAGATAACACCAACCACCCGATGAGGCTTGCCGCACTCGATGAATAGGTTTGTGGCTGCATCAATCGCCATCTTCGTCTTACCCAGCCCACACCCATCGCCAAGGATGCAGCCATCTGAGTCGGCGAGGAAGTAGGAGCCTGCGACCTGATACCCACGAGGGGCAGTCTTGAATCGCCAGCCCACACTGGGAGGTACGTACTTCGGATCTCGACCCCGGTGCAGTAGCTCCTGCCGCGCGGTCTCGTCTCTCGCCCACTTCAATGTCTGTGGCGTGATCTCAAGCTCGGAGACTGAGGCACCGAGACGTTCGATCAGCCTATTGTACTGCTCGAGAGTCGCGCGGAAGTACCATCGCTTCTCGTCGATGTTCTTAACGTCGTACCATCCACCGATCTTCCTGAGCATGACCCGCAGCGAGTAGGTCTCGGGCCCTACGACCTTGAGCACCCTGACCCACGGGTTGTAATCAATACGCATCGTTGGCGATTTTCTCAAGGGCTATGGTCTGTCGTTCCATCAAGGCTACTCGCACGCTATCGTAGTGGACCATCCGGCGTTGAAGCTGTTCCTGTCGAGAGGCGGTGCGTGCTCGCTCTTGTGCCGGGAAGAGGGCAGTACATCCCTTGAGTCCCACGGCTATCAGGCACAACACCCCAACTAACAGAAATGGCCATGACTGCTTTACAACCCTCATGCTATCTTCCCTCCATGCCTCGCAAGAAGAAGTCTGCCATCGAGAGAACTGATGACGAGCTAGCCTCGTCGATCGGTAAGCTCCTGACTGCGAAGAACGCAGCGGAGACAATCGCTAAGGCCCTCGGTGTCAAAGATCAAGATGTAAGCCGGGTTATGAGAGACCAGAGGCGAAACCTGAACCTTCTTCTCTATGCAGGTCTCGCCCCTGACCTCTACGCTTTCACGCAGAGATACTATCGCCTGATGGATCGCGTCATCACGGCTTTCGAAGCAACCGATGTAGAGACTCTCCCTATCAGGGACCTCATGAAGCTCAGCGACACCATCAATAGATGGATCGCTCCTATCAATCAGTTTGTAGCGTTGGCACCAGGCAAAGAGCATGATCTACCGGACGGCGGAGGTCCTCGTATGTCCGCTCAGCAAATCAATATGCTCTTTGCCCAGATGCATGATGCGCGTGCTGCGATAATGTCTCAACCTAGTCCGGCAGCTTCTTTCCACCCCACTTCTCCACAGCATCAATATCCCGAAGAAGTAGTGCCAGATGATGCTCCCCCTGTTGAGTTATCGAAGCAAAGCGAACCTTCTGAGTCCTCAGAAGATTCCCCTTCTCATCCGTCTTCTTCAGAGTCCCATACGAACGACGGATTAGCCCCCGTTCGTGGAGACTACGTAGCAAGAAGTAAGGAGTCGGAACCTCCCGACGATGCTCATTCAGTTTCGAGAAAACCCGATGAAGCATAGCTCCGTAGGCTTTCCCGTGTAAGAACCGGATGGCGGTCAGCATCATCACTTCGAACTGCGAGTAGCTGAACCGTTCTTTCTTTTTCGCCATGAACTGTTACCTCAACTCAGCGGTGCGAGTTGTCTACCCCTTCGTCCCCCGCTGTTCCCACGTTGATCTTCGATGCCCTGAAGATATTTCAGGAGCTTCTCTTCGTGCCTGTCGATAGCGACTGGGCCACACACACCTCGTTCGATGCGGGGATAGTTCTTGAGACCCAAGGCTGTGATCACATCTCTTTGTGTGAGGTTGAGACGCTCTCGCCAGTCAGCAATACGCTTGCATCGTCTCTTGACATCAGTGATCACATCTGAACTGAGTTTTTTCGTTGGGCTGCTACGCATTTTTTTAGAAGGCGTTTGTTGCTTGTAACGTCGTTTTGATACCGGCTTCTCGGGAAGCGCTGTCTCGACTCCGTTCTCGTTGAGTAGGTCGATCATTCGACCGAAGATGGCGATGCCTGCTTGAGCAAGCTCAAGGATCGCCGTGGTATTACCGGACATCTTTACCCCTTTCCTAGTTCATAAAAGAGTGCCAAGTGTTTCTCGGCAGCTTTCATGAATAGCGTTGGTCGATCTGGATCGTGAAGTCTTCCGTTCAGGTCTGAGTACCGGAGAGCATCTGCCCCAATCTGTCTCATGAGGTATGCCTTCCGCTTGTCGTAGTCCACGATTCCGAGGAAGTCGACGACCTCGTGTCGGAATGTCTCAAAGGATGGTGTGCCGTGATTCGAGAACTTCTGTAGCCAGCGATAGGTCTCAGCCGCAACACCCATCACCTTGTCCTTGTTGTTGATCACCCGCTGGTTTCGTGGATCTGTCCAGATCGCAGTTGCTATATCGGGGATCACTCGCATTTCTGCGTGCCCGACGTTCGGGATCGCAGATTGTAAGTAATACCAAGGGAAGCAGGAGTTATGATCTTCCCTCCACCCTGTCCAGCCCTCATGACTATAGGTGTCCTGTAGAGCATGGAGAGCAATCCCCAATCTGAATGAATCGGCTGACTTGATAGCCGACTCACAGATCGCTTGTGCAAGTCTGCTATTGCGCTTGACTACCCAATACTTAGGTATATGACCACCCGGTATGAAATGAAACGGTACGATCACCGTTGCTTGAATCTGCACATCACTCCAGTTGCCAAGTGTGTCGCACTGAGTCTGGAGTCTATGAAGTGCAGGCTTTGTGTTGTCATCCGTATATTGATTCGCCCAGGCAATCTCGGCTGCTTGCATTACATTGAGCTTAGCCTTGGTTGCAAGGTAATGTGTCAGATAGAAATGCACGTCCTTTTGCATCAGTCGCCTCCCTCTCCCCTTCTTAATGCAGATGTTACCAGCGCAAGCCTCTTCAACTCACTTCGCGTAAACGTCGTTGCTATAGCTCGTTCCAATAGATCAGCCTCTTCACGCAGCTTCTTGACTTCATCGGC
>Ga0180438_10008399_pt1 | contig 13142 bp, 11 predicted proteins | sample SS_ome_12_FD_132455 | JGI IMG/M metagenome (GOLD analysis project Ga0180438, IMG submission 132455) | Hypersaline lake sediment archaeal communities from the Salton Sea, California, USA - SS_3_D_2 metaG | ecosystem: Environmental > Aquatic > Non-marine Saline and Alkaline > Hypersaline >... | reverse complement strand
CGCCACGCTGGTGGTCGCGCTGATTGCTGTTGATGACCACGTGAGGGTGAAGTCAACGGTGGATGAACCAGAGCCCTGCACGGTGTCATTGCGATACAGCGTATTGTTTTGGCCATAGTTCCCGACTGCAAAGTCCAGGTCGCCATCGCCATCGTAATCTCCCCACGCCACACTCTGAGTGTCGCCGCTGGGCATAGACCAAACTGACCAGGTCGTCAGCGTCCCGTTGTTGTTCCGATACAGCCTGAGGGTCGAAGCACCTACCAGCAGATCCAGGTCGCCATCTCCATCCACGTCGCCCCAGGCGATGCTCCTGCCGCCATAGAATGGGGACCAAACTCCGTCGGTGGTCAGGTCTCCGTCGTCGTTGCGATAGAGCTTGGTAGAACCTCCTGTGACTGCGAGATCCAAATCGCCATCGCTATCATAGTCGCCCCAGGCGACGCTATAACTATCATCAACCTGGATTGAGGACCACGACAGAATAAAGGGATCACCGGCGGAGGCATACGCCGGAACAGGGGCCACGATGTGGAAGGGAAGCACCAGGCCAGCGGCGGCCAACAGCAGGACCACTGACAGTAGGGAGATGCGGTGCGAGACCGCGAAATCGGTAGTCAGCTGGAAGGGTGACGAGTGGTTCATCATATCCTCCTCTTTGCCTTTCATAGGATCACCTGTGCCGAATATGAAATGTGAAGCGGGATGTGCGTTGGCTTCGGCAATATCCGGGCGCCCGCTGCTTGACACTACAATGGATAGTTTAGCACAAGACCGCCTGTAAGCCAAATCCCCATCGCTGGGTTGGGATAGATAGTCTTCCTGTTGAGTCTTGCCCGATGAACCTGAGTCTTTCTGCTGCACCCGAAATGGAGATCATTCCGACACAGGAGGCCGCTTCTGTCCGTCTTGCCAAGTATCATTTTCTGTGCTACATTAATGTGCGGAGGCACCAATGGCTACGAGAATTCTGGTAGTTGATGACGAGATAGAAAGTGTGAAGCTGATTGGCCTTATGTTGCAGCGGCGGGGATACGAGATCGTTGCTGCGAGGTCGGGTGCTCAGGCCCTGGAGAAGGCCCAGGCGGAAAAGCCGGATCTGGTCATTCTAGACGTGATGATGCCGGATATGGATGGCTATGAGGTCTGTCGCCAGCTCCGTTCTGATCCTGCCACGGCTGCCATACCCGTGATCATGTTTACGGCCAAGACGATGGTCGAAGACAAGCTTGCCGGGTTCCAGGCTGGTGCTGACGATTATCTGACCAAGCCTGTTCACCCGGAGGAGTTGGCCTCTCGCATAGAGGCCGTGCTGCTTCGCACATCAGGTAGACAGGTTCAGGTGGAAGAGAGGCCTCCGGTGCGAGCCCGGATTATCGGCTTTCTGGGCTCGAAGGGGGGCGTGGGCACCACCACTCTGGCAGTGAACGTCGCCGCTGCACTGGCCCATGGGCCAGCAAAAGATCAGCAGGTCATACTGGCCGATCTGCAGCCAGGAATGGCGGCTTCTTCCCTACAGCTGGGTTTGCGGCGCCGCGTAGGTGTACGGGAAGTGCTAAGTCAACCGGTCGAGCGGGTCGATGCGAGACTGGTAGAAGCCCAGCTAGAGGAGCACAAGACCGGCATGCGGGTTCTGGGGGGGGAGCTTGAACCAATTGGGGTCGCTCTGCCGCTACTCCCAGCCTATGCTGAGGCTATTACTCAGCATCTTGGCACTATAGCAGACTATCTCTTGTTGGATCTTGGGGTAGGTCTGGGTGAGACAAACCGTCGGATTCTGCCAGTCTGTGATCACATTGTGGTGACCACCGAGCCCCACCGCGTGGCGCTCACGTTGGCTCAGTCGCTGCTGGACGAGATGACCTCGATGCTCACTCTTCCCAGGCATAGGATCAGCGTGGTGTTGATCAACAAGACCCCCTCTGCCTCTACCTTTACGAAGGAGTCGATCGAGGGCCTGCTCCAGCACGACCTCGCCGGTGTGGTCACTCCAGCGCCTGAGTTAGCATTCCAGGCGGCCGAGACAGGGAACCCGATGGTAGTGGCCCAGCCAGCCGCTCTAGTTGCCCAACAGATCAGAAACATCACGGAATACCTCCTCAGCGTCTGAGTCATGGTTGTCCGGCCTGCTTTCACCCATTCTTGGGATGTCGCGCCAACGGAGGCCAGAGAAATCCAGGACCAGCTTCGCGAGCGTGTGGTCGTCGAGTCGCTTCAATCCGAACTGGAGATCATTGCGGGGGTAGATGTCAGCCTGAAGGACGGGCAGGTGCGGGCAGCTGTGGTGCTGCTCTCTTATCCTGATCTGACACCCCTGCGGGCGGCCACGGCGGAGATGCCCGTTTCGTTTCCCTACGTGCCTGGACTACTCGCCTTTCGTGAGGGACCGGTTGTGCTGGCAGCACTGGAGAAGTTGAGTCATCGTCCGGACGTGTTGATGTTCGATGCACAGGGATTTGCCCATCCGCGTCGTATGGGACTCGCCACTCACCTCGGCGTTTTGTTGGACATGCCCACCGTGGGCTGTGCCAAGTCACGTCTGTGTGGAACGCATCGAGTGCCCGACCGGCACAGGGGCAGTTGGGTGCCTCTGATGGATGGGGATGAGGTGATTGGCGCCGTCGTGCGCACGCGAGGCGGTGTCAGCCCGGTTTTTGTGTCGATTGGCCATCGGGTGAATCTAGAGACAGCGATTTCGCTGGTATTGAATTGCGCCACCAAGTACCGGCTGCCGGAACCTACGCGCTGGGCACACCGGGTGGCAGGTGGCGGGCCATTGCCACTGGCCCGCCAACCGAAGTTGTTTGATCAATGAGATGGATATGAACCACGCTAGTGAGTATGTGGATGAGATCATACACGCGGCGGCGCTTTTGCGGAGGGCCCGACACGCTGTTGCGCTGACCGGTGCGGGACATAGTACCCCTTCTGGCATTCCTGACTTCCGGTCGCCAGGGAGTGGGATGTGGGAGCATGTTAACCCTATGGAGGTGGCCTCTATCTATGCCTTTCGACATCGTCCCGACGCGTTCTACTGCTGGATACGGCCGATGGTGACGACGTTGCTGACGGCAGAACCGAACCCTGGTCACGTGGCGCTTGCGGAGATGGAGGCCGGTGGGTGGCTGAAGGTGGTCATCACTCAGAATATTGACAATCTGCATCAGCGGGCTGGCTCGCGCCAGGTGTTGGAACTGCACGGGCATATGCGGGAGGCAACCTGCATTAGCTGCTATCAGACCGTGCCTTCCAGCGAGATTCTGGAGGACTTTCTCGCCTCAGACGAAGGCGAGGTACCTCACTGCGCCGTGTGCGGTGGCGTGATGAAGCCCAACGTTGTGCTCTTTGGTGAGCAGTTGCCGATCAAGGCAGTCAACGCGGCGATGGCGCATGTTCGTCAGGCCGACGTAATGCTAATTGCCGGCTCGTCGCTGGAGGTTATGCCGGTTTCACACTTGCCGCTTCTGGTGCACGAGCAGGATGGACATCTGATCGTGGTCAATCTTACGCCTACCTACATAGACAGCATCGCTGACGTGGTGATCCACGCTGACGTGGCTGAGGTGTTGCCTCGCATCGCGCAGGCTTGTGCAGGAGGATAGATTGGGGATGGATTCGTCTAAACGGACACAGTATGAACAACGCGTAGCTCGACTGGAACGGTTGATCGAGATTAGCCGTTCGTTGAATCTGACCCTGAGCCTGCGCCCGCTACTGCATCGTATTGTCCTTGCAGCGCAGGAACTCACCGATACGGAAGCCTGTTCCATCTTGCTGGTGGATCGCAAGAGCGGCGAGTTGTACTTTGAGGCGGCAACCAACCTGCCGGGCGTACACTCGATCATCGTTCCCATGGATGGCAGCGTCGCGGGGTGGGTTGTGCAGACGGGGGAATGTCTCGTCGTTGCGGATGCACAGAACGATCCGCGCTTTGATTTTTCGAGCAAGGCGGACGAGCAGTCCGATTTCGTCACCCGCTCGATCCTCGCCGTTCCGATGATCTCCAGAGAGAACGTAATCGGTGTGCTGGAGGCGATCAACAAGGAGGGAAGAGCCGAGTTCACACAGGAGGATACCGAATTGCTGGCTGTATTGGGCGATCAGGCCGCCGTGGCGGTGCAGAACGCCCTCCTGTTCCAACAGTCCGATTTGATCTCCGAGATCGTTCACGAGATGCGCACGCCATTGAATTCCGTCATCGCCTACGCGGACCTGATGCGGCGGCCGACCGTAACGTCGGAGCAGTGTCTTCAGTTCGCGGGCATTATCCAGCATGAGGCTGAGCGCATCAGCGAGATGACAAATAACTTCCTCGAGTTGGCGCGCCTGCAATCCGGCCGGGCTTCGCTGGCTCGCGATCCCGTCGATCTGGGTACGGTGGTTCACATGGCAATCAACGTGCTAAAACCGCAGGCAGATGACAAGCAGATCGTTCTGTCGGTTGACGTTGCTGCTGCTCCACCGACCATTATGGGAGATGCCCAGCGCCTTCACCAGGCGCTGCTCAACCTGCTGAGTAATGCGATCAAGTATTGTGATTCGGGCGACGCAGTCACGATCTCAGCCAGGGCGAAGGAGGACCACGTAACCGTGAGCATTGCCGACACGGGGCCGGGTATCCCAGCAGAAGCTCTACCGAGTATCTTTGAACGTTTCTATCGCGTGCCCGGTACCGAGAGGCGGGCAGTGGGGACTGGGCTGGGGCTGGCCATCACGCAGCAGATCGTCGAGGCACATGGTGGGAAGATCACCGTCAGTAGTGAGGAGGGACACGGCACGACGTTTACGTTCACGCTGCCGGTCGAGGGGAGTCCGTGAGGCAAGCGAGGAGGACTTACCAAGGACCGCGCCCCCAGGTGCGGTTTTTGATTGCAGGGGGAGGTTGAAAAGAACGGTATGCTCATCGGGATTGACGCCAGTCGCGCTGCTGATGTCCATCCTACCGGCACCGAGGTCTATTCTCAACGGCTGATTCGGGCACTGCTGATGCTCGAAGGCCAACGTACACCTCCTACCCGGCATCGTTTTCGTCTCTATTTCCAAAGTGCGCCGCCGGCTGGCGTTTTCGCCGGCCCTGGCGTTGAACTGCGTGTCATTCCCTTCCCTCGCCTGTGGACTCACGCGCGTCTCTCCTGGGAGATGGCCCGCTGTCCGCCGGATGTGCTCTTTGTCCCTGCTCACGTTCTGCCGCTTGTCCATCCGCGGATCAGCTTAGTCACTGTCCACGACCTAGGCTACCTCGTTTTTCCAGAGGCACATCCTTGGCGGCAACGCCTATATCTCGATCTCTCTACTCGCTGGAATGCCCGTGCCGCTGCGCATATCCTGGCCGACTCCGGAGCGACCAAGGCCGATCTTGTGGCTCGCTATCGTACGCCATCCGCAAAGATCACCGTCGCGTATCCTGGCATCGACGAAACCCTCGTGCCGGTAAGCGACCTGGGCGAGATCGATGTGGTCAAAGCACGTTATGGCATCGCTGGTGATTATTTCCTTTACCTGGGCACCCTCCAGCCGCGCAAGAACCTGGCCCGCCTGATTGCCGGGTTCTCCACTCTTGGCCTGGAAATGCAGGAGCGCAAGATAACATTGGTGCTGGCTGGCAAACGTGGCTGGCTCTACGATGGGCTCTTTGCCCAGGTACGCGATATGGGTCTGGAAGGGCAAGTGATCTTTCCCGGCTACCTGCCCGATGAAGACAAGGCGGCGCTGTTGAGCGGGGCGTTGGCCTTTGTTTTTCCGTCACTGTATGAGGGATTCGGCCTACCGGTGCTTGAGGCCCAGGCCTGTGGCTGCCCGGTAATCACAAGCACTACCTCGAGCCTGCCCGAGGTGGCCGGGGACGCGGCGCTTCTGGTAGATCCTCTCGATACCGGTGCTCTTGCCGCCGCTATGGCGCGCGTCGCTGCCGAGCCTGCCGAGCGGGAAAGCTTGGTCGAACGTGGCTTTGCCAATGTGCGCCGCTTCTCCTGGGCAGCCTGCGCGCAGTCCGTTATGAGTGTTTTTGAGCAATCTATGGAATCTATGGTATAATCGATCGGCCCATGGAGAAAGACGTCCATTCCACCACATCTCATGCAACCTCTGATAATCTGGCCCGCTTACAGGCTCGCCTGACCAGTCTGATCAACTGGTTGGGTCCGGCGTGGGCGGTTCTGTGTGGCGCTGTTGTGTCGGGCAGCTTTGGTTGGCGAAGCGACGACTGGCTGCGATTGGGTTCGCTGATCCTGGTGGTGGATGTAGGGTGGGGCGTGTTGTGGACGGCGCTAGGGAGCACTGACTGGGCTACGCCGTTGAGCCGCTGGCGTGATTGGCGCTCAGGTGGGCCGGTCGCAAAGCCTCCTTACACGCTCCCTGGCTCACCTGGAGACCGGGCATCCCGCTGGCTGGGGCAGTTGTACGGCTGGTGGCGCGATGTGTTCTGGCCGGCCTGTGGCATCTCGCTCTCGATGATTCTGGTTGCACTGCTGGGGACGGTAGTGCTAGCGGTGCTACAGGGGACGAATCTGCTGCTGCTGACCGCGGGTGCCCTGGCCCTGATGCAGTTGGGACTGGCTTGGGAGGGTGGCCGAGGCACGGCGGCGCCGAAATGGGATGCTCTGTTGGCCGTAGCGCTTCCCTGGCTAGCCGGGGATATCGTCTTCTCTGGATCGCTTACATTAGGTTCGGCTGGGCTGGGAGTGGCCTTCGCGTTGGCATGGGGGTCCGCGTGGGGAGCCCGCGCGCGCTGGGAGCGCGTGCTGGGGATCGGGGCGCAGCTTCTGGCAGCGGTGTTCCTCGTCGCACTGCGCAGCGCTTTGGCAGCCGGATGCTTGCTGCTATTGCTCGTTCCCCAACTTATGTTGCTGTCCTGGCTAAAGCGGGACCCGCCCGCTGCCTGGTACGTGCGCTATGCCCGGCCCTGGATGATGGTAGCGATGTTGGTCGCCGCTCGGTCACTGTGAGCTATGAATTGGGTCGCGCTGGCACTGGGGGTTGTTGGCCTGGCGTTGCTGGCATTGTTCCTCTATTGGCAATTGGTCATCGCCGAGGGCACCTATCTGGGGCCGCGTATCGTGGTGTTGCTGTACGACTGGTCGGCTCATATCTACGAGCGCATCAAGAAGTTTGACACTGGCGACGAGCAGTGGTTTCTGGGCCTGCCGCTGGCCCGTGCCTTGGAGCTGATCCCTGCGCCGTTTGTGCTCGACGTGGCCACCGGTACGGGCAGGTTGCAGCGAGCACTGATGCGCCAACCTGCCTTCGATGGGCGGATCGTTGGGCTTGATCTCTCACGCCGTATGCTGCGCGAGGCCGTGAAGCGGACGGCCCAGTTTGCGGACCGCTTGACGTACGTCTGGCAGGATGCCCGAAGACTCCCTTTCGACGACGATGTCTTTGACGCTGTGACATGTCTGGAGGCCTTGGAGTTCACGCCCGACCCGCGGGAGGTGTTGGCGGAACTGGTGCGAGTCCTGCGGCCTGGCGGTGTCCTGTTGGTCACGAACCGCGTGGGCCGCGATGCGAGGTTGTTGCCTGGACGGGCTTTTTCCCGCGACGAGTTTTCGCGCATGTTGCAGGAGTTCGCTCTTGAAGAGATCAAGGTCCGACCGTGGCAGATGGACTATGACCTCGCCTGGGCAGTCAAGGCGGGAGCACCCCGGGGCGGCTCCATTCGACCACTGCCCGAGGTTATGCGGTGCCCTGCCTGCGGTGGTCTGCTGAGCCCAGCGGTAAAGGATGGGGCGCAGGCATTTGGCTGTACAGCCTGCGCCCGTGCATATCCCATTGCAGAGGATGGGGTGATTGAGATGGCGCGGTAGGGGATACGGGGGGGAAGGATTGGGTTCCTTCTACGGTTTCTGGCGTAAGGTCTGGGCGATCGTCACCAAGGACATCGTTGCCGAATTCCACACGCGGGAAATGGTCAGCGCGATGCTGATCTTCTCTGTGCTCGCGCTCTTGATCTTTAGCTTCGCTCTGGATCTGCGGGGAGCGATGGCTCGGGCGGCAGCCCCAGGGGTGCTTTGGGCTTCGGTGGCCTTCGCTGGGACCTTGGGACTGAGCCGATCGCTTGCCCGGGAGCAGCAGTCAGGCTGTATAGATGGCCTGTTGCTGGCCCCGGTGGACCGGAGTGCGATTTTCTTCGGCAAGGCGTTGGGGAATCTGGCCTTTATGGTCGCTGTGGAGATCATCCTGCTGCCCCTCTTCTCTGCTTTGTTCAACGTGTCTCTCTTGCGGGCAGGGGTGCTGGTCGTGACGGCATTGGGGACGGTGGGATACGCTGCCGTTGGGACCCTCCTGGCGGCCATTGCCGTGAACACACGGGCGAGAGAGGTGATGCTGCCCATACTTCTCTTGCCCTTGGTGGTTCCCGTCCTTATCGCTGCCGTCCAGGCCACCGGCGAACTGGTAGAAGGCGCGAGCTGGGCAGAGGTGGGGGGATGGGTCCGCCTGCTGGTCGTCTATGACTTGATCATCGTGGCAGCATCTATGCTCACCTTTGGTTATGTGGTTGAGGACTGAAGACGGGCCGTTGAAATGCAGGTAGAGGAATGAGGATATGAAGAAACCTGGACAGGACTGGCTGGGAATGGCACTAGTAGTGCTGAGCGGCGTAGCGATCACCGTCGCACTGGTGATGGTCTTTCTCTACGCCCCTCGCGAGAGGACGATGGGGGACGTGCAGCGCATCTTCTACTTCCACGTCTCCTCGGCCTGGGTGGGCTTCTTTGCCTTCTTTGTCACCTTCGTGGCAGGGATCGGATATCTGGCGCAGGGAGAACGACGCTGGGATATCGTGGCTGTCTCTTCTGTGGAGATTGGGCTCACGTTTATCACTATGACCGTCGTCACTGGTTCCCTGTGGGCACGGCCAGCCTGGGGCACCTATTGGACCTGGGAGCCACGGCTGACCATCTCGGCCGTGCAATTGCTCATCTATGTCTCGTACGTCATGCTGCGGGCGGCCATCGATAGTCCCGAACGAAAAGCGCGGTTTGCCGCCGTCTATGGTATCGTTGCCTTTATCACGGTGCCCCTGTCGTGGTTTGCCATTCGCTGGTGGCGCACCATTCACCCGGACGTCCTGACAAGCGGGGAGGGCATGGCACTCACGTCGCCTATGGTCCACACGTTGTTGTTCTCTGTGAGTGCGTTCACTCTGCTGTACGTGACCCTGATGCGGCAGCGAATGCGGCTGGAGCAGGCCGCCGATGCCCTGCTCCAACTTCGGGCGCGTTTGGGAGGCCGCTAGAGCAGCTCGGCGGAAATCCTTCCCTGGTTGTAGGCTCGCCAGGGAGCCTTGAGCGTCTCTGGTAATACTAGCGCTCAAGACGGGGATCTGGCGATCCCCTTTGAGCAGATAACTACCTGGGAGGTCAGGATTGACATGGATAATCTACCCTATTTGCCCTATCTTTTGTCCGCTTACATCGTATTTTGGGTGCTGACGTTCGTACTGGTCTCCTCTATCTGGGCCCGCCAGCGCCGGTTGGAGCGGGAGATCGCGGCGCTGGCGGCGCGGTTGGAGGAGGACGAGGAATAGGCTGGGCTGCCGGAGCATTCTCGTTTGCTCTCTGCGGCGATGGACGCGAACGCCTGCTTTTCCTATCGGCTCGGTGGTTTGCTCTGTTGGAAAACAGAAGCAGACCGCATTTGACATCGAGTTAGAATTCCTGTATATTATCCGCTAATGTCCTCACCAGGTTGGATCATCACGCTCCGCAGCATGATTCTCTGTGTGAATCCCCACTTTTAGAGGAAGGAGAAAGCTAGATGAAAACGGCATCGTTCAGACTTGTCGGAGCGAGTGTGGCGCTCAGTATGTTGCTAGCACCTTTCACCGCTGGCGTGACCGCGGCCCCTGGTGCGGCATCGTCGGTGCGGGATGATCTACCGGTGCACGTGCTTCCCAAGTGGGCACAGCCGGCCGTGCTGGATGACGACGATGGGCAGTGGCCTATCGTCAGCGAGCCGGTGGTGCCCAAGATAAGCCGTCCGCTGCGTGATTTGCCGACCGCCTCGCTGCCAGCAGTGGGGAAGGAACGTGAGATCAGCCCTCCGAGAAACCTGGGCGGGGCGATGGCAGGTACCGATACCAGGAAGCAGGATCCACTTGCAGCCCTGGGCGTCAACAAGCTGCTCGCCTCCCCTGCGCCGATCCTCAATTTCGAAGGTCAGGGTGATTTCGGTATGTTTACCCCCCCGGATACGACGGGCGACGTGGGGCCCAATCACTACTTCCAGATTGTCAACGTCTTTTACTCTGTCTATGACAAGTCAGGTAACCAGTTGGCCGGTCCAATCGCCAACAACGCGTTGTGGGCTGGGTTTGGCGGCCCCTGCGAGACGGACAACGACGGGGATCCGATCGTGCTCTACGATGATATGGCCGACCGGTGGCTGGTCAGCCAGTTCGCGGTTTCGGGTCACCAACACGAGTGTATCGCCATCTCCACCAGCCCGGATCCGCTGGGCACCTATTATCTGTACGGGTTTGCGATGCCGGACTTTCCGGATTACCCCAAGTTTGGGGTCTGGCATGATGGCTACTATCTGGGCACCAATACCGGCTTCCCGAACCAGTACTACGCTCATGTGTTCGACCGGGCCAGTATGCTGGCCGGGCTGCCAGCGACGCTGGTGTCCTTTGGCGGCCACCCGAACTTCCTGATGCCTGCGGACGTGGATGGACTGTTGCCCCCACCATCTGGCTCGCCCGGTTACTTCTATACCTTCTTGTCGGGCGGGTATCCAAACCATCCCCCTGGAGTAGACCGCCTAGCGATCTACGAGCTAGCCGTCGATTGGGCCACTCCTGCCAACTCCACCTTCACTTTGGTGAACGAAATCCCGATCTCTGCGTTTAACTATACGACCTGTGGCTTCTTTGTGAGGGAGTGTATCCCGCAGTTGGGCACGGCGCAGAGGCTCGACGGGGTAGACGCCTGGCCGATGGTGCGGCTACAGTATCGCAACCTGGGTGCCTACGAGGCCATGGTGGGCAACTTCACCGTTGACGTCGATGGCACCGACTGGGCCGGCATCCGCTGGTTCGAGTTGCGCAAGCAAGGGACCAATCCTTGGTTGCTCCATCAGGAAGGGACCTATGCCCCAGACAGCGATAACCGTTGGATGGGCAGCATCGCCATGGATGGCTCCGGCAACATTGCCCTGGGCTACAGCGTGTCCAGCGGTACCATGCATCCCGCCATCCGCTATGCCACCCGCAGCCACGGCGATCTGCTTGGCACCCTGCAGGCCGAGGCTTCGCTGATGGAGGGGGGCGGCTCCCAGACCGGCGTCGTGCGTTGGGGTGACTACAGCGCGATGAACGTTGACCCGGTTGACCAGTGTACCTTCTGGGTCACCAACGAATACCATGACGTCGATGATACCGGGTTCAATTGGAACACCCGCATCGGCACGTTTAGGGTTCCTGGGTGTACCGGCTCCCTGGGACCTGTCGGCTACCTGGACGGCGCTGTCACGGACTCCTCGACCAGCGATCCCATCGAAGGCGCGAACGTGGAGGCCACGGGCCTGGTGCCCACGCACACCAACACGACCGCCAGTGAGGCCAGCGGTTACTATCGGATGGTGCTGCCCACGGACACGTACACCGTCACGGCCTCGGCCTATGGCTATCTGCCGGCTGAGATCGCCGGTGCGTCGGTTGTCTCCGGCACGACGACCACGGTGGACATCGCGCTGGACCCGGCGCCGACCTACGTCGTCAGTGGGTACGTGTACGATGCCACTGCTGGTTGGCCGCTCTACGCCGAGGTTTACGTCGTGCCGTCGGGCTTCCCGGGTCTGACCGCGTGGAGCGACCCGGTGAGCGGGTACTACAGTATCACGCTCCCGGCCGGTATGACGTACACGTTCCAGGTGGATGCCTGGGTGTCTGGCTATCAAATTGCCAACCGTGACGTCTTTGTGAATGGCGACCGGGTTGAGGACTTTGGGCTCAATGCCGATCTCGCGATGTGCACGGCACCGGGTTACCGGAGGAGTGCTGCCACAAGCATCTATTCCGAGACGTTCGAGGTGGACGATGGCGGCTTTGTCGGCTCCAACGATTGGGAGTGGGGCGCCTATAGCTGGGCAGGAACCTGCAGCACTAGCTATCCTCCTGCCGCCCCTCACTCCGGCACTCATATGTGGGGTACCGTGCTCAACGAATGCTACAACAATCTGGGCGACACCAGTGTCCTTTCCTTCACGGTGGACCTGAGTGGTCTGGAATCAGCCACCTTGTCCTGGTGGGATTGGTACGATGTGTACGAAGATTTCGACCACGGTGAGGTGTACGTCAATGGCGACTTGGCCTATGATCGGGCCACCAGTTACATAATCCCCACTGCCTGGGTGAGACACAATGTGGACGTGAGTCCTTATGTGGGTGGGCTAGCGACCATTGAGTTCCGTATGTATGCTACTACCGTGGTGGAACGTGCTGGCTGGTACATTGACGATGTTAGCTTATCCACACAGGTTTGTACCCCCCAAGCAGGCGGCCTGGTGGTCGGTGATGTCTTCGACGGGAACTATGGCTTCCCGCTGGTCGGTGCTGAGGTCGTGAACGAGGATGGCTACGTGGCGAACACTGAACCCGTACCCGCTGACCCCGCCGTGGACGATGGCTTTTACACTCTCTTCTCACCTCCCGGCTCCAGGACCTTTACCGCCACGATGGTTGGCGGCTACGGGCCCGATGTCCAGACCCCCACCGTCGTCCAGAGCGATACGGTTCAGCAGGACTTTGACCTGCCGGCGGGCGATCTGTGGTACGCCCCCCCCAGCTACGACGTCACCCAGGCGCTGGGTGTGAGCGCGACCCTGCCCTTCACCCTGTACAACTTTGGTGGGCTGTCGGCAGGCTTTGAGATGGTTGAGTTGGATAAGGGCATGACGGTTCTAGGGCCGTTCGAGTCGCCGATCGGTTTGGTCAAGCCTCACAAGCAGAACCGCCTTACGGCGGTAGGGGTGAGCCTGCGCGAGCAACCGCAGGCTGCGCCTCTCGCAGCCGGGGATGTCATCCAATCCTGGCCGACCAATCTGACCTACGGCTGGGGTATTGGCTACAATACCCTGGACACCGATATGTGGATCGGCAACATATCTGCCGGCGGAGGCGACGACCTGAACTACCGTTTTCT
>Ga0180438_10008398_pt1 | contig 13143 bp, 10 predicted proteins | sample SS_ome_12_FD_132455 | JGI IMG/M metagenome (GOLD analysis project Ga0180438, IMG submission 132455) | Hypersaline lake sediment archaeal communities from the Salton Sea, California, USA - SS_3_D_2 metaG | ecosystem: Environmental > Aquatic > Non-marine Saline and Alkaline > Hypersaline >... | reverse complement strand
AGCGAAAGAGCGAATGGACGAATCAGCGAGTCAGCGAGTTCCCGATGCACCGATCTACCAATCTACCAACCTACCAGTTCACCGATCTGCCGATTTGCCCTCTGCCGCTTCGTCCTCCCAGGATGTCCTGGAGTACCTGGACCGCCACAATCTCTTCCTCGTGCCGCTGGACGACGAGCGGCGATGGTACCGGTATCACCAGCTCTTCCGGGATCTGCTGCGCCAACGGCTGCAGCAGGCGCACCCCGACCTCGTGCCCATCCTGCATCGCCGGGCCAGCCGGTGGTACGAGGAGAACGAGGGCGCGGCGGCGGCGGTGGATCACGCACTGGCCGCAGGGGATTTCGAGCGCGCGGCCGGGCTGATCGACGGGCTGGCCGACGCGCTGTGGGGACGGGGCGAGCAGGCGTCGCTGCGGCGATGGCTGGACGCGATGCCCGACGAGCACGCCCGCGCCCGGCCCCGGCTGTCGATTTTCCAGGCCCTGCTGCTGTTCGCCGCCGGCCAGACCGACGCGGCCGAGCGCCACTTGCAGGCGGCCGAACGGGCGCTCGATTCGGCCGCCGATCGCGGCACGGCGGCGCTGCGGGGCCGGGTGGCCGCCGCGCGGGCGTACGTCGCCTTCGCCCAGGGGAACCTGCCCGCCATCGTCCGCTTCTCCCGCCAGGCCCTCCAGCATCTCCCCGACCAGGACCTGGCGTGGCGCAGCGTCGCCACCTACACGCTGGGGCTGGCGCAGCGGCTGAGCGGTGACCTGGCGGCGGCCAACCAGGCCCTGGTGGAGGCCATGACGGTCAGCGCCCGGGCCGGCAACGCGTACGTCAACCTGCTGGCCCGGCTCAACCTGGCGCGCCTCCAGACGCAGCAGGGGCACCTGCGACGGGCGGCCGAGATCCTGCGGCGTGCGCTGGACCTGGCGGACGAGGAGGGCATGCGGGGGTTGCCGGTCGCCGGGATGCTGTCGGCGGAGCTGGGCGGCATCCTGGTCGAGTGGAACGAGCTGGACGAGGCGCTGGACCTGCTGGAGAAGAGCGCCGCGCTGATCGAGCGGGGCCAGGACGTCACCGCGCTCGAGATGGCCTACGCGTTCACCGCCCGGTGCCTATACGCCCACGGCGACGTCGACGGCGCGGTGGACGTGATCCACGAGATGGAGCGCATCGCGGACCGGGCGGACGTGAGCGCCTGGATCCGCCACTGGGGCGCCGGCCTGAAGTTGCAGATGCACGTCGCGCGCGGCGACCTGGCCGCGGCTGCCCAGTTGGCGCAGGAACTGGGCCTGGACGAGGGCGACGATCCGACCTACCGGCGCGAGATGGCCTACACGCCCTTCGTCCGGCTGCTGATCGCCCAGGGCAGGCCGGAGGCGACGATGGGGCTGCTGGAGCGCCTGCTCCAGGCCGCAGAGGCCGAGGGGCGGCTGGGCCGGGCCATCACGACGCTGGTGCTGCGCGCGCTGGCGCTCCAGGCGCAGGGCGAGCGCGATCGAGCGCTGGCCGACCTGGAGCGGGCGCTTTCCATAGCCGAACCGGAGGGCTACGTGCGCGTCTTCGTGGACGAGGGTCCGGCGATGGCGGAGCTGCTGCGCCACGCTGCCTCCCGCGGCGTGGCCCCCGGGTACGCGAGCAAACTGCTGGCGGCGTTTGAGGGACTGGAGGCCAGCACGCGCCCCCCCGCCCAGCCCCTGATCGAGCCGCTCAGTCCGCGGGAGCTAGAGGTGCTGCGCCTGCTGGCGACCGACCTCACACTGGCGGAGATCGCGCAGGAGCTCTTCATCGCCCGAAGCACGGTCCGCTCGCACACGAAACACATCTACGGCAAGCTGAACGTGCACAGCCGGAGGGAGGCGGTCCGGCGCGCCCGGGAGCTGGGGCTGCTGTAGTCCGGCCCTTCCAGATTCGATTCGATCCCCCGCCCATCACCGGCGGGGGATTCCTTTTGCCCATAATCCCCCCCCACAATCCCCCGCCGGGGGGGATGACGTCTCCCCCATCGGCCCGTATACTGGGCACAGATTTGGTTCAAGGGGAGCACAGGGTATGGCAGACGACCAACAATCCGGCGGACGAGAGGTCTATCAGATCACGGTGCGCGGGGTCCTGGGCGGCGAGTGGTCGGACTGGTTCGGCGGCCTGACGGTCGTGTCCCAGGCCGGCGGCAGGACCTTGCTGACCGGCCCGATCATCGACCAGTCCGCCCTGTACGGGGTGCTGAACAGGATCCACGACCTGGGGCTCCCCTTGCTATCGGTCAACCGCGTCGAGATCGACGGACTCGAACGGCAAACACAGCGTAGAGAGGAGATAAACGATGAATGAGACTCAGTACAGAGACGATGGATTCCCACGGCGGCTGTCGGCACGGGAGCACTTCACCCTCCGGTTCCCCAACGGGAACGTCGTCATGGTCGCCAGAATCGAGGGGCCGGTTTCCGAAGCCCGGTTGAAGCCGGCCGTGGCGAAGCTGCGGCGCAGGCACCCCCTCCTGGGCGTCCGCGTCGCCCGGGATCAGGATCAAGCAACCTGGTTCACGCCCGAGGGCGTCCCCGAGATCCCCGTTCGGGTGGTGCCGCGAACCGCGCCCGACGCGTGGGTCCGGGCGGCCATCGAAGCACACCGGGAGCCCTTCCCGTGCCAGACCGGCCCCCTGATCCGCTTCACCCTGCTCACGTCCGGGGAGGTCTCGGACCTGATCGTGGTGGCCCATCACGCCATCTGCGATGGGTTGTCGCTGGCCTATCTGATCCGCGACTGCCTGCGCCACCTCAGCGACCCCGACCGGGAGGTCGAGCCGCTGCCCGTGCCTCCCCCGGTCGATCCATCCACGATCCCGGTCTCGATCTCCGGCAACCTGGTGTCCAGAATCGGCGCCAGGCTGGTGAACCGGAGCTGGCGGCGAAAGGGCATCACCTTTGACGAGCGGGATTATGCAGACCTGCACCGGGCGTTCTGGGGGCAGCACCGGGGACACATGCTGGCGTGGGCGCTGACCGAGGCGCAGACGTCCGCCCTGGTCGCGCGCTGCCGGGAGGAGCGCGTCACCGTCAACACAGCGCTGGTGACCGCGTTCGTCGCCGCCCAGAAGGAGCATCAGGGCACCCACGACCACCTGAAGAACGTCGTCGTGTCGGTCGACTACCGGGACCGGCTGACCCAACCCGTCGGCGAGGCCTTCGCCTTCTACGCATCGTCGGTGATGCCCCGCTTGGAGGTCGCGCTGGGGACACCCTTCTGGCACACGACCCGGACGTTCCACGCCCAGATCCAGGGACTGCTGACCGACGAGACCGTCTTCGCGTCGCAGCGGCTGAGCGCCTTCCATCCGTCGCTGCTGGACGGGCTGGTCTTCGCCAAGTACGGCAAACTGGACGACAGGCTGGCCAATCGCCTGGTCGAGAAAATGGGGATCAACAACGTGGTCGCGGGCCTGCTCATCACCAACCTGGGACGGCTGGACCTGCCGGTGGACTACGGCCCGCTGCACCTGGCGGCGATGTACGGCCCCTACGTCTACTCGGACACGATGGAGAAATACCTGGGCGTGATGACGGTCGGCGGCCGCATGCACTTCACCCTCTGTTCGGGGGAGACCATCATCGACCCGCCCACGGTCGAGCGCGTCCGGGATGCGGCGATGGACTATCTGGGCGAAGCGACCGGCTGGTGAGCGGGATTGCGCTCTCCGGGCAGTCGTAATACAATTGCCCCATCACGCCGGCTATAAGGAACAGAGGGCGGAGAAGGGCGCCCGCCATCCACAGGAGACTATGAACCGAAGACTGCTCATCATCGACCCGGCTACCCGGCAGTGGCGGCTGGAGACACTCCGCGTCGAGACGCTCGATCAAGACCCGCGCGAGGACTACTTCGTCCTCAGCGGCGAGACCCTGTGCCAGTATCTGCTGCGCCGCGACCCCGGCGCGCTCGTCATCGCCCGCGGCCCGCTGCCCTTCCTCTCCGGCAACAAGGCCAGCGTGGGCTACGTCTCCCCGCTGACCGGCCTGCCGCACTACAGCTTCGTGGGAGGGAGGGCGGCGGCGCAGCTTCTTAACCTGGGGATCGATGCGATCTGTTTCCGGGCAAATCTGCAAGTCAGCAAATCTGCAAATCTGCAAATCATCGAGTCATCGAGTCAGCGAGTCAGCGAATCAGCGAATCAGCGAATCAGCGAGTTGGCGAGTCCGTGCGTTGTTGTGAGGGGGCGGGCGCCCGGGATTGCAGTTGAGTTCAGGGATGCCAGCGAGTTGCCTGGCGGGCAGCGGAGTGCGTTTTATTGGCTGGTGGAGCAGGAACTGGGTGGCGACCGGTACGCGGGCAGCGTGTTCACCGTGGGCGAGGGGGCGCGGCTGGGGTACCGCTCGGCCAATCTGGCCGTCGAGGCGATCTACCACGCCGGGCGGGGCGGGGCCGGGGCGGTGTTCGCCCGCTTCGCCTCGGCGCTGGTGCTGCGCGGCGAGCCGATGGAGCCGGCCGAGTTCTTCGCCGGCGTATCCCCGCTCCCCTTGGAAGCGCGGACCGGCCGCCAGCGATCAGCGGGGATGGGGGAGTTCGCGCGCAACCCCAACGCGGCCATCGCCCCGCTGGTGGACAAATACTGCGCCCGGCTGTCCGGCCGGACCGGCGGCACGGTCGCCAAGATGCTCACCACCGGTGCGGCGTCCGACGGCCGGAACACCCTCCCCGCCCACAACGCGCGCCAGATGGGCTCCCAGGTCGCCGGCCTCGGCGGGCCGCGACTGCTGAAGGCGCTCCGCCAGGGCCAGACCGGCTGCCACTGGTGCCAGGTCGACTGCCGCCACTACCATTGGGTCGAGGTCGACTACGCCCCCGGTGGGCGCGACATGTTCCTCGACGACTTCGAGCCAACCTACGCAGTGTTCGCCATGCTCGGACTGGCCCCGGCCGCGGCCACGCTCCAGGCCCGGCTCGACCTGCGGGCCGAGGTGGACCGGCGCCTGATCCTGCCGATCGAGCAGATGGGCTGCGACGTCCTGAACGTCGGGCTGGGCCTGGCCGCGCTGTTCGAGGGGGTCGAGAACGGGTACGTGCCCACCGGGGACGTGCCGGACTTCCTCGCCAGTCTCCCCCCCTGCCCCTCCGGGGCATCCCCCCCGGCGGGGGGGATTGGGGCCTCCCACCCTCCGGGGGGGACCGAGGAGGGGGACGAGGCCTCCCACCCCCTGGGGCGGATTGAGCAGAAGCCCGAGACCTCCCCCCCAGCGGGGGGGACTGAGGGGGGGCACGAAGGACGACGCCGGCTTGAGGTCGCGGTCCAGGCCGTGGAAATGCTGCGCACCACCCAGGCATCCACATACCCCGCCCTGCGCGCCATCGGCGACGGCCCCCAGGCGCTGGCCAAGATGTACCCTGCGATGAAGGACCTGGTCTTCACCGGCGGCCGCGGCACGCTGGGCAACGCCGGCCACGCCAACGCGCTGTGGACCTTCCTGATGCCCTTCTCCCGCTTCTTCGGCCACTACGTGGGCCAGCTCTACAAGATCGACGAGGAACTGCCCCCACCCGGGTCCGACGAGGCCGCCTACCGGGCGTGCTTCGAGCGCGTCGTCGGGCGGATGCTGCAGAAGGAGTTCTTCTGGGTGTTGTGCAACGCCCTCTCCATGTGCGCCTTCACCTTCGTCATCTTCAGCCAGGATGGGGAAGGGGAACGGTTGAGCGAGGACGGCGGGTACCCATCGGGCACCCTGCTGGTGCGCATCCTGCGCCACTACGGCATCCACACCACGCGCGCCGACGTCGAATGGTTCGCCCAGGCGTTCTGGGCCCAGTCCATCGACCTCAAGCGCCAGTTCGGCTGGCGTCCCCCGTCCGCGACCGACTTCCCCCGCCGCGTCTACGAGGCATTGGCGCTGGCGCTGGACCGCCCGGTGGAGGAGCTACAGGCGCTGATGGAGATGCTGATCGAGGAGTGGAAGCGGCAAGCGGGGGAGGTGATGCGGCGGTTTGGATACGAGGTGACTTGGTGACAGAAGACCTGACAGGTTTCCACGATCGACGTCGGCCTGAGAGCAGGTCGCGTGTGGGGGCAGCCTCACGGCCTGAAGGGGGCCCACGAAAACCTGTCAGGTCTGGCTTTGCGACCAAGACCTGACAGGTTTCCACGATCGACGCTGGCCTGAGCGCAGGTTGCGTCTGAGGGAAGCCTCACGGCCTGAAGGTGCTTACGAAAACCTGTCAGGTCTGGCTTTGCGGCGAAGACCTGACAGGTTTCCACGATCGACGCCGGCCTGAGAGCAGGTTGCGTGTGGGGAAGGCCTCACGGACTGAAGGGAGCTTATGAAAACCTGTCAGGTCGGGATTCGCGACGAAGATCTGACAGGTTTCCATGATCGACATCGGCCTGAGAGCAGGTCACGTATGGGCACGGCCTCACGGCCTGAAGGGGGCCTGCGAAAACCTGTCAGGTCTGGATTCGCGACCAAGACCTGACAGGTTTCCACGATCGACTTTGGCCTGGGGGCAGGTCACGTATGGGCATGGCCTCACGGCCTGAAAAGCGCTTACGAAAACCTGTCAGGTCTGGCTTTGCGACGAAGATCTGAGGAGACCGAACATGGCGATCTTAGCATTGAGGGAGTTTGAGTGTACGCTCTGTCAACAGCACTTCACCTTGCTTTCAGGCGATCTGATTCTACCGGGGCCAAGGATCTGCGACGAATGCCTGAAAGTGCTTTGGGAGCTGGAAGGTGACGCGCTGGAGAAACACATATCCGAGCGCCTTGGTATGGCGTCAAAGGACGGGGAACGTCCTGAATCGCATGTCGAAAACCGGGCGCTCGTGAACAGCACGGTTCAACACATCCAGTGGCACAAGGACCGCTGGAGCAGCGCCGACGAAGCGATTCAGGACAGAGAGCGAGAGCGTCGAGCTCTAGGATAGGGCTGGGGGGTCACCCCGCCTTTCTCTTCGAGCTATGGCTGTGCCGCTTGCCGTTCGAGGGGCGGCGACGCCCGTTCCCGCGGCTTGATTGCGCCTTTCGCCGCTGATTGGATGGCTTGCGCCGGGGACGGCTTTCGGGCCGAGGACGTCGTTCGGGCGCAAAGCTACCGTAATCAAACCCAGGCACCCGTCGCCGTTCGATCTGGGCGCCGAGCACCTTTTCGATCTCGCGCACCATCGGCTCCTGCTCCGGCTCCATCAACGTGTACGCTTCGCCTGTCTTGTGGGCGCGGCCGGTGCGCCCGATGCGATGCGTGTAGGCATCGACCGTGTCGGGCACGTCGAAGTTGATCACGTGCGAGATGTCCAAGACGTCGATCCCGCGCGCCGCGATATTGGTGGCGACCAGAATGTCGTACTTGCCGTCGCGAAAGCCCTTGATCGCCCTCTGGCGTTGGTTCTGCGACATATTGCCCTGCAGCGCCGCAGCGCGGTACCCGCGTTTTTCCAGGTCGCGTGCCAGGCCGCGCGCGCGATACTTGGTGCGCGTGAAAATCAACACGCGCCCCGTGGCCGTCTGCTCCAACAAAGCCAGCAGGAGCCTTTTCTTGTGGCTCTTGGGCACCGGGTAGAGCGCGTGCGAGACGGTCTTTGCCGGGGCGTTCGCTCCGACCTGCACGGTGGCCGGGTCGTTCAGGATTCTGTCGGCCAGCCTGCGGATGTCCTTGGGCATCGTGGCCGAAAAGAAGAGCGTCTGGCGCCGCGCGGGCAGTGCTTTGAGGATGCGCCGAATATCGGGCAGGAAGCCCATATCGCACATGCGGTCGGCCTCGTCCAACACCAATACCTCAACTTGCGATAGATCGATGCTGCCGTCGCCGAGGAGATCGAGCAGGCGACCGGGACAGGCGACGACGATCTCGGCGCCGCGCCGGAGTGCCGCGACCTGGCGGCTCCTGCTCACACCCCCATAGACGGTGACGCTGCGCACCTTGGTTTTCTTGCCCAGGTCGATGGTCATCTGATGTGTCTGTTCGGCCAGCTCACGCGTGGGCGCGACGATCAGCGCACGCACGCGACGCAACGGGCCTTTGGTCAGCCGTTGCAGAATAGGCAATAGAAAGGCGGCCGTCTTGCCGGTACCCGTCTGTGCCAGCCCCATTACGTCGCGCCCTTCGAGCACGACGGGAATGGCTTGATGTTGAATGGGGGTAGGCGTCTTATAACCAACCGCCTTGATGCCCGCGTCAATGCGCGGGTCGAGAGAAAATTGTTCGAAATTCACGAAAGATACTCCTTGATGTGTGCGGCTTTGGGTAAACAGAAAAAACCGCCCGGACTCAGCAAGTCCGGGCGGTTGGAATCTACAGCCAAAACCTACGTGTTCTAGACAGGGAGTATTCTACCACGCTTGAGAGAAACAAGCAAGTGCAGAAGAGGAGGGCGGCAGGGCAATTGCATTTGCATTAAATGGGCAGGATTAACAAGATCAACAGGATAAGGATGTAGGTCGGATTTGCTATCCGACCCTTCCGCACTTCTGGCCCTTGTGTTACAATTTGCCGTCGCCAATGGCCGCGTCTGGCGCGGCCTTGACGGCTCTGTCAACGAAATTCACCAACCCTGCGGGGTTTTCGAAAAGAGGAGGTTACCATGAAATCGTCAAAAACACTGGTGATGCTTTCGGCTCTGATCGCTGTCCTGGCGCTCGTCGCCGCCGGCGCCGGCCTGTTCTGGCAGGACGGTGGCAGCCCGTTCTCCTTCACGACGCTCCGGGGGCAGACCGTGCAGATGTACGGGCGGGGACTGTACCGCTACGACACGTCCTTCAGAGCACCCGTGTTGCGCGGGACCGACGCGGTCATGCTTTTCGTGTGCATTCCCTTGCTCGTGGTCTCCATCTTGCTCTACCGACGCGGCTCATTGCGGGGTGGGTTCCTGCTGACCGGTGCGCTGGCATGTTTTCTCTACAACGCGGCCTCGCTGGGGTTCGGGGCTGCCTACAACAGCCTGTACTTGCTCTATCTGGTCACCTTCTCGGCCAGCCTGTACGCCTTCGTGCTGGCCTTCACCTCGATTGACCTCGCGGCGCTTCCCGCTCACGTCACACCCGGCCTGCCGCGTCGCGGGATCGCCGTGTTCATGTTCGTAGCCGGCCTGTCCCCCTGTGTGTGGCTCATCGACATCGTCGCCGCGCTGGTGCAGGGCCACGTGCCCCAGAATGTGGCGAGCTATACGACCGACGTCACGACGATGATCGACGTGGGGATCATCACGCCGGCCGCGTTCCTCGCCGGCGTGCTGCTCCTCCGCCGCAAGCCGCTGGGCTATCTGCTCTCCTCCACGCTGCTCATCCTGCTCGTGCTCATCGGCCTGGTGGTCGTCGGGCAATCGGTGATGCAAGCGCTGGATGGGATCGTCCTCAGCACCGGCCAATGGGTGGCGTACGTGATACCGTTCGTGACCTTGAGCCTGGTCGCGGTCTGGCTGACGGCGCTCGTCCTACGTCACCTCTCGGATTCGGCGACAGGTCTGGCGTCAGATTCCTGACCTGGGAACGTGGCTCAAGATAGGAGCACCTGGAGAGTTTCATGGAAAAGATCGCGCTTGTCCTATTGTATACCCTGGCCGGTTTGGCCGCCATCCTATTGCTCGTGCCCGTGGCCTTGCTGCCGCTCATCACGGCCGTGCCGCTCTGGCTGACGCTGGTCCTCGCGCTGGCCGACGCGGCCCTGCTTGTGACGGCACTGCGCATCGTGCGCGCGCCCGTGGCCAAGGGACTGGTCCTGGGAGGGGGCTTCACCGCCGTCGCCGTGATCGCCGTCATCCTGTCGCAAGCCCTCGCCACCACACCGCCGATCCTCGACGCGGACGGCGATCCGCTGCCCAACAGCATCGCCGTGATGGAGCAGGTGACGCTGAACGGCAGCCAACAGTGGATCACCATCCGCGGCAAAGACGTCGATAACCCGGTGCTGCTCTTCCTCGCCGGGGGGCCGGGCGGCAGCGAGCTGCCCTCGACGCGGCTGCACCTGGCAGCGCTGGAGGATCACTTCGTCGTGGTGAACTGGGATCAGCCCGGCGCGGGCAAGTCGTACGGTGCCGTAGACATCGCCGAGCTGACGCCGGAGCGGTACGTCGCCGACGGGCACGCGCTGGTGCAACACCTCCGGGCGCGCTTCGACGAGGACAAGATCTACGTGATGGGGGAGTCGTGGGGCACCATCCTGGGGACCTGGCTGGTGCGGGACTATCCCGACCTGTTCCACGCCTTCGTCAGCAGCGGGCAGATGGTGAACACGACCGAGAACGACGTGATGGGCTACGAGTTCGCCCTGGAGTACCTTGCCGGGCAGGGAGATATGGACAGGATCGAGACCCTGCGCCGCAACGGCCCGCCCCCGTATACCGAGGGCAACCTGGTCCTGACCTACGCCGCCTATCTGGGCGTGCTCAACGACTACATGGCCATCCACGCGCACGGCGAAGGGGAGGATGCCGACATCCTGATCGACGCGATCAACGAACCGGAGTACGGCCTGCTGGACAAGGTGAACTGGATACGCGGCCTGATGAACACGTTCAACGTGGTCTATCCACAGTTGGAGGACCTGGATTTCACGACCCAGGCGGCGGATCTGGAGGTGCCCGTCTACTTCCTCGTCGGGCGCTACGACGTGAACGCGATGACGTCACTGGTGGAGCGCTACTACGACGTGCTGGACGCCCCCCACAAGGAGCTGATCTTGTTCGAGAAATCCGGCCATCCCCCCCTGTACTCGGAATCGAGCAAGGTGGTGGACGTGATGGTGAACGGCGTGTTGGCACTGACCGGGTCCAACCAGATCAAGTAGGTCGGATTTGCTATCCGACCGCCACGGCGGGGCGAGGAAGGCGGTTAGCAAATCCGCCTCCCTACAAGTGCGGGGCTTGCGCAGATTGGTGGTTGGAAGTATACTGAAGTTGCTATATGGACGCAAGTGAAAGCAAAAAATCTATTCCAGAACAGTTCGAGAGCATCGAAGCGGCAGCCGATTTCTGGGACACCCACAGTGTGGCTGACTATTGGGACCAAACCAAGGAAGTCGATATTGAAGTCCGTGCCCAGCGCCGACGGCGCGTGACGCTGGACCCCGAAGTGTGGGAGCGAGTCGTCAGCCAGGCGCGCAGGCGCGGCGTGTCGCCGGAGACGCTGGTCAACTTGTGGTTGATGGAGCGAACCCAAGCGTAAGACAAGGTGAACTGTTTTGAGGTGGGCTCAGCATTCGCGGTCAGCCCACCTCTTTTTGTTGCCATCCCGACCCCCGCGACGGGGCGAGGGAGCCGGTTAGCAAAACCGCCCTACATGTGGGGACAGTCGTAGACGGAGGCGGTTAGCAAAACCGCCCAAAGGCCCTCGACGGCATCCTCGAACTCAATCCGTAGGCGGTGGCCATCCAGTGGATGAACCGCAATTACATCGCTGAACATACTTCGGACATCCATCTCCCCAATTCCGCTCGATCACCCTGAGAGTGTCACGTTCCTCAAAGACTTCGGAAGTCTGCGACCAGGTCATCGATCGGTAAATCGGCCTGAAATTGACTCAACAGCCGCTGGACAGAGCCCCTTCTGAGACTTGCCGGGAAGTCTGGCTTGACAAAGAGGAACAATTAGGCTATAATCTAAATTAGATAAGCATCTACGTTATACAAACGTCTAAGAAGTTGTTCAAGCACGAATTCCCAGCTTTGCTCGCAAAGCCTGAGACTACATCTCCCAGGTGCGTTTACCTGGCGTTCCGAGCAAGGAGTACGAATATGTGGCATCCGACAATACTGGCGATGATCGTCAAGGAGCATCACAACAGACTGTGGGCACAGGCAGAGAAGAGCAGGATACCCAAGACCACCTGGACCGCAAGACCCGGCCTGCGGGAGCGCCTTCTGATGCGCGTCGGCGATGCGCTCATCCACACCGGCATGCGGTTGCAACGGCGATGCAGGCCAGAAGTGTGTCCCCAACCCAAAGCCTACGCGAACTCCGCTAGATGAGGGATCGCTCAACCCACGCTCCTCCCACTGCCTAATACAAAGGAGACAAGGACATGGCATGGCCACGATTGCTTTGGGATTTGGGCACGGCCTATGACCTGTTCGTCAGCCTGGACGTGCTACACAACCCGGCAGAATACGGGCTGCGCGGCGCGTGGGCGGCCGGCGTGCGCGCCCGGCTGCCCGCCGACATGCGGGAGATCCTGGAGCAGGGCCTGGCGCTGTTCCACGTCCCGTTTCACTGGATCCACGCCCTGCCAGAGCCCAAGGACGTGGCCACGGCTTTGTGGAACCTGGGACAGCTTCCACCGGCGGATCGCCTGGCGGCCCTGACGTTCTCCCCCATGATGCCCCCAGATTTCCGGGACGTTCTACGAGGCGTGGCTGCGCGCCAGGCCTGGGACGAGAAAGATAAGGAAACCGCGCAATCTGCGCGCTCGTGCCAGGAAGAACAGGTAGAGGAAGAGAAATCCTGGTGCATACCCAAAGACGTGACCCGCTTGCTGGAGTGGTGGGCCCGCCCGGCGGAATTCGGGGAGCGTTATCTGGAGGCGCTGCACACCTACCAGGAGTCCTTTTTCGCCGACGAGGAAAAGCGCATCCGTCCCGCTCTGCGCGACGCGTTGACCCGGGCGCAAGATATGGCGGGACGCATGTCGCTGCCGGATCTACTGGAGGAACTTTCCCAGGGGTTGCGTTTCGCCAGGCTGCCGGCAGTGACCGAGCTGGTACTGGCCCCCTCCTATTGGAGCACCCCGTTCGTGTTCTATGGGCGGGCCAGCGCGGATCGAGAGGTGTTGCTGTTCGGTGCGCGTCCCCCGGACGCCTCACTGGTGCCGGGAGAGACGGTGCCCGATGCCCTGCTGCAGACGCTCAAGGCGCTGTCCGATCCCACCCGGCTGCGCATCCTGCGCTATCTGGCGGAGGAACCGCTCACGCCAGCCCAACTCTCCCGCCGTCTGCGGTTGCGCGCTCCAACGGTGACACACCACCTCAAGGTCCTGCGCCGGGCCGGGCTGGTGCAAGTGACCCTGGGTGAGGGCAAGGGCAGAGAGGGGGAGCCCTACGCCGCTCGTCTCGGGGCAGTGGCAGCCGCCTTTGGCTCTCTGGAGGGGTTTCTCGAAACGGAGTAGACGTGGATGGGTAGGGCTGGCGGACCAAGGAGGCGGTTAGCAAAACCGCCCGACAAGTGGGGGCTGATTCGTGTGCCATT
>Ga0180438_10008396_pt1 | contig 13146 bp, 12 predicted proteins | sample SS_ome_12_FD_132455 | JGI IMG/M metagenome (GOLD analysis project Ga0180438, IMG submission 132455) | Hypersaline lake sediment archaeal communities from the Salton Sea, California, USA - SS_3_D_2 metaG | ecosystem: Environmental > Aquatic > Non-marine Saline and Alkaline > Hypersaline >... | reverse complement strand
CGATTTCGGACATGGATTGTTCTCCACAGACTCCCACGTGACGATGTCGCCGTCCGGGCGACATCTACCACTGTTGTACCGCTGTTGCGGCACAGGCGGTACGGGCGTAGTTTACCACATATTCCAGGGGATGACAACTTGGCCCCGAGTCTGTTCTCACTTCCGTTCCGACCCAATTCGGGCCATTCGTCCCTTCGTGACATTCGTGTTTCAAAACTTCCGGTAGACAAATTTGCATGAAGGGGGTTGCATGAGAAGGAAGGCTCAATTTGTGCAGAAATTGCAGAGTACTAGTACTCAGAAGCGAAAGGAACTAACACCTTTTTAGGTATAAATACGGATGACAACGCAGGCCAAATGTGCTATGTATAGCAGGGAGTTCTCCAGCCGGACTTCTGGTTTCGGTCCTGTTGGCCGGAAATTTCATTTCCTTTGGTATTGACTTTTACTCAATTTGTGATATAATTATAATATGAGTTACCCTGCAATGTTGCGGCCTTTATCACAGGCTTAGTCTGAGGAGGGGAAGCATGAGCTTTTGAGAGCCGATCCGTATCCAGGGAGAGTTCCCAGTACAGGATCGGTTTTTTGTTAGCCAGGTAGGCAGACAATAAAGCCAAAAACTTGACCGCAGCAACGGCGTTCTGCTGGGATATAGGTAGGATCCCCAAGACGCCGGTGTGATCGCTAGGCCGCTATTCCTCAAAACGACGTCCTCCCCTGCGGCAGACGACCACGTACACCCTCACCTCTCAAGTCATCGCACCCGTACCGCCTACAGCCCTTCTCACATTCAATCCACGCAAACGCCAACCAACATATCTCTTGCAAACGCTTTCCAAAGACCGGCCAGGTCTTTCCCGACAGACCGCTGGAGGGGTGCCCATGAGTGACGTTTTTATCTCCTACTCGCGCAAAGACAAAGCCTTTGTCCAGAGATTGCACCATGCCCTGGCCGCCGAGGGGCGGGATACTTGGGTGGACGGGGTATCAAATTGGCAATCAAAGAGGTTGTTAAGGAAAAGCATTGTGATGCAATCGTCATGTCACCCCAGGGTGAGAGTGGCTATTCGTGAACAAGGAGGAACCCAATGGACCAAACCGCCTGGATTATGTTGTTCGTCGGCATCGCCGTGCCCAGCGCGCTCTTTGCGCTGGGAGTGGCGCTCTACCCCAAGCTCAAGACGGAGGAACAGGGCTACCGGTACGAGGCCGCCGTCGAGGCGGCCCTGCTGCCCATCATCTTTCAGGGGATCTGCGCTGCCTACCGCCTGAGCGAAAAGGGCGTGGACGAACTCCATCAGCGCATCAAAGGCGCCGACAAGAAACAGGTCGCCGACAGCATCTATGCCATGCTGCCCGACCAGGTGGGCGACTTTGACCTGAGCCTGGTCAAGCGCGTCGTCACCCAGGAGCGCTTCCAGCAACTGGTGCAGGACGCCTTCGACCGCTTCGACCGCTTCTTCGTCGGACACCAGGCTCATTTTGAGGAGCTGTTTGAAGAGTGGAAAGCGGACAACGTGCCCGTGTAGCGCTGCCCCTCTCTAACTCCCCCCGCCCGCAGGAGGAGAACCAGACCTTCCCCATAAGCGGGGAGAGAGCCGGACTTCCCCCGCAAGCGAGGGGATTGAGAGGAGCAAGGTAGCAGCGTCCATCTCGCTATGAGGCGAGACGATGGGCCCCAGCACTGTCCGGCAGACATTGTCCAGCCCTATGGGGCCTTCTTGCAGACCTTTCGCCAAGAGCATACGCCCGAGGGCCTGGCGGGTCAGACGCCGACACAACAACGCCAGGCGTTGCCCGATGGCCGGGTCGCCACCCTCCCCCAGGGCCTGACCTGGACAGCAGGGAGATTCTTACCCCTTGTCACCGGCCGGGTACATTGTCTCCGTCGGACGGACAGTCAGGGGCGCTTGCAGGTCTTGGGACGGTACTTCACGCTAGACGCGAAGTACCGTCGCAGCTACATCCGAGCGACCCTGACGGTGGCTGACCAACAGGTGGCCTTCTACTATCAGGAGGCCGCTGATCAGGAGCCAGAGTTGGTAGGTACACGTCCCTTCCCGCTGCCAGGGCCCATTGAACCCTGGGACGCGTCGCTCTATCTTAAATACCTGGCCTGAAAACTGTCAACGATCGGCTGGCACTTACGCCCGCTTATTCCACTGTTAACGATCGATTGGCACTTTACATGTAACCACTACCCAACATCTCATTTCTATGATCCTGTCAAATTTCGTAAAGGCACTTGGCTTTGCCTTTCAGCCTGGGAATTTACCACTAGAGGTCCGTCCCATAAGTTCTTGGGGTAAAGCTATGTTGGCGCGAAGTCCTTGAGAGCATCCAGTCGTCTCTTCAAGTCCGCTGCCGTGAACTTCCAATTGAAAGGCTTCGCTGTTTCCTGGTAGTAGTCTTGAAAGTCTAACAACCGATGGGTCAAGGTCTCTTCATCCGGTGTATCCATTGGCGTTAGCACCTTGCGTTGCACGATGGAGAAGTAGATCTCGATTTGATTCAACCAACTGGAGTGCGTTGGCAAAGGTACTGCCACCGCATTGGGGTACATCCCCTGCAACCGGGCTGGGAAGGTGCTGGGATGGTGGGCACAGCCGCCATCGACAATCCAGAAGGTGCGGGGTGAGTTCTGATAAGGCGCTTGAGTCATGAGCATATCCACCAGTTGGTTGAACGTGGCAATGCACGTATTGGGAGCTACGCGTCCGAAGATCCGGCCCCGGAAGACATCCCAGGCTGCGTGGTAGGCCACGGTTCCCAGCCGTTCATACTCAAACTCAACCCGTTGCTCGTAGCCCGGCATCGCTGGCAGGCCGGGATGACACCGCTTCAGGACTTGGATCGTCTTCTCGTCGACGGACAGGATATACTCATCAGGCCCCAAGCGTTGGCCTTCCCAGAAGCCAGCGTACAAGTCCAACACGATACAGGCTTTGCTGACGAAATGGGGATCGCGAGGGAAGAGCCAATAGCTGTAGCGCCACGGTTTCAACGCATTTTCAGCTAGAATTCGGGCCAGGCTGCCATGACTGAGATGCCCTAACCCTTCTTCCTGGATCACCAAGCGCTGCAAGTCAGAGATGGAGAAACGGCTGAGAGGTTGCTTGTGGTCATGAAGGATCTCACACACGATGGCCACAACCTGTACCCGCTCTTGGGCTCCATAGAGGGGAGGACGACCGCTGCGGGGCAAGTCCATCAAGGCCGCTACCGGACCTTCCGATCGGCGTTCCAGAAATCGCTTGCGCCAGTTCAAGACGGTCTGTTCGCAGCAGCCTAACAGTTCAGCCGTTTGTGCGATGGTCCTGCCCTCACTGGCCCACAAGATGATCAGAATTCGGATCACCAGCCGGGCATCTTTACGACCTTTTCTTTTCGCTCGGCGCAGCTCTCGCTTCTCCTTGCCGCTGAGCTTGATTCTGTATTTGTAAGGTTCACGTCCGATGGCACTGAGACCTCCTTTTCGTGATGGCCTCAGTTTACCCTAAAAACTTTTGGAATGCACCTCTAGACGATCTAGTAACGATTCAACAATGCTCAAGCGGGGGCTCATCCAGCAATCGTATGCAAATATATTTTAGTAGGCAAATATGATTAAATTTATTCAATCTAGATACACTATTCTTGTCCCTTTGACCAAATGGCGGGCCCTTGCTTACAATTCACTCAGTGGAGGCTTAGCCTTGTGGGAGGCCGACGAGCGGGCCGTTTATGATACAGTTATAGAGACCGCACTGGATGAGATGGACCCCACAGTCAGGGCTCTAGCCCAAGGCGGATACATCGTGGGTGAAGACGTAGACGAGCTTGCCATCATTGAGCAGCAGTATACGGCACATCGTTTCGATCCGAGCACAATGACCTTGACCATCGCCCCCACCTTGGCCTGCAATTTTGGATGTTTTTATTGCTTTCAAGGGCAGGAAAAAGCCACGGAGACTATGAGTCAGCGAGTGCAGGATGCTATCGTCGCGCTTGTGCAACGTGTAGTTCCCAAGATCAGATATTTGCACGTGGCATGGTATGGAGGCGAGCCGCTTCTGAGGATGAATATACTAGAATCTCTATCTGATCGCTTCATTGCACTATGTGACCAAAACGGCATCCGATATGACGCCATGATGGTCACCAACGGCTACATGCTCGATGCAGAAGTAGCCCAATCACTTCATGTACGCCGTGTCAAACAAGTCCAGGTGACGCTTGACGGTACGCCAGATTACCACGACGAGAGGCGTGTTCTGCTCTCTGGTAAAGGCACGTTCGAAAAAATCATCGGGAACATAAAAGAATGGATAGACAAAGTGCCGCTGGTAATCAGTGTTCGGGTCAATGTCGATGTGCGCAACCAGGACGATATTCATGATCTCATTGATTACATGGCCAAGATCGGCTTGGCACAAAAGAGAAATCTCCGGATGTACTTTGCCCCCATCGAAGCCATTACGGAGGGCTGCCATTACATTGCTGGTATAACCATGGCCAAATCACAGTATGGGCAACTCGAAACTGAACTTTATCAGCACGGGTTTGAGGCGGGGATTACCGGCCTGCCCTATCCTCCGCGATTCAGAAGCTCTTGTGCGGCTGTACGGCCCAAAGGGTTTGTGATCATACCCAACGGTGACATACATAAGTGCTGGAACACAGTATCCTGGCCAGAGCGACGTGTCGGGACCATTTTTGAGGTCAATGCACTCGACCACGATGAACGGGTCTTGAACTGGCTGCGCTGGACTCCCTTCGAAAACGATGCCTGCCGCAACTGCAAGATCTTGCCAGTCTGTGCCGGTGCTTGCGCCTACAAATTTGTCCATTCCTACGATACCCGTGGCGAAGCAGCCATGCTTCCGTGTCCAAGCTGGAAATATAACATTAAGGAGAGGTTGGTTCTACGGGCGGAAAAAATGAACTTTATCACAAAAGACGACTATGAACCTGATATGATCCACACAGGCCCAACCGAGCTTCGCACAGATGTCTATGTCGAGGGCGGCAACGCACTGCCGGAAAATATGCAAGCTATGCTAGCACAAATCGAGCTGGGCGGTCGCAATGGAGATGAAAGCTATATGATCAACATCTCGGATATAGCCGGAGAGGAGGTGATGACCAAATAACTGATGTCTCGGAGGTTGGATACGATGTGCCCACGGAAACAACGGAATCCCAAACCAATCTTTATCCTTCATTTAGTCAATGAACATAAGGAGGTAACTGTGAAATACATTGTTCAGCCGGTGTTTGCAGGACACGCACATATGCCCGGCATCACCGGCAAGAAGAGATACACGATTGCATCTGCCAAAAGCGGGAAGGTAGCCAGCGTGCGCAGGGGCGCGGTACAGCTTGAACAAGAAAGCTGGAAGGAACGCAGGCGACAGCAATGGAAAATCGAAGCATTATCGCCTGGTAATACCGGGCAAGGCGAGTTCTACGCCACCGACGGTCAGGGTAACATCACACCCCTCGAAATCCATCGATGCTGGCGCAAGACCTGGGACCTGATCATCCCCGGCCGCTTCGGCGGCAGCCGATTCACCGACTTGCTTTTCTATGACCGTCGAGCGGGCGTAGCTGAGTTTCACACCACCCATCGTCAGGGTAAGGTCAAACGTCTGAAAAAGCATAAAGGCTGGCGCAAGACCTGGGACCTGATCATCCCCGGCCGCTTCGGCGGCAGCCGATTCACTGACTTGCTCTGCTACGACCGTGAAGCGGGGGAAGTTGCCTTCTACACCACTGATGGTCAGGGTAACATCGCTCCCCTGAAAAAGCATAAAGGCTGGCGCAAGACCTGGGACCTGATCATCCCCGGCCACTTCGGCGGCAGCAAATTCACCGACTTGCTCTTCTATGACCGTGGAGCGAGTGAAGGTGCCTTCTACACCACTGATGGTCGGGGTAACATCGCTCCCCTGAAAACGCATCAGGGCTGGCGCAAGACCTGGGACCTGATCATCCCCGGCCACTTCAGCGACGGCGAATTCACCGATTTGCTCTTCTATGACCGTGGAGCGGGTGAAGGTGAGTTCTACACCACTGATGGTCAGGGTAACATCACCCCCCTGAAGACGCATCGGGGCTGGCGCAAGACCTGGGACCTGATCGTTCCCGGTCAGTTTGGCGGCAACGAATTCACCGATTTGCTCTTCTATGACCGTGGAGCGGGCGAAGGTGAGCTCTGCACCACTGATGGTCAGGGTAACATCACCCCCCTGAAAACGCATCAGGACTGGCGCAACACCTGGAATATGATCGTCCCCGGTCAATTTGGCGGCGACGGCTTCACCGGTCTGCTCTTCTATACCACTGCCGGGAGTAGCGGGGTTTTCCGCATCGTCTCTGCCAAAACCGGCAAAGTGCTGCTTGTATCTAAGGGATCTATGGAAGATGGTGCTGAGATCATCGAACGCGACTGGCGCGGCGGGCGCAGGCAACAGTGGATCCTGGAGCACCTGGGAAGGGGAAGGTTCAAGATCATATCCCGGAAGAGTGGCAAGGTCCTGGATGTGCTTGGCGGTTCGATTGAACAGGGAGCCCCGATCGTTCAGTGGTCTTGGCACGGCGGACTTAGCCAACAGTGGCAGCTTTCTACCATCACCAACCTCAAGACCGATCGGGCATACGATGCTCGTGCCACCATTTACGAGCACGGCAACTACCAGGGCAGGAGTCAGGTCATAGGGGTTGGCTCTTACGATATGGCTGAGCTTTCGATCGGAAATGACACACTCAGTTCTCTCAAAGTGCCTGACGGCCTTCAGGTGACCCTCTACGAAGACGCGAACTTCAAAGGACGCACAAAGAAGTTCGTCTCTGATACCCCATGGGTAGGGGATGACTTTAACGATCTGGTGTCGGCCGTTTCGGTTGAGATGGTTGCCACGATCTATAGTGAGCGCATCTACCAAGGTAAGAGCCAACACGTGGGTGTTGGAATGTACAACATCGACGATCTGACCATCGGAGACGATACGCTTAGCTCACTCAAGGTTCCCCAGGGGATGATGGTAACCCTGTTTGAGCATGCAGATTTCAAGGGCAGGCTCAGGGTCTTTACCGAAAACACCCCTTGGGTTGGAGGTGACTTTAATGACATTACCTCGGGAATTGCGGTCAAAGTGATGGGCATTGCGATTCCCAACGGTGCGCTGAAATACGGTGACAAAGTCATCCTCAGGTCACACCACGGCAAATACTTGGCGGCCGAAGCTGACGGGCGTCTGCGTGCGAATCGCGATACCATCGAACCACTGGAGGAGTTCGTCATCACCCGTTCGGGCGACTCAAAACATACGAGTTATGTGAGCTACAGCGACACGATTTCACTCCATTCGTGTCATGAGCGCTATGTTGCAGCCGGGCCAGAGGGGGGGCGAATGCAGACAGCAGCAACATCGGTTCGGATGAGCGATTCACCATCGTGCGTTCGGGCGATACCTTGCACAACAGTTTTGTGACGATCGGGGACACGATCAGCTTCAGGTCAACTCACGACCGCTACCTGGCAGCCGATGCGGACGACAACGTTCGTGCAAACCAGACGGAGATTGGCGCAGAGGCGAAATGGGCCATCCGCACCGAAGAGGCAGAATCGGGAACGGTTGGCGCTTGTGGTGCGCAGGTCTGCGGAGAGGCCGAGGGGATGTCCCTCTGTGGCGCTCAGGCCGCAGGCGTTGCCGTCTGTGGTCTGGAGGCCTGCGGCGCGGACGCCTGTGGTGCTGCCGCATGCACCGTTGCGGCTACGCTTGTAGGAGCTTGTGGCGCAGCGGCGGCGAACGTGGCGATATGCGGTGCAGATTTTGGGGGGGCCACGGCCTGTTATGCGGAGTTGGAAGGTGCAGATGTCTGTGGCGCGGCGGCCTGTGGCGCGGCGGCCTGTGGCGCCGATGCTTGTGGCGCAGCCGGCTGTGCGGCGGCTGGATGTGCGGCAGCTGCCTGTGGCGCGGCGGGCTGTGTTTCTGATGCTTGTGGTGCTGATGCAAGCCTCGTCGAGGGTAGCGTAGCAGAAGCCTGTGCGGCAGAGGCAGGGGTAATCGATGCTTGTCCTCTTGATGCTTGCGCCGCGAATGTGTGCGCCATCAACTTGTGCCCCGCCGATGCTTGCGCAGCCGATGCCTGTGCAGTAGATTTGATTCCGATCATTCCCGGTATCTAGGGTTACTTCATGATTCACTTGGTCAACATGCCCCTGGCCTCTCTGACACATCCGAACCTTCCGCTGGGCGTGTTCAAGTCGCAACTTGCTGAAGCGGGCATCGAGAGCGAGGTGTTTAACTTTAATCTCGATTTCGCACAGCGTATCGGTTATGGAGGCTATGAGACGATTGCTTTTTTCAAAGGCATAGAGACCCAGATAGGAGAGTGGCTCTTTGCCCAAGAAGCTTGGGGAGAGGATTTCGGCCTGTCGGAGGAGGAGTTCCTGAGCCTTTGCGGGGAAGAACTGGACAACATTCCCAAGATACCGGATAAAAAGGCTTGGCTTCAGAGAATCCGCAGTGAAGTTGTACCAAGCTTTTTGGAATCGTGCGTCGAGCGACTCCAGGCGCACGGAGACTTGAGCGTCGTAGGCTTTAGCTGTACGTTCTTCCAAACGGTTTCTTCCCTGGCTTTGGGCCGTCTGATCAAGACGAAGTACCCAGACGTCAAAGTGATTTATGGCGGCGCCTGCTTTCACGGCGACATGGGTGATGAGCTGATGCGCAAGGTGTCCTGGATCGATGCGGTTTCTACCGGAGAAGCCGACGACACGATCATTCCGCTGATCAATGCGCTCCGCCAGGGCCGAGACCCCTCAGGATTGCAGGGCATCCTGTACCGTGACGCAGAAGGCAAAGTACACAGCGGCCCCAAGCGTGTACCGGTACACCAGGCAGTGATCAAAAGCCTTCCTCTTCCAGATTACGATAGTTTCTTCAGCGACGCGGCCCGTGTTGGCCTGGATAGGGACGAGCAGTGGCTCGTGCGTCTGCTCGTCCCCTTTGAAAGCTCGCGGGGCTGTTGGTGGGGACAGAAGCACCAGTGTACATTCTGCGGCCTCAATGGACAGGGCATGGTCTATCGCAGCAAGCCCGGCATGCAGGTGTATGACACCCTACGGTGGCTTTCCACACGCTACCCGCAGGCCAGACGTTACCAGGCCTCGGATAACATCCTGTCCACGTCTTACTTCAAGGATCTTGTTCCCAAGCTCCGAGACGATCCTCTGCCGAATGACGTTGAACTATTCTATTCGGTCAAATCCAACATGACTCGTCAACAGATCAAAGCGCTGGCACATGCAGGCATCAAATATCTGCAACCTGGCATCGAGAGTCTTTCTACACACATCTTGCAACTGATGAACAAGGGGGTTACTGGACTGCAAAATCTGTTCTTCTTGAAATGTTGCCGTGAATACGGGATCGTTTCATACTGGAACAATCTGATACGCGTGCCCGGTGAAGAAGGGGCAGACTATGCCCTTATGGAGGAGTGGATTCCCAAGATCTATCACTTCCGTCCGCCCTACGGGGGGGCGCCAAAGATCGAGTGCCATCGTTTCAGTCCCTATTACGATCAGACTGGCCGCTGGATCGATAGCATCCGCCCCCAAGCCTGGTATGCTGGGATTTTCCCGCCGGACCTGATAGATCTGGAACGAGTTGCATACTATTTCGACGCGGACTGGAAGGATGTCCTTGGGGGCTCTTCGTACGACGGCGTTATACGCGCCACATTGGAATGGATTCGGGTTTGGAAAGAAGAGAGTGAGTTACCGCAGCTAAAGATCAGACCTCGAAATAACGCTTGTATCGACATTGTGGATACACGGCGGGGCGAAGCCGGCCTATGGCAACTTGATGCACTTGAAACTGCTGTGTATTTTGCCATTGACGCCCCCGCGAATGTTGTAAAGGTGCGCAATGTAGTGCGCGCCCAAGTAGGCTTTGAAGGTGCAGGGCAGTCTGTCCAGAGGATCTTGGATGACTTTGAACAGGCAGGTATTGCCTTGCAGGAGAACAGTAAATATCTTGCGATTGCCCTGGCCGAGGAGACTGTGGATCCACCTTTAGAATTGCGGAGAAGGCGGCTGAAGCACAGCATCAATAATCAAAGATCCAAATGAGGAAATGCCGGTTTGTTGAAACTGTAACTTCTGAATAAACTACCAGGCCGCTCTGCGCCCTCAAGCCAGATGAGGTTAGCCAGAATTTCGAGGCTGGTCTGGATTGAGGTAAAGCAGACAACGGCCTAAATCCGCCTCGGGTAAATGTGGATGAACCGGTTACCTTGGAAGCCACCGTACTGGACGATGGCCTGCCGGACCCGCCGGGGAAGCTGTCTTTAACCTGGCTTAAAGTTAAGGGGCCAGGGAAAGTAGACTTTGACAACGCTCATGCCGACGTTACCCGGGCCAGGTTCTCGCAACCCGGGCAGTATAAGTTGCGGTTCAAGGCCAATGATGGTCACCTCGTGGGCCGTGACCAGGTCACTGTCGAGGTTAGGCCTTCCCGTGATTCAAGGCCAGGCAAGCCAAAGCCTCCAACCAAACAACAAGGTCATAAAAAGCCAGGCAAAGCTGACCGGCAACCTTAGCAAGGTTGAGGCAGGCAACCGGCCGCAAAGTAACGTCACCGTAAGATGCAGGCAGCGCGAGAGGCCAACGCGTGACTTCGGCATTTAGATCACCAGTAGGATGAGGGCAGATATGTCGCGCAAAAATGACCTGGGAGAATTGATAGTCGGGCATACTCGCCGTCTACAGAAGCTTTATGAACAGAAAGCCGCCTATGGTCTTGCCACTGAACCTCACGTCCTCGTAGAAATCGAGGATATAGAAACTGAGATTGGGAAACTGCAGGAAGAACTGGCGGCTTGGAGTGAACTCTCTCACCTGAGCCCCTATCGAGGCCTATCTGCCTTCCGCTGGGTCAGGCTGGACCAGTTGATCGATTGGAGGATCCAATGGGAAATATCTTCTTGAGTTATTCACGAAAAGATAGGGGGATTGTGGAGCGATTGAAAAACCGACTTGAAGCGGCCGGTCACTACGTGTGGATCGACATCGAAGGTATCCGGGGTGGCGACCAGTGGCGCCGGGCAATTGCTGAGGCTATAAGGCAAGCCGATACCTTCGTACTCCTCCTTTCGTCCAACGCGGTCAAATCAGATAACGTGTGCAAAGAATTGAACTTGGCCGAAGAAAACAAAAGTCGTGTCATACCAGTGCCATATCATCGGTAGCTATTCCACCAGAGATGCAATACCAGTTAGCGGGGGTGCAAAGAATCGACCTGGCGACCGACTTTGAGGATGGTCTTAAGCAGTTGTTAGAGGCGCTTGGTGGTAGTGACGTCCCTGTTGCGGGCGACCAAGCTGTCTCTACGAGCGGCCAGGGGCCATCACCGCTTGCTGCTTCGCCTGGCCCACCGCCTCTCCCTGCTGCCCCAGTTCCCAAACAAGGAAAGGGGTCCAGGCTACGGATTGGCCTCTTTGTAATCGCCCTGGTGATTACGGTTGGAGCCATTGGTTACCTTGTCCTATGGGGGAATGGTGAACCTGAGGTCCCCCCAACCGACACTCTAACGGGGACACCAACGCCGACCAACACTGCAACTGCAACAACCACAGCCACCCCAACCGACACTCCAACGGCGACACCAACGCCGACCAGCGCTGCAACTGCAACAACCACAGCCACACTAACCGCCACGTCAGTGGTCAGCAGTACCTGGGGCGCGTACGAAGAGTTTGAAAACGGCTGGATGTTCTGGCGGGAGGACAGATCGAAAATCTACGTTGTCTACTGCTCCGGGTGGGCTAAATACGACGACACGTGGAAAGAGGGGCAGGAGGATGAATATCTCTGTCCTGAAACGGGCGCTCCTTCTCGGACTCCCCCCACGCCGAAGCGAGGATTTGGCAAAGTCTGGTGCGAATTGGGAGGGCCCGACGCAGCTATTGGAAAGGCCCTCAAGGACCAAATCGGTTACACGATGCAGATCCGAGTCTTCAGCAATGGTACCATGAAAGTGTTCGATCCAGACGGCCGAGTCTTCACTCTGAGGGCTGATTGGACTTGCCAGTGTCCCTTAAACCAGTGAAGTTTGAAAAAAACCTCCCATAGCACAAAGGCCGTGGAAAACTCCAGAGGCTTTTCTCATGGACCCTACACCCAGACTAACAACCGCACCAGGCGAAGGACTTCCTCGCTCCGATCTTCCCTCCCCAGGTTTCTGCTACCCAAGCTCCGCCAACAACTTCTCCAGGTTCTCGTGATCATATGGCGGCCGCTTGCGCACCGCCAACACCCAAACCCAGGCTTCAGCATCGTTCACCGCGTACACCACCCGCCATGGATCCATGCGAATGCGACGCGGTTCCACTTGATCATTGTGGTCCTTCCGTATCGAATGATAATTTGCCCCTACAAGTAGGAAGCCGGTTTCCCCTTAATCCCTACTTCTTACTCCCCAGCTTGAGCGCGTATCAGTGGCAACTTGGGTTCGTATAGGCTATAGCCAGAAAAAACCTGTCCTTTTCCAGTAATTTCCCCTCAGAAATCCAACGCTGCGCGGTTGGCACCCCATCCTACTACCTTCTGTCTACCTTACGGTACAGCCTGCCAGGACGGTTGCTTGCCCTCCTGGGCAATCTGGGTCAGGCCGCTGCCATCAGCATTGACCAACCAGAGCCCTTCCCCAGGGGGCGCAATGACCAACTTGTTACCGTCGGGCGACCAACTCAGGTTATAGGAGCCTTTGTTGGCGATGACTCGCGGCGGGCCACCCCCGGCGTCCATGATAGCCACCTGGGCGTGGTCATACTCAAAGGCGATCTGGCGGCCGTCAGGGGACCAGGTGGGATACATGTGGTCGTGATCGCCTTGGGTCAACATCCTCTCGCTAGAGCCATCGGGACTCGGTGTCCAGATTTGCAGGCCGCCCCCCTCCCAGCGGATGAAGGCAATCTGAGTGCCATCGGGCGACCAACTGGGGTCCCGTCCCAAATTGACGATTTCCTTTTGATTGCTGCCATCGCTGTTCATCACGACCAATTTCTGCCCACCTCCCAACTCGCGGGTAACGACGATCTTGCCCCCGTCGGGCGACCAGACGGGGCGTTGGGCCAATCCATCGTCCTTGG
>Ga0180438_10008395_pt1 | contig 13146 bp, 3 predicted proteins | sample SS_ome_12_FD_132455 | JGI IMG/M metagenome (GOLD analysis project Ga0180438, IMG submission 132455) | Hypersaline lake sediment archaeal communities from the Salton Sea, California, USA - SS_3_D_2 metaG | ecosystem: Environmental > Aquatic > Non-marine Saline and Alkaline > Hypersaline >... | reverse complement strand
TAAAAGGTTATTGGGCGGAAGTTGGACCAGGATCTGCTACAGGGGATGGAATTAGTATGACTGAAGACGATTCTCGTGATCCATCCATGGCCCTTGGACCTGACGGATCACCTTATGTTGTCTGGGAAGATGATGCTGGAGCAGAAGAAGACGAGATATATCTACTCTACTGGGATAAATTAAACAACACATGGATTGAAGTCGGGGCGAACTCTGCATCTGGGGGAGGCATTAGTGATGATGACCTTTATTCATATGATCCATCAGTGGCAGTCTCACAAACTGGGGAGATCTTTGTTGCCTGGACTGCATATTATTCGACAGGGAGTGAGATCTTTGTAAAACGATGGGATGAGATGACCTCAAGTTGGGTGGAAGCAGGAACGGGGGCTGCTACTGGTGGTGGTATAAGCAATAATGCTACTCATTCACAGTATCCATCCATAGCTGTTTCTTCAGATGGGATTCCGTATGTAGCTTGGACGGATGGGGGGAATGAAGTATATGTTCGGATGTGGGATATATCTAGTAATACTTGGGTGGAACTTGGTCAGGGATCTGCTACTGGAGAGGGAATTAGTAAAGGAGGTCACGCGGTTCATGGGCCTGAAATAACTGTTTCTTCTGATGGAGTACCTTTTGTAACATGGGAGGGTGTTCATAATGGGGGGAGCGAAATCTATGTGCAACGTTGGGATGCCTCAAGTAATTCATGGGTTTTGATTGGAACTGGACCAGATACGGGTGGTGGGGTTAGCGATAATGGTGACTATTCAGAATATCCTTCAATAGATATATCCGTAGCTGGGGTGCCATACGTAACATGGCGTAACACAACAGAAGACGATTATGAGATTTATGTAAAGAGATGGAATGGGGCAGCTGGTGTTTGGGAAGAGGTTGGAGACGGATCTGCGAGCGAGGGAGGTATCAGCGACAATGAAGGTCGGTCTAGACTCCCATCAATATCTGTTTCTCCAGCAGGAGATGTTATTGTTGCGTGGGAAGATAATAGTGATTCATATTACGAAATATACGTAAAGCGATGGAATGAGTGGAGTGGTGCATGGGAGGAAATTGGCAAGGGCTCAGCATCAAATGATGGAATTAGTAGGACTGATACCCACAATGAATCCCCGGTTATAGATAGCGCAGAAGACGGAACTCTTTATGTTGCCTGGATTGAATCAACTGGCTGGGATGGTGAGGTCTTCGTTCGAAGACAAAGCCCTCTTGTATCCCCATCCCTTCTTGATTTTTCAACTGGAACCTCACAGCTCCCTTTATCAATTTTCCCAATTTATGAAAACGATAGCTGGGAAATTATAGAAGATATTGAATGGTTGACAGTATCAAAAACTACTGGAATTGGTCAAGATGGAGTTAGTGTGAATGTTGATCGTTTCGGCATGGCTGAGGGTGAATACGCAGGTGAAATTGAGTTAAGAATTGGTGAAACCGAGGTAATTGTTAATGTGATGTTGAGAGTACCACCAGCAATGGACACGGGATTTAATCCCATTCCAGATGGTTTTGGATTTGACAATGATGGACTTGATGATTTAGGTGAAACACCAAATATAAGCACCTTCAGAAAAACTTTCGACTATGACGAAGGACTTGAAACAAGAATAGCAGAGGGTTTGATATTCCCAATAATTTATTCAGGGATAGGGTTCGCTGGTCAAGAAGGGCATTGTCATGGAATGTCTTCCGTTAGTGCCCTCATTTATTTGGATTTATTAGGTGTAGATTGGCAGAGTTGGCAAGGGGGAGTTCCCAACGTTTATGATATTACATATATTACTAATACACTAAATCAGGACCAAGGTGTAGGAGTTTACCAAGGAGCACAACTTAGTGTAGCTCAAGTTAATCATTTCCTCGATTACTCTTCATCTGATCCAACAGTAAGTACTGTCTTTGATGAGATTAAACAGGCCTTTTCAAGAGGCGAGCCAATTATCCTGTCTTTTATTAAAGAAATCGAAGGTTCTTTTTTAGATTATTTCAATGCACCTATGCATTCCGTTCTGGCTTATAGATATGAAGATATTAGCGAATCAATCAAGCACGTATATATTTATGAAGTAAATAAGCATGGAAAAGACACTCGATATGTGATCATTGATTTAGATAAGAATGAATTCTTCTACCAAGACGAGCCCTATGCGTGGGAAGATGAACAACCAGAATATAGCACGAACAATAATTATCGATTGAAAGCATTGCCAGTATCAGTGTTGGTTGACCCTGATAATCGCAGACTTGTAAACTTGGCTCATGTTCTTGCGGCTATTGATGTACATGCAGATCTAACAATTACAGGGGATTATGGCCTAACGATCGGTATGGTTGATGGATTAATTGTAAACGAGTTTGTAGATGCAGTAATAATTAAGGCTTTTACAGGGAGCGATTCAACCCCGCCAGTATATGTGTTGCCACTAGGTCAAGAATATACCTATACAATAACAGGAAAATCAAGCGGAACTAATAACTTCCTGACTATTGGACCCCAAGGTGGATTAGCCATCTCGGAATCACAAGCTTCTACATCAAGCGTCGATGAAATAGTTGTAGAACAAGACTTCACGCATTTTGAATTCCAAACAAATCTGGAGAACAAGGTGTTTTCGACAAACATATTAAGGATTGTAGAAGATACCTTAAGAGAGTTTGAGTTGAATGATCTATCGCTCTCTCTGGATGAGGCACTCATTGTATGGACACTAAGTAGTGATAATCAGTTGGCAATACAAAATGTGGGGGAGTCGAGAAGCTATAGCCTTAGACTGCGACAAAGCACAAAAACATCTTCAAATTCATTTGTCCATAATGACCTAATCCTCGGTGCTGGAGATACCCATTACATTCTACCAGCTAACTGGAACGATCTGCCAAATTCTGCTGTAACTCTATCAATTGATATTGATAGCAATGGAACGATAGACGAAGAATATGTTCTTGAACATGAGCTATTCGAAATGAACTTACCTATTATCTCAAACATGTACAATTCAGATCAAAATCGAGTGCCGTATCCGCCAGCAGAACCCTATCCTGGTGATGACGAAACTCAACAGAGTATTAATACAACCTTGAGTTGGAGAGGTGATGATCCAGATGGAGATGTGGTCGTATACAGTATTTACCTCGACCAATTCCACAATCCACCTCAAGATCTCATTTCAGTTGACCAAATTGAGACTTCACTAATCCTTGATCGTTTGCAATACGAGGCACATTATTTTTGGCAGGTAGTATCAAAAGATGAACATGGGGCGACTTTTGTTGGGCCAGTATGGGAGTTCACAACAAGAGGAAGTGACCTGTGTGTCAATCCAGCTGGAAGTAATGGTTGCTATTCACAAATACAAGCAGCAATTGATAACGCTAGCTCAGGGACGAGTATTGTTGTGTACGAGGGTGTTTATAATGAACGTGTTGTTCTGAAACCAGGAATTGAACTAGTTGGAACTGGAAATGTTGTTATTAATGGCAATGGAGTACTCAATGTAGTAGTAGGAGCAGACAATGCAATAATTCGGAATTTTGTAATTCAGAATGGAGTGTACGGTATTGAGTGTCGTGAAACTTCTCCTAGAATTATTAATAACAAAATAATTAACAATAGTAGTGGAGGTATCTACGTTCGGAGTGCATCTCCAGTGGTAAGGAGAAATGTAATTTATGATAATGAAGGCAGTGGAATTTACATTGATTTTGAAACTGCATCATTGATCCATAACAATTTTATTTTTGGTAATGCTCATTTTGGTATAGGTATAAATCAAGGAAATCCTTCCGTTATTAACAACACAATTGTTGGGAATGGGGGGGCAGGTGTTTGGTTTAATGGAAATTCTCCTCTAGTGCAGAATAACATAATTACTGAGAATGGCCAGTATGGCGTTCAGGACCAAGGCCAAAATGGTACTCCTGTTATCGAATATAACAATGTATGGAATAATAACTACGGCAGCTACCTATGGGTAACCCCTGGTGATGGCAGCATTTCTCTAAACCCAAAATTCGTGAATCCGTCTTTGGACGATTATCATCTTCAGGCATCCTCTCCTTGTATTGATGCAGGGCTTATCTATAACCATATTCACCATGATATTGATATCGAACATCGACCTTCAGGGTCTAGATTTGATATTGGGGCTGATGAATATTTGCCCGAATGAGAAACATGGGTCGTCAATTTGAGCTGAGAACTATTTAATATCTGACATTCTTGCTTTCTAACGAAACTTTCTAATATAAGTGTCGGATACAAAGTTCTTCTTGAGTATGGAATCGTTCAAGATATGAAAAGTGAAGGAGGACATCATGAAATGGCGGTCGGGGTTTGTGAAAATTTTTGGGTCTCTTCTTCTAATCGGGATTGGACTTCTTGTAGGATATCTGGTTTTTGGAGAAGGTATCCTTGATGAGTTTGATACAGACAAATCAGTACCTATGACTGGATATGATCAAGATGTTGACTTTGTTTCATTCGAACCAGAGCGCCAACCCTACTATCCAATCTCAGATTGTGCTGCCTCAAGGCTTTATAAAGGGGATAGGGTCTATGTGTCGCTGGGGGGAGGACCGAACGGGATACGGAGTTATGCTGATGTCCATCCCGCTGATAACATCATCGGCAGAGCTTATCCTGGCGATGGGATGTGGATTATTGGAGGTCCGAAATGCAGTTGGGGATGGTTACTATGGAAGGTTGATACTGATTCAGGCTTGCGAGGTTGGACACCTGAAACTAAGGATGGCGTCGAATTTTGGTTGGTTCCAGTTGATACTTCTACTGATATGGTGGAAACATTGAGGCGGATTGACCCAGATAAATATGAAGTATATGAAGAGGCCAGTCGGATCATGGCGGATACTAGGATCTCAGATTCAGCCAAGAGAGAGAAAATGCGAGTTCTTCAGAGTAATTATGGTGAAGAAGCCGTCGCTTGGGTTATCCGAATGGTACCTATATATGATACTGATGAAGGTAGATTTATTTCTTTTGATAATTACACACGGAGTCTTACAAGTGAGTATGGAAGTTCTTCCGGTAACGCGCCTATTGACAAGGATCCTGTAGGGGCAGGGTTGAGCATCTTCTTCAATCCAAGTGTAGAAAATATTACAGAACAATTGGGGTTAGATAGCTGGCCATAGTAATAGCATAATTTCTGAAAATTATGTGTTTCTTATACCGGTTGATAAATTTCACCAGATTCCATATGTAAGAAGGAATATATAGTCCTAAAAGGAACTTGAAAGTTCCTTAGTTCGTTTTTCCGCAAAGTTCGTTAATGCTAATTCAATAACTGGAGCACTGTGATGATGAACAAGCTAGTCTTTAAATTCTTCGTTGTGCTTTTCATTGGGTTACCGATGGCTAGTTGCAGACGAGCAGAGAGATTTATTCATGATGTCACGTCACATGAGGGTGGAACCTTTATCCCAGATTTTGATGGATTAGTTATAGATATTCCGCCAAACAATCTTACTGCTGATGGTGAATTATCGGTTTCACAACTACTAGAAACCGAACAGATATATAAGACGAACAATGTAGGCCCCGTATATAAAGTTGAGTTGATAGATAGTGAATTGATAGGGGCTTTGGAAATATCCATTCAAATTCCAGTTTCATATGCAATAGGTATTGCCCCTGCATACGTCATCCACTGGACTGGTTCAGAATGGGAATACCTCCCATCTGTTGAAAGTGATGGTTGGGTGAAGGCTGAGGTTTCCTCATTGTCTGAATTCTCGGTTGGTCATAGGGCTGAAATTCTACTGGAACGAGAGGACGGAACGCTTGAAAGTGGATGGCTTGAGATCCATGGGAGTGGAGAAACCCAACTGGTAGTTCTCTTCAATAGTAAAGGTGAAAAGATAGATGAATCTAATGTAAGTAGCTACAAGGGTGGAGTGCATTATCATCAAGGCGGAATTTTATATTTTGACCTAGCGTTGGACATTCTTGAGCCCCATGAAATTGGTGGCACATATGTCATCAGTGGCATCCCTGCAGGAGAATTTTTCAAGGCAGTGTTGAAGTATGCAGAAGTAGTGATGGGAAAGATTTATCAGGATATGGTTCGACTCGGAGATGTATACAAGTACCAGCCTGGCTCCTGGGAGAGTACATGTATTGTGAAGGATGGCTATGATGCAATTTCGAGATTGGGGATTAGCTATCGAACCGAAGGGGCGGTTACAGCAATGGGACAGAAACCCTGGCTGTATGTCTCCGTATCCCAAGCTGAGAACATAAACGGAGAATCAGTGTATTTTCTGGTATATCAGGGCACAGAAGTAGAAATGGTTGCGGAGGTAGAGGCGGTTGAGTTAATACCTGGGACTGAGCAGTTATTTCAGTTTCCATCTCATATTGATTTACCAATATCAGATATGAAGGTTGTAGCATTGGCAGTGGGACGCCCGAATATCCCATGGTGGCAGTTTTGGGAAGATCGGGATGATAGGATCCTTTGTGTTTTTGGAGATATTCAATTAACACAAGATGAGGTCGTTGATGAAAGGGAGGACGATTGGGAGGGATCAGTTGATGTATACGAAGTTCCGGGACTTGAACTAGACAAATTATTGTCATTATCGGACATTGGGGAAGATTATTGTTACTATGCAAACTCGATATTTATCACAGAAAATGAATATTTTGTTGATTATCGCCTTAAAGAAAATGGAAAAACCTGCGTTTCTTTCACGATAGAAGCATTAAACTCATCTGAGAATTCACTGATGCAAATTGAATCTATTCCTCGATATCCCGAGGTCTTTGATTACGAAGAAAACAATATTGGAGATGCAGGGTTATTAACTGTCATGGGAGATTTTTGGAGCGGGATTAAACTACAAGTTGCGGTTGATCGATATTACTTTGAATTATTTACGAGTGATCAAGCGGGTGAAGTTGGACTAGCCAAAGAAGAAATTATCAAACTGGGTGAACTTATCACCAACAGGATATTGTCCTATCAATCTTCGCCTGGCGACTCTAGTATCCCAGAAGAGGATACACAGCAGATTAGACAAATGGTGTTGCCACAGTGCTTTGATCAAGTAATCTTTAGTAAAGAGGGAGATTATGTTCCTTACGTAATGAGCGTTGAGATGGGGCCACTTTGTAACGATATCATTGCATTTTATGATTTAATTGAAATTCCTGCTAAATTAACCCCTGCACTAATGCCCTTTTCAGAATCGTATAGGCTAACCCTCGCACACGGGGTTTCCTATTATGAGCATGCCTTTGAGTGTGCTCCCGAATTTCAAGATTCCTACGCTTTGGCAATCGGAGTTCATGGAATTGAGATGTCGTCAATTCGAAGGGCATGCTCCCTTCGATTAGTGTGGAATGGGGCAGAGGGTTTTATTTATGACGAAAGTAAAAACTTTAAAAACCAGATTTCGGGAGAATTTATAGAAATCCACCACTTCGAACTGCATGATGATACAGTGTTTAGAGAGTTTGCTAATATCCCGGATTTAGGAATACATTTGGTTGAGGAAATAGATGGATCTTTAAGTGGTTATGCAGCATTTCAATCAGGCAACTATATTTCCATAATTGATGTGCGAAGTGTTCCTTCTTCCATCGATTTATCTTCTCTTCTTGATAGTGCAAGTGAAGCAATTAAGATTTTTGAACCGGAAAGTGGGTACGAAACATCGAATCTACAAGTCCAGCATCAGTGCCCAACTTTTGCAAGGGATATTGAAATATCGAAGCTTGGATCAGTTTCAGAAGTTCAGGATTACTTGAACTTCCTAATCGATCAGTTGAACCCAAACTTTGAAGGCAAAGTTGGTATAGCAGATAGTCTTGTCTCAGACTTCGATTGTGATGGTAGAGATGATGTCCTTGTTTTTTTCTATTTTGAGACCCCATATGCCTGGGAATTATCTAGTGGATATTTGGTTCAATTTGACTTTTATACTTATGATGTTATCCGTGAAATATCATTGGGGAATATGTATGCCGGGGAATTGGACTTTCAGGATCTGACTGGCGATGGCGTGCCTGAACTTTTAATTGACGGGGTTCTTGGTATGGGAGTGAACACTATTTGGCAAGAATTTCATGTTTTTTCAATCCCTGATTTTAATGATATTTCACCTAGACCTATAGAGGGAATGGATGAGGATGGCTATAATGAGTTTGTGATCGGAGAGCCCGAGATTATTGATGCCAATTCCAATGGATTACCCGATATTATATATAGAAGGATATTTCTTAATAATATTGTTATGGGAATACCAAAATGTGAACAATTTCTTGTGATGCCATATTTCTTCGAGTGGGATTCGCAAAGTTTATCTTTCAAATCTTTGAAGCCCGCAATGAACATACTTCTAGATTATGCTCTTGAATCTATTGATAGTGTATGCCAAGATGTTGGTCCAGAATGGCAAGATATTGCGTTTGATGTCCTGTATGACCAGTATGGTAATGAGATCATTCAAAATGCCCTAGAGATTTATCCTGGCGGAGGTTGTGACCGCAATTAGTTGATAGTTAAGTTCGTTTTTAAAGCATAAGAGTTGAAAATTCCTTCGTAAGTAAAATCTTGAGTTAGAAATCCGTTAGTAACGGTTGAAACGATAGTGTAGATTATTTTATGTAAATAGGTGAATCTCGTATAGACTGAGACAACAGAAGAGCTCCTTAATCCCAAAGTCTAGCGAAGGAGGTTCTGATGTCTCACAATGATCATACCTTGCAAGAAGCCCTTGAGCAACATCTGGAAACCCTTAAAACAAGTAAAGATCCCGATGATTGGATACGTGATCTCGTGTAGTGGCTGCTTCAGGAGATCCTGGATCTGGAGTTCAGCCAATTTCTCGGAGCAGCACCCAATGATCCTATCGCAGCTTACCTCTTATTGCCACCACCAAAGTTGCACTAACGAGTTGAATCTACCATACGATTAATTGTTGAAGTTATGTCTAACCAGGTTCGATTAGCACATCTATTGAACTTCTCCGATACACAAGACCTTGGATCGACTACTCCTAAAGTTGGCTTCATAGAAATCCTTTGATAGGTCATAGCTTTATTCTGGATTGAGATTAGTCATAAATGAGTTTCGGTTGTAACCAGAGTGCCCAATCGTAATTCGGTTGTACAGTATCATCCAAACCTGGACTTGTAGAAAAGGTTATAAGTATAGTTTGTCCTGCAAACTCAGATAAGTCGATTTCTATAAAATCAAAGTCATGATTGGCTTCCTTGGGGAGAACGAGTTGGGAGAGTAAATCTTTCTTCTCAACCGCACTGGAAACAGTTATACGGAATATAACACCATTACTTGGGAGACCAGTAAATTCATCGAGCCGATCAACTAGTAAGCCAGTAACCAGTGAGAGGTTCTTGTTATCCTTTGGAAGAAACAACCGCCAAGTTAGTTCAGATGGCGGATGCTGGAATATCACATCATGTACTTCATCATTGATAAATTGATTTCCTTTCTCAGTTGAACTAGGATCTTTGGCGCCCACTGTAGCATAGGCAAGTGCAAGAGGTTCGTCGTGAAGGAAGGTCGCATTGCGTTCAATCAGGGATGGCATTATTTCCCTGATATAGTTTGCATGTGGATACAAGAGTTCCAAACAGCTGTCATCTGCTGTCTCATACCAATAGAGACATCCCTTACCAGTTGTAAGTTGAACAGTGAAATCATCAAATCTTTCTTCTTCAAACATGTATAGGTTCGCTCTTATGTAGTTAACCGTTATGATTAGGAGAAATCCAATTGGCAGGAAGGTTAGTAATCCATTTCGGATACTTGGCTTCCAATTTTCTGGAAATTGATGAATTTCAATCACAGCAAAGGTAGCCAGAGCTACTGCAGCAATCCAGAATTGGGTTTGGAAAGGTATATAGCGAGGCATATGTGCACCTGGTGTACCATAGTAAGCAGCTCGACCAAGGGCGGTTATTGTGCTATTGATTATTGTCCATACACTCAACCCTAGCCATGGGATTAATTTCTTCCAACTCTCCCTGTCGAAATGATAAATACCAAATACGATCAAGGCGGTAGCAAGGACCCCAAGGATACCCATTGTTCTGGCTGGTATCGTGCTCTCATAGCGCCCAGCCCCCAATGGAGCGCCGAGAAAGGTTAATCCGAAGGCTCCTAGTGCCTTAATATTTACCAGGGGGATTGATCGGGCAGTTGTCTGTGATTGAAGAAAATCGATCGCGTAGGGCATTAATATTGATAATGCCAGGATCCCGAGCACCACGTAATACCGTCTTTTACGGTAGCCGACAAGCCACATGCCCATTACCAGCACAACCCAGGTTGCATTCCCGCTAGCATAGGATAGAGAGGATATCGTGGCCATAATCGCAGCAATACCCAAAGCACGCCATCCCAGGGGCAAAGCTGTTATAGCCCAAAGACAAAGAATCACACCGAGAATGGATAATTGTTCAGCAAGTGGTCTTGGATCAATCCACAAAGGCCAATACGTTAACGAGAAGATTAAGAGTGAGAATGGGATGGCGATCAGATAGGATCGTGAAGAAGTCGATTTGCTGCGGTACATAAGGTACAACGCAATGAAGATCAAACCCGTTATTGGTACTTTCACATACACTTGAGTGATCATGTCAAGGGATGTTACATACGCAATAACCAAATTAATTAATCTTGGGATAAGCATTCGATGCTCATTACTCAGCTGCCAAAAATCCCCCAGCGTAATCTCTGAACTATAGGCGAAGCTGCTGACAGACCTGCTCCAAATGTCCCAGAATGGGACATTGACCACATATTGATCGATGAACTCAACAATCACGAAAGCAGGAATCAAACCTAGCAGGATCATAATTCCATCATACCAACGAATAGATTGCGAGAATGACATGATCTTTCTGAATAACACGGATCTCATTGGAGGTGATTTCCCGGTAATTTTTGGATATGTGACATCGTTGCGGTTCATTGCCATATTATTTTTCCATCAAACCCTAGACTGAATAGACATCATATCCACATCACAAGTTGATCTTCACCAGTCATACCTGACGCTTCCACCTGATCCAACATCAGGAAGGAACTGCAGTGATAAAATTCAATCGTGATGAGATCCTGTGATTACAGTCGGTTACTCCAGTTCAAATGAAAGTGTCTCGGCACTTAAAAGGTATATCCCATCACTTGGGAGGCCCATGATCTCAATCAACTCGCTTAACGACCGACAACGGGACGCTGTAGCGACGGATCTCCCATTCAGTCTCAAATTGAACAAAACGATTTTCACTTACATATCGGGTACACATCAAAACATAATCAGTTCCAGCCGCAACTTGTTCCTTCTCGAGACCGACCAGGATCAGATCCTCACGAGCAAAAGGTTTGGCATTATTTATTGGCAACGAAACCGAGATGATAGATCCGTCAGGAGCAACCTCATTGATATAATCCATGGCTGCACGATGGGATGTGCACCAATAATCGAGCTCAAGATTTCTGTCTGCTCGGGATATGTCCCCTGCAAGTGAGTTGTAATAGATATACTCATAAGGATGCAGATGGAAAATGCCAAGGATTCCAGGGAAGAGTATAGCAAGGATAATAGCACTAAAGACTATTTTGTTACGCACCATTCCTAAAAGGTAATCGATCCCTACACTTGCGATGATGAAAAGTGGGGGGATGATGAATAAAAATTGTCGGAAGTTGTCATAAGGTGTTACCTTTGTTACCCTCACAAGTACAATTGGCACAAGATACCATCCCGCAACGAGAGCTAACTTAATACGATCCATCTTACCTTTGATCATTTTCCATACCACAACAAGAATGCCAAGAATAAGTAGAAGTAGCAAAGGTTCAGTTAATTGACTGAAGATAAGGGTTGGAGAATAAAAGCTCGGAAGATTCCTCGCTGAGTATATTTCACCCTGGAAGAAAAAAACACCCTCGAAGTTGAAGTTGCTGGATGAACGTAGGCTGTTCCATATGCGTTCAAGTGGATGATCCCAGAAAAAAGGTCTTGTAATAAAGGCGATTACAATGGCAAATCCCCAATAAATTGTTAGAGACTTGAGTCCTTTAAGGCCACATTTTGCTAGGAGATAGATGCTCACGAGTAATCCTGCAAAGGGTGCCACAATACGAATGGAGGTTGCCAATCCCAATGGGATTGACGCGAGTATCACAATCAAATGCTTCCAGGAAGTTAATGAGCGCAAGGTTGTCCGGAGTTTTCTGCAAAGGACAATCGACATAAGAAAGAAGATTATCGTGGCCAAAGGTCCTCGAAGGAACCAGTATATCCGGGTGACCTTCCACAGGTAGGATACTACATCGATCTGACCACTACGTTCAGCAATGAGCTGAAAGAGGGAATTAATCGGTTCTACCGCTGTATTATGGTAGGCACTGTAAACAAGTGACAAGAACTGCGGCAAGATCAATCGGTGGAGGACCAAGATTTCAAAAACGATCAAGGTAGAGAAAGTAGCCATCACAAGCAACGATGCTTTTTGTTTAGCATTTAAGCTCATCCAAGCTTGCGATGGTTTCTCCCATCTTCGATGTTCTTCCAAACCCTGATTTTCACGTAATTTAGTGTTTAGCTTATTAATTTGAGCATCGGTCATCACCAAACCAGCAAGAATGGTAACTGTAAAGAAGGCCATGAAGGGAATATCCTTGGGGTTAATAAAGGCGTGACCAAAGATTAAGGGCTGGGTCAAAAAAAGGATTGATGTGAGTAAAGCAGCCCTCCGATTGGTGAAGCGTAAACAAATCCCAAATATAGAAATTGTTGATATCTGAAACATCAGGAAATAGGTGAAGTGACGCCCATCTGACAATATCCAAGCCGGATTCAGAAATGCAAACACTCGTGTAGTGATCTCAGTCAACATAAATGCGAAAGGTCCTGTTGGTCCAGCGGGGGAAGTATTTTGCCAGACAGGTTCCAGGTAGTACGATTTCAATGACTCCAAACCGTAGGTGATATTTGCTGGCTCATCCGTCGAGATACCAAAATCACTCGTAATGACAATACCAATAATGGTTGAAGCCAGCATGGTAAGTATGATGTGTGAGTACACGGACTCTCTCACCCATTTCAAAATGAGTAAGGAATACC
>Ga0180438_10008394_pt1 | contig 13148 bp, 7 predicted proteins | sample SS_ome_12_FD_132455 | JGI IMG/M metagenome (GOLD analysis project Ga0180438, IMG submission 132455) | Hypersaline lake sediment archaeal communities from the Salton Sea, California, USA - SS_3_D_2 metaG | ecosystem: Environmental > Aquatic > Non-marine Saline and Alkaline > Hypersaline >... | reverse complement strand
TCTGGATAAGTGTCCAGCCAGAGGGGGGTACGACGCCTGCTTCAAAGCCCTCAGAGATAGACATAGGAATAGTATATGTCAGCACTGCGCCAGACTGCCCATTATCTGATGAATGATCTTCCTTGCTTATGGTCAGTATTGGATAAAGCATCGCTTGTGCCGTTCTGTTGGGCACAAACTGCATAAACGAACTAGAACCCGCACTCACCGAAAGGACATGCAGAGCGATAGCAAACGCTGAGAGTAGGAATAAAATCAACAAATCAAAAATCTTCAGCCTGCTCCAACTGAGATTCCACTTCTGCAATCGCTGCATCTCGCATCACCATCTGACTATTAGTAGTGCTACAACCATAAAACCAGAATCCACCTAAGAAGTTGCTTCCCTTCGCCCAATTCCAGACAAATCGAGACATCATCATTTTGAGGGAAATAGGAGCCGTACCCTGCTGGCTTTGGCTTGCCCATCCATGGATGATCCAGATAGGTCCCTATATTAACTATAGCAAATTGGGAGGATAAGATCAATAGGAAAAGAGTACCAGGGGCGATGGAAAAGATTGCTTATGTTCCAAAAGCCAGGGCTTTCCCAAAGTCGAGAAGTAGGTACTCAAAAGACGCAGACTGCTCGAACAACGGCTTGGTCTTGGAAGACGTACCGCATCTTTGAGCATCTCTGACGCCCAGGAGGCTACTTTGGGAAAGCCCTATTCCAAAAGCCAAATTTGCCTGAATGATCGTGAGAGCAGGGGCTATTAAGTGGTGAACACAGCGCTTATCTTCTTTGTCTGGTCCACCCTAGCGAACTTCTCAAGGGCAAAACAAGCTGCAGTATCCCGTCTTCGGGCTCGAAGCGACGATTTGGTCAAGTTGGCCATAGAACTTGCGAAGCGGAAGTTACTTTTCAGTTCTGGAATGCCACTTTTGGGAGGTTCATGACAACAAAAGCCTGCCAAAATTAGCCTAGGTACTGAAAAGCGCACTTATACTACCAGTGCTACTTTGGGGGCTCCTTAGGGGGTTGTTCCTTGGGCGGCTGCTTCGGCCACGGCTCCGGCGGCTCTGTGTCATCTACTGTCTGGTAGTGGATCAACCGATCTTCACTCGGTTGGCTGAGGATCTGCCACATCTGTTCCTCAGGACAAACCTCGCAAAGTTTTCGGACTAAGGTAACCCCCCAGCACAAGTCTCCACTGGGACAATAGCTAAGGCCACCAGTATATTCTAGTGCGCGCAGTGGTATATGATGGCAAAGCTCTTCGACCTCTTCCCGATGACAAAGCTCTCCCTCTCCTTTCTCATACACCCGGAAGGAGAAATACTCATTCGCTTGAAGTGAGTGTTCCACCGCCAACTGCCACTTGAAAGTATGCCATCCTGCGAAACTGGCTCCATTTTCTGGTTCAAGCAGGGTCGGTGGAGGAAACAAATCTGGGGTAGGCGTCACGGTTGGGGTGAGCGTGTACATTGGAGTCGGCGTGGGTGGAACTTGGGCTATGGGCACAGCAGTCAGAGCTTTGTTAATCTCTAAGCAAGAAACCGCAACCCAACCTTCCTTCTCATCAGGACAGATTACCTTCAACCAATCGCCAGCAGGACACTTGCCTGTAACCCCCAGGGGATCTCCCTGCTTTAGCACTCCCAGAATGTCGTAGACCACGCCAGGGCCAGAGCGCAGGTTCAGGGCCTCTATATTGACCACCGCATCGGGAGGAGTTGGCGTTGCAGTAAGTGTAGGCTCTGGTGTGTCGGTGGGTGAAGGTGTGTCAGTTGGGGTGGGTATATGTGTTGGCGTTGGTGTATCAGCGGGGGAGGTTGGAGGCCGTACCACGGCTTCTCCCGCGCGTTTCACAGTCTTCGGTGGGGAAATACAAATCGGATCCTTTTCATATACGTATGACTGGATTTTCTCTTTAAGTACCGTTGTGTCAGGAGCATCAATAGAAGGTGGCAAAAATGCCGATTCACTTGTCTCTACTAAAACTGCAACAAGCGTAAAGCTAGTGTAATTCTTGTCAAAGTTGACACACCTCTCTTCAATAGACCATCCGCCATGCCAGATTTGTGCATGACACTGTGCGTTTATATCACTGAGCTGCCATCTGTTTTGCGAATCGTATTGAACATACACTTTGACGTCAAGCTTGTTGAGGGGGGTGCTATCTGAACATCGCAGAAGGCCGCTTATCATAGCCTCCTCCTGCTGTGCATCTAGCTGCTTTGGCTCATCAATAGAAAACTCTTTCGGCAGAGGCACTAAACTGTCAATGATAAAAGTTAACTTGGTACCGAAGAACAGGATGATAAGAATCACTCCTATAGCCATTGATAGAAAGAGAAGCCAAATAAGACGCTGCTTTTGTGTTCTGTTTCGCATATTGCAACCCTCCTTTTGGGTATCTCAATGAGATGAACAGGGAGTCCGTCCGGCACATCTAGAAATGACATTTTTGAATGTGCCACCTCTATATATCGGAGCGGACGGGGACTTGCCCCAATATGTGGGGGTAGGCAAATTCAAATGTGAGTTTTGTTGGATCAATGACGGACTCCCTGATGAAATGATATCACCGGTGAGCAAATGCCAACAACAGCTTTGGGTCCTATTCCTCTCTTCTTGATCAACGTAAATTTATTAAAATTAGAAGAGGCACAAGAATAAAAAGCAGGGCTAAAATAAGCCAGACTTGTTGCCAAGGGCTTAAAGGCCCGAGAAACTTATTTATAACCATAGTAACCAGTGAAATAACAATGGCCCCAAGCACAGCTGTTACAGGAACTTTCCATCCTGGTGATACAGACTTAGCCTCAGGCTGCTGATCCGTAAATTTGTTGCTATCAGACATTTTCCGTTCTGCCTCCTGTAGCCTTGCAGCAGCATCTATATACTTTGAATCCAAATCAAGTACCTGCTTAAAGCTCTCGATAGCCTCTTCCCACTCCTCTCTCTGCAAGCAGCTTATCCCTCGATTATACGCGTCTTTCAATTGTCTCAGTGTGTTCCTGGCTGTCTTGAGCTTGGCTTTGGCGTCCTTGTAGCGGCTATCTATGTCAACGATTTCAGCAAAGGCATCAATGGCTTTCTCCCATTGACTATCAGCGAAATAGGCGTCGGCCTGTTCATAAAGTTTAGGCAGCTTCCGACGCTTGTCTGCTCGCGCTAATCTACCGGGAATGTCCTTCTTGTAAGCTGGGTCAATTGATAAGATTTGTTGGAAAAGATTATAGGCGTCCTCCCACTCTTCTATTCTTTCAAGCTTGAATGCCTGAGAGTACAAGGAACTCAATTGCAACTGTTTTTCCGCTCCCTGTTTCTTCGTAATTACGTCTTTGTATTCTTTATCTAGGGAAGCAACTTGATCAAATGCTCGGACGGCCTTCTCCCACTCCTTTGCTTTGAAATAGTCTAGGCCTCGATTATATAACTTCTCCAATTGCAATTGCTTTTTTGCCTCATTCAGTCTGGTAACCGCGTCTCTATAGCTCTTATTTACAGAAATGATCTCCTGAAATCTTTCAATAGCACCCTGCCATTGTTTGGCTCTAAGGCGCTGCATTCCATGCTCATATAATGTTTGCAACTTCCCTTGCTTTTTGGCCTCATTTAGCCTGGCAGCAGCATCTCGATATTTTGAATCTGTCAGGAGAATTGTCTCGAACATCTCAATGGCTTTCTGCCAAGCCTCTCTACTTGCGTATCCCACCCCTCGGATATACAAGATTTCCAACCCTTCCTGGTCTCTTGCCTCCTCTATCTTTTGGACAGCATCCAAATGATCCGCATCCAGTGAGATCGCTTCTTTGAACTTCTCAATAGCCTGTCGCCACGCCTCCCTTTTCAGGTGATCTATCCCCTCTTTATATAGCTCTTCTACCCCTTTCCTTTGTTTAACATCCTCCAGCTTATCGGCAGCATCTTTTACTATAGGCATCCTACCCCTCTCACAATTGGACATTCAACGTGATCTAGGCTGTGCTAAGCCCTTTCGAAAGAGCACACCGTGGTCACCCGATGTCTTGATCGCAGGACAGCAGCGTTCTGCCCACGACCGAACCTGAATCAAACTAAAGAAGAAAACACCAGATATCTGGTGTGAGCAAGTCGTGAGCTGCAAAAAGGTAACACCAGACCATTTTTCCTGGAATGCCTCTATAGCCCCCCGGAAAAGAAGCATTGCATACACTAGTGAGTGTGCCCCCTCCTTGATCTGGTGCTTACACGTGATTCTTGCCGAAGGTGAGAAACGTTACTTTTCTAACGAATCTCACCTTTACTCCAATGCTTGTATAAACATTGGAGCAAAACAGCCGCAAAGACCCCCCGATACAACGAATGCGTCTGACGTGCTCCCTCTATGTGTAGCAGCAACAGCTATACAATATTCTAGCATAGTTTTAATAAAAAGTAAACTCTCAGTTGAGCATTTAGTTCGTGCTATCTATTTTACCACATTTCAGCCTGTTTGGGGGTATTAAAAACGGGCTATTTTTCAGAGGGCTTCGGGTTAGTAAATTTCGCTACCTAGGTACTAATACTTTGTGCATTTCTTCACAATCCGCAGGCTGGCCGCCTCAATTTTCATCGTTCGGCCTGAAGAGATCAAACCACCACTCTCCGCTTACCCCACTAATCTCCCTCCACTCCTCAGGACTCTCGGGGCCCTTACGGGCCACAACAACGCTCCAATAGTGCCGGCCATTTTTGCAGCCAAGGGGATTCCCGCTATACTCCGTTGTCTTTGTTTGAGGATGCCAGCAGGCTTCGGGGTTCCCTTCTGGTCGTATTCTGATGGAAAAATATTCACCTTCGCCAAGTGACCTGACCCACTCCCACTTTAACAGGATTTGGTGTTCCGAAAACCTGCCGTCTTCTGGGTCGAGCAATCTAGGTGCAGGCAGGAGAGTCGGCGTTGCGGTCGGGGTCAGGGTAGGCACGTATGTTGAAGTCGGCGTGGGTGGAGAGACTTGGATCACAGGCACACCAGCAATATCCACATTGACTTGTAGTCCTGAGCACGCGGCCCAGCCTTCCCGTCCACGAGGACAAATGACCCTCAGCCAATCGCCCTCAGGACACTTGCCCGTAACTTTCAGGCAATCGCCTCGCTTTAGCCTTCCCAGAACGTCATAAACCGTGCCCGGGCCAGACCGCAGGTTCAGGGCCTCTGTATTGACCACCGCGTCGGGCTTGGGGGTTGGTGTCGGCGTTGCAGTGGGCGTAAACGTTGGTGTTGGCGTCTCGGTGGGCGTAGTCGTCGGCGTTGGCGTAGCAGTGGACGTAGGCGTCGGTGTGTCAGGAGAAGGATCGGTTGGAGCAGGGGGTGTGTCAGTTGGAGTAGAGGTAGGCGTGTCAGTCGGTGTAGGAGAAGGCGCGTCGGTCGGTGTAGGAGAAGGCGCGTCGGTCGGTGTAGAGGTAGGTGTGTCCGTTGGCGTAGGAGAGGGCGTGTCGGTTGGCGTGGGTGTCGGTTCTACAACTTCAACCACCGTTGAACTATCGACAGGCGGACCACCTTCGTATTCGAGTTCCACGTGTACTTTGTAAGTGCCAGGGTTTTCAGGTGCTTCATAGGTGATTAACCACGTTCCCTGGCCGCTTACGATCCTTCCTTCGCCTGCCCCTACAACCCAACGGCAATGATTAATCCTATGACCATGCCTATTCACATTGACTTGGATGCTAATTCTGGCACCGGGAAACACGGGGCCCGGCGGGCTGAAGGTGAAGTCAGTGATTTCAGGTGAATCCGTCGGTGGGGTCTGTTGAGCGATGGGCGTGGTGGTAGGAGCACACCGGGTTGCGGTCAGCAGGAGCCCGATCAAAACAACCCCACTGATCCAAAGTCTGAAGTTGTGCCATAATGATGTGTGAATCACCATAAGAAGGGCCTCCGGTTTATTGGACAATATCGAATTCCATTGAGATGGGATCACTGGGCTCGAATTGTTGCTCCAGACCCTCAACCTTAAAACTGACTACCTGGGCTGAATATTCTTGCGAAGGTACATAGATGGTTTTACATAGATCGGTGTTTATTCCCAAGTCCCCATCACCAAGTGGGGCGACGGACCACGTGCATACCAGATCGTCACTCGCATATCTTTTACCGTTGGTATCGAACACCATCACTTCAAGCACAACCGTCTCACCACTGGTCAGGCTTGGCAACCGATCCAGGTTAAGCTGACCGCCGTTCATGAAAACCTCGATTCTGGCGATACCAGGGGTAACTACAGCCGGTGTTGGAGCCGCTCTGAACTCCCTCAACCTCTCCCTAATACTATTCCTAAACTCTGCCAATGGGTCTGCAAATATCGCCAGAGCGACGATCAAGACAATTCCCAGAATAGCCCCTACTACTTTTTTCCACGTTATCCACCCCAAAGGCCCCTTGCGCCGCTGATCCCCTGGCCGAGCCCTTTCTTCCGTAGACGTGCCCATCTTAGCGGGGACTTTTCGAATCTCAGCCTTCCGTGCCTGACCTGGCGGCGTGGCTTCTACGCGTCGGGGTTGACGGGCAACGCCTGGTGTGGGCTCAGAAGGTGGGGCAATGGGGACAATGTCCTCCCCCGAAGCATCCGCCAACGCTTCCAAAAATACCGTCGCATCAGCGGCAACAATCTGTACATTCTTCTGTTTCCAGTACTTCACTGTCAGTTCATCTGGATTGAGTTGCACAGCATAGGCCCGGCGTTTGTGGACCCCGATGCGGCGCACTACGCCATGGTACAAACGCTTAAAGTCCTCGTCGGCCAAGCCAAAGCCCAAGAAGAGAACAGTCTTGGTGGCGAAATAAGTCCGTACCAGGGTGGCTGTCTCCGGCAGGCGAGCGAAAACGTCGTAATAGTCATCGCCGGTTATGATGATAGAGTCTTTCTGCTCAATAGAGCCATGCAGTTTGATCAGCAGCACCTTCGCCTCGTCAGCGTAGGCTACTTCCAAGTCGTCCACCACCTTGACGAAGAACTTGTCGGCGTGGTCCATGGCCTTTTCCAGCAGGTTGTCCCAGTTAGTGGTGACGATTTTGGTGAAAGGCAGGGCGGCGATCAACTGGTGGGTACGCAGCGGGACATAACGTGGATCATCAATACGACCAGCGATGTACTCAACGAGATCATGGCGATCCATCTCCAGTTCATAAGCCTGGGCCACATCGGGTAACGGGGCGTTGGCTATTTCAGGTCTTCCTGCCTGTTCGGCCAACTCTCGGGCCAGTTGGCCTCCACTGGGCAAGCCACCTTCGGACACGGAAATGCCTGCTCCACAGAAAAGGACAACGTTACCCTTTTTCAGTTGCTCGATCAGTTTTTGGGGGATGGATAGAGACATGGTAAATCCTCTCCTCGAAGTTGCACACAGTTGGATGGCCGGTGTCAAGTTTGGGTCAGATCGTCTCCAACCACCATCAATTTCGACTGCGCTCAGGGCGGGCGAAGGAGCTTGTCCTGAGCAAAGTCGAAGGGAATCTCGTAGCCAGATTGCTATTTGCCTTTATGACAACGAGATTCTTCGCGCTTCGCGCTCAGAATGACACCCTTTGAAGGTGCCTGGTAGCAAGATGTCGGGTAACGAATTCGCGTCTCTTCAGGAACCAAAAAGCACCAAACCATTCCACGGAATGCCTCTATAGGCCCCCAGAAAAGGGGTGCTGAGTCCAGTAAATAATGAGAGTGCCTCCCCTCCTGATCTGGTGCTTGCACGTGATTCCCGCAGAAGGTGAGAAGTGTTCTCCGCCTGACAAATCCTCACCCTTATCACAAAGCTTGTAGAAACGTCGGAGCAAATCAACCGCAGAGGCCCGATGATGCAACGGATGCGTCTGACTTGCTCCCTCCATATGCAATAGCGACAATTATAGGATATTTTAGCATATTTTCCATCAAAAGTAAATCCCCATTTGACCATCATTTGGTTTGTGTTATCTATTTTACCACGTTTCAACCTGTTTGGGGGTATTAAAAACAGGCTGTTTTTCAGACGGCTCCGGGTCAGTAAGAGGGCCCAAGGGCCTTTCTGGCCCCGTCATGCACGGCCCATTTCTGATCCCGCAAAGCAGCGATGAGGGATTCCAGATTATTGGAACTCGGCAGGAGGATGACATAGATCGGCATCGAAGGGTATCTGGTAAATGAAAACCACAGCCCGGTCAAAAGTTGTATTAAATTTGAAGGTATAGTCCTCTTCCCAGGTGTTATAGGCGGTGGCGCTATCGGGCATACCAATTACCCTAACGATGTATTCATTGTTGGTGTTGCCTCCCAGGGGACAGCCTATAAAGGCAAACCCCCCGTCGTATGTTGTGTTTGTCTGCCTGCTGTTGACTTCTGACCAAAGACTTTTGATGTAAATCTCGACTACTGCGTTTCTCAAAGGTTGCCTGTTGATGTCGTAAACGTAGCCCCTGACCTCCTGGACGGCGCCGCCACTGTCTTCGATGTGCTGAAAGCGGGTATCGAAGCAGGTTTCAGGGGGAGTGGGGGTAGGTGTGGGAGTGGGTGCTGTAGGCGTTGCCGCTAGAGTTGCCGTTGGCGTCGGCGGGTTAGGCGGCGTGTTGGTCGGCGTGTTGGTCGGCGTGTTGGCCGGTATGTTGGTCGGTGCCAAAGTGGCTGCAGATATAGGCGTCCAAGTCGGGGTATCGGTGACCTTCATGGCAATGGGGACAGGTGTCGTCGGTGTGTTGGTAGGGCTGGGCGCACCAGTGGAGGTGGGAGACGGCAAGGGCGTCAGAGGGATCCCAGCAAAATGGGCAATGACTCCTTCCCGTATTCTACCCAGTGGAGTGTCAGCTTCAGCAGCTAATATCGGCAAAATAATAGATGTTAGAATCACACCAATGAAAACCAAAATACCTTGCCAAGTTTTGGCAACCTGCCATGTATCGTTAAGTCTGCGGCGCAATTCCAGCCGGAAAGGTAGATTGGCTTCAGCTTTTTGCAAGGCCTCAAGCATCTCTCCAGCGGATTGGTAGCGATCTGCCGGGCCAGGGGCAGTAGCTTTGCGAATGACAGCCTGTAGCGGAGGTGCGATTTCCTGGAAGCTAGAATCTTCTTCATCCAATGGGTCTTCAACCGGCAATTTGCCCGTGAGCAAGGCATAGAGCACCTTACCCGCCGCGAAAATATCGGTACGCTCATCCAGCTCAGCCGAACGACGCGCCTGTTCCGGCGAGCGATAGCCTATTGTACCATGAGAGGTATGAGCAAAATCAGTCAATTTGAGCAGGCCATCGGTTTGGATCAAGATATTTGAGGGCTTGATGTCCAGGTGAAGAATGTCATGCTCATGGGCATAATCCAGGGCCTCGCAGAGCTGGCAAGTGAAGTTGATGGCCTGCCTTTCAGGGATCCCTTGGGTTTTGCTCAAGAATTCAGCCAGGTTTCGGCCTTCAATGTACTCCATCACCACCACAGGCACGTCAACTTCTTGAGAGCCCCTTCTGTCTTCCACAATGCCTCGCATTTCAACGGCGAGTGTTTTAACGATATTCGGGTGATCCAACACGATGCAGCGTTTAGCCTGTCTTCGGAAACGCCGGCTGATGTCAGCCCCCTGTTCAATGGCGTAACTTGCCTTCAGGTACTTCAAGCTGACCTCGCGCTGGCCTCGATTGATGTCCTCGGCATGGTCTACCTGGCTGGTTCCACCCGATCCCAGTGTCCCCTTGATGCGGTAATTTCGCTTCAAAAGATTGTTGCTCCGGGCCTTGGCAAGTTGCTTCTCGGCATCTCGATAACCCGGAGTGTATTCAAGCGCTTTGGCCAGACAACATCTTGCCAGATACCACTCCTGATCTTCCACATATTGACAACCCAGAACATAAAACAGGCCAGCCAAGAGCTTTTCCCTGGCGATGATACTTCGATAATACTTGTCTTTGTGGATCTTTTTCAACGTTTCCCGTGCCGCCGGCCATTGTCTGCGTTCGACGAGTTTCTCGCTCTCGTCCAACAGCCTCTGCAGTTCCTGACGGTGCTGGGCATCCAGTTGTACGCCTAGCTCTTTATCAAATTGATCATGTGCGTCCAACAGCAGGGGGGCCGCATTACGATAGAACTTGTCAATGGCAACTATATCTGCCAGAGCCTCTATGGCTGCTCCCCATCTCTTTTCTTCATAAGCCTGTTTGCCCTGGGCATATTGGGTTTCCAGATAGATCGTCTTTTGAAGTTCCTCGATTCTGGCACCTACTTCCTTGTCAGCGGGAACCAGTTTTTGAAGCTCCTCCAATTTTGTTATTTCCCCTTGCTTATCCCCTTGCTGGCGTAGTGTCTCAGCCTCCTGAAGCAATGTGGTGATTTTGAGCCGAGCTTGAGCTTGGCCCAACAGGCTCGATGCTTCAGCATGGCCAGGATCCAGCTCGAGGGCCCTAAGACAAAGTCTGATAGCTTCTGGCCAGTCTGCCCCTTGGGCAGCTTCCTTTGCCTCTTCCAATATCCCAACGATAGTCAGTTGGCCATCAATCTTTTCCTGCCAGGTCGTCAACTCCTCGTCATCGGGCGCAATTTCCAGCGCTTCCTCTACCAGACCCCTGGCCTCCTGCCACAGCCCCTCGTTCATTTTCCGCGGTACCTGGTGTCGTAAGTTTGTCAATTTTTGTTGATCCTGGGCTGCTTTCAGCTTTTGCAAGGCATCAGAGTCGTCTGGAGCCCACTCGAGTATTTCGTAAAGCAGGTCGCCGGCCTTTCCCCATTGCTCTTTCCCCAAAGCCTGATCAGCCCGGGGACGCAGGCGATCTAATTTGGCCAGGCGTACCTTTTCTTCTCGTAAGACTCTTTGCAGACGTGCCTGCATTTCACCCACGTTGGTGAACCGATTGGCAGGATCTTTGGCCAGGGCCTTTATCACCAGGTCATTCAAAGAAGGGAGAATCTCGCCGCGCCGTCTTTTCGGCTCAATGGGCAGTTGTTCTTTCACTTTCCGAAGTAAGGCATGTTCCCGCTCCAGGCGAACCATCAGCTCTTCCGATTCACCGAATGGCTCCCAGAAAGGAGGATGCCCGGTCAGCATCTCATAGAGGATCACCCCGACGGCGTAAATATCTGCCCGCTGGTCTACCCCAGCTTTGAGCGCCTCTGTATCCTCCGGATCGCTGGCGTCCAGCAGTTCAGGCGATAGATACAGTTTGGTGCGAGCCGTCTTCAGGCCAGAAGGTAACGGCAACACACCTGCGTGGATCGGCGGGAAGGCGCTGCCAAAGTCACTGAGCTTCAAGGTCAGCTTGCCAGTTGGTGTCATGTGAAACAGAATGTTGCTGGGCTTCAAATCACCATGGACGTAGGGATACTCGTGGACGTGAACGACTGCCTGGCAGAGGGCTGTCGTCAGGTCAATGGCTTCCAAGATGGGCAACGGTGCCTCGATGGCCAGTTTGTCTTCCAGACTGCCACTATTAGCGTACTCCATCACGCTGAACCACTCATCACGCGCCGGGTCCTTGTCAAAATTGCGGATAAAGATCACGTGCTCGCCGTACAATTGATTGGTAATCCGCAACTCGCGCTTGAATCGTTCCAGCCCCTCCGCCTGGTCCGCAACGTGCGGATGCAAGCGTTTGACAGCAACCTGATCAAAAAGGGGATGACGCGCCAGATACACCTGCCCCTGGCCACCGCTACCCAGGTACTCTTCGATGGTATACTGGCCATCTAGAATGGTTTCGCCGGGTTGTAACAACTCAATGTCAGTTGAATCTAACATCAGTTATGACCCTCTTCGAAGATGATCTCGCAAGCGCCCCGCGAAAGCTCGTGCGCTTGGCCAAAACAAAAAAGCACCAAACCATTTCACGGAATGCCTTATAGGCCCCCGGAAAAGGGGTGCTGAGTCCAGTAAATAATGAGAGTGCCTCCCCTCCTGATCTGGTGCTTGCACGTGATTCCCGCCGAAGGTGAGAACTGTTCTCCGCCTAACTAATTCTCACCTTTATCAAAGCTTGTAGAAACGTCGGAGCAAACCAACCACAGAGGTTCTGCAATGCAACGGATGCGTCTGACGTGCTCCCTCTATATGTAGTAGCAATAGCTATAGGATATTTTAGCACAGTTTCCATCAAAAGTAAACCCCCCTTTGAGCATTTGGTTCACGCTATCTATTTTACCACATTTCAGCCTGTTTGGGGGTATTAAAAACGGGTGATTTTTCAGAGGGCTTTGGGTTAGTAAATTTCGCTGCCTGGGTACTAATACTTTGTGCATTTCTTCACAAACTGAGTCCCTATGTAGCTGGGGAGTTGTGCAGCAGATTACCTATAGCTTTGGAGGGCTCACAGCCTTAAGGGGTGAAAGACTGAGTTATCCGTTAGGATCAGGGGCAAAGGGATGTCGTGGATGTAGCAATGGGGAGTATACCTGGCGAAACCTCCGCCTGACGTTCATCGTTTGCCTGGCGACGAACCAGGCTAGAATAGTTCCACCAATGTCTCAATTTCATTCAGAACAACTATCAGGTCAGGTGGGGGGGAGGCCACTATGTTGTGCTCGCTGCCTTCATGTTTGTGATCAGGATATGTGGGAAGGTTTAGTTTCTTGTGATGTCCCGTATTATCGTAGCGGAACCTCAACTTCCTGGCGGGGTCCATGTATTGATACACGTAAGTCAGGCGGTCCACGTCGCTTTCAACGTCTACAAACTCGCGCAGGTGGAGAATCGAGCCATCTACGAAGTAGACTTCCCCGCGGATGAAACCTTCATGGCTGCCTCGCTTGTCGTAAGTCACGTTGAAAGAACGGACAATGGGACAGGCCTCAATGGTTTCGCGCAGTTGCTGAAAGTAGGCCTCAATTCGCAAACCGAATCTCCCGCAGAATATCCGCCTTTTCTCGCAATCGCTCTAACAGGCGATACTCCCCAACCCATTCGGCAAACTGCAGAGTCTCTTCCAGCTCGTCCTGTTCGTAGCGACGGATGAATTCTGCTGAAGACAGATCATATTGAGCTTCGAACTCCCGAAGCCTCTGCTCGGTGCGGCGGATGCCTGCTTCCAGCAGACGAAGCTCGTTTTGGAGTGCCGCTTCCACCAGCGGCTTCAATTGACGTTGACGCGGAGAGATCAGCGTCAGTTCAGCCATGGTCTACCTCTTTGTGCCAATAGAGATCACCTCATGAAACTCGGCTGACTCCATTGTATAATAGAACCACCCTTTTGTCAATG
>Ga0180438_10008393_pt1 | contig 13149 bp, 13 predicted proteins | sample SS_ome_12_FD_132455 | JGI IMG/M metagenome (GOLD analysis project Ga0180438, IMG submission 132455) | Hypersaline lake sediment archaeal communities from the Salton Sea, California, USA - SS_3_D_2 metaG | ecosystem: Environmental > Aquatic > Non-marine Saline and Alkaline > Hypersaline >... | reverse complement strand
GACGACATCTTTACACCTTTTGGTTTAGATTTTGAAGGCTTTTTCGATTTTGGTTTATCGGCATCGATTAGATTCTGAGGCTTCTTGGTTGTTCGAACTATGTTCGGTTTTACTTCTGCCCAGGGAGGATCGGATTCATGTTTATGTTGCCAATTGTAGTGAGAGGATATCTTCTGCATGTTTATGAATCCGACTTCTTTCCCCTTCTCTGCGCACACAGGGCACAACAGATACTCGGGCTCGTCGGATTCTTCCTCAACGGTCGTTTCGTCTTCTTCATCTCCTTCCATGTTATGACCTTTTACCGTGTTATCATCGGGCTCGGGAACAACACCTTAAGAAAGACGGTATATTATTATATTACGCCGAGTTCCGTGGTGCTGCTCCGTCATTTGTTTCCGAAGGGTTCCTCCGTTGTATTCTTCCGTGGTTATTGATCTTGATGTTTGGAAACGGAAAAGAACTGCGATGGACCCGCAATAGTTGAGGTGTTAAGCAAATCCATCGCAGAGATGTTGTGAGGTGTTATTCTTCAAATGTATATATTTCCGTTTCCGATCAGCAGGCCACACTGTGTGCACCGGTTGGCGGTGCCGCAGTGCGGGCATGCATATGCTTTGATAGGATATTCTTGTCTGCAGTTGTTGCAGTGAACCGACTCCGCAAGCTCCTGTCGGATATCTCGGAGAAGGTGGTTAAGCGCGAATTTAGCGAGTGGCGCGGGGTGCGCCTCCCTGACGGCTTCAGGGTAATGCGAATGCATGAACTTAGCCATGAAGTCGATCTAATCAAGGTCGGCTTGTGTGAGACCATCAATGACCAGGGCGACATATCCCTGTCCTTTCCGGCTCATGGCGATGTATCCGTGTGCAGGTAAAGTTGGATCCGGCTGAAACCCCTCTTGAGCGGGCTGAGCAGACGGTTCCTGTGGTTGAGGTTGCTGAGGTCCTTGGGGCCTTGGTTGAAGCGGGACATGGTTTGCTGCTTCTGCACCGAACATAGGTGTCTCGGCAGTCGGAGCGGTGGGCGTCGCTTCTTTCTGGTGTATGGCGGCCTCTAAGCGAACTTTCTCGGCCTCAAGTCGCCGGATCTCCTGATTGATAGCATCGGTCTTTGCGTCTATGCTTGGCGCTCCCGGAGCGGGCGCTTCTGCGCCTTCAGAAAGGTCGGGAAGGTTCACGGGTTGTCCGTCTTGCTCCACAGGTTCCGAGCTCAGCGCTTCGGACTCGGCTGCTTGATCGGCCACAGCATCTTCGGTCATTCGAGGCTTAGCAACACCAGGAACGAACATACCTCCTTCGTGGTCCGGTGTCCGCATAACACCGCCCTCTTCAACAACGGATTCGGCGTCTTCCGAGGTCGGAGATTCCATCATCTTCTGTTGCTGTTCGGCGGTTTCCTTGATCATTGAATCGCCGGTTTTCTTCTTTCGTGGCATCGTATCAAAATACCAAATGCGTTTTATGGTTATAAAACTATCGGTTTTATCAAGATAAAACAGATTTTATGCTTCAGTCGAGCACAAGTTTTGGATCTATCATAAGAGCCAGGGGGACAAGAGGCAGGGTCAGCAGGTCGGCTGCATCGTGAACAAAAGCAGAGGGAGGGAACGGCGTCGCAAGGTTTGTAAAGGGCTCATGGGCGATGATTCGATGAAGGGGTCCCCAATCCCTGATGGCCTGATCCTTGTTGAGATGGATATCCGGGTATGTCTCTCCAAAAAGAGCGACGTCAATTATCTCATGAATAGATTGCGACGGCATCAGTATCAGTATGGACGGCGTGGTTATTTAACACCTTCGACTACCCATTGAAATTGGGCATGTCTATTTCGTCGAACTGGGCCCGCTGCATGTATTCTGGTAGAGATTCGAGATATGCTCTATGTTCGTTATCTGGGAACTGCTGAGCAAGCTCGATCGCTTTGTTTTTGTATTGCTCGACTATACCATGAAGATATTCTAAGGACTCACACTGGGCGAGTTCATTGATGATCATCCTAAGATGAGAGTCTGGCAGGTCGACCTTCTTCCGATACAGCTGAAGCAGCATCTTTATCTCAGCCTTCCCGGTATGCTCATAGGCGTGGATGATTGGTATCGTAGTGTTGCGGACCTTTATGTCTCCGACTGGTTCGCTGAGGTTTATGCTCTTTGCTACGTCTACATAATCATCGCACAACTGATAGAGAATACCAAGGCAGTTGCCGTATTGCTTCCCAAGGGTGTAGTGGGTCTTTTTCTTTCCAGAGGTGATCACCCCTATCAAACAAGGCGCTTCAAACAACGCAGCAGTCTTGTTGTCAATGACTTTGAAATAGTTGTCGGGATCCCAATCGTTCCACGACATTTCATCCGTGGCACCGACAACAAGCCGCCGAACAGTGTGTATGAGCAGCTGGCCGATATCAACATCGGTGAGGATGCCCATCTCGAGACCTATCATGGCCTGTATATATGTGCCCATCATGGCCATCCCACCACCGAACGCGACATGGACAGCTGGGTTTCCACGCCGAGACTCGTCGCCGTCGATGGCGTCGTCGAGCATAAGGGAGGCGGAGTGGAGAAGTTCACAAGCCGACGCGATGTCGACAGTCTTATCAAAATCTCCGTCGAGGGTCTGTGCTACAAAGGTAGCGAGCGCCGGTCTCAGGCGCTTGCCGGAGGTCTGTTGTTCGTATAGGAGAATATTCACAATGTTCTGGAGCTGATCATCTTTGAGATATTTCTGAAGTGATGCGTCGACACCATCGGAAACCTCTGATAGCTTGGCCCGTATCTCTTCGTCTGTTACTTTAGCCATCATAACACCTTCATTCAAATATCTCGGATCCATACTCGTTGAACATCTCGTTGAATATTTCATAATCGCGGAGTGCATTTTCGCCGATAACGTCAATCCATCCCCAGAAATATGCCTGTGCGAGTGTGATCTCCTTAGTTGCCATTCTGAGGAACACGTCTTCACTGCATTTAAACACAACCGTGGGTTTATCGGCGATCTTCTTTATGGTGCGCACCCGTCCGTCTTTAAACACAAAACCGGTGTCGACGTCTTCCATGCCCTTTATATAGAATTCAAGAGTCCGGTCCTCGATAATGTTGTATCTCTTTCGGAACTTCTTGACGTCGATCCGCTGGTTTATTCGGATGCACATCTTCTCGAACATCTCCTTGGCCTTCTGCTTCTTCCACGCGATGAACTTGGTGTCGGGAGTTGGTGGAGAGGAATTGCTTTCGTTTGCAAGCATCTGCTCAGTTATAGTTAATTTTCTACCCATAGGGATACCTCATAGTTTGGAGTATATTGCTTTCTTCTCATCATCGCTCAGCGCTTTCGGTTTTGGAATCGAGTGGCTAAACAGGAAATCGACCATGTCTCTGGACGTCCGCTCATCGCAGAATATCCGGTCAAACGCATCTTTAATTGACTGTTTATCCAGGTCGTTCTTTAGAGACTGGATTCTGGTAAGATATTCGTGGAAAGATGGGTATTCAGACAAGAGGCGTTCACCAAGTATAACCTGGGCGGCCTCTCGTCCGCCGACGAGCGCATAGTAGATGCCCTCACCTGTCATGGAGTTTATGAAGGAAGCGGCGTCTCCGCACAAGAGAATGTGGCCGTCGTCAATCTGGTATGGCTTCTGCTCGGTATTATAGGCGGAGGGTATCAGGTGAGCACTTCGGTATATCTCTTCAAACGGACCGAGTTTTGCATGCTCCTTAACACGTTCATCGAACATCTGTTTTAGGATCCTGCCCTTGACGTCGCCACCCAACCCTATGTTAGAGTGACATCCCTTTGGGAAGACCCACCAATAGCCGCGGAAGTCCTCGATGAACTCTATCACACAGCGGGTGTTCTTGTGAATGGCGGGTTCTACTTTTGCATGAGCCACGATTATGGGGACTTTCTGAATCTTGAAGCCGATGGATTTACCAACAACAGAGTTGACCCCGTCGGCACCGATCAGCCATTTGTATTCTACTTCAAACTTATCGTTGAGGATCACCATGTGTTCTTTTCTCTTCACTTTGGTGACCCGTGTATTGAACATATAACCGAGAGCGAGATCCGGTGTGTCGAGGCTGCGCAGACGGCGAAAAAGCAACTTACGCATTGACATCCTCGGAACCATATTGATTTCAATAGGGAACGGTCTGTCGGTATCCTTGTATCTGGCGACAATCTCATTCGTCTTGTGCCGGACTATTCGCTTCAGAAAGGGAAATTCTTTAAGACAGTCGTTTGGTATGCCACCACCACAGGGCTTTTCATAATCCTCTGGGTTGGCGTCTATAATGAGGACGCTCATACTGGACTTGGAGAGAATGGTCTCGGCGGCGATCTGACCAGCGGGGCCGGATCCGACGATAACAACATCATACTTCATGGGCATTCTGAAACCTCACTCTTTCTTAAAACCTTCGGGTATATTATCGATCAAGACGAAGTCGGGGCACATTCGGTCGTCTTTCTTCCACTCAGCGGCGAACAGCTTGAACTGTCTGCAGCCGCGGCATTCTCTTCCAGTCACAACTTTCTGATGGCGTTTGCACCACGCGGTCTTTCGTTTCTTACCTTCATAGAACTCGATTTTACAGGCGTCGCACTTGAAGATCTCCTTTCCGTCTGGGCTTTTCTTACCGATCGACTTTGCCTTTCCGTTGCAGCGCGGGCACTTCATATATTTGTCCGGGATTGGGGTATCAAGCGGGAAGCGCCACTCTCCATCTATCTTCTTCGGCTGTAGAGTCGGGACTTCTCCGATTTTACCCAGGTCGTGTTTCTTAATTCCCATGTTTGACACCTTTAACAAACTTATTTAGCCGGGAGTCGATCTTCCGTGCGATCATCATCTTTTCCCAGGTGGCAATCTTCTCTTTCTTCGGTTTGAACTTTACCGGCCGGTTCTTAACAATGGCCTGTCCGATAGGTTTGAACTTATCCATACGGATGATGGACGCTCCTTTCTTCGTGGTGCGCACCCAACCGAGCTCGACGCGACCGAGGTAGGGGATGCCATAGTCATTGGCGATGTCTTCAATGGAAACAACACCAGGGAAGATGGCATCGAAGGCTCCGCACTTGGTGCAAGTATGACCGTGCATATTAGTAAGCATTCCAGTGATAGGTATGCCGGTAGCCTTCAAATGCTGTATGGATTTTCGAACGCTGTTAGAAGACGCTTCACCTGGCTGAGTGACAAGTATGATTCGCATCTTCTTGGAAGGGAATAGCTTGAGTATGGTCATCAGCTCTGGGCTGGTTGTTGGGGGAGTATCAAACACAAAGTAGTCGCACTTGCCGAACTCTACGGATTTTAAGAACTGGACCATGTGGTTCTTCTTTTTCTTCTCGTCGAAAACGATGGGCTGATCTGAGGAGGGCAGGAAGAAGTCGACGGACATGACCTTAAGGTGCTTCGATTGGTTGACCGGGGCTATGTTGCCATTCTCAGTGAACCCGATACCTGTCCCCTGCAGGTTCAATATTTTTGGAATGCTCGGAGAGGTGATATCCATGTCCCAGAGACCAACGTCTTTCTTAAGGACGTTGGCGAGATAGTATGCGAGAGATGCTGATACGGTAGATTTCCCAACTCCTCCCTTCAGGCATACAACGACGAATATGGTCTTTGCTGAGCTATGATCTTCACCGATGTGTTTTTTCATATTGACTGACCTTCCTGATAAATAGTTCTGCGTTGTCATTGAGATGAAACCCAAACAGTTCAAGGACCTCGAGATTGAAGAAGAATGCGTAGGAAGTCCCAGTCACTGATAGCTTATTATATAATGGTATGTAGTATTTCTTTCCGAGCTCTTCGAACATGAAGTCAGAGAGTGTTACACCATCTGGAAAATGGAAGTGAAACTCGTGGCGCTCATATATGCGATCGAGGATCTCCCTGGGCGGAGTGGTGAGATCTGGTTCTTTTCCGGGTGGGTGGCGAAGTATTATCTCGACGTATTCACCAGGCTGTAGCTTGAAAACATGTGCTACGTTCTTTGGTATGCCAAACCCATGTGTGTTCCCGATCTTCTTGACCTTTGATTCATAACTAAGAGAGGCGTAGGGTATGAACCGGGGCTTGTCGGCCACCTGAAACAGTTCCTGGACCTCTTCTTTACCAAGACGGTCGGAGTTCAGAATCACCGTGTCAGCTGTTTTCTTCAGGGTTTCACTCAGTGGCGAGTCTGAGACAGAATTCATCCGATAGTGTATTATCTTCATAATACATAAACCTTTGTTTTCACGAAAATTTAAATATCAGGTTTACCATTATTGAAACAATGTCCAAGGTAGTAGTTTTAGGCAGCGAGGACTGTGATACCTGTCAGAAGATAAAGAAGATGATAGAGGCCACCGGCAGTGATGTCGAGTATGTGAACATGGATTCCGAGGAGGGTTTTCAGCGAGCGACCAACATGGCACAGAATGGGTTGAAGCTGGAAGAGTTGGACATTCCAAAGTGCATTATAGATTATGGGGATGGGACCTACGACACCTGTGATGAGGAGGATCTGTTCAAAAAGCTCAAAGCCAAGATGGGCGGGTGATGCCTGTGATTGACGAGTTTTCGGTCAGTCTGTTATTGTATCTTTATGATAATCCAAACTCCACAACGACCGATGTTGCGAAGGCAATCCTTGACGGCGGCGTCGCGGTCGACGAGCTGCGGGCGATGGATCGTAAGATAAGGAAGCGACTTGGTAGTCTCGAGGACGACGACATAATAGTAAAGAAGGCGGGGAAACCTGCATTGTATTCGGTTAATCACTCCTTGGTGACCATAGGACACGAAGCAACATGGACATTCTTTGAGGGGAAGCCGCCGGGTGCAAATGGCAACAATGGATCCAAACCGAGGAAAATATCGCTGCCAGTAGGAGATTTTATGGCAGTGAAAATTTCGGATGAGAGCATGATCATACGTTTGATCGACGAATAATCGTTCACCCTCAGCGGGGTCAAAACTCTTTATATACCCACAATGCATTTTGGGAGATGGTGATCAATAAATGAAGACCAAAGGCGGAGTATGGGTCAAGAGGGGCAGGCGTTCAAGCGGCCAAACCCCTGGCTCCTACGGCGACTACGTGTATGAGCGCGCTGCTCCCAAGTCCTACAAGACCACCGGCCAGCAGAAGAGGATCGGAGACGCTGGCAGGGAAGTCGGTTCCAAGTGCACCGGAAAGAAGGGCTCGGAGTTCAAGAAGTGCAGACACGAGGTCATGAAGAGCATCTTCGGGTAGGCAATACCCAAAGATCCTTCAACTTGTTTGTTTCCGTTGGTCGGCCCAGGGATCCCTGGGCTGACCACCCTTTTTGTTTATCCATCACAACTTTTTTATAGGCCAACTACCATTATGATTATTGCTCTAATGAGTAAGTTGAGGTGTTATAAATGACAGGACCAAGATATTTCCACTATATCGGAGAGAAGACAAGCGCAGAGATCGCGGCACTGCCGGTAGAGTATGTGCGAGCTGGCAACCTTGGGTTCGACACGGACCTGACTCAGCCTGTCTACTGCGACGGCTCTGCGTGGATACCATACGGCGGAGCATAATCCTGAATCTCCAGGTATAGCCACACTGACGCTAACCAGCATCAAACCCAGATTGCGAGGGGATGACTATCATGTCTAAGAAGAAAGGTAGATGGGTTAAGCGTGGTAAGGGAGAAATAATCGCCGACGGCAAGATATACACCGACGGCGAGTGGAAGAAGGTTCGAAAGAAACCGAAGACACCGGAGGTGCTCACCTCTCAGCAAGAGAAGATGAAAGAGGTCGGTCAGGAGATCAAGATCGAGTGCACCGGTAAGAAGGGCAGCGAGTTTTCTTCCTGCAGGTCAAAGGTCCTGGAGAAAGTTTTTGGTAAGAACGATTCTCAGGATTAGAAACCTTAATATTGGTTAAAGGATATACACCTACACATTAGTTGAGGTGTTCTCCGGTGGCAAAGACCAAAAAGGGCAAGAAGGAACTTCCCCTTGCTCCTGAGCCGATGTCTCCTGATGAGGAGAAGAAAGTTTTGAGAAAAGGCAAGCAAAGCGCCAAGGACAAGCTCAAAGATGAGCTTTGGTGGTTTGAAGGCAAGGAGGGCATCAAAGAGCTGAAGGAGATCGCAGATCGACTTGGGATAGATTATAGGGGTCTCGGAAAGGGAGCGATCATAAAAAAGATGCTCGAGGAATTCAAGGTCGCTGATATACGCAAGGCGATGAAGGGAGAGGTTCTGTCTAAAGACGAGGAGGAGGAAGAGGAAGAGGAGCTGGTCTTCCCCAAGACAGAGAAGCAGGCGCGGGATTTTATTTCGGATCGATTCTATTCCAAGGATGACATGATAGCCGCGGCCAAGGCGTATGGTCTTGAGGTATCGGAAACAGCGTCTTTCAAGGAAGCTCTCGATGCGATTGCTGGCATGGGCAAAGAGGTCTGGGAGGATTTCGCAAATGTGCGTGCAATAAATGGTGATATTTTGACACCGGAGTTTCTAATATCAGAACCAGAGAAGGTCCGGGTAGGGGAGCGGGGCGAGGACGTTGACATTGGCGAGGAGATCGCTGAGGAATATAACGCGGACATCACAAAGGGCAAGCAATACATGACGCTTGTCCGGGATCCATACGGTCGCTTCAGATGGGCGGTCAATGCTGAGCCTATACGAATAGGAAAATACACGTATGTGGTATATCATTTCGCACCGAACCCGATAACCGATCGAGAGGATCTGAAGAAGTATGCAGAACTCTCGGATGCTGAGGTAGATGAATATCTATCGGAGCTTGGGGACGTCGGCCTCGAGGAAGTGGTGGAGGAAGAGGAGGAAGTAGAAGAGGAAGACGAGCTCGATGAGGAAGCAGAAGAAGACGAGGAAGAAATAGCAGCGCTCGAAACTGAGTTGAAGGCATATAAGGAGAGTCTGGCGAAGCGCGTAGCGGACCTCGAGAAAAAACTGGCGGCAATCGAGGTGGAAGAAGAGGTGGAAGAAGAGGAAGAGGAGGAAGAAGAGGAAGAGGAGGAAGAAGAAGAGGAGATGGAGGAGCCTGTGGTCGAGCTGTTGACATATAAGGTTTGGGCGACCGAGGAGCAGGCAGAAAAGATGCGATCTCACGAGGGTGCGCGACTTATAGGCAAGTCTCTGAAAGAACCAGAGAACAAGATATACGAATTCACACTACAGACGCCGAAAATAGATATCAAGGAATGGCAGACCATGTCAGTTCGAAAACCACCGTTTGGCTTCAGTAAGGAAGAGGTGGCGGAAGAGATAATAGAAGAAGAGATGGTGGGTATTGAGCCAGTATCGGAAACTGAGTTAACTCCGAAGATGATCGGAATGGCGCACCTAAGCGATTTCAAGGTCCTATTGGATGCTGCTCTACCAGAGGAGAGAGCAGAGAAGGCGGAGGCGTTCCGAGAGGCTCTATTGGACAAGTATCCAAAGAAGGGCGAGCGGGTGTTCAACTGGTTGATGAACTATTCCGATAGATACGAGACCGAGCTCACAGATAGTGTGAAGGGAACGATCGAGAACATTGGTTGTGAGGGACTTACGATTCTGAACGCGCTCGCGGAGAACACTGATAGCCTGCGGGTGAAGAAGTATGTGCTGAGGCATGCCGAGAGGCTGATGAAGGACGTTGAGTGCGAGAGAAAGGCTGTAGAGAAGTCCGAGGTGGCGGAGGACGAGCTGGAGGAGGACATAACCACTGCAGTTGGTTATAAGATACCATTCACATATGAGGACCTGTTGGTCGAAGAAGGAAAGATGGCTGGAACTGTGAGCTTTAGGAAGGCCAACAGGCTGTTCAGGGAGGGGACGGGTATAGAGTTCAAGGATTCGAACGATCCGCTTTATCGAGCCATCAAGAAGCACAAAAAAATCCCAGAGAACATGGTCTATGAGCGCATGGGTCTGGGAGTGGTGGCGGAGTTGGAAGAGATCCCAACAGAGAAGGAAGTAAAGCGTCTGGAGAGGGAGAAGTATAAGGAGTATCTCTCCGGTGTAACGGACGAGATGTTGGAAGAGCTTGCTCGGAGCGCTCACATAAGGAAAGAGCCGTGGAGACGGAAGATCGTTGAGGAAGAGATCGCGAGTCGAAATTGGGAAGCTCGGGGTCCGGTTGATGCAGAGGTAGCAGATATAATTAACAAGCTCAAAAAGGGGATAATAGATGAGGAGGACATACCCGAGCACATGCTCCAAGATGTCTTCGACGCCATGACGAAGGAAGCCAAGGAGCTTGCAGAGGGGCCCGAGCCGGATATTGTTCCAAGGAAAACCACAAAGACCAGAGGATTTGATAGAATCCGGGACAAGACCGGAAAACCCAACTTCCAGAAGTTCCTGACCGAAATGAAGGAACGAGGAGTGGACGTATCGGACGGTGAGAGAAACAAACAGATGTTTGGAATAGCCAAACTAACTGGCCGATTGCCAATACCTGGAGTTGAATTCAGAGAGACATGGCCCGAGTTCCAGCACCGGATGAAGGAGATGTTTGGCGAGGCGATGGAAGATATGAATCTCACGGACCGGGAGAGGATGGATGTTGTAAGCGAGGCTTGGCATGAATGGGGGAAGAAGGGGCTTGACGTTCCGAAGGACTTCTTAGCAAAGGATGCGCAGATGACGGCTCTTGAGTGGATGCGTCTGTATACGATGGAACCATACAACCTTGAAGAAGATGAAGCGAGGGCGTTGTGGAGGAAGTATGGCATAAAAGGCGAGTGGCCGACGAAAGCGGATCTTAAGGGAGTTGTAGAGCCGGAGATACTGGAATACGCGACACTTGAAACCATGCCCCATGAAGTCCACAAAGCTGTAAAATGGGCAACAGACAACAAACGTCTGCTGTCATATCCGGTCTTGGCGGCTATGGTCGGGAAGAAGCTTGAGGCTGGGCAGGAATACAACCCGAAGGCGAAGCAGCTTGAGTTGGACATGGCCGATTATACAGAAGCTGGTCAGAAAAAGAGATTCAAGCAGTATTTCGAGAACCTGGCGATGTATGGGGAGGGGAAGGAAAAACTTCGGAACATAGGTCTGATCATGGGTCGGGACATGGATGGAAGTTTGAAGGTGCTTGATCTTATGCTAAGCACAGAATATCCGACGAGCGACATAAAAGTTGGATATGTCCCGAAAATACACCGCATGGTAGCTCTGTCGGCTCTCAACGAAGTGTTGGGAACACTATACAAAGCACCTGGGGACCAGTCTGAATTCGATGCGGTCCGGGGAGGTGGTATTAAAGCGAGGAAGTATGACATGGTCGATCGTATGGAAGACGTTGAGGTCACACACGAGGACCTGGCTTCCGTAACAGATGAGCAGCTTAATCTGATCTATAAGTATAACCAGGCATTTGGAGATCGGGATGTGGAGCTATATGAGTTCTTTGCCGCGCACCCAGAGCTTTCGCGGAAGGAAGCCAAGGCAATATACGAAAAGGCGGACCTGATAAAATCTCTTGAAGAGTATGGTGAGATGGGTAGAAAGCCACTCAGTGAAGGAACGCTGAAAGGCCACCTAAACAGAATCATAAGGGATATAGAAAGCTACAAACACGGCCAGAAGAAAAATAAACTTGCAAGAGACATCCACAACCTCGAAGTTCTTAATAACGAATGGAGGAGAAGGAAGGGCGCTCCTTACGCTCCTATGGTTAACATAGACGAAATGGGAGAGATGGAACTATCAGAGGCCGCTAAGTTCGCTGATAATTTCATAACAGCAGAAATGATACCGGAGGAGCACCGCGAGCGTGTTCGGAGGTGGATGAAGGAGCAGTCCAGGGTTCCGGGCATGGGTCATCTGAAGGAAATAATACCAGACGAGGCCGAGGCGAGATATCTATCAGAGGTCGAGATAGCATATGACGTCGACGACAACGTCCTACGGGGAGACCTATATACCTTCAACGATTCTGAGATTCGCAAGATGGGTGAAAGAGCAGGAATGAGTGTTGGGGAGATCCAGGAAGCTCTGAAGGCGTTTCATGAAAAGAGGAGTCTGCCACAAGATGCGATAACCAGACACCAATCCGAAGTCAGGCGGAGGCAGAGAGAGGCGGCGAAGAGGTTCGAGGAGCTCGAGCCAACCGAGGAGACGGTAAACCGGCTTAAGGAGATTATCGAGGCAAAGACCGACCGAGCGACGGCGATAGATCAGATAAGCAAATATAAAGAGCATCTGGAGAAGAGGGTCAAGCAGATGGAGAGTAGCAGAACCCTACTGACTCATGAGCGCGACAATCTGCTTAATGACCTGCGAGTTATGGAGACCAAGCGAAAGACGAAGAAGATGAAGAGTGACATTGCTGCGGTGGAGGAAAAGGTAGATGACCTACAAGCGCAAATAGATGATCTGAACGCTGACATGATGCAGGTTCAGAAGGACATAGAAAAAACGGAGAGCGACCTGAAGGATAGGCTGTATCGTGAGAAGCCGGTCGACTACCTAAAGAACATGGCCTCTTTCATTGTTCCGTCCATAACTGCTCCGACAACTGAGGATAGAGAATATGACGCTTTTACGTCATTCCTGGTCAACGTTAGGGCGAGTCCGACGGCCAAGAAGAGCGAGACGGTAACAGTCGATTTGGAGGATATTTACGATTATTGGATATCTCCGATGGAGGGCGGACTGAAGAGGATAATCAAGCGAAAAGCCAAGGAGGAGACGGATCCGTATTTCAAGGAGAACTATGATAAGTTCACGGAGACAGAAGAGAAAATAGATGACGCAAAGGCCAAGATTGCCGAGAACATGAGGACGATGCGTGAGGAGGATGTTTCCGAGGAGCGACGAGAGGAGCTATATAACGACACTCTGACAGAAGTTGAGGTCCTCAACAGTTTGCAGAAGAGTCTGAGGGAGTATGAGGACGCACTAACCACATACACGGATCAGATGCAGGTGGAGCCGACAATAGAAGAGCTGATATTGGTGGCGGAGAAGACAAAGAAGACTCCCGAGGAGTGGAAGGAGAAGGTGGCAACAATAGCCTTTATGAATAAAGCCAGGGAGAACGGTCTCTACGAATATTTCTATCAAATGGCGAAAATAGGACAGCGCGTGTCGCCACCGCTGAAGAGAATACCACTGACGGTCTATCCATCTGAAGACG
>Ga0180438_10008392_pt1 | contig 13151 bp, 11 predicted proteins | sample SS_ome_12_FD_132455 | JGI IMG/M metagenome (GOLD analysis project Ga0180438, IMG submission 132455) | Hypersaline lake sediment archaeal communities from the Salton Sea, California, USA - SS_3_D_2 metaG | ecosystem: Environmental > Aquatic > Non-marine Saline and Alkaline > Hypersaline >... | reverse complement strand
TGGAACGCACCTTCATAAGTTATTCTTGCTCGTCTCATGGTCTATTTTAACAGAATGGAAAAAAATATCAATGCTTTTAATAACACGTTTCTAAATGCTCTGAGATTTATCTGTATTTGCCTCTTGTGCTTCAGACAACCTCCTATAACTTCAATTCAATCACCTTTTTTTAACCTAAGTTTACTACTTTACTGCCACCGTCCCTTTTTTTTAAAAGTACGAACGACAAGGCAGAAAAAATAGCTGCAACTATTGAAAAAATTGCTCTCCTTTCAACACTATTATCTGGAAGAAAAAACGATTTTCAGAGAAAAATCGGAATCAGCACTAATCTGAGGAGGGAAACATTCTTGATCGTTGGCCCGGAATATCGCTTTCTTCGCTCACGGGATAGACCCTCTCCAATAGTAAATGGCATTGCTATTGATGAACGTTTTCGCAAAAGGTTCAATAAATGTGGATTTCAGGAGCTCACCAAATATGTTCAGACTGAATCTCCGATAGCTAAAAGGATTTTTAGATGTCTGGATTGGTTGTTAAAATCGAGAATGGAATTATCTCTGTCTGCCTCAATCGTTAAAACAGGGATTGCTTTGGAGTCTTTAATGATCATCAGTGAATCTGAGTCGCTTGCCCAGACTTTGTCAGAGAGAACGGCTTTCATTATGTCTACGAATCCTGACATACGATACCAGATTAGCCGTCTAATAAAAGCTTTCTATGACGCAAGAAGTGGAGTGGTGCATGGAGGTAAAAAGAAAATCAAAAAAGTATCACAGTCGCTGTTGGAAGCAGTTGACCGTTTGGTAATCCTGGTATGTTTAATTATGGCGGCAAACAATATGCTTTGGGAGACAAGCGAAGCACTTCGGCAATGGTGTGAATCACAACGGTGGGGCACCCCTTCAGACCAAGTTAAGTCCCCCTTTCCAAATAGATACTTGAGGGATGCACTAAAGTTATATCAAAAGGAATCAAAATTGTGATTTGGGGACATGCAAGTTCCTTGAGAAATCAGTTTCGTATAAAGAATTTGTACAAGCAGAAGCACCAATTAATACAGTCGTTGCATAAAAGGAGAAAACCCGAATTGGCAGGGAGAAAAGGGGCGAGTCGTAGATGGATATAAAGCGAGGTTAATGTTAGTGCCTGAAGTACCTACCATTGACGAGATCGGAAAGCTGCCCCTACGAGCCATCGTTGCGTTTGCCGCGCGATGTGCCCGACGGGTTCAACCCCTCTACCAGAAAACTATAACCCTTGATCGTACAAAGGCGTTGAATCACGCAATCGAAGAAGCGGAGAGGTTCGCTTAAGCGGCACAATACGATCCCCACACAGATGACTTTGGCTGGGTTGCAGCGAATAGGGCTGCAGAGTCGGTCCCGAAGATATCCATGCGACATGCCGCTAGGGCAGCCGCCTGCGCAGCTAAGGCAGCACAATCAGAGGGATTCGCCTACATTACCGGCAATTTCCAAGAAACAGGAAAATACCAGGCAATCCGTGCAGCCAGCGAAGCTGCGCGCGAAGCCCTTGCTGCCAATCCTAATACGGCTCGTGGGATAAGCCGGGACCTAGAGTTACTCAGGGACGCGGCGAAGGAACATGACGACTTCTCCTCTGTTCCTGCTCACTTTTTTGCTCTCCGTAGCGAATTCAATATGGAGCCACAGATTGAGCCACACAGAGAGCCAAAGAGCATTGTCACAGTTGTATCTTTTATCGAGCTCAAATTGCTTGAAGAGATTCAACGCAACCCGAAGTACATGTACTTACTGAGCCCACGCCAGTTTGAGGAGCTTATCGCTGAGCTTTTCAGTGCTTTCGGATACATGGTGGAATTGACCGCTTGTACCAAAGATGGTGGTCGTGACATTATAGCAGTGTCCAATAATATTGTTGCCGTCCGATACCTAATCGAATGCAAACGCTATAAACCAGATCGCAAGGTCGGGGTTGTACCTGTGAGGGCGTTGCATGGTATTGTCGCGAGTGAACGTGCTACCAAAGGTATTCTCGCCACGACATCGACGTTCACAAAGGGTGCAATTGAGCACCTCGAACGCCACCCTTGGCTTCTTGATGGGCGCGATTTTAATGGAATTGTTGATTGGCTAGAAAAGTATCAGACCTTTCAAATGTGGAGAGACCTCAGGTGAGGATCGAATAGGCTACGTGGAAATCTACTGTGTCAAGCGACGATTAAAAATCCCGTTTTTTTCAAAAATAGTGGTGCCCAAAAAGTGACCTCCTTATATCACCTTTTATCACCTTTTAGTGGTTTATAGTAGCTTATAGTAAACGAAAAAAATCCCGGAGATAATCTTCCCAAAATGATTTTGCCCTATTGACGGGCCTTTTGGGAAATAGGGCGGAAGCAAGTCCATTGTTTGATGAGAACAAGGGGCGGCTGAAAACCCTTTAATGAAAAGCCTTTTAAATCAAGGATTTTCTACTCTCGCCCATTCTTGAAATAGTGTCTGGCCGGGAAAACTGGATTATTGTATTTTGGGGCCAATATAACCAATAAAAAATATCCTTTTGGAATTATCGGGCGCAAAGTGGATCCTACCGGCACCAGGGGTATATCTTAAATGCCACGAAAACTCTCTTGCTCCTCCATCAGGGCATATGATTATCAGTTTCATTTTGAACCTGCCGCGTCTTGATTCCGATTCCGACGTCACTTTTGACGGAAAATTATCCCCTGTAAATATCCCATTTTTCCAGGTTGAATAGTAGGATTCCAATTCAGACAATCGTTTAACAATCATGTGGAACTCCGGGTCACTCCCCGAAAAGTAAGAAACCTGGTCCTCGATGTTTTGACAAAACACCAGGTGGGGAAAGTGAATATTCCGTTTTAACCACAGTAACTTCCCATTGGGGATTGAGAATTTCTCTTTATCTTTAAGCCAGTTACTCAGACGATCGTTTTGTGAGAAAACCTCTTTTTTTGTGATTTGTAATTTGGAATTTGTGTTTTGTTTGTATTTTGTAGCTTGTATTTTGTAATTTTTTATTAAACCGGGATATCTCTTACTTTTCTAAGGGGGAAGCGGGTGGCCAGCCATTTCCGCAGTAAATTTACCGGGAACCGGTAGCGTATTTCTTTCTCTTCCAGGATTTCGCGGGACACCAGTTTTTCCAGGGCGTTAAGCAGGTGTTGGCGGGAAACGGCGGGTACCGCCGCCTCCACCCGGGAGCATAGGGATTCCAGACCGATAAAATCCAGTTGCCGCAGGGTTATTTCTTCGGCAGCGGCACTCAAGAGCAGGCGTTCCAGGGGGTTCGCATCGTCCCATATTTGCTGGGAAAAGTGTTCGGTACCCCCGCTGATGATCTCTTCTACGGCATCATCCACATCATCGATGACGGCGTCGTTTCGTTTTTTGGTATCGTTCAAGGCGTTAACCAGGGTGCGGCAGAGCAATTGCACCAGGTAAGGCTGCCCCCCGGTCATTTTAAGAATCTGTGCCACGGCCAGGTCATCGTAGTCCAGGCGCCCTTTAACCGGCTCTTTGATTAAGCGGACGGCTTCCGGGTCTTTGAGGCGGCTGAGGCGAAAATACAGGGCGGTATTAAAGAAAATCGACCAGTAATCCGCGCTCATCTCTTCCAACTTGTGGGTCCCGCAAAAGAGGAAGGTCAATTTTTCTTCATGCTGCATCAGGTGGCGGATATGGCTGAAAATGGTCCGGGAAATCCGCCGGTCTTCCACCCGCATTTGCAGTTCCTCGAACTCATCCACCATGAGAACCATGATGCGTTGACCCAGGACCGGTTCGAGCGCCTTTAAGAATTCTTTGAAGCGGCTGAAACTATCTACTCTGATTGGTGCGCCGGGGGTTAGCGCTAATTTTTCCCGGATTTTGGCGGAAACGGTGGCATAAAAATCCTTTTCATCGTCGATTCCCTGCATATCGATAGTGACGGGCAGCAGGCCGGGGTCGGTGAAACCCCGGGTTTCGATGCGGTAGAGCAAGGAGGATTTGCCGGTGCGGCGCAGGCCGTGGCAGACAATAGTATGGTGGGTGCCGGAGGCCGTGATATTTTTATCGATAAAGGCAAAGGCATCTTCCCGGCCAAAATAAAGGGAAGTGTCGCCGCGCAGCGGTTGGCCGACGATGTAGGGATTTTCTATCCCTTTGAACTCGGCCCTCTTTTTTACCAGGGATAGGGGAAAAGAGAAGTCCAGTTTTTTGGGTTCCCGGGTGGGGTCGGAAAAGGTAACGGTCCCCTGCACCGTGGTTTTGCCGGGGGTAAGGGCAACGATGGGAAAGGCGATTTCCTTCACGGTGCCGGCTTCGATAATGTCGATTTTTGCCTCGCTGCCGGCGCTGAAATCAATGAGGGGGATGCCGGTACGGAGGTGAACGGTTACATTGTCGGCCAGTTCCCGGCCTTTGTTATGGATAATGAAATAAAGGTTTCGTTCTTCAGCCGGGACCAGGATTTCCCGGTTTTTCAAATCGATGGCCAGCACTGCAGATCCTTGCAGCAGTTTTATTTCCTTTTCCACCAGCCCGGCACAGTGGGCCAGGACTTTTTGCCAGAGGTTGCAGAAGGGTTCGTAAAAGCTTTCCCCTGCTGTTTTGGCTAATGCTTCAATAGACTCTTTTTGCCGGATCAAAAAGGAGCGCTTGGTTTCAAAGCGCTCGATGGCGGCTATTTTGAGCAGCTCATCTTTTATTTTTTTTAATTGGGCCTCCATATTTTCAAACACGGTAAAGTAATCGATTTCCCCGGGGAATCCCTGTTTACTGCCAAAGGTCTCCATCACGGTATAGAAATCTTTCAATCCGCCGGAGGCCAATAATTTTTGAGCCAATCGTAAGGTATGGGTCATTTCAGTATTAAAGCGATACCTGGGTTCTTTTTCCATTTCCCGGCAAAGGAAATCGATTCTCTCCGCAAATGTCCAATGTAAAGTTTGCTGTATTTCTTTGGTGCGCAGCCGGGAAGAGAAAAATTTCCCCGGTGCAAGGGTAATGCTGTAATTATCCTTTTTTTCTTGTTGTAAATCGCCGGTGTTTTCAAATAACAGCAGGTAAAGTTCAGCCATCCGGTTGGCTTTGGCCAGGGTATCCACCAGGGGATAGTTTTTTTCGGCCAGTAGAAAATGAAGGTATAGGTGGGCGGTATCCTTCTCTTCCCCCAGGGTGAGGATGGCTTTTTGCGCCTGCTTTTGTTGAAAGGTAAACCAATAAAGCTCATTAATGCGTTTGACCGTTTCTTTGATACCTATATTTTCATGCCTGGCCATAGCGGCCATGATTTTATGCAAGCCGGGTATTTGAAAATAGAGCATTTCATCTTTGAACAAAACTGAACTCTGGAAATATGAAAGAAATTCATCTTTGCTTTTCATGCACTTTTTTAAAATATATCGTCGTTGGAACCACCAAATAGGTAGGCATATAATATAATCAGGAACATAAAGAATAAAAACAGGCATAATAGCAAGACTTGTAGCAGAAATAATAAATTTTGTATGATATTCTGGAAACAATTTCAATATAACTGGTAGGTATAACAAAAACGCACAAATAGGTGCCCAAATGATACTTTTACTTTGGAATTTAAAAATTTTTCTAAGAGGGAAATGATTTTTTTCAAATTTATCGACAAAATCATAATTGGAAATAAATATATAGCCCATTAATAAAAATAAATGAGATATAATCAATTCGTATGGCTTGTTCGTGTATATCCAATTTATTATAGCGAAAGCCATAGATTCAATAATAATTAAAAACAATAATATCATTTTTCTCAATCCATCATTTAAATAATCATTTTTTAGACATAAATAAAAAAAATAACATCCAGTTACCGAAATCAATAAAAATACAGAATTCATGCAAGGGAATATTTTAATAAACTTTAAGCTAAAAAAAGCATAGGCCCATAGGAATAATAATACGCCACTTATTTCAACTAATAAATCTATTAAGGTAAGGGATTGTACATCGAAAAAACTTTCGAATGTGGCTCCAGTCCCAACAAGTAGAAATAACATAACTAAAACTAGTATGAAAACATCTGAAACATTCAATATGCCTATTGATATTATAAAAATTGTGAATGTTAGTACACCTGCAAATGAGAAAACCCACGAATATACAGACAATATTGAATCTTCACTTTTTTTTGCTAATGCAAACACAATTATTACAACTAATGTTCCCAAGATTGCAAATGCAAAAAAAATACTCCGAATTAAGTTTTGATAAAAGTGGAAATGAAATATCGATAATCCAGTTGTTATAAAAATCCCTATAAAAAAAAATGAAAACAAAAAAATTGATTTATTCTTTTTTTCTATATTTAAAAAAATATAAAGTTTTGAGGGCCGGGCATAGGAATACCAAAAAAGGCGGGGGGCCAATTTTAGTGCTTCTAAAAAAATAAAACCCATGCTATTTACCCGTTACGACATCTTTTCCTTTCTTTAAGATATCCAATCCCTCTTTCAGATTTTGAATAGACTCTTTCTCCGCTAGTTTTTCCTTTCTCCTTTCAAACTCCTTTTCGATGAGATAAGAAAAGAAACCGGAAAAAGGCCGGCAGTGCTTTCCTTCTTTGATGATAATCCCCCGGCTTTTCATGACCTTTAAGGTCATATCCTCCTTTCCCTTTAAATTTTTCAACAACTTTTGCTCATCCCGGGACCGGTCTTCCCAGAGCTTTTCATAAAACGGCAAAAGCTCCACTTCCAGGCCGTCCCAATCCGGTTCTTCTTTACCGCGCCGCGCGTCCCATAAAAACCCGCAAACCACCTGGTTCAAAAAGGGGAAATCCCCGGCATAATAATGAATCTTCCCAATCTCCCCTGCCGTCAACGAAAACCCCTCCCGGGCAAAGCCTACCCGCCGCAAGGCCGCGATACTTTCCGCATCCAACAGCCCCAGGGGTTTCTCCTGGAAGATATTCCAGAACCCGGAGGATTGAATCGACCGGTGCGTTAATTCTTTCAGGTTGGTTTTGGAAAGGGAGACAAAGGCCAGCCGGTGGAGCGGGTCATTGGCCATGGCCCTTAAATTGGAAAAAAACGTGTCGTCGGCAAAGGGATGCGTTTTCTTTTTTTCGTCGAAAGGCAAGTGCTCGAATTCATCCAGGAAGATCACGGTTTTGATGCCTTTTCTGCCGGAATCAGCGATAAAGGCCTTGAAGGAAGGGTAATCGGCGAAGAGATTTTTATGGGTTTTAGCCGGTTTCACTGTTGGTACCCGGCCATCAGGATGATGAAGCGGGACTTCTGCCGCCGCAGCCAGGAATTTTTGGTTAAGCCATTGAAAAAAGTCGTTTTTGGAAAGGCAATCCTGGGGGATGCCATCGCAATCGAGGTAAACCGCGCGTGTGGGGTAGGCGCCGGCAGAGCCGGACGCGGTGCACAGCCGGTGAAAAACCCGGTTTGCCAACGAGGACTTGCCGATGCGGCGCTCGCCGATAATGGAAACACACTGGGGCGTTTCCCCGCAGAGCAAATAACCGATGCGCCTCATATCCCGCTCCCGGCCAAAAAACATGTCCGATTCGATAGGTATCTTCACCCGCAAGAAGTAAGGGTTTTTCTCAGCCATTGCCAAACCTCCGGTCTCATTGTCCATCGTCTGTCAACCTTTCACCATTTAAAATTTACCATCATACATAACGCCTGATTATACAAAGAAAAAGAAATTTTTGCAAGATGGGATAATAATCCATATAAACCATCTCCTGTAAAGGAGGGCGGATGCTTACCGAATAACTTTTTGTAGTTCTCCAACTGATGCTTGACAACTTCCTTAGAGGCTTCCGAAAAATTATCATAATTTATCTTATCGAGAAAAAGAAAACCATCCACTTGACTCAACGCGGCCTTGGGACCAAACTCTGCGGCTTTTCCACTTTTGCCACGTTTGATGGGACGTACCAATGGCTTACTCAAGCTCACTATCCGGTCTTTAATCCGATTGGTGCCTTCTTTGTACATCTTAAGCTGCTGGGCATAAATCTTTTTCACTACACAAAATCTCTCCTTTACCTTTTGTTTGAGTAAAAGACCTTTTTCTCTCATCCTTTCTATAATCTCTTCAAACTGCTTGATATTACGTCTCACATATTGAAGCATCTGCTTTTTGGTCTTCTTAATAAACTTTTTGTTCTTCTGTTTCTTCTTAGAAAAATTTAAATAACATTTCCGCGCGACTCGACAATAGGTCCGATACTTCTTGCCAATAGCTTTGCTCAATCTCTTGATCTTCTCTACCATCCATTCCCTCGCATCGTTCAGCAAACCCACATCATTCGGATATGTGATGTTCTCACAAAACACGGTTCCATCTGATAAAACACCTTTGCCCCTGATTAGTTTTAAATCAACCAATAGTTTGTAGGTACGCGACTCTAACTCACGAAAATATTTTACCCCAAGACGTTGGCGAAGCTTTGTCAGGGAACTGGAATCAAGAAGAGAGGCGGATTGAAACTCTTTAAGGCCACAAAAAGACTGCCAATAGACATTTTCTTTCAGTTCCAGAACTAATTCTTCATCACTTAAACCCGTCATATGTTTCAATAGAAATAAACCGATTACTAACCGACCATCAATACCAGGATGTCCTCTGTTGGAAAAATACGATGCATAAAGCTCTTCTAACTCTTCCCAGGGGATTAAACAGGCTATCTTTAACCATCGGTTATTTTCATCCAACTTACCGCCAAATGGTAAGAGTTCATTAAATAAAAAACCCGTTGCACGATCTTTAATCTTATACATCAAATTACCTCATAAAATGCAAGGTTTTTTTGGCATTTTGTTGTATTATCTTGCATTTTTTTAATTTTCATAATGTGATTTTAGCATAAAAATCGTTTATTATCAAGCTTTTTTTACTTTTTTTTAATTTTTCAGTGAAGCCTATTTAGTTAAATAGTAACAAAATTATTCGGACAACACCTCCATTTTTTCATCCAATTTTCTTCCAAAATAGCACCAAAAATCACCATCAACATAGACTACTTCCACAACTTCATTAGCCTGTTTTTCTGTTCTTTCTTTCTTTCTTCTTCATTTGTTCTTATTTAACCTTAACCACCAGGTGCACAATACCTACATAGTGATGATATCCGCTGACGGGCTGATATCAATAACTCAAGACCAGGATGACCTTTACTCAAACGAATGATCAACTCCCTACCTTTTTTGATTACTCGCCCTGCCAGATGGATTATCCGGTAACGAACTATTTTCATCCGTCGTGTCTTCCAACTCTTCGGAAGAACTATGCTCTTTAGTATCGATGTCAAATTTAACGATAGTAACATCATCCACCACCACGCCGCATTTGAACCGAATTTCCCCGATGGAAGCTGACCTCCGCAAAACTCTTCCTTCATCTCACTGTGCACATGCTCACTGTAGCCGCAACGCTTCCGATGCCATTGGATTATCTTACCGCCTTCCCAGTCCAAATTGGTTACTAAGCCAAATAATTTATACCTCTTATTATTAAGCTTTATATTAGGAAACGGAAGAAGCTGCTCAATTAACGTTTCCATCTCTGCTCCGGGAAGTTCTCTATCATGCAGCACCTCCCGTATCGCTAAATACCGGTACTCCTGACCTCTCTTACTCCGACTGATCTCATGCGGAACATAACATAACTCCGCCCACTCATGACCCGTCTCTATTCTCTTCACCTTCCCATTGATCTCTAACTCCTGATAGATCGGCTCCCAGTCACTCTCTTTCACTTCGTACACCGCCTTCTTCAATTCCGGCACCACATCACAACCGATGGCAAATTCTATCCGGCCAAAACGTCGATTCTCTCCCTTCTCACAATACTTTAACAATTCATGCTGATAGCCTGCCGTATCCGAACGTAGATATACCTTCTTTACATCTTGGGGCAAACAGAACAGGGTCTCCTCAAATACCCGCTTCTGCTCATAGCCCGCCAGGACATTCCCATCGCGAAATTCACTATAAACTGCATAATTGTGCTCCCACCACCAGGCATTCAAGGGCTGGTAACCTTTGACTTTCTTATAACTATAATAGGCCTCTTCCTTACTGCTCTCCACTATGGTCGCATCCATATCTAGGGTGGCTACTTCTTAACGATTATTTAATTGCAAAAATTCAAGCATGGCGGTGTTAATCCCCGACAGCCCCGACAGATGTCGGTTCGATCGAGGAATAAATGCGCGATGAGCCTCTCGACCACTTTCCTCACCCTCATTATGAAACATCGATAAATATCGAAACAGCGACGAGGGCGACGGAAACGCATTTCTTGTACCACTACGCCATTGACTGTTCAATTGCCGCCGATGACGACCAAAGGCATGACGGAGCTCCATATGCTTCATTACCCTTCGCAAACCCGCGTCTGCCTCCATACGCTTGATGTCATCCACGCAATCTCCTCCACAGATATTGAGCAATATCAGGCTTTGTAAATTTTGAATGTCACTCCACCCCCGTTTCTCTTCTTTCGCTCTCAAATTCTCTCTAACCATCCTGGAAAAGCCCATCCGATGCAGTAAATCCAAATACAGCAAGGAACCACTCAGAGAAGTCGTACAAAAATCTTTTTTTTCTTCTTCATACTTGAAAGGTAAGACGCCTTGTGTCATAATTAGTTCACCTCGTTTGTTGGTTTGATAGGTTCTGCTAAACCTTATTATAACATCTTTTTAAGCCACAAACGAGGTTTTTTTTTACTTTTTTGTTGATACCAATTTAAAGGCTTTCACTGGGGAATCAAGGACTAACAATATAGAGAAAAACAACTATTCCCACCCCTTTTGGGTGACAGTTTTAATACCGTGATATAACTCGATAGATTGCAATGATAATCCTCTTAGAAAATATAATTATTTTTGGCGGTGAATCCAGGATAAGGGACAGGTAATGACAGGTAATTTATTGATATTGACATCTTCTCTATAATGTGGAATAGAAGAAAACAACAAACCATGCTCCCAGATAAATCCTCCAATGATGTAATCATCCTGAAAGGAACCCGGCAGGAGGGGAAATCCTACCTGGTCAATCACATGTTCCCGGCCTGTCCCCTCTTATTTTCCAAATTAGGTGGTGGATTTAGGATAGCGGTTATATGATATTTTAAACCAGTGCTTTTCCTCAAGAAAGGCTCATTATGAGCTTTTTTCAGGCGATAGCTTTTATACATCTGCGTTTACGAAATTTGCCCGTTTAACATTTTTTTCGCAAACGCCCTCATGATCAGGGTGAAGGGCATTCGCGAAAAAAATGTTAAATTTTATTATATCATATAGCGGTTAACAAGGAAGGGGGGGGGGTGACTTTCTTTCTCAAGGTATGGTAAATAATAATCTCCCGATAACGTCGGAAATGTAGAAAAAACATGGTCGGTGCGTTGGAATGTTGGAATATTGTCCACCCCATACATGCCTTCGGAAGCAAGGCAAACCGTACCTTGATTTTGATTTCATAGGAATTTGGGTGACCTTGGTTATGTTGGACAACTCCGGGAGTGATTTCCTACTTTTATTTCTTTATTCGGTTTTGACTGAAAAAGTGGTGGCAAAAAAGTGACCACCTTATGTCACCTTTTATCACCTTTTAGTAGTTTATAGTAACTTATAGTAAACGAAAAAAATCCTGGGAATAATTCTCCCAAAATGGTTTTGCCCTACTGATGGGCCTTTTGAGAAATGGGGCGGAAGAATGCCCGTTGTTTGATGAGAACAAAGGGCATACTTTGACGTTTTGACCCACCGTCCCCGCGTTCAATTCGGCACGCAGTGCGTTCCGAATCTATAGAGGAGAGAAGTAAAGCTTTGCATCCCGAATTAAGTTGGACTCACTACCGAATACTTTTAAAAGTTAAAAGCTCTGAGGAAAGAGTATTTTACATCAATGAATGCATAGAAAATCAATGGCCCACTCGGTATCTGGAAAGACAGATTAATTCGCTGCTTTATCAGAGGTTATTGGTAAGTCGAGATAAAAAGGAACTATTAAAAACTGTAAAGAAAGAATCCCTGGAACTTGAACCAAAACATATTATAAAAGATCCGTACATCCTTGATTTCCTGGGCCTTAAGGAAAACACTAAAGTTATAGAATCGGATTTGGAGAAGGCACTTATGGATAAGCTTCAGGAATTTCTTCTTGAACTTGGCAAAGGATTCTCATTTGTAGCGAGACAGAAACGGATAACAACAGAAACACAGCATTTTTATATCGATTTGGTTTTCTATAACTACCTGTTGAGATGTTTTGTTTTAAGAGACCTGAAAGTGGGAAAACTAACACACCAGGATATAGGTCAGATGGATATGTACGTCAGGATATTTGAGAAAAAAATAAAATCAAAAAATGATAATCCAACGATTGGCATCATTCTTTGCAGTGAAAAGGATGAAACCATTGTGAAATACTCTTTTCTTGAAGAAAGCAAACAACTTTTTGCATCAAAATATATGCTTTATCTGCCCACAGAGAAAGAGTTGGCAGAAGAACTCCAACGAGAAATTGAATTAATAAAAGCAGAAAAAAAATTAAATGAGGGTATTTGAGAAGTAGAGGACTGCGGACGGTGCGTATAAATGTATAAGTATTATGGAGGATTTATTGAAGGAGAGGTGATTTCAATTCTTACCTCTCCGTTTTTTTGCATTCCTATAAATACTGCGGAGCGAATCCATCTTTATATCTTCGAAAATATCAAATTCACTTACCTCTTTATACGTTAAACCTCCATTTTCTTTTAGCATTACAAGTAAATCTCCTCGCTGCCGCGTTCCCTCTTTTGTTGATATATCTATGTCATCTATCTTAATTCCTTTGATCTTCTCAAATTCCCATATCACTTTTTCAACAGGCTCGACATATTTATCATCAATCCTTTTTCCATAAATTCCCACATTGCCTTTCCTACGATCATATTTTTTTAGGGCTTCTTTAAGAAAATCAGGACTTCATAAGATATTACCGTATCTTGTTTTTATTCCCCTTAAAAATATCCTCACCATTAATACCGCGATTCATGACATGATGGAACGCACCTTCATAAGTTATTCTTGCTCGTCTCATGGTCTATTTTAACAGAATGGAAAAAAATATCAATGCTTTTAATAACACGTTTCTAAATGCTCTGAGATTT
>Ga0180438_10008391_pt1 | contig 13152 bp, 5 predicted proteins | sample SS_ome_12_FD_132455 | JGI IMG/M metagenome (GOLD analysis project Ga0180438, IMG submission 132455) | Hypersaline lake sediment archaeal communities from the Salton Sea, California, USA - SS_3_D_2 metaG | ecosystem: Environmental > Aquatic > Non-marine Saline and Alkaline > Hypersaline >... | reverse complement strand
GACTGGCATACCAGCACGCCATGGAACCAAGGGCACGTGCGTGCGGGCGCGGCGATGAACGGGTTCTGGGCCGTCGAGATTGCCGAGCAGGGCGAGTACGAAATCGCGCTGCGGCGCTGGCCGGAAGAGGTCGACGCACCGATCACCGCGGCCATCCCCGGCGGCAAGGCCGTTCCGGCTACCCAAGCCCGGCTGAAGATCGGCGATCTGGAGCTGACCAAGCCCATCGAGAAAGACGGCCGGGCCGTCGTCTTTCGCACGCACCTGAAGCCCGGCAAGACGACGCTGCAAACGTGGCTCATCGACGAGGAGACCGGCCGGTCGCGGGGCGCGTACTACGCGTACGTGACTCGGAAGGACTAACGCGACCGCGACCGGCTTGCGATTCCCGTCTGCCGCCCGTAAGCTAACGGCGCCGCAGCCGGCCTGGCAGCACGCTTGCCGAAGTCGGCCCCCCCAACCGCTTGGAGGACTCCGCCATGCGCGTCACAAGACAGGTTCTGTTTGTGGTGATTGGCACGTCGATTGCAACGATGGCCCGGCCGCTCCCAACGCCGGCCAAAGCGGCGGTGGCCACCATCCGGCTGGGCACCGGGCTGCCGCCGAGCGGATCGGCCGGGGTCCTGCCGCAGACTTGGGTCGCACCGGCCGCCGAGGCACCCCGGATCGACGGCAAGCTCGATGAAGCCGCCTGGGAGCTTCCCCGGCCGATGGTCCTCGGCAAGCTTGCCACCCGCGCCAAGACCTCGCCACGCACCGAATCGCGGCTGGTACACAAGGACAAAGTGCTCTACATCGGCGTGAAGCTCGACGAGCCGAACATGGCCGGGCTGAAGCGGGCCGTCACGGACCGCGACGGACCGATCTACGGCGACGACTCCGTGGAGCTGTTCATCTCCCCGCACCCATCGCGGGGGTATTACCAATTCATCATCGGCGCCAGCGGCGCCGTGTTCGATCGGCACGGCCACGGCGACCCCAAGGCGTTCGACGCCGGTGTGAAGGCCGCCGTCGAGCTAAGCCGGGACGGCTGGACGCTCGAAGCGGCTATTCCCATGGGGCCGATGGGCGTGGGCGACGAGCTGCCAACGCGATGGCGCGCGAACGTCTACCGCAACCGCCAGGCGGGTCGCGAGGGCAACTTGCAGGCGTGGTCCGCCACGCTCAGCGAACACTACGACCGGCCCGACTACTTCGGCCACTGGCTCTTCACGCCCCGGTCCCCGTGGGAGAAGACCGAACCGGCCGAAGGCGAGCCCGCGGGAATTGCGGTCAAACAGACCGACCGCGGCGAGGGAGTGCTCGAGTTCGACCTGTCCGCCATTGCCCGGGGCGCCAAGGTCTACAGGGCAAGGCTCGTGTGCAGCCGGCGGCAGCTCGACGCGGGCGACGAAGACGTTCTGGCCGCCATTGAAGTCCTGCCGCTTTCCGCCGACTTTGAAGAGGGCACCGCGCCGCGAACCTCCGGCGGCCCGCTCAAACTGGCAGGGCCCTGCTTTCAGTCGTTCGACGTGACCGCTCTCGTCCAAGGTTGGGTCGCCGGGCGCGGCACGCCGGGCCTGTTCGTCAAGACGTTCCCCGGCTGGCAGCCGGAAAAAACGCTGCTGGACGTGACGTACGAGGGCGACCCAAAGGACGTCCCGCTTCAGGCGGACGGCGTGGAAGTCTTCCATCGCGAAGGCCAGACGTTCGTCACGTTCAAGGAGGTGGACCCGCTCATTACGAAGCCGGAGACGACCTGGGGCGAAATCAAGAATGCCCTGGCCAACGCCCCCGACGCGTGCCGCTACCGTATCTACCGTCACACGGCGCCGATCAATGCCCGGACGATCACCCGAGCCGAGCTGCTGGCCGAGGTCGGGCCGCTCTCCGGCTACAACACGAACGGCCGCAACAAGGAGTACCTCATCGGCCAGGCGATGCTCCAGCCCGACGAGATGGGCGAGCTGGCCCGGGATTGGAACGGCTACATGCACACCTGGACCATGGACCACCCGCGCATGGACCGCTATCCCGTGCCGCGGTTGGTGATCGACGAACGTCGCGGGCCGCTGCCGCCCGGCACGGGGTTGTACGTCCACCAGGCCGAGCGACCGGGGCGATCGTACTATGCCGTGGTCTCCTGCCGCCGCGGGGTGGAGAACCTCCGCGAGCTGACCGGCCGCAACACGGCCGGGCCGGTCGAGGAGAAGGTCGGGCCGGGTGTGCCCGTGCGGCAGGGCAAGGGGCTTTGGGGGCCGTATTTCGACTACCCGGGCACGCGCTGGGTCTACGTCCAGTGGGCCGGGCCGCCGCTGGCCCCCCGGCAAAACATGTACTTCAACTGGTCGGTCCTCATTCCCCCGAACGTCTCGAGCAAGGCGCCGGCCGAACTCTACTTCCATCCGAGCGGCTACAGCTACGCCCAGCCGGGGAAAAAGGCGATTCGCGACAGCATCCAGTTCGCCCCGCACGACTATCCGGCCAGCGGCTGGTACGGGTTCAACGACGCCTGGGGAACGCTCAGGAGCTTCGCCGGCGGCGTGGTGAGTAACCACACGCAGCAGCGCATCATCGCCTTTCTGCATTGGGCCAAAGAGACGTTGCCGATCGATCCCGACCGCGTTCTTTGCTCCGGTGCGGACGGAGCCGCGGCGCTCGCACTGAGCTACCCGGAGACGTTCGCCTTCGTGCGCACGACCGGCTTCGACTCGGCGGTGCTCAACCCCGAGGCGGCCGCGCGATACCAAGCGATCTGGGGACCGAAGTCGCCCGAGATCAAGGACGAGCACGGCCGGGCGAATTGGGAGTGGGCCGACCTCGACAAGCTCGTGCTAGCGCAAAAGCAGGACCTGCCGCTGTTCACCTGCCTGGGCTACTCCTGGGGCCGGTACGGCGGCTACGCCAAGGGCCGCGGCCGGTTCTACGACGCCATGCTCCAGGCCCGGCAGCCCTTGGTCGCCTGCTGGGGCTGGGACGGCGCGAGGAACCTGGAGCCGATCGACCGGTTCACGGGCCGCTGGCGGGGGCTCTTGATCCGGCGGACCGACGCCGTGCCCGCCTTCTCGAACTGCTCGAACGATCAGGACAAGGAGCAAACCGGCCGGGCGGGGGGAGAATACCGTTGGAAGGACGTGCGCGACACGCCCGAGGAGTTCTCCGTGACGCTGACGGCCCACAGCGAGAGCACGTTCGATCTGACGCCGCGGCGCTTGCAGCACTTCAAGATCCGGCCGAACGAAAAGCTCCAGTGGGAGGCCGTGACGATCCCCGGCTCCCGCGGCGAGACCGGTCCTCCCCAGGGCGGCACGGTCACCGCGGACGCCGACGGGCTGGCGACGATTCGCGGACTGAAATACCCCTACCGCAGCGGCGGACTGACGATCACGATCCGCCGCGCGAAATGAGATACGTGTTGATACGTGTTGCGGCAGGGTCGGGAGACCCTGCCGCAACAGGATGAGATCCGAAGGAGGTGTCGACCATGAAACGCGCAATCCCTGCCCTAATCGTGCTGATGCTCACCGCGGCCGTCGCCCCGGCCGACGTGGTCGTCCAGCGATGGGGGCTCTATCAACACACGCAGCACAAGACCGTCACCTGGGCCAACGCCGAAGGCGGACGGACCATGACCGTCGACCTGTCGCCGGTACCCGCCGGGGCGAAGGTCTACCGGGCCCGCCTCGTCTTCCTGGCCGGCAGCGGATACGAGGTCGAGGCCGCGGGCAGCAAGTTGGCGCTCGTCGAACCGTACTGCCTCTGGTTCGACGCCGCCGACCCCGTGCGCCGCTGGGTCGCCGGAAATGCCGGCAGCGGCGTGTTTACCGTTCGCGGCGGTGGGGAGTACCAGCCCGAGGACGTGTACCTCGAGATCGCCTTCGATGGCAAGCTCACCGGCAAGCCGCAGCAGGTGACCGGGCTTACGGCCTTCCACCACCACGGCCAGACCTTCCTCAACTGGCGCGAGATCGAGGACATCGCCGGGGGCAAGGAAGACATCACCTGGGGCGAAATGGTCGAGAAGGTCCGCGACTGCAACCCCATGGTCGGCATCATCCCCAAATGGCCGGTGCGCGAAATCCGCTACAGCGTCTACCGACACGACCGGCCGATCACCGCGGCGAATCTCTACGAGGCCGAGTTCATCCACGACGTCGCCCAGGGGTCGGTCTACGCCGAGGACTCGATCGCCAAGGGCCGCCACGGCGAGCACGGGCCGGTGTATCTCAAGAGCGGCCAGGTCCTCCGCCGCGTGATGCTCCAGAAGGACGAGTTTCTCCCACCGGGTACCGGTTATCATTGGGTGCAGGTTCCCCGCAGCGGCAAGGCGTATTACGCCGTGGTCACCAGTGTGAACGGCGTGGAGAACACGGTGGATTTCTCGGCGGCAAACACCGCCGGCCCGTTCGATGAAAAGGCCGGGCCGCCGGTGCCGATGCTCGTCGCCGAGCGGATCACGCCGGTGGGCGGGTCGGAAGACGCAGAGTTCCACGAGCGCTGGTACTCGTACTGGTGCCAGGCGCCGCTCAGCGCCCATCCGCGGCGTTACGACGTGGTGCTCTACTTCTGCCCGCAGTCATTGGCCAAGCCGGCGCCGCTTCGGATCGTGCGCGAGTCGTGGAACTACGGGCCGGAATCGCGCGTGCAGCCCGAGGCCATCGAGGACCTGGTCCTTACCCACACACTGGACCTGCCGATCGCGTTCCGCATGGGCATGGCCGCTTTCCACTACAACCTCCGGTCGCCCGAGCAGGCAACCTGGCAGCCGTGGCCGATGCGGCGCCAGGAGGCGCTCGTCGAGTGGCTCTCGAAGGAGTTCGACGTTGACCGCAATCGCGTCAGCGTGGCCCTCGGCGCCTGGGGAATGATGGAGATCGAGCACCCCGAACTGTACGCGATGATCCACGGCTACGGCCAGCCCGAGGTGACCAAGGGTTTTCAATGCTGGAACCGGGCCCTGGGCGTCTGGGGCGATCCGGCGGTCTATGCCGGCCGGCCGGAGGCCGAAAACCCGTTCCTCCGCTCCGACTTCAGCCGCTACGTGCTGGAAAACCCGGCCGGGGAGACGCCGTTCTTCGTCATGTACCCGATCCGTTCGGCCCACTTGACGGAGATGGGCTGGCCGGCGCTGCCGCGGTTCTGGCGGGCGATGATGGACTCGAAGCACCCCTTTGTCTACAACTGGCAGGTGAAGGACCGGCCGACCTTCCGCCGCAACGCCAGCGTGCCCGCCTTTGCCAACTGCTCGCTCGACGGCAACCCCGGCAATGGCGACTTAAGGCAAGGGATGACCTTCGACACGCCGATCAACTCCTGGCTCACTTGGGACAGCGAGACGATCGTCGACGAGCCCGACCGCTGGGAGATGACCCTCTTGCTCGACGACTCGGCCCCGCTGGATAACTGCACCCTCGACGTGACGCCGCGCAGGCTGCAACGCTTCAAGGCCCGGCCGGGACAGCGGTTCCGCTGGACCAACACGGGGGTCCCCGACGGCGCTCAAACGCAAGCCGGCCAGGCCGTTGCCGACCGCGTCGGGTTGGTTACCGTGGAGAAACTCGTCGTGACCAAGCCCGGCAACCGGCTGCGCCTGGTGCCGGCTGAATAGCGTCTCCATCGACTTTGATGCCGACCGGGAAGCGTTGCGAACGTCCGGCGGGTGGCCCTGGTGGGAGCGGGGGATAATCGGCCGTGTGCCTCGGCATGGAACAAGCAGTGGCACACAATGGTTTGCCCTACGCCGCCCGGCGGTAGTCCGGCGTCTCGGGCTCTTCGGCTGGCTCGGCTGGGATCACCGGCTCGGGGGTCGCGGCGGGCTCGATGAGATAGGGCACCAGCGGGCCGTCGGCGGGCGTTGTGGCAGCCGGGCGGTCTTCGTGAAAACGCAGCAGGACGTACAGCAGCAGGCCGGTCAGGTAGACGCAGCCGGCCGACCAAAGGACGTCGCTGGCGAAGTGGCCGCCTTGGACGATCCGCGTCAGTCCCATGACCATGCCGCCGGCCAGACCCGCAGCGAAAAAGGCCACGGCCAGGCGCCGCCGCCGTCGGTAAACCAGAAACGCCGGCGCCATGAGGTAGAAGCCCATCGAGGCGTGGCCCGAAGGGAACGAGCGGCTTTGGGTGCTTTGCCCCACGTCCCAGACGGGCTCGAACTGCTCGACGCCGCCAAAGGCCGCGGTCTGGCTGGGGCGGGGGCGCATCCAGTGGGGCTTGAACAGGGCGTTGACCAACAGCCCCGGCCCGAGCAGCAGCAGCAGGAACAGAAAGAGCCCGGCCCGGCGCCACCGCTTAAGCCGCCAGACGCCGAAGCTCAGTAGGGCCACGGCCAGTCCGCCGACCGCCAGGGCCCAGGCGGGTACCACGCCGTAGCGGTAGATCGACCGCCACGGCTCCGCGCCCAGAAGCGGCCATCCGTAGCCCGACCCGCCCCCGTAGAACCATTGCGAAATGGCCACGTCGGCGCGGCTGAGCCGGAAGAAAGCGGTGCCCAGCACCAGGATCACCAGCGGGGTAACCAGCGGCGGCACGGAGCCGTCCGAGGGGCTGCGCGGGGGGCGGGTGCTGCGGGCCTCGAGGACCTTCAGCACGTCGATGGGATCGAGTTGGCGCGCACCCCCCCCGGTAGCCATAGGACCCTACGAACGTCCTTGCTCGTGGAAACGAAAAAGGGACCTGGTTTATCTTGTGCGGAGCACCCTTCGGGCCGTCCCGGCAAAACAAACCAGGTCCCTTTTTCGTTTCATCGGTTGTCCCCACTCTGAGGGTTGACCGGATTTCGGGGCGAACCGCCCCCGTAGCCGCAGGCGGCTCCCTGCGCGGAGTTGGATGGGGACGCGCCAAGAGACAACTCTCCGATCGTCCCAACGCCCCGGGCGGCAGGGTCCGTCCCGCGCGATCACCGCTGACGCTGCTGCGCCTCGAGCCGCGCGTGCGCCGCGGTGGCTTCGCGGATCAGGGGGGCGCTGCGGGAGTTGCGGGCGGCGTCCAGGGCCAGCTCGGCCATCTGCTTGGCCAGGTCGCGATCGCCCGCATCATAAGCCTGGCGACCGACCTTCAGTGCCTCGGTGGCAATCTCCCGGTGACTCCCAAAACCCCGGGCACGGCGCACCAGCTTCCCGAGCACGTCGGCCTTGAGCTTCAGCGCGTCGACCTGAAAGTAATCGGCCATGGCGTCGACCGCCTCGAAGGCCGGCCCCGGCTCGCCGACGGACACGGCCAGGTCGCGGGCCTTTTCGAGCATCACCATCCGGACCGCGTCGTCGTCAGTGGCGGCCTTGGCGCGGGTGAGCAGCTCGCGGGCCAACAGCTCCTTGTCGGCGTTGCTCGCGGCCGCCGCAAACTGACCGCCAAACCGGGCCTGGATCAGCGCCTTGGCCTCGTCGAGCGCGGCCGGGTCGGTCGGCGGGGCCACGCGCGGCGGGCCGGACCGGTTCGGAATCGACGGCAAGATGCTCCGCATCGAAGGGCCGCCGCTCGGACGCTCGGCGTCCAGCTCGGGCAAGAGCCGTTTGGCCGCCTCGATGCCCGACTGCGCGGCCTGCTGCCAGAGTTGCCGCGCCCGTTTCGGGTCGCCGTCGTTGTCGGCGGCCAGGAACGTGCCCACGATCATCTGCGTCTCGGGGTCCTTGTGGAACGACTGGTTGACCACGGCCATGGCCAGCGGAATCGGCATTCCCTTGACCGGGTAATACTCGAGGCGTCCGGCCGACTTGATCCAGAGCCCTTTGCGGTCGGTTTCCACGACGGCCACGAACGTGTCGCCCAACTGCAGCTCCGAGGGATACGGCAGCCCGGCCACCGAATTGGCCAAGACTCTCCAAAACTCCTCGAGGTGCTGCTGCATGATCTGGAGCCGTTCGAGTTCGGCCCGGTCCTCGGGGGTCTGGGCGTTGGCGGCCGCGGCCCGGAGTTGTCGGCCCGAGCCGTCGATGTCGCGATCAGCCATCGACTGCCGGGCATCGGCCAGCGCCTGGCGGAAGGCGTTTTGCTTCTGCGGGTCGGGCGGCGAGGTCGGTTCCGTGGGCGGCGGTGGCTCCGGGGGTGGGGTCGGCTCGGGCGGGCCCGGAGGCGGATTGCCCTGGCCGTTGTCCCCACCCGGCTCGGGGTGCGGGGGCGTTTCCACGGGCGGGGGCGCCGGCGCGGGCTTCTTGGGGCCGGGCTGCTTGGCGCCGCCCTGATTCGGAGTTGCCCGCTGGCCCGTGCCGCCCGGGTCCGGGGTGGTGGCATCCGGCGACGTGCCGTCGGTCTGGCCCGTCGACGTGGCCGGCTGGCCGTTGCCCTGGGCCACGGTTTGCCCGGGCCGGTGCATCACGTACCAGGCCGCGGCCAGCAGCCCGGCCACCATCAACAGCAACACCGCGATGCCCGCCAGCGAGCGGCTCTTGGAGGTCCGTTGCTGTCGGGCACGCTGGCTGGGCCGCGCGGGCGCGGGAAACACCTCCTCGGGGCTCGGCTCCTGCGCCCCGGCGGCCATGCCCGCTGGCTCGGGCTGGGCCACGCCCTGCTGGCCTGGGCCAGGCACTTCGGTCCAGCCACCCGGGGCCGTTTGGGCCGGCCAGGTCGGGACGCTCTCGGCAGGCTGGGCCCAGCCCGGGTCGGCCGGCTGGCTCCAAGCCACGTCGGTCGGTTGGTTCCATGATGTGTCGGCGGGCGGGCCCGACGGACCGGCCGTCGGCGCGGGCGTCGCACCCCAGGGTGCAGCGTCATCAACCGTGAACCCGCCCGGGGCCGACCCCGACGCCGTGTAGGACCACCCCGACACGTCGCTTGGGCCATAAGGAGAATACGGATAGGGGCTGGGTCCGGCCGGTGCGCTCGGGGCACCCGGCCCTGTCGATGTGCTCGGGGAACCCGGCGCCGGGGAGGGCTGGGGCGCCGATGCGTAGGCCGCCGAGCCGTAGGGTGTCGGGCCGTAGGTCGTGGAGCCGTAGGGTGTCGGGGTGTAGGGCGACGTGCCGTAACGCTGGTTGGCAGGCGGCTGCGCACCGGCCGGCGCACCGCCGGCCGACCCTGGGCCCTGCGCGGGACCTCCACCCGTCGTTGACGCGGAACCCGTCGGAATAGATCCGGCGGACCAGGGTAAAGGCGTTTGCTGTTCCCAAGGCGGCCGGCCGCTGCCCGCAGTGGGCGAGGTCGGCGCGGCGGGCTGGTCGGGCTCCAGACCGGGCGGGGGAGCGGGTCGCACGGGGCCCGGCGGCTGGAGTCCGGGGCTGCTGCCGGCAACGCTGGGGGTCTGCGTTCCCGGGGCCTGACTCGGGACCGGTGGCGCCGTCCACGGCGGTGCGGAACCCGTCCAGCCCGAATTGCCGGACGGGCTGCCGGCGGGAGGGGGCGACCAGGGGCTCGTGGGCGAACCCTCGGGCGGTGCCGGCGACCCGACCCCGGGCGGGGGCGACGCCAGCGACGTGGTCGGGATCCCCAAGTACGCCGCCGCTGCCGTGGAAGCCGGGCCAGCGGCCCAGGGCCCTTGGCCCGCACCGTACGCCGCAGGCCCGGCCGTATCGACGCTCTGCGACTGCCAGGGCGCGCCGCCGTGCCACGGCGCGGCCGGGGCCCCGGGGCACGAATCTCCCACGGTCTCGGGCCGGCCTATTCCGCTAGCCGGTTGCGACTCCGCGGGTCCCGACGTGGGGCGCGATTCCCCCGACGTGGGCACCCCCGGCGGTGCAGCCAAGGTCGGCGGCGCGGCCAGCGTGGGAGCCTGCGGCTGTGGGGGCATCCACGTCCCCTCCTCAGACGGGGCATCCCCCGGCTGAGGAGAGGGCAGGGTTGCGTCATAGGCCGCCTTGCTCTTCGCGTCGAGCAGGCAGACCTTGGCGGCACGGAGCTGATCGAGCAGCCGCCCCCACTCGGCTAGGTGCATCCCGGGCCGGACCTTGCGGAGCCGGGCCATGCGGGCGTCGGCCGCCTGGGCGATCCGCTGCGAGTCGGCCTCCCGCGGTGCAAGGCCCAGCAGCGTGTAGTGATCCGGCGGCCGGGGACCCGCGGGGACGTCGAGCCACTCCTGGTAGGGATCGAACTGCTCGGGCACGTGGCTCTCGCTGGTCAGGGGAGAGGACGCCGCAAAAAGACGATTCTGGAGGCTCCCTTTCCATTATTCCCACCGGCCCGGGCAGGCCGCAAGGCGGTTTCCCCCGGCGAAACGCCGCGGTCGCGGGTTTTCGGCGTCCGGCGGGCCCCGCTGGGGGACTCGTGTGCCCCGCCGCAAATCGGTATCCTCAAGTGTGCAACGCGGCTGGGGAGTCCTGGAACTTCTTGGCCGTTCGTTGCGTCGGTTTGACAAGGCCGTGTACACGTGCGCGGGGGCCGTTGCGCGCCCGCCAACCTCCGGAGACCGCCGATGGGCACCACGCTTACCGCAACCTGGCTGCTGCTGGCAGCCGCCGGGGGCGCTGCAGACGCCGGGGAAGCTGAGAAAGTTCCTTCCGACGAAAAGATCCAGGCCGTGATCGACCAGGTCGAGCAGGCCTGCCGCCGGGGCCCGGTCTTCATGATCGGGCCGGCCAAGGCCCGGCGCCTGGCCGAGCTGGTGCGCCAGTCCAAGCCGAAGGTCGTCCTGGAAGGCGGCACCGCACTGGGGTATTCCGGCCTGTGGATCGCCCGGGAGCTGAAGAACCTCGGGCGCGGCAAGCTCGTGACCATGGAGATCTCGCCCGAGCGGGCCAAGCAGGCCGAAGAGAGCTTCCGCCGGGCCGGACTGGCCGGGTACGTGGAAGTCCGCGTGGGCGACGCCAAGGAGCTTGCCAAGAAGGTCGAGGGCCCGATCGACTTCGCCTTCATCGACTGCGGCTATTCGAACTACTTCCCCATCTTCAAGGCCATCGAGACAAGGCTCACGCCGGGGGCGACCGTGGTGGCCGACAACGTGGGCATCGGCTCCGGCGGCATGAAGGACTATCTCCACGCCGTGCGCACGAAATACGACAGCCGCACCGAGTGGTTCCAGCTCGACCTGCCGTGGGCCGAGCGCGACGCGATGGAAGTGACGATCATTCGCCGCGAGCGCGGTCCCTTCCTCGGCTGGCCGGAGGACAAGAAGCGGACCGTCGGCGACGACGCGCCGCGATCGCCCGCGGCCTGGCTCGAGATCATGACCCCCGTAAAGCCGTCGACCTACCAGCAGTATACCGACCGGAAACGGGAGGGCCGGATCACGGTCGAGTCGATCCGCGAAGGATACGTTTACTACGCGATCGAAACCGACCGAGACGTGCCGTTTCCGCCGTCGGAGGACGGCCCCGTCTCGGCCTGGTTCTTTGTCAGCGAACGATACAAGGCGAAGCTGCCCGCGGAGCAGTAAGCTCGGCATCGGCCGCACTTCACGAGAGAATACCTCAAACGCGATCGAGGAGACCCAGCCATGAAATCCGTGCTCGTGATCTGTATTGTCCTGGCCCTGGTGGGATCGTGGTGCGCCTTGTCGCTGCTGGCGGCCCCGGCCCAGGAGGGCCAGCAGGCGTTGCGCGCCGCGGCGGTGAAGCTCCAGCGGGAGGGGAACTTCGCTGAGGCATACGACGTGTTCCGCAAGCTCGCGCTCGACCCCATGGACGACCCGCGCCAGGTCGACGAAGACCTGCGCCACGCCATCGAGTGCCTCCAGCGGCTGAACCGCGTCGCCGAGATCGACGCCTTTCGCGAGGGCGTGATCGAGGCCCACGAGGACAACTGGCGCCTGCTTTGGGCCGCGGCCGAGACGTATCTGAACGTCCCGCACCAGGGATTCATGATCGCCGGTGAGTTCGAGCGGGGGCAACATCGCGGCGGCGGCAAAGTGGTCAACGCCATCGAGCGGGACCGCGTGCGCGCCATGCAGCTCATGGCGAAGGCCCTGCCCCCGGCCCGCGAGGACGACGACCACGGCGAGGTGGGCCAATACCTCATGTCTTTCGCGCGGATCATTCTGAACAACCGCGGGTGGAACGAGTCCTGGCGCTTGCAGTACCTCACCGACCTAGGCGAGCTGCCCGACTACGACGACGGATGGGGGTATTACCGCCAGGCGCTCGGCGCCCCGGTCGACGGGGAGGGCAACCCGGTGCTGCACTACACGCCGAAAAGCTTCGAGGAGTCGAAGACCGACGGCGAGCGCTGGCGGTGGTGCCTGGAGCAGGCCATGGAGTTCGACGCGGGTCGGAGGCACGAGGTGCAAATGCACTTCGCCGACTTCCTCTACAACCAGTTCGGCGTGCAGACCATGGCCCACTACGGCTGGTTCTTCGGCCGGGCCCAAGTCGACGACACGCGCGAGGACGAGAGCGGCACCTACGCCCTGCACACGCTGGGGGAGAACGAGACCATCGCCCGGCTGGCGGTGGGCATTAAGCGGTTCGAGCTGCCCGACGAGTTCAACTTCATCAAGATCTACCAACAGGTGGCCGGCGAGGTGAAGAGCGGGCACGGCACCAACGCCATGGTGCGGCTCGCCTCGATTTTCGAGAACCGGCGCCAATACCCCAAGGCGGCCGAACACTGGCGCAAGCTCCTGGCCGAGTACCAGGGAAATCCAAACGAGCGCCAGAGCTGGCAGAGGCGGCTCGATCAGATCGTCGACAACTGGGGCCGCTTCGAGCCGATCATGACCCAGCCGAAGGGCAAGGGGGCCACGGTCGAGTACCGCTTCCGAAACGGCGAGTCGGTCGAGCTGGTGGCCCACGAGATCAAAGTCGAGAAGCTGATCGCCGACGTCAAGGCGTATCTGAAATCGAATCCCGGCCAGCTCGACTGGCAGAAGACCAACGTCTCCAACCTCGGCTGGCGATTGGTCCACGACAACCAGCAGGGGTACCTCGGCGAGCAGGTCGCCAAGTGGACACTGCCCGTCGAGCCGCGCCCGGACCACTTCGACAAGCGAGTGACCGTCAACACCCCGCTTCAGAAGGCGGGGGCCTATCTGCTGAAGGCCAAGATGGCCGGCGGCAACGAATGCTTCATCGTCATCTGGCTCAGCGACCTGGCCCTGGTCAAAAAACCCCTGTGCCTCGACAAGGACGCCCCCCAGGAGCAGAAGAACCAGGGCACCTACTACTTCGTGGGCGACGCCGTGACCGGCGGGCCCACGGCCAAGGCCAAGCTCGACTTCTTCGGCTGGCGCATGGAGCACGGCCCCAAGCCGCGCCAGCACCGCGTCATCACCAAGGAGTTTGCCGAGAACGCCGATGCCGACGGGCAGCTCAT
>Ga0180438_10008388_pt1 | contig 13156 bp, 12 predicted proteins | sample SS_ome_12_FD_132455 | JGI IMG/M metagenome (GOLD analysis project Ga0180438, IMG submission 132455) | Hypersaline lake sediment archaeal communities from the Salton Sea, California, USA - SS_3_D_2 metaG | ecosystem: Environmental > Aquatic > Non-marine Saline and Alkaline > Hypersaline >... | reverse complement strand
TTATCTGGGAATAAACAGCAGCATTATCAATAAGCCACCCAGCCCCGACCTTATCCCGGGTGTAGTAGATGAGGAGATGCTGGGACTTACCTACGAAAAGCTCGATAACATATTATACTGCATAGAACATAATCGCGATGACAACAGTATAATGGGCCGCACAGGTGCCACTGAAGGGGAAATAGAAAGAGTAAAGACTCTGATCGCATCTTCTGAATACATGAGGGCCTGGCCTATAAACCTGGCGTAATGCCGGTCTTTAAAAAAAAATCCCGAGTTATCTTTCACCATGGCTTCCGCTGTAGGTTACTAAAAATCTCGGGACTCGTCCAAAAACTTTTCTCAGGGACTTTTCAGAATATAGGCCATGATGTGCTTCTTTTCAAAAACAATCCTGACTTTATCCGAAAGTTGCCTCCTGTTTAAGGATGAGTAAAAGATATCAAATATGTTTTTTCCTGTCAATAAAATTACTAAAAAAAATGATATTATTGTTAAATAAACATATTTTTTATATAGTAATAGATTATTTTTAAAATAAATACAGTCTCCTTAAAGTAATATGAAAAACATAAAAAAGATCTGTGTCATCGGATTGGGACTGATAGGCGGGTCCCTGGCCCTGGCCCTTAAAAACGTAGAAAACGGCTTTGTCATCACCGGTTACGATATAGAGGGAGAAGCCATGAATATTGCCAGGTACAGGAAGATAATTGACAACGTGGCAGCTGATTACAGGGAAGCAGTAAAAGATGCCGACCTGGTCATAGTAGCTACTCCCATAAGCAGGATAATCGAGGTGATCGACTCCATTAAGGGGCATCTGAAGCCGGGTACCATAATCACGGACGTAGGGAGCGCCAAGGAAAAGATAGTCGAAAAAGTCAATAGACTCCTTTCCCGGGATGTTTACTTCATCGGCGGGCACCCCATGGCAGGTTCCGAGAACGAAGGTGTCCTGTCTGCCAGGCCGGACCTTTTCAAAAATGCTTTTTATATACTCACCCCTACAGAATCGACCAGGACAGACCACCTTCTGGCACTGCATAATCTATTTACCAGGATAGGGGCCAGGGTGATATCGATAAGTCCGGGAGAGCATGATGAAAACGTGGCCCTTATAAGCCATCTTCCCCATATACTCTCTACAAATCTGGTGGAGCTGGTAGATGAAAGGCAGAAAGAATTAAAGAACCTTTTAAGGCTCTGCGCCGGAGGGTTCAGGGACATGACCAGGATAGCTGCTTCCAATACCAAGATGTGGCTTGACATAACTCTGGAAAACAGGGAAGAACTGATAAAATCCATAGACCTTTACATAGATTACCTGAACAGGTTCAAAAAGGGGCTTTCTGATAATGATTCCGGTTTTATAGGAGATCATTATAAAAGGGCCCAGGAAGCCAGGATAAACCTGCCCAAATATGTTGAAAAGGACATCTCCAAGCTTTATGAACTCAGTATTGCCATACCTGACAGGGCCGGTGTGCTGAGTGATATCACTCTGGCCATCAGCTCAAGAGGGATAAATATTGAGGATATCTCAATTTTCCATTCCACCGAATTTTCCGGGGGAGGTATTCTCAAGCTTCTGGTGCAGGGAGACAGAGAAAGCCAGGCAGCCCTAGATGCTGTCCGGGAAGCGGGATATGAGGTAAAGGTCAAAAAGGTCCTGGGAGAATAAATGGAAATCGGGGGTATAAACAGTATTAAAGGAGAATTGAGGATACCCGGGGACAAATCCATATCCCACAGAAGTGCCATAATATCATCTTTATTGAAAGACAGGATAACAATAAAAAATTTCCTGTTTTCCAGTGACTGCATCTCCACCCTGGATGTGTTAAAAAAACTGGGTACCGGTATCACAGAAAGCGGTACAGGAATTGTTGTTACCGGATGCGGGTTATCAGGCTACACCGAGCCTTCAAATATCCTGGAAGTAGGCAATTCGGGGACTACTATCCGCTTAATAAGCGGTGCACTGGCAGGCAATGAGTTCATGTCTGTCCTCAGCGGAGATGAATCCATTAACTGCCGTCCCATGGCAAGGATAATAGAGCCGCTAAACCAGATGGGAGCAGCGGTGTACGGCAGGGATAATAATAAAAAGGCCCCCCTGGTCATTTTTGGCAGAAAGCCATTAAAGGGACGTAGGTTCCGGCTGAAAATCTCAAGCGCACAGGTAAAATCATGTATTATGCTGGCTGCCCTGCATGCGTCAGGTCCCACAGAGATATTCCAGCCTGATGTTTCCAGGGATCATACCGAGAGGATGCTGGAATATCTGGGAGCTGACATAGAATATGACGGCAGGTATACCAGGATAAATCCGGCAAAAAAGCTGGAAGCAAAAGATATTATCATTCCAGCCGACCTGTCTTCGGCCTTATTTTTTATTGTGGCGGCATTGATTAATAAGGGTTCCCGCATATTGATAAAAGATGTAGGTATAAATCCTACCAGAAGCCATGCCCTTGATATATTAAAGGATATGGGCGGGAAAATATCCATCAGTAACCAAAGGACGATCTGCAATGAACCTGCAGCTGATATAGAGGTGCTTTCCAGTGATCTTGTCCCGGTATCAATAGAGACCGGCATGATACCAAACATAATAGATGAGATACCCATATTATCAGTAGCAGCTGCAGCTGCCCATGGAAAAACAGTGATCACAGGTGCCGGTGAGTTAAGAAATAAGGAAAGTGACAGGATAAAGGCGATCAGTTACCAGTTCAAACTGGCCGGTGTGGACGTGGAAGAGTTAAGTGACGGCCTGCAGATAAACGGGAGAAAAGCCCCGGTGATAAGGGGCGGCATATATAATAGCCTGGGTGACCACAGGATCGCCATGTCGCTGGCAGTACTGGCCACGCTGTCAAAGGACAGGGTCACTATAAGGGATTCCGGCTGCATAGAGACATCTTTCCCCGGATTTAAAGCCTTGCTGGATTCTGTTTCAAAGGAAAATGGATAAAGACCGTTGTAATAATATAATTACTATTGACGGCCCTGCTGGAAGCGGGAAAAGCACGGTAGCCAAAATCCTGGCCAGGGACCTTGGTTTTAAATATATAGACACCGGTGCCATGTACAGGGCCATTACCCTTATCGCTATCAGAAACAATATCGGGCTTGAAGACGAAGCTTCCATACTGGATAAGGTGGGTGATGTGGATATCGAGATGGAAAGCACAGCTTCTGATTCAAGCGCCTACACCCGGTTGAGTATAGACGGAGAGGATGTAACGGACCAGATAAGGAGTCCTGAAGTAGGTGCTGCTGTTTCTATTGTCAGCAGGCTTTCCGGGGTGAGAAAATATCTGGTATCCATACAGAGGAAGCTGGCGGGGGAAGGCAGGGCAGTCCTGGAAGGAAGGGACACTGGAAGTGTGGTCTGTCCTGGTGCAGTACTGAAGGTGTTCCTCACGGCCAGCGTTTGTGAAAGGGTGAACAGGAGGAAGCTCCAATTACAGGGTAAAAACCAGAAGATAGATACCGGTGCCATCAAAAATGAGATAAAGACCAGGGATAAAATAGACAGCAGCAGGAAGGACAGCCCCCTGGTATTACCGGAAAACGGTATTGAGATAGATACTTCTGATATGACCATAGATGAAGTAGTAAAAGAAATAAAAAGACTTTATTATGACCGAACAAAAACTGAAATATAAGCACGGCCCCTGGTACCGGTTATTATTTAGGCTTCTACAGCTCGTCCTGCAGGGGATGTTCAGGATATTATACAGGGTAAAAGTATACGACCTTCACAAGGTCCCCAGGGGTGGTAAGGTCATTTTATGTTCAAACCATATAAGTTATCTTGATCCGGTGGTGATAGGTGCCTATATTCCCAGATATACTTATTTTATGGCTAAGAAAGAGCTGTTCAAATTAAGGTTTCTTTCAGACCTTGTCACCTATTTAAATGCATTTCCGGTAAGAAGAGACACAACTGACAGGAATGCTTTTGACACCTCATTGAGGATCCTGGAAAATGATAATCTGCTGGGGCTTTTTCCAGAAGGTACCAGGTCAACGGACGGCATCATACGAGACGGTAAGAAGGGTATCGGACTTATATCCCTGCTTTCAGGGTCAGATATCTTGCCGGTGGCTATAAGCGGATCTAATAAAATAATACAAAAACCCAGCAAAAGGTTATATTTTCCCAGGATAAGGTTTATTGTAGGGGATGTCATCGATACAAAGCAGATAATCGCAGAAAATGATAGGAAAGTGGCGGTCTCCCTCATAGTGGCAGAGACAATGAAATCAATAAAAGAACTGTATGAAAAGATAAAATAGGATTTTTCATCATGGAAGTAGAAATAGCTGAATATTCTGGCTACTGCTTTGGAGTAAAAAGGGCCCTGAAACTGGCTAGAAAAGCACTTTCAGAGAATGTCCCCGGGATGAAAAAGATCTATACACTGGGCTCTATAATACATAATCCTGGTGTGGTAAAAGAACTCTCAGATAAAGGATTGATATCAGTCAGGGATATCAAAGACATAGAAGACGGCAGTATTTTTGTGGTGAGGTCTCACGGGATGTCTCCCGCCATCATCGATGCCCTGGAAAAAAAGGATGTAAAGATAATAGATGCCACCTGCCCGTTTGTAAAAAAAGCACAATCCAGGGCAAGAATACTGAGTAAAAAAGGTTTTCATGTAGTAGTCATAGGCGATAAAGACCACCCTGAGGTATGCGGTATAAGGGAACAGGTAGACAGCCTTGATATAAGTGTGGTAAGCGGGGAAGATGACCTTGAGGGACTTGAGGGCAAAAAGAAGATAGGAATAGTAGTCCAGACTACCCAGACCATGGAAAAATTAAAACATCTTTCATGCAGATTACTGGAGAGCACTGCCGAATTGTATATAGCCAACACTATATGCGACACTACCAGAAACCGTCAGGATTCAGTAAGGAAACTGTCAGAGAGAGTGGATGTGATGCTGGTTGTAGGAGGCAAGAATAGTGCCAATACTACACACCTGGCCGATATATCAAGAGAAAAAAACCCAAATACGTTCCACATCGAAAGTAGCAGTGATATTAAAATTGAATGGTTAAAAAATACCAGAAAGATAGGCATAAGCGGCGGTGCATCGACTCCTGAAAAGGATATCCTTGAGATCAAGGGAATGATCGAGGGAATAAAATCTTGAACAGTATCCGCACCTGCAAAAATAAATGTATCTTTTGTTTTATTGACCAGCTGCCTGCAGGGTTGAGGCCATCGCTGTATATAAAAGACGATGATTACCTGCTTTCTTATATGCACGGGAATTTTGTCACACTTACCAACATCAATGCTAAAGATATAGATAATATCATTAAATACAGGATCGAACCTCTTCATGTATCTGTACACAGCACAAATCCTGAAATCCGTAAAATAATTTTTGGCACGGGAGAGCACCAGAAGGGATTGGAATATCTTAAGATAATCGATAAAGCAGGCATAATGACAGCCATACAGGTAGTACTCATACCGGGCCTGAATGATGGAGGTGACCTCAGAAATACAATCAAGACCCTTACAGAAAAGTATAATAATATCGGTTCCATTGGAATAGTCCCGGTGGGAGTGACCAGATATAACAGAAGGAAGGAAGTGTCTGCTGTTACAGTTTCTGCGGCGAAAAAGGTGGTATCCCAGATAGAAACACTTAAAGGGGATGGTATAAACATCTCCGGCAAAGTATTCCTTTCTGACGAGTTTTACCTTATTTCAGGAACGCCTTTTCCGCCGTTTAAGAGTTACGGAAGATTTCCCCAGCTAAACAATGGGATCGGGAAAAGTATAGATTTCCTTAGCGATATAAATACATGGGCCGGCAGGCTGAAAAACCGGACAGGAAAGCACGGGGGCTATAAAAAAATACTGTTAGTGACCTCCGAATACGGGAACCTTATACTGAGGGAGTCTATAAGAATGATGGCTCCCTATTATGAACAGATAAACATGCATGTTATCTTTGATATATTGAGTGTCAAAAATGACTTCCTGGGCGGCAATGTAAAAGTCACAGGCCTGCTGGCAGGATCAGACATTATAAGAAATATAAAAGGATACCTGAAAAAATATTACTCTTCAATATTTATACCGGCCTGTATATTTAATGACAGCGGCATTACTCTTGACGGATATACAAAAGAAGATATAAGTTCTGTGGGAAAAAATGTTAAAATAGTCAATGAGGACGGCAAGAGCCTGGTAGATGAGATAAATAAGGTAATTTTTAACAGGTAGATAAATGATAAAGGACCCCATGAAAAGGCTGCCAAAAATCGCTTTAATAGGAAGACCCAATATAGGGAAATCGACATTGATCAACAGGATATGCCAGGGCCGGGAAGCCATTGTCCACAAGCAGCCCATGATAACCAGGGACAGAAAATCATACCTTGCTGACTGGAACGGTAATAAATTCTATTTGTTAGATACCGGAGGTATCGATCTCAAGTCAGGAGAAAAACTGAACCTGCAGATAGCCATGCAGGCAAAAAAAGCCATAGATGAAGCCGATCTCATATTATTCATGGTAGATCTGACTGAACCGGTATCTGTACTGGACCAGGAGATAACAGACCTGTTAAGGAAATCGCAAAAAGAGATAATATTTATCGGCAACAAGTGGGATGATGAACGCAGGCACCTCTATGCGGAAGATTACCTGGAACTTGGTTTAGGCTACCCCGTTAAGATTTCCGCCCAGCATGGGAAGAATATCGGCGATCTTCTGGATATGGTAACTGAAAGGATGCCCCAGTACACTTCCGGCCATGAAGATGATATTTCCGGACTGCCTGTAATATCTATCCTGGGGCGGCCCAATGCAGGTAAGTCTACTTTGTTCAATACTTTTTTAAGGGAGGAGAGAGCTATTGTAGATGATGTAGAGGGCACTACCAGGGATAGTATTGACAGTATCGTTAAGATAGGTAAAAGATCGTACAGATTTATCGACACAGCAGGTCTGAAGAAGAAGGCACCAGGCATGGATGATCTTGAGTATTACAGCATCCTGAGAGCAGAAAGGGCTGCAGATAATTCTGATATAGCCCTGATTCTGATCGATTCAGGCCAGGGTATGATAACCAGACAGGATGTAAAGATCGCTGAGATGTGTATAAATAAAGGTGTAAGCATATGCATTGTATTCAGTAAATATGACCTTATCAGCGGACAAAAGCTGGAGCTTCTTATAAAAGAACTCGACCGCACATTAAGATTTGCCAGTTATATACCCTTTTTAAAAATAAGTTCAAAAACAAAAAAAGGACTTGGCAGTCTTATAAAAATGATAGACAAATTAGTAGAAGAAAGATCAAAGAAGGTGCCTGATAGGGATCTTACCGAAGCATTAAAAGAAGCAGCGGCAGGCAAAGGTGTGTTCAGCAGGGGAAAACAGTTCAAAGTAAAGTTTGCCAGGCAGACCGGTACATCACCGCCTTCCTTTTTAATATTTTCTAATATGGATGCATCCAGGAAAACAAATATAAAACGCTTTGTAGAAAACAGCATCCGCCATAGGTTTGGTTTTACAGGCACACCTTTATTTTTGAAATTTAAGTACTGACAGGTATTAGATATGAATAAAAGGATAACTGTCATAGGCGCGGGCAGCTGGGGCACCACTCTGGCAGCCATGCTGGCTGGCAGGGATAATTATGTAGACCTGTGGATACGGAGCACTGACACTTACCGGGAGATAGCCGGCAAAAGGAAAAACTCAAAATATACCGGTGAACTTGAAATACCTGACAAGGTAAATCCTTTCACGGGGACCTGCAGGCTATTCAGAGAAGGCACGGAACTGGTTATTTTTGCGGTGCCATCTCATGCCCTGAGGCAGGTCATAAAGGACTTTCATTACCCCCTGGTCAAAAGTGCAGATACCATAAGATGCATATTAAATGTAGCCAAAGGCTTTGAGACCGGTACAAATCTGAGACTGTCACAAGTAATGGATAAATCACTTCCTGATGTCCTTAAGAATAAAACATGCTCACTTTCAGGACCCAATATTGCCTTTGAAGTAGGCAGAAACCTTCCCAGCGTATCGGTCATTGCATCTAGAAATGAAGCAGTAATGGACTTCCTTCAGCCTGTATTATCATCCAATAGCTTCCGGATCTATACCAACAGTGATGTGGTGGGAGTAGAAATAGGAGGGGCAGTAAAGAATATAATCGCTATTGCCAGCGGGATTTCTGACGGCCTGGGGTACGGGGCAAATACCAAGGCATCACTTATAACCAGGGGCCTGCATGAATTGTCAAAATTCGGTATTTTTATGGGTGCCAACCCCCTTACTTTTTCAGGCGCCGCCGGTATGGGAGATCTTATAGCTACCTGTATAAGCAGCCACAGCAGGAACAGAAGTGTAGGGGAGAGGCTGGGAAAGGGAGAGTCCATAAAAGATATAATGAAAAGCATGTATATGGTAGCCGAAGGAATAAGCACTTCAAGAGCAGTCTATGAGATAGCTGAGGAACAGGGGATAGACTTGCCCATCACTGAATGTGTATACGAGATAATCTATAAAAACCTGAGCCCTGAAAAATCAGTGGAAAAACTGATGAACAGAAAGTTTAAACCTGAAATCGAAGATTGATCACGCTTCAAATTCTTTACTAATCAATACTATTAATTTAAAATGTAATGTGGCGGGACGTGGCGCAGTTTGGCTAGCGCACCAGTATGGGGTACTGGGGGTCGGAGGTTCAAATCCTCTCGTCCCGACCAAAATTATTATCGACAGTAAATTATGTGGCGGGAAGCCGAGCGCGGAAACAAGGTTAATGCATGTTTCCTGGATTTGAAAAGACGGACCGGAGGGAGTCCGCTTTCATGGCTATAAAATTCGGTACAGACGGCTGGCGTTCAATAATCGCAAAAGAGTTCACTTTTGATAACCTGAGCCTGGTGGTAAAGGCTATTGGACAATACCTGGATAAAAAACCAAGGAAAAACGGGATATTCATAGGGTATGACAACAGGTTCCTATCAGAAGATTTTGCCCTCCAGGCAGGTAAGATACTGGCCGGCATGGGATTTGAAGTAAAAATCTCTTCCGAAGCCGTTCCCACTCCTGTGACAGCATTTATGGTCAGGGAACTTGATATGAGCGGTGCTCTCATGATAACAGCAAGCCATAACCCGCACCAGTATAATGGAATAAAATTTATTCCTGATTACGGAGGACCGGCAGATTCAGCAATAACAGGAGAGATAGAAGCACACCTTAAAGTCCTGATGGAAAATAATAAAAATGATTCAATAGGAGCCCCATCCCTGCGTGAGAATAATATAGAATATATTGATGATTTTACCAGCTATAAAAACAGCCTGCTCTCATTATTCGACCTCGACCTAATAAAGAATTCCGGTCTTAAAGTGGCTGCTGACATGATGAACGGATCCGCATATCATATTTTCCCTGATATACTGATAAACTACCTTGGTATTGATGCCATTATAATAAACGCTCACAGGGATCCCCTTTTTGGAGGCAAGCTGCCAGACCCTTCCGAAAAGAATCTGGATATGCTTAAAAAGATAATGTCCGGGAAAAATTCAGACATGGGCATGGCATTGGACGGAGATGCCGACAGGTTCGGTGTCATCGATAAAAAGGGGGTGTTCTTGAATCCGAACAATGTGATATCACTGTGTCTTCATTACCTGCTTAAGACACGTGACTATAATATCGAGGACCATGTCGTGAGGACAGTGGCTACCACCCATCTTCTTGATGCCATATGCCAGGGCAACAATGTCAGGATAAAGGAAAAGCCGGTAGGTTTCAAATATATCGGTAAAGAGATGTTAAACGGCAATATCATAATCGGCGGAGAAGAGAGCGGGGGGCTCAGTATTAAAGGCCACATCCCTGAAAAAGACGGTTTGCTGGCCCATATAATGCTCCTTGAGGTGCAGTCTCATCTTAAAAGAGAATATGATGATTTTTACCTGTCCGACTATCTGGGGCAGATCTACCGGGAATTTGGAGCCTTCTATAATATAAGGCTCGATATAGAGGTCCCCCAGGATAAAAAAATGGAAGTAATCAGGTACTTTTCTGGGCTATTAGGTGATAAAATAGAAGGTGTAGAGGTAACATCATTGACAGATATTGACGGTTCCAAGATAATCTTTGAAAACGGAAGCTGGATACTTGTCAGAGCATCAGGTACTGAACCCATAATAAGGTGCTATATCGAGTCAAAGGATGAAAAGTTTTTTAACAGGCTTAAGGAATATGTCAGCAGTTCAATAGACGGGATAATCAGATAAATGGAAGAAAAAGACAACAAGACCGAATCCATAAAAGACCACAGGGTTGACCTTTTAGATGAACTATCGGAAGTCATTTTATCGGAACTTAAGCGTATACCGCCAGGTAGATGCGGACTTCTGGTCATAAAAGGCCCCAATGTAGGGGATAAATTTTTCATTGACAAGGAAGAATCATATATCGGCAGAAGTCCTGAATCCGATGTCCTTCTCGATGATATTACCGTATCAAGGCGCCATGTTATCATAAAGAAAGAAAAAGAAGGCTGCCGCCTGATCGATGCCGGCAGTCTTAATGGAAGTTACCTAAATGGAAACATAGTAGAAGAAGCAATGCTCAAAAATGGCGACCGCTTACAGATCGGTAAATATATATTTCTTTACTTTTCGACTTAACGCCGGAATATCATGAATACTGAGAAAAAATCAAGCAACGGCCTTACCATAGGCAAGTTAATAAAAGAATTAAAAAAAATCTACCCTGCAGTTAGTACAAGCAAGCTTAGATTTTTAGAATCCCAGGGGCTGCTGAGCCCCAAAAGAGGACTTAATAAATACAGGGTGTATTCCAATGATGATGTAAAGAGGATAAATTTCATATTAAGGATGCAGAAAGAGTTTTATCTTCCGCTTGAAGTTATAAAGGAGAAGTTAAAATCAAAGGAATATGAAGAATATATAAAAGAAGGCAGGGAACTCCGGAACCTGACCCTGGACCTGGGTGAGGACTTTGAAGAACAGAAAAATGAATTCCTTTCTTCAGACAGTCTTAAGAAAAAGCTCAGGTTGTCACAGGGTTTTATTGAAGACCTTATGGATCATGATCTTATAGAATTTAAGAATGATAATGGAAAGATAATGATAAATAACAGTGATTTAGAAATAATAAAGATGGCAAAAGAACTTTCAAGATTCGGGATACAGAGCAAGCATTTAAAGATGTTTGAAAATTTTGCCATCAGGCACTCGTCTTTTATCCAGCAGATCATCATGCCCCTTATGATATCTTCAAAAAAAGAACTTCACAAAAAAGGCAAAAGAATTGCCCTTAAGCTTGAAAAAGAACTCTGCGATCTTCATGAATTACTTGTAAAAAAAGAAAACAGAAAGTTCCTGGAAAAAACTAAATGAAGATTACCAGATTTGCCTATACAGCGATAACGCTATTCATCCTTATCATAACTATTTCATTTTTTTTCCCGTACCTTATTTTTCCTGACCATAAAACTGTGACCTTTAAGGCGCCTGCATGGCATTTGCCGATACTAAAGGATGGCAATATTGCCCTTTATGATGACTATATCGAGATAGAGGCTGAAAATGCGATCTTAATGGATGCACAAACAGGCAGTATCTTATGGGAGAAAAACAGCTGGCAGCCTGTGTATCCGGCAAGCATCACCAAGATAATGACAGGGATAGTGGCCATAGAGTATATCACTGATCTTGGTGCAGTAGTTGAGATATCAAAAAATGCCTCAGGGTCGAATCATTCTTTTTTTGCCTTCCAGGAAGGTGACAGGATTACCCTGCTCGGTCTATTAAAAGCAGCCCTTATAAGCTCCCATAATAATGCTACTATTGCCCTTGCTGAGTATGTCTCAGGAAATACCCAGGATTTTGTCGATATTATGAATGATAAGGCAAGGGATATAGGCGCATATAATACAAACTTTGAAAATACCAGTGGCCTTGATTCAAATTCTCCCGGACATAAGACAACTGCCTATGATGTTGCCCTGATGGCCCGATATGCCATGCAGGACGAATTGTTCAGAGAAATAGTAGGCACTGCTTCTGCCGAGATATTGATAAACGATGAATATGTCCTTCTGGAAAATACAAACAGACTGGTAACATATGATTACATAAAAGGAATAAAGACGGGCTATACTGAAAATGCAGGTTTCTGCCTTGCTATTTATTCAGACCTGAGCGGAAGGGAGCTTATAGCAGTTGTCCTTAACAGCAGTGCTGAATCCAGGGAGTCTGATGCCCTTAAACTTATCTACTGGGCTGATAATAATATAAAGACGTTAAAGATTGTAGATTCTACTATCCCGCTTGAGACAGTTGAGGTGGGGGACAGTACCAGGATAGATATAGACCTGTATGCGCAAGAGGATATTTCAGCCACGGTCCACATCAGCAGTGATGATGTTAAGGTCATAAAAACTGTGGGCAGCAGGACAGTCCTTCCCGCGGATACGGAAGAAATAATGGGTGAAGTGACGGTCTCGATCAACGGATCGGATGTGGGCAGCACTTCTCTTGTAAGCAAGGTGGCGGTTGATGAGCCCGTGATCATCCAGGAAATAGTGAAGGATTCCAGACAGAAGAGGATTATATCCCTGATAGCAATATTGGCGTTTTACTTTTTTATAATTATATTTATAATATTTAAAAATTTATTTATAAAAAAATACAAATATTGACGGAGGTATATAATTGAATATAAAAATGATTAAGATATGGAGTATTTTTGCATTATCGCTGACAATATGTCTTGTATCTGTTTTTATCCTGCCGGGCTGTTCCACCAGTCAGCAGCCGGTCCAGGAAGAAACTCCGGTACAGGAAGAAGAGGCAGAGGAAGAAACCCAGGAAACTGCTGAAGAACAGGGGGAAGCGGTCAAAGTTGAAGAGGCTGAAGAGGAAGCCGGGGGAAGTATTGCCGATCTTGAGATAAAGGGAAATATAAACATTTTAAACGGTTTCGAGCTTTCTGATACTGTCAGTGATGACAGGCCAGTTGCAGTAATGGTAGAGAACAGCCCACCTGCACGTCCTCAATCAGGTCTGATAAATGCTGATATAGTATTTGAGGTTGTGGATGAGTAT
>Ga0180438_10008387_pt1 | contig 13156 bp, 10 predicted proteins | sample SS_ome_12_FD_132455 | JGI IMG/M metagenome (GOLD analysis project Ga0180438, IMG submission 132455) | Hypersaline lake sediment archaeal communities from the Salton Sea, California, USA - SS_3_D_2 metaG | ecosystem: Environmental > Aquatic > Non-marine Saline and Alkaline > Hypersaline >... | reverse complement strand
CGAAGTGGGCGATCCCCGAAGCAACGGCAAGATATCTGAGCGAAATGTCCGGCATCATGGCAGCCGAACCGCCGGGTGCATCCTTGCGGTACACGGTATTCGCGCAGACCGCATAGGAAGGATAGCCCAACTCCTCAAGAAACTTCGCCCCGAACAAGGCCGCTCCACTGGCCATCATGTTTACACGAATATTGTCCAGCTCGTGCGAGCGTCGATCCTCTTTCCTCAAGTATCGGCCGATCAACTCCTGATCCAGGGCAAACCCGAAGACAATGGCTGACCTTGCGTTCGGCAGGACATAGGTGAGATCCACAGACGGCGGTCCTCCGGCCAGGGTTTCCAGGGTTGCGACACCCACAGCACAAGCTCCCGAGGTCCACTGGGCGTCCATGATGATCTCGTTCAAGTTGTCCATGGTTTCTCCTCCTTGATGGATATAGCAGTAGAGGTGTGTCCGATCTGGCCGGTCTCTTGAATCAAAGAAGCTTTCGTAGATGAATTACGTCACTGTCTGCGGGCATGACAAAGAGCAGGCCGTTCGGCTGTTCTGCGGCGAGGTCCATCGTAACTCTCTTGTCGATCACCATCTTTTCAAGGATGAGACCGATCTGTCTCTGGAATATGAACGCACCTCCGGCCACAAGCAGAAGAATGGCAAGGAGAGGCAACATGTATCTCAACAATATTGCCCTTTTCATCGTCGTCCCTCGCTGACGTGGTCTCGGATCATCGTTCGCTGCCGCCTGCGACCATCATCATCTTCTGTGCCGTCTCCGATCCGGCGTTCTGATTCTGGCCTGTGACCAGCCGCCCGTCGACGACGACGTGATTGGCGAACATGTCCCGTACGGCAGTTTCGCTCTCAAAGATGGCTCCTGCGGACCTGAGTTCACGCTCGGGGTGCTGAGGCGTCATGGAGATGCCCAACTGCTCGACCTGCTCGTCGGTCACCGCTGTCAACCGACGTCCCTTTACGAGCGGCTCCCCCGCCTCGTCTTTCGCTAGGAGCAGACCCAACGGGCCATGGCAGACACCGCCCACGACCTGCCCTGCCGCCCAGGCCTCGCTGACCTTTCGTCCGAGTGTCTCGGATGTCCCCAAGTCGTAAGCCGCGCCCCAACCACCTGACAGGAAGATGATATCGTATTCCGAGAAATCGATATTATCGATCTTCTTGGAGTTCATCACCTTTGCCTGAAACGCCGGGTCTTGCTTATACCGTTTGTCCGACGGCGCCTCCAAGAACCACATGAACGAGCTTGGGTCGATCGGAATCTCTCCGCCCTGGATACTGGCAACGTCGACGGTCATCCCGCCGTCGAGGAAGGCGTAATAGGGCACGGTCAGCTCGGAGCCGAAGACACCGGTCTTCTTCCCCTCGTCACCCAGTTCGTCATGACTCGTCGTAACGACGAGGGCCCTTCCCTCCGGCAGTTGGTAGAGCGGGCCTGTATAGTGAGGGTGAAACCCCAGCGCCCTGAACAGGACGGGCAAGCCGACCCACCCGGCAATGCCCAGCGCAATGATCGAAACCACGATGATCGCAAGGATTCTCATCATACACCTCCAGTTTTTGACGATCGTTAAAATCCTAACCAGTCGGGGAACGTTTGTCAAGGGTTTTAACGTTCGTTAAGGAATGTTGACAAGACAAGACCACCCCAACATACTAATCCCTATGCAAGGGCGAGGCAAAGAGAAAGAAGGCCAGAAGAGCAGCCGAAGTGCTCAGCACAGGGGCGGAAAGAGGAATCAGAGAACGGCTACCCGTGAGAAGATCCTCGCAGCCGCCAAGAGAGTCTTTGCCGAACACCCCTATTCCTCTGCCAGCATACGTATGGTCGGCAAAACGGCCGGGATCGATCACCCCCTCATAAGCTACTATTTCCCAACCAAGGCGGATCTCTTCGAGGCCGTTATAGAGGATGTTGCGGAGACCTATTACCAGGCCAATACGTCCTGGTTCGAAGGTCTTGGGAAGTTGAGTGCTTCCCGTAGCCTTTCCTTGTACATCGATCGCCTCCTTGACTTCACCGCGACAAATCCGGAGGCACTGCGGATCATTGCCCTCAATCTCGTGCAGCCCGAGGAGTCGATCATCATACCCGGTTATCGGCGGATTCAGGCCCTTCTCGTCAGCAACACCGAGACCTTTCGAAAGATTGCGGTTCTGCGAAGCTCTACCCGTGAGATCAGGATGTTCACCGAAAGCTTCAACACCTTGGTCATCAACTATCTTGGGGCTCCTGCCTACTATGCCGGCATTCTCGGTATGAATCCCCGGAGCCGTGCTTATTTGAAATGGGTGAAGGAAACACTCCTGTTTATATTCTTGCCTCGACTCAGGCAATTGCTCCGTGGGGAAAGCCAGGGGGCCCCTGCACAGGGAAGATAACCGAGCCACGTTCCTCTCTGTTTAGATCCACGTTGCGTTACAATTGGACTCGGAGGTCACCGATGGAGAATCCTTATCGTCTCATCGGGAATATCGGTTCTCCCTACTCGATGAAGATGCGGGCCATCATGCGATACCGGCGCATACCCTTTGTATGGGTCAACAGGGACCGAAGGGTCAATGAAGAGATCGCCCACGTGAAACCTCCTGTCATCCCGGTCCTCCAGTACCCTGAGGACGGGTCGTATCATGTGGATTCTACCCCTATGGCCTATGAACTGGAGAAGCGGCACCCCGGCCAACGCTCGATCGTCCCCGAAGACCCGGGGCTCGCATTCCTGTCCCACCTGATCGAAGACATGGCGGACGAGTGGGTCACCAAGATGATGTTTGTCTACCGTTGGTGGCGCGAGACCGATCAGAAGTACTGTAGCGCCTGGCTGACCCACATGATGGCCATGCCGGCGAATCCGGAGGAGGTCGGGAAGATGGCCCAGTGGTTCACCGACCGCCAGGTGGGACGCATGCCGCTTGTAGGATGCACGGAGACCACCCGGCCCGTCATCGAGAAGAGCTTCTTACAGGTTCTGGACATCCTGGAAGGAAACCTCGAGACTTCTATCTATCTCTTTGGGTCTCGCCCCGCTCTGGCGGACTTCGGGTTGTTCGGCCAACTCTATCAACTCTGCTATGACCCTACTCCCCAGAGCATTATGCGGGAGAGGGCGCCTGGCGTCTGCGCCTGGATCAGTCGACTGGACGACGCCTCGGGCGAGGAGGAAGGGGAATGGGTGGATCCCGATTCCCCCGTGCCCGAGGCAGTGACGGCGTTCCTGAAGATGGCGGCTGATGTGTATTTTCCCTTCCTTCTGGCGAATGCCAAGGCCTTTGAGGAGGGGAAAGAGACCTTTTCGCTGAGCCTTTTGGGTGAGCCCTACGAGCAGGGCACCTTCAAGTATCAGGTGAAGTGCCTGAACTGGCTCCGTGAGGAATACGCCGGTTTGAAGGGGGACGTCAAGGCCCGGGTCGATACCGCACTAAAAGAAACTGGTTGCTGGGAACCCTTGCAGCGATAGTGCATCCGATTAGAGGTTTTCGACTCGGGATCAGCTCTCCGGTGACCCGACTCGAGCCGATTTCTTCGTTGACATACGGCTATAAACGAGAGTAGAATCTCTTCATGTTGGAAAGAATGCTGTTATATTCTGTTTTCGGCCGATACCCTTCTATCCTCACTGCGCTGTTGCCCGGTCGGGACCGCTTTCTCCACCCCGGACGGGCCAAGCCGTGTATAAATGCGAACTTGAATTGACTTCCGGGCAAACGGGCAATGGAGGAAACGATCATGAAGAGATTTGTCACGCATTCAACGCTCTGCCTTCTCGGGTTCGGAATGGTATGTCTCCTGTACGGCTGCCTCGAAGAACAGTGCGGCGTGGACGGCCTGGACTATTTTGTGTGCACCGAGCAGCAGGGGTACAAGCCAGGGATAACTATGGATGATCCGGCGACACAGACGGGAAAGGAAGCGATCATATTGGGTGACAGCATCGCTCTTGGTGGAGATTGTCAACGAACGTGCGGATTCAAGAACGTGCTTGAAGAAGAAATCGAGTTGAGTATCGCAGGTTACGGCATTGCCAACTACGCCGCTCGCTGGGAAGTAGAGGGTGGGGTCCCCTATAATCCTGGCGCAGGTGATCCTCCGCTTTCTCCTCCTCTGTGGAGATCAACCCAATCCATGCACAACAACCCGAACGCTCAAGAGGTGTATATTCATATCGGGGGGAATGACCTCCTCCACTGTTATCTGAACAGGGACTCCGCGCCCGAGCAATGTGCGGCCATGCCGTGGCCCGACCCTCCCAACTGCACGGTGAATGGCGAGTTGGATGGGTTCATAGCGCAGATCGCGACGAACGTGGCGGCCATCGTTGATAACTACCAGGGAAATCTCGCTCCGACTCCTGAGATTTTCGTGCTCTCCCCGGGACACATTGACAGTGACTGCGCTCTGTTCGGGTTGCTCCTGCAAAAAAGATACTGCGTCAATTCCCTGTTAGATCTTCTACGGGACAAACTAATGGTAATGGCTTCAACAAAAGGAGTGCGTTTCGTAGACCTGAATCTTGATCCCAGACTGCCCGATCATCGTTGCACGGATGACTGCGTCCATTATGGCTGCGGCGCCTTCCCATTCATTGTGGAGAACATTCTCGCACCCGTGTTCTGAATCCGGCCAACCCGTAGATGAGCCTCATTCGTGGTGCTGCCGGTAAATACATGGGATTCTTAACCCCTTGTCCTCTCCTCTGTGTTCATTTGGCTCATTGCCTGCTCAGCTTGCCCGATCCAGTGGCCCACAGAAACTCGTAGTTCGTGCTTGACGGGGAAGCTTTCCGTGTTGCCTTGAGCACAATCGGCCAGCTTGTTATACTCCCTCGTTATCAAAGCAAACCCTTATCCAAGAAGAAAAGAGAGGTTACAGTATGGATGTCAATGGTAAAGTTGTTATTGTAAATGGTGCTTCAAGCGGGATCGGCAAGTCACTTGCCGTCGAGCTGGCAAAGCTCGGGGCAACCGTGGCAATATGTGCCAGGCGGAAGGACAAATTAGAGCAAACCCTGGAGGAGATCAAATCGTATTCACCACAATCCATGTGTCAAGGATGCGATTGTACCGAAGAAGACCAGGTAAAAAAGACGGTCAAAATTGTCTATGACCGGTATGGGCGCATCGACATTATGGTGAACATTGCCGGCCTTTATCACCCAAAGTTTGTCAGGGATTCGGTCTGGCAGGATTATTATCGAGACATGAATGTGGGCTTTCTCGGTGCCGTACGATTCAACCAGGAAGTCCTTCCGATTATGATAGAGCAGAACAGGGGGATCATCCTCAACATGAGCTCGATCACTGAACGTATGCGTCCCCTCGGCTTATCGGCATACACTGCCACCAAAGCCGCGGTATATGATTACTCGGACGTCCTGCACAAAGAAGTAAAAGGCTACGGGATCCACGTCGGTGTTATTGAACCGGTGCTGGTGGAATCAGAGATGACCGTAACCGACGGTCCGCTAAAGAGCATGGAAGAAATTTCTCAAGAGATTGTTCAGGGGTCTCTGGAGAACTATGTACATTTCAATTCCTATATGAACATGCAAGCCCCTGAAGTATCTGCCCGGGAGATCATAAGAGAAGGCATAGAAAAAGAGCGCTTTGAGGTCTTCACCGGGGAGCCCCAGATATGGACGGTATATGGTTTCTTGATGAAAATGCTGCCGGGCTTGAGTCGCGGGATCTTTTCCGTGATGAGCGCCTCCATGTTTGCCGCTGAAGCTGACCCTGCAATATCGAAGAACCCACAACCCGTATCAAAACATAAATTTGCCAAGAAAGCCGGGGACCCGTCGAAAGCGATGAATACCATGTTTGCATGCTCGCGTCCGGCGGCAAGAATCATAAAAGAACTATATGTAAGCCTGGACGAAGGGGTAAACCGGTCCATTTACAACTTCGGCAAGAGATTCATTCAAAAATAAGGGTGGTTACTCATTGCCGGTAAACTCTGCGATCCATTCCCTGGGGTAACCGGGGATTCCGTAACTTCAGAGGTACACATATCCCGCATCCATTAAAGGCGGCCTGTCAAGAGAAAAAACTCCCTCGTACCCCAATAAATTGAGATTCTTCTTGCAGCTTTATTTGGGTTGACCCCATCACGGTCGTCTTGGATCCGACTCGTCCTTCACGGATGGTGCGAAGAAAGTCATGCTTTCCTTATGATCGGCTGGCCCGCCTTTTTCTTCTTGTGCGCAGATCTATTTATCTGTTTCTGCAGGTCTTCTACGGTTTCGCTGAGCTCTCTGACGTTCTCTTCTAATGCCGCAATGGAATGATTCGTCTCAATGATTTCGTTCTTAACAACGAGGTTAAAGGTTTTAGCCACCTTGTCTACAGTGTCGTCGATCCTGGCCTTGGTCTTGTTTCCGTGCTCAAAGGCCTTCACGATGGCCTTCGTTACCTTGGGGTTCTGTATCATTCCCATGCTTCTTCGCATGGCAAACATTCTGAGTTTCTCTTTATCCACCAAAGCCATGTGTATTCTCCTCATCAAAGGCATCGTGTGGTTTCTTCGCAATGTCTTACAAGGTCATGTCCGCTGAAGAGACGTTGTACTCCCTTCTCATGGGCACGGCTTCGATTCTGACATCCGGTACGGCACGGCGCTTCCTCTTCATCTCTCGCTTGGCGATCCGCTCCAACTCGCGGGTCCGCTCCTTCATCTCTGGCGACGGCTCGCCGGAAAAGCGGATCACGTCCTTCTTAAGTTCGTTGATCCACCCACGGACCTTTGGGTTCCTCACGCCAAAGCCTCTCTTGGAGCCGAGGTGCAGAAACGGAAGGGCCTGATAACAATCCTCTTTGTAGAGCTCAGCCTTGCGCCGCAACACTTTGCTTTTTGAATTCCGATGTTTTTTCGCGGCATGATGTCTTACGGCAAAGACGCGGAAGAGATCGGGCCCCAGTTCGTAGGAGTCGGTTACAAAGGCGTTCAACACCTGGAACAGGGTCTCCAGGCGACCCGCATTCTTCGGCACCTGGGGAATCAATATGTCGGCACCGATCTTGGTCCAGTCCTTGAGGTCGAAATCCGGCGACTGGAAGTCGATCTTGATCCGCCCTTCCGCCAGGCATTGGCTCCAGTAGCCGGTCCCCGGCATGGCAATAGCCGGAGACAGCTGGCTGAAAGTCGCTCCGAGGGAAAGGTTGAAATTCAGGTCGTCCCAATACTGGCGGTACGTGTGCTCTTCTGTGCCCGTTATGATCGAGGCCGCCACGGTCTGGATGCCTGCGTCGTGAAGGCGGGCAAAAAGGCGACGGATCTCATTGCGGCTGAGGCCTCCGAGTTTGCTTTTGTTGAAATAGGTGCTGCCAGGGGCCTGGGTCTCTACACCGAGAAAGATCACCTCGCAGCCCATTTCGACCAGCATCTCCGGGTCGTATTCGCTCGTGCTCTTGATTTCATTGAAGCTGAAGAAGAAGAAGGGCTTCTCAAATTCTTCCCGCGCCAGCTCCCAGAGTTCATAATTACGCTTTTTATGGAAGGAGAAATTATCCTCGAAGATGGCAAATCTCCGTTCAGGCAGCCCCTCGCTCGATTCGATCATGGCCTGGTACACTTCTTCTCCGGTTTTGAGCAATGGGACGTAACGCTTCCCATAGTAGTGCGACGAGGCACAGAAGTGGCAGCCCCTCTGGCATCCGAGGCCCAGGGCGAGGTAATACCCGCCCCGAAGCGGGCTGGGTATGGCGTCGTTCATGATGGTCGTCTGCTGGACGACCGACACCCGTGGAGGATTCCGGTATCTTTCCACCGGCGGAAGGCCCAGAAAGCGGCGGATGAAATTCGCCCCCTCTTCACGGCATATGTAGTCAGCGCCGACCTCCTCTATGCCGGGGGTGATCGTCACGTAGCCCCCAACCATGGTAACGGCCTCGGGGCACGCCTCTTTGGCGGTCTCGATCATCTTCCGGGCCTTCTTGATCGTCATGGTCATTGAGCTCACGCCGATGATGTCATATCCCTTCGCGCATTCATCACGAAATTCTTCAAGAGAGGGGTTGTCCAGAACCATGGTGTACACAGGAATGTTGTTGGCGATGAAATGGGTTGCAATCTCATTGCAAACGCCCCTCGGCGACCAGATGCCGTCGAGGGGGGAGAAATTGCTGCCCTCGTAGGTCAGCAACGTCGTGTTGTACTCGTCGTCGATACCCCACGGCCTGAAGCATTGACTGAGCAGTACCCGCACTTCGCTGACCGGTTTGTTCGAAAGCTTCCGTGCCATTTCTTCTCCTTCCTTGAAAACCCCCTGCCAATGGGAACCGTACAGCGTGAAGATCCCCATAGATTTCCTAGATGTATCTGGTCCTACACTCCGACTCAGGGGTCCTGTGCCGCTTTTCCGGCACCCGGAGCCTTGAGATAAGCCAGAGCGAAATTGAACATCTCTCCGGTTTTTTCCTCGATGTTGAAGAAACCTTCAACCACAGCGTGTCCAATGAAGACTCCAATACCTGAGGATACGAGAATTCTAGCCGTGGTGCTCGGGTCTGGGACCTGAAAGACACCCACTCGAACTCCTTCGCGAATGATCATCTCTGTTATCTCGTAGGAGCGCCGGCTGATATAGTTTATGAGCGCCCCTATAGATGGGTTCCGCTTGGCTTGAGAGAGGAATTCCAGAAAAACCGGGGCAATATCCTGGTTTTTCCTTACGTAATGAACGATCGCTCTTATTCCTGTGTACAGAAGGTCCTCGGGAGCGTGGTGGCGAATGGTTTCTTCGATGGCCCGGTAGAGCGCTTCATCGTTCTCCGGTTCCTCCGTCAGGCCGAAGAATGCGCAGATCGACTCCGTTGAGCCGCTGATCATCCTCTCCAGTACTGAGACGAGGAGCTCTTCCTTGTTCTTGAAGTAATAATTGGCGATGCTGCGGGACATGTGGATCTTGCCGCACACATCCCCCAGAGTCACATGGTCGTAACCTTTCCTGACGATGCAGCGCATGGCAGCCCTGGTGAGTTGTTCTCTTCTTTCTTCCTGCAGTTCTTTTCTCGGTGCCAAAATAGGACTCCTCCCATGTCGATTGCCTGCATGGCTCAAGCAATTATGTTGAACGTTCAGCAAAAAGAGTAACATAATTATATGTATGGCCGGCTCTCTTGTCAAGGAATTTGTGCTGAACGTTCAGCAAAAAACTATAAGGTATTGGAATTGATTGAATTTTAAGCAATAATCTCCTTTCCAGATAGGCAAGAAGGCCTGTCCCTTGCGAGAAATCACGATCGGGCCAGATGCTCATGATGCCCGAACAAGTATTGTTTGCTGGTGATGAACAGAGTGCAGATGTTGCATGAGGTCGTCAGAGGGTATCCGATCTTATGGAGATCTTATCGGTGAAGCCTAATGAAGATATATTGATAAAATATGGTAGGATTTTCTAGACATTAACCCCGGAATTAGTTCCCAGGGTTGTGGGTTTTCTCGATGTTTTTTCGGAGCATCCAGGACGGATGCCCGCTCGAGAAGCGGATCCTGACCCGGACGATCCCCTGCTGTCCTTGAAATCATCGTGTTCTTCGCAGTTCCTTTTCAGATCTCGGTTCCCCACATTGACCTGCCGAAAAGACGCATTCCGCATCGCAATTTTCTCATCCGAGGCACCCTCTTCGATTTCGAGATTTCTTGCTCCAATTCATATCCGAAATCCTGTGTTTCTCACCCCGATGCGAGGCCCAAGGGATAACATATCCCTTGGGCCGGATATTCCTCTGCAATCCCACCCCTTTGCAGCGAGGTGTGCCCGGAATGTGCCCGAACCTTTGCGATTTAACCCTGAGCGGTCATCTTGCAAGGGAAGAGAATATCTGCAGATGGTACATGTAATCCTGACCTGGCAGGGAATCAATCCGGACCATGAGAAATCTTGGGGCTGTGGGTCCAGACCCGCCGTTTCATAGTTGCTGCGTTTCATATGGAAAACCCGAAGATTCAAGGTTTTGAACAGACATCGATGCAAGAAAGGGGCGGTCTGGAAGTATGACCATCATAGTTACAGTTGCTAGGTTCAACCTCTTAGGCAACACGATTTACTTCTCGGCCCGACAGACCGACCCCTAGGTATAGTGCCTCCCACTCTCTACATGTGTGACCGCTATGCCTCGCTCTATAACGTCCCATTCAGATTTAGAACGACAAGGCGAATATTTCACAGGATTTTGTGAACCAGTTCACAGATTGCGGCTCCGATCTGTGGTTATTATAGGTAGAAATGAAGGGATTTTCACATCACGAAGAGGCGAAAAGGAGACTAGCAATGAGGTCGTCACGTTTGGCTGCTCTGGCGTTTGTTCTGTCCTCGTTAACTTCCTTAACCGCCCACGCTTGGGTAAAGGTCCCGGTGGACTCAACGGGGTCTGTGGGATGGTACACCTCGATCGCCTTGGACAGCTTGGACAATGTCCACATCAGCTACGACGATAATACGAACAACGATCTCAAGTATGCGACCGACGCCTCCGGCTCCTGGGAGACGGAAGCGGTGGACTCCGCTGGGGACGTGGGAGAAGACACCTCGATTGCTCTTGACAGCTCGGACAATGTCCACATCAGTTACTTCGATAATACGAACAACGATCTCAAGTATGCAACCAATGCCTCGGGATCCTGGATGACCAGCACTCTGGATACAGAGCTGGAAATAAATGGGACGGTCTGCTCGATCACGGTGGATAGCTCGAATCATGTGCACATCAGCTACTTCGCCGAGAACTACGATCTAAAATACGCAACGAATTCCTCGGGTTCCTGGGTGATAGAAACTTTGTCCGACGTGGCCTTAAACACCTCGATTGCGGTGGACAGCACGGACAACGTCCACATCAGCTTCTACGGAGGTTACGCTGGTGGCCTCAAATATACGACGAATGCTTCGGGGTCGTGGGTGACAGAAATCGTGGATCCGGGCGCCGGTATACACAGCTCGATTGCCGTGGACAGCACGGACAAGGTCCACATCAGCTATTACGGGAGCGATCTCAAGTATGCGACGAATGCCACGGGCGACTGGATAACTACAACTCTAGACTCGGTTGGGGATTGGTTGTCTGGGACCTCGATCGCCGTAGACGGTTCGGACAAGGTCCATATCAGCTACTATGATGGTTGGCCACGGTTAGACCTCAAATATGCGACCAATGCCTCTGGCTCCTGGGAGACGGAAGCCGTCGACTCCGCTGGGGACGTGGGATACTTGAGCTCTATCGCCCTGAACAGCTCGGACAATGTCCACATCAGCTACCACGACGGTACGAATCAAGATCTCAAGTATGCCCACAATGCCTGTCATGACAACGACAACGACGGCTATGATGATTCGGCCTGCGGCGGGGAAGATTGTGACGATACCGACCTAGACGTGAACCCAGGGATAGAAGAGGATTGCACTAACGGGATCGACGATGACTGCGATGGGGATGCGGATACAGAAGATAGCGAGTGCTGCGAGTGTATTGACAATGACAGCGATGGATATGGAGTTGCTGCCTGCGTAAACTGCACTTATCCCCAGTGGGACTGCGATGACTCCGACCCAGACGTGAACCCAGGGATAGAAGAAAATTGCACTAACGGGATTGACGATGACTGCGATGGGATGACCGATTACGGTGACCCTGAAGGCTGTTGCCACGACTTGGATGGAGACGGTTATGGAGATCCTGCAGCCACGGCTTGTGCCTATCCAGAGTGGGACTGCGATGACTCCGATCCTGACGTGAACCCAGGGATAGAAGAGGATTGCACTAGCGGGATCGATGATGACTGCGATGGGGCGATTGATGATGCCGATTGTGACTGTCCCCCATATTGTACGGGGTTTTGCGCAGATGCCGATGGGGATCCTTTTGGTGGCTGCTGTTCAGAAGAGTCGGACTGTGGTCAGGGGAGAGTCTGCGCAAAGTACAAGGGGAGTTGCGGTCTTAGTGCCAAATACTGCAACCAGACTTACCAATGTGAATTCTTGGGGTTACCCAACCCTTGTTTGCCTGTGGGAGAATGTAAGGGTGGCGAAGACCATGGGCTCCCGTGCTTTGTGGCAAATGGACTTTGTCAGGTCTTACCCTTCCCCTGCAATAACGACCAGGATTGTATGCCCCTTGGACCATGTGTTCCTGTTCCGCCTAGCGACATGTTTTGTCCCGGTGGCACCTGCGTACCTTGCAACCAAGAGCAAGGCTGTTACATCGCAACTGTTACCTTGGGAACGGAACTTCAAGCTAGGATTGACGTGCTTCGCTCGTTCCGTGACAAGTATCTCCTAAAAAATGCCGAAGGGAAGTCACTCATCACAGCGTATTACAAATACAGCCCACCCGTAGCAGATTTTATTGCTGAGCATGGCTGGCTGAAGTCCCTGGTGCGCATTCTGCTCCTGCCAGTCATTGGACTTCTCTCGCTGTTTGTCTAGCTGAGGAGAGGTTAGGTAAGGAAATGGGGCGGAATCCCTTGTGGGTATCACCCTTCTTTACCAGACCTCCGAATTGCATAATGCACATATGTTCAATGCAGGTCAGTTTTCAGAAGTAAACATATCACGCACAACTATGACCTTGGGGCCAACGGTCTTCCGCTCACGAAGACCCTTGAGATATTCGTCAGTGAGAGAACTTCGATCCCATAGTCATAGTCATGCTGGACATGTGTAATTCGGAGGGCTGACTAGAAAGGGCGATGCCCACAAGGGATACCACCCCACAAATCCGTGCAATTCGGGTTTATACCTACCTCTTTCTGCGCCAGATTCCCAGCCCGATAACCGGACCTATTGGAAGAAGGAAGTAGGTTAGATGCTTCGCCAGATTCGAAGACCCATAAACTGGACTTGCATCAAGAGGTGAGGCTGCTGCACTCGCCAGGCATGAGCCTGGGCAACAGTCGCTTCCGTTGCAGTCCTCATCAATGCCATTACACTGAATCTCTTCAACCCCCGGATGGATAGCAGGGTCTGCATCATCGCAGTCTGTTCCAGGTTCATCGCAACCTAGGCTTCCCGGGTCTCCGAAGCCGTCACCATCGCTGTCCGAACAGGTTGCTGTTGTGGTCAGAAGAAGGGTTCCGTCCTCGCCGTAATGACTAACCAGGATCTCTCCCGAGTCGGCAGCCACGATCGAGTTGTATCCACCACATCCGGG
>Ga0180438_10008386_pt1 | contig 13157 bp, 3 predicted proteins | sample SS_ome_12_FD_132455 | JGI IMG/M metagenome (GOLD analysis project Ga0180438, IMG submission 132455) | Hypersaline lake sediment archaeal communities from the Salton Sea, California, USA - SS_3_D_2 metaG | ecosystem: Environmental > Aquatic > Non-marine Saline and Alkaline > Hypersaline >... | reverse complement strand
CGCGCGGCCGACGCTCCCTTAGCCCTCGGCCACTGCCTCTGCCCCCATCTTCAGTCCCTCCGCACCCCTCTCCCGCCCCTACGGCAACGCGAAATCAGCCTTTTCCCGACGGACACTAGCTACGGGAGCGAGGGGAGCTGAGGCCCCAAACGCCGCGAGGAACCCGAGTGCCTCGTGTCTCGATGTCTTGCCGCCCTGCGAAGGAATCGAACATGCGTCGCTTGCCAGGAGTGATTGCGGTCTGTTGTGTGATCGCCGCGTGCTCTGCACTCCGGTCGTCCGCTCAAACCACGCCTCCAAGCGAAGAAGCTGTCCCAGTGCTGCTGGACACGGGCACGCTCGAGCGACCGAAGACCGCCACGTTGCCCTCGCTCGACCCGATCACGTCTATGGCGCTCTCAGAGGACCACCGCTACCTGGCCCTGGCGTCGGAGGAGGCGGACCAGGTGCGCATCTTCGATGCCCCGGAGGCAATGCTCCTGAAGAAGTTCGGAGTATCCAGCCCGTGGGATATGCTCTTCCGGGGCGGGAAGCTGGTGGTCGCCAACCATGGGCATGGATCGATCAGCGTGTTCGACCCGGCGAAAGGCTGGCAACAGGTCGCAACCGTAACTGTCGGCCACAAGAACGTCTCTCGGCTTTCGGCCCCACAAGGCCGCTACTTCCAGGGCACGGTCCTGGCAGCGTGCGAGGCGGATGAAGTCCCTGGGGAACTGGAGGAGGGGCCGCGCTCGCGGATGTTCGACCGCGACGAACCCTGGCAGGTGATCAGCGCCGTTGACATCGAGTCTGCCAAGGCTCGCGACGTCCATTACGACACTGCCCCGAAACTCGACGTGGCGTGTGACTACATGGGCGATCGTGTCCTCATTAAGGGGGCGGACGGTTTCCGTGGCTCCGTCCAGTCCTACGACTTCGCTTCGCTGGTCGCCGGCAGGTATATGACGCGGAAGCCGTATTCCCTTCGAGTACCCAACGGTCTCGCGGGGTCGGTCCAGGTGGCGAAGGGGCCCTATTGGTTTCACATCTATGGGGCTTTCAAGGGCCTCCCGGCGACGAAGCTGCCGCTTACCATTACCACCGGAAGAGGCTACCCAAGTTCTGGGGGACAAGTGTACGTCGCCCCGGATCCCAACGGGCGTGTCTTCTATACGATCCGCGTCGACAGTTCGCAACCATCGGAGCGTTCCCCGTCGGGTGACCTTCTGCCGGCCCCTCTTGAGGTCATCTGCCGCCGCGTGGATGATCCGGTCACCCCCATCGCCACCTGGACGGTCCGCCGGACCGTGCATACGGGTCGCTTCGATCACGCAATCGCGTTTACTGTCGATAATGTCGTCCGCGTCTATCTATACGAGATGGTCAAGAAGAGAGTCACCTATTTCAAGGTCCCGGCGCCGACGATTCCCGAGGCAGCCAAGGGGGGTCCCGCCGGGTTTGACCTGGGGAGCGAGTCCCCCTTCTTGACCTACTCCCGCGACGGCAAGTCGATTCTGTGGCTCGACTTCGGCGTGCTCCGGGTGCTCAACGCGGCGGGAACCGCCGAGGCGCGAAGCGTCCCGTTGCCCCGGTGCTACAAGCAGCTCTTCGAGCGCGAGCGGTACTACGTTGCCGTTTCCACCTCGTCGGTCGATTTCCTCGACAAACAGACGGGAAGGCCTTACCGGCAGGTCCCGCTGGGTGAGCGGGAAGGGACAAGCCTCGCCCTGCATCCCGGACGGCCCGTGGCCTTCATCGCCGCCACCAAGTTCCCGCAGCAAGGCATTTGCGGGTCGAAGGTCGTACTCCAAATGGACGAGCTGAAGGGGACCTTCGAGGAGCTGCCCCGCGTTTTCGGGAACTGGATCGCCGCGGACCCGGCGGGCCGTTACCTGGTGACCGCTATCCACGACCGGCTCCACCCCCTTGGGCCGCCGCGCGACTGGGAACACCTTGAGCGCTACAGTAACGGCCAGTCGGTCGACGTTCTGGCCACCTTCGACGTCACCGGGCCGAAGCCACAGCCATTGCAGATGAGTACGCACCTCAGGGCAGCCGGCGAGCAACTGGCGATCGCCCACGATGGAGACGCCGTCGCCTACGTCGGCCGAGAGCACCACGGGAGCAGCGGGACGACGGTCGGCGACTTGTTTAGCTTCCGGGAGATCGAAAAGCCGGTACGCACGATTCGGGTCGAGAAAGCCTGCCCTTGCGTGTCGTTTCACCCGGTGCTCGATCTGCTCGTGTTCGCCGGCTCGCCCCTTCAGTTCTTCAGTCGCACGGGCGAGCCGCAGGAGGTCTCGATCGAGGGAGAGCTACCTGAAGCCTACTATCTGATCAAGCACGTGTTCTTCACGCCGGACGGCCGGCACCTGCTTGTGGGATACCAGGACCCGGCACGCGGCCTCAGGCTGAAGAGCTTTCCGCTCAGGCTCACGCCGCAGCAGATCGCCGGCGTGGGCAGCGGCTTCCAGCCCGTGGAGATCGTGGCGGCCGCCCCGGCCCGGCTGGCCGTCGCGCCGGTTGGTACCAGCGCGTTTGGCGCCTTTAAGCCGATCCCCGACACGGCCCCGACCCGGACGCGCGGGCAGGTGGCCGCGCTGTTCCGGCAGTCGGTGGTGATGATTCGCACTCCCGGAAAGGTGCAGGCCACCGGCATGGTGATCGGCAGCGATGGGTATATTCTTACCACCGCCAACGTCGCAACCCCGATGGGCCGTCCGACCGTGGCGTATACCACGCACACGGGCGAGACGCTCGAAACCGGCACCGAGGTCCTGCGCACCGATCCTGAAATCGGGCTCGCGATATTGAAGATCGAGCCGCCGGCTCCGCTGCAGACGATCCGTTTCGACCGCACGGCCCCGGTTCGACCCAACCAGCGAGTTTACGTCCTCGAATACCGGCAACCGGCCAGGTATTCTCGGGAAGAGACTCAGCAAGTCGGCTCGACGACGGGGCTCGTCTACAACCCGCGGCTCGAACTGTCGGGCCGGACGTTCATTCAGACGTCGGCAAACGTCGGCGGCCGCAGTGGCGGTGCACCGTTGTTCAACACTCGTGGCGGAGTGATCGGAGTGATCTTGCACGATCCGGCACACTTCGGCGCGTCCGCCATGGCGATACCGCTGGACAAGGTCGTTGCGTTTCTCCAGGTCGAGTGAGGCACTGCCCGCTTGCGGCAGGGCCGGTTGCCGCGGCCGGCTGCTGCCGCCGCCGCTGGACGCCGCGACCCCAACAACCGAACAACCCACAACCCCGAACAGTCCCATGCGTAGTCCCCGTCCAACGTCGGACCGTGTGTCGGCCCTGCTCCGTCGTTTCCTCGGTCGCTTCTGTGGGGCACTGGCGGTGCTGATTCCCGGAACCGCATCGGCCGCCGGTGTCGTCTCGGCCACGCTGGAGGCGCCCCACCTGCGTTTCGCGCTTAATCGCGAGACCGGCGGCCTGGCAGGGATCGACGAGCAGAACAGAACCGTCATCCTCTACCCGTCCGAATACCTCGACGGACGACAGACTGAGGCGATCCGGTCGCCCAAGCTCGACGGGCTCCCCGAACGGATCCTGTACAAGAAGTACAAGGCCCGGGGCGTTTTCGTCGTGGCCGCTCTCGAGTCCGGACAGGTGTACCTGCTCGACGGGGCGACGCTGGAGCCGATCAGGTCGATCAAGGCCAGTCAGGTGAACGTCATCGAGCTTCACGCGGCCCCCAGTTCCAGCGACCCGCACATCTACTATACCTACCAGGTTGGATACGGCGGCAAGACGGGGCGGATCAACCTCGCGCGCCTTGCCGACGAGGGAACGCTGCTCGACAAATCCTGCCTGGCGGTCTCCCCGTCGGGTCGGTTGCTCTACTGCCGCCAGGGCGTGGGAGATCGCTCCCTGGAGTGCGTCGAGGTCGAATCGGGCAGCACACCCGGTGAGAAAGCTCGGCTTCGCATCATTCACAAGGTCGATGGTGAAGTGCCCTGGGTCGCTCCCGATCCCTTGGGCGACTACACGGTCACCCAATACAACGTTTACTCGCCCGACCTGAAGACGGTCGTCGCGGAAGCTCGATTGCCGTATGCCACTCCCCGGTTGTTTGCGAAGCGTCCACTCATGGCGTCGAGCACCGGGACCACGATCCACGTGTGGTCGCTCAACACGTACCAGCGCGTGGCCACAGTTCCGCTCCCGCGCGCGGTGGCGGACATGCCCCGGTCGCCCCGGACCGGCCGGACACCGGAAATCGAGGTGTTCGCCGACGACGCACACGAGCGCCTGATCGTCACCCGCGGCAACCAGGCCGCGCTGGTCCCGCTCGACGCACTCGACATTCCCGAAGAGCCCCGCCTGTTCGTCAAGCCGGCGGTGACCCGGGTGCCGTCGGGGCGGACGACGGTGGTGCCGTTCGAGAAGACGGTCGCCGACATGAGAGTCGAGCTGGCCCGCGAAGTCCCCGGCGTGACGCTCGCCGCCGACGGCCTTCGGCTTACTCCCGCCGAAGATCAGGTGGGGCGCTGCGAAGTCCCGCTGCGCCTCTCGCACGGCACGACCGTGCGCGTGCAGACGATCGGGGTCGAGGTGGGGACGCCCGCGCTCAAGCTGTCGTTCGTTCCAACGAACGTCCGGGCGAACCCGTCCGGCACGCGTGTCGTGCTGTGGGCGCAGAAGCGCGTCGAGTCGTATCCGACGAACTTTCCGCCCCCTTCCCACATGGCACTCATCGACGCCACGGCCGGGGAAGTCCTTGTCGACAAGCTGGCCGCCTGCAACTTCTGCGCGGTCGACGTCGACGATCACTACGTCTACGTGGCAGTGACCGGCTTCAAGACGGTATATGCCCTGTCGCTCGACGACCTTTCGCCGCGTCTGAAGATCCAGGTGCCGGACGACCCGGCGAAGGAGCTGGCGGCAGTCGGCGGGAAGCACCTGATCGCGGCGACCGAGCGAGGCGGCGTGTACTGCTACTCGCTTCCCGGGCTGAAGCCCGCTTTTAAGCTCGACCCGCTTGCTCCCGCGTCGCAGGACCCGAAGAAGCGTCCGAATATCGGCGCGGCCGCCTCGCTGGTCGTCGACGGCGAGTACGTGCGTTACCAGGGCGTGGTCCACGACGCGCAGCTCCGCAGCATGGCGCTGATGCGCCCGCCCGCGTTCATGTTGACGGTGGATCACGTGCCGGCGGCGGACTCCACGAGGCCGTTTGACCGCGATCTCCCCGCCATCGGTTCGCCAATGCGCGCCGCGCGGATGAGCAGCTCGTGCCAACTACCCGGCTCGTGCCTCAGTGCGGTGGCAGGAAGCTCGATGGCTGAAGACGCCCTGGTCTTCAAGTTGGACGTGCTGGATCGCCGGACCCGCAAGGTCGTCGAATCGTGGCCGTTGAAGCGGGTGTCGCCGCCGCCGAAGTACCGGCAAGCTCGCTCGGGGGCCTACGTTCAGCCCGTGGGCAAGGACTCCGTCGTCGTTACCATTGGCGCGGAAGCCTATCTCTGCAACCTCTCGTCTCACGCGGCGGAAGCCCCGGCTACGATGCCCCGTTTCGTGCCGGCCCAGTCCGGTTGGACGGTCGCCGCAGACGAGCACACGGAATTGCAGCACACGTTGCAGGGTGCCGCTCGTCCGGTCAAGGCCGAACTGATGGTCTTGGCGCACGGGGTATCGCTTGATCCGACCACGACGACGGTAACCGTCGACGGCCCCTCGCTCATGGCCGGGGCTCTGGAAACGCTTGCCCTGGAGTTCGGCACGGCCGAAAACCCGTTCGCTCCCGGTTCGCTGCAATTGCAGCAGTACACGGCGCTCGCCGGGCCGTATTTCGAGCGGGTCGTCGGGCGCAAGCCAACGGGCGTGCCGCTGCTGGTGCCGATCGGCCTTCAGGTCACGGACGCGAACGGCGCGAAGATGGACTTTTCCTACTACGTGTTTCTCGAAGTCCCCTCCGGCGCGGCCGGCGAGAGCATTGCCGGGAGCGAAGCGGAAGCCAAACAGCGAATGGCAGAATCCACCGATGCGCCGGATCGCAAAGAACTCGTTTCCCGCGCCGATAAGCTCAACCGAGAACTACAGAGGCTTCACGACCAGACGTCGCGCCTCGAACAGGCTCTGGAGGAGATGTTCGAGGAGCGATCGCGGATTTCGGGTGATCCGCGATGACACGTCGATTTTTGCAGGGGTACCGCCGCATGACTCGCGCAAGTCTTTCCGGACGTTCGGTGCTCGCCGTCCTGCTGCTGGCGGCGGTTCCGGGGATCGCATCGGCAGCCGCGCCGGCCAAGGAACTCGAACTGCAAGGGCCCTTCAAGCTGAAAGAGCCGGGCGACGACTTCGCGCTGAACACGGAAACCGGGGGCCTGGCCGCGATCAATCGCAGCCAAGGTACGGCCATGTTGTACCTTCCGGAGTACTTCCAGGGCGACGAATCGAAGGCAGTCGGGCCGGTCCGGATCGGCGGCGAGCCCTCGTCAGTCGTCTTCAAGAAGCACGGTTCCTTTGCGGGCTTCGCAGTCGGCTGCGCGTCGGACCCCCACATTCACCTGCTCGACGCGGCAACCTTCAAAGCGATCGGAAAGATCAACGTCGAAGGCGGGACCAGTCTGCTCGGCACGGCCGAGGACGACCCCTACGTCTACTACGCACGCCCCAGCAGCAACAAGCGGCCGTCGCCCGATAAACTACCGACGGGCAACGATCCGGAGGAGCTACGGAAACTGATGCGCGAGGTGATGCTCGCCAGTATGGACACCGTGGGACGCGCGAACGTCAAGACCATGGCCGACGAGGGAGTCGTTTGGGAAGAGGCGACGGTATTCGCCGTCTCGGCCGATGGGAAGCACCTCTATGTTCGGCGCAACGGGTCCCCCAAGGAAATCCTGTGTGTTGCGGTCGGCCCGAAATCACCGGCGGGCATCGCCACGCAGATCGTCCACCGCGCGAACCTGTCCGCGCGGGCCGTCACGGCCGATCCTGGCGGACAGTACGTCTTCCTGGCCGACGAGGGAAGGGTCTATTCGCCCAACCTCCAACGCGTCGTCGGCACCTTTCAGCGGGTCCGCCCCACCGAGGTGGCCGTGTTCAAGACGCGCCCAATCGTCGCCGGACTGCGCGACGGCTCACTGATTCTCTACTCGTACAACTCGCTGGAGCCCAAGGCAACGCTCCCTCTGCCGGGGGAGTTGCTGCGGTCCCCGGGCGTTTCGCCCACGTCCCGTAAGGTTGCCGTTTCCCCACGCAAACACCTGCTCGCCGACGACCGCAACGGCCGACTAATATTCGCGCACGACGATTGGGTGATGATCCTTCCGCTCGGAGACCCGGACGGCGAGGTGCTACTGCAAGCCAAGGTCCGGTCGCCCAAGCAGGTCGTCGTCGATAAGTCGAACGAGATTGCGCTCGACCTCTCCGACCCACGGGTGAAGGTCGAACTGCCGGTGGCGGTTCCCGGCATGTCGGTGGTCGACGGAAGGCTGCGGTGGACCCCTACCGACAACCAGCTTGGCGAGCACACCATCCCCTTGCGACTGAGCGCCGACGGCAAAGTCAGCGAGACCGCGATCGACCTGGAGGCGGTCCGTCCCCACGCAAGCGTGCCGTTTCTCGCCGACGATTGCTGCATCGGGCCCGAGGCGCGGCTGGCCGCCGTCTGGTCGGGCGGAACCGCGCAGTCGAGTCCTGACTATCGCCCGGGCGATTCGCGACCGCATCTCGCCTTGGTCGATCTCGAGGAGAACCGCTTGTTGGCAGAGACCGTTCTGCCGGGTCGGCTGGGGGCGATCGAGATCGACCGCCGTTACGTCTACACGGCTGCCGGAAGGGCCACGTCGGTAGAGGCCCGCTCGCGCAAGGACTTGTCGGTGACCACTGCGGCCTACCTCCCCAACGAGGAGCCGATATACGCCGTCCATTCGGTGGCCGACAAGTACCTGGCCGTGGTGACGCGGTACGGCGAGACTCATCGCTTCTCGCTGCCCGACCTGAAGGCCTGCGACCCGCCCGCAGACCCTGCCGCGTCGCAGGCACGTTCACCCTATCGCCGCTTGCGGCAATCGGTCCCCGTGCCCGTGAGGGACCTCGGGCCGTGGGTCTACTTCGACGGCTGCGTCTACGACAAGGCGACCTCGGGGGTGTGTCTGATCTCGTCACCCCCTTCCGAAACGAGCCGTTTCGTGCTCGTACTGGGACCGGAACCGAAACCGCCGGGACCCGCGGAGCGGCCGCCGAACACCGACCACCCGCCGATCACGGCCACCGCCGCCGGGCTGGCTGCGGCCCCGTTGCTCTGGAACCGCCCGTCTTCCGAAACGGCCGAAGAGCCGGATCCTTTCGAGGCGTTTCCGCCCGAATTGCCGAATTTCCCAGAGATCCCCGTCCCACAGATCCCCACCAACGAGAAGCGCACCGTCGTGCTCGATACGGTGCCGCTGGCCGTCACCTCCCTCGGCACGTCCTCGCCCTACGGCGAGGCGTCGTCCTTCAAGAGACTCGCCCCCGGTCAGGGCGATCGGCCGGCCACCTCGACGGACCACGGCGAGAATCGGGTCGGCCGTCCGACCGTGGACTTGGAGGCCCGCGACCTGCTGTCGGGCAAGTTGCGGGAGAAGCTCCGCCTGTTCTGCGAGACGGTTCCCTACCGCGCCGATCCCCGGCTTGCGCACCGGCTCCGTGCGCGCGGAGCGACCGTCGTGGTTTTGTATTGGGAATATTCGCGACAAGGAGCCGACGCTTTGATGAGCCGGGCACTCATGAAGTCTTTGACTCGCGACGCCCAAACCGACGAGGCGCTGGGCGGTTCAACCTCGGTCTACTCCTATACGTTCAAGACGCCCGAGGCCGAAAACCTGACCCCGCCGGGGTTCCAGCCCGTCCAGTCCGCGCTGGCGGTCTCCGGTAGCCGGCGCACAACGCTCAGCCACGGGACGGTCGGGCCGGTGGCCGGCGCACAGTTCGAGCTCATCGGCCCGATGGTGGGGCTGTCGATCGACGCGAAGACCGCGGAGGTGACCGTCGATGGGCCGGCGCTGGCAAGGCTCGCGTCGTCGAGGTTCGAAGGTGGCTACCTGAAGGTGCCGGCGCCCCGCATGCACAGCAACCGGAGCGGGTTCCGAAGCGTAAGTCTGGAAGCTTATTCGACGAGTGCCGGCGGCGTTTTCGAGGAGATCGTCGGCCGCCCTGCCGAAGGCGTGCCCGTCCTGGTCCCGATCCGGGTCGGCATGAAGCTCGGCGGCAAGCTGGCGGCGACCCTTTCCTATTACGTCTTCCTCGAGACGCCGGGCGCCGCGCTGGACGAGGCGGCGGCGAATCGCCGGCTCCGGGAGATCGAGAAGGGCCTTCAGCAGGTCCGACAACAGATCGACACGTATGAACAGGCTCTGGTCGAGATCCGCGCGAACATCGAGGAACTCCGGCGCGACGCCCAAGCCGTCGGCCCCAGTCCCGCCTTGCAGTTGCGTCTGCAAGTCCTGCGCGAGACGCTCGAGAGCACGACCGAGCAACTGCGCAAAGCGAAAGCGCTCCTCAAGACGGAAGAAGGTCCGTGACGGCCGGAGTCACTGCCTCGGCCCCGGTTTCCTTTGCTGATCGGAGCGCAGTCGGTAAGGAAAGCGGCAGACAATAGACTACCAAGTGTAGAACAATTGTCCCAATTGTTCGGGAACAGTTGAGACAACGGTTCTACATTCGACTGGTAGATTTGTATCTGCCGCCTGCCCGATGGCTTGAAGTGCCGATGGACGTCGGAGGAGCCGCCGCGGATCACCAGTTGACCCCGCCAGGACCGCGCCGTCGCGTCGGCCACAGGCTGGCCGGGCTTGTGGATGCACTCCTGACAGTGCGTTCTGGGCCGGCGGCGTCCGGCCTTAAGAACTTGACACGGCACGCCGGCCGACTAGACTGGTCGCCAACCACCCCGCCGGGTGGAAGCGGCGGCCAGGCTATACTCACCACGGGAACCTCCTCATGCCGGCAAATCATCATCAATCCGCGCGTCATACCCGGACTCGCAACCGCCGAGCCACCAATCGCCGATCAAGGGGCCGCACCACTCGCGTCAGCGGGCTGCGAGGGCCCGAGCCACTCGAGGCCCGGCGCCTGTTGTCGATGCTCGGCGTCCTGGACACGGGGGTCATCCGGGGCTCGGCCTGGGACGATCTGAACGGCGACGGACTCCCCTTCGGCGAGCCGGCGCTTCCGGACGCGAAGGTCTACCTCGACGCCAACCACAACGGCCGGTGGGACGACGGCGAGCGATTCCAGATCACCGATGCCGCCGGGGAGTACGAGTTTGCGGGCCTCCCGGCGGGGACCTACACCGTCGCCCAGGAGCCGGCCGGCCGGACTGCCACCTATCCGCTGGCCGTTGAAGACACCGGTTTCGAGATCGAAGAAGTCGGCCCTTTCGTGGGCGGCACGTTCGACAGCATGGAGGCCGCCGTGCCTCTCGAGGGCGGTTATCCCGCGTTCCTCGACAAAGCGTCCGGGGAAATCATCTTCTGGGAGCGCACCGCCGGCGGATGGGACCGCCGGCCCGCCGCCGACGCGTACCAGATTTGGACCGAATACGACCTGGCCTATCAGCCCGGCACGGGAAACCCCTACATCGCGTACGTCGACAACCTGGACGTGTACGTTACCCACTTCGACTACGCCGATCTTCAGTGGCACACGGAGACCGTCGACGTCAACGACAGCGATCAGGTCAAGGGCCTGGCGATCGCTTTCCACCCCATCACCGCCGAGCCCCACCTGGCCATTACCGAGACTTCTTTCGCCGCCAACGTGTACCACGTGTGGCACGACGGCTCGGGCTGGCACCTCGAACTGGTTTGCGACGCCGATTTCAGCGTCGATCACGCGGCGATTGCCATCAACCCCCTGACGGGCAGGCCGGCGATCGCGTTTACACAGTGGTCCCAGCCGCGGACCTACTACGTCGAACAGGGTCCCGGCGGCTGGGGCACCCCGGAAGTGATCGAGACCCAGGACGCCGACCAGATCGAACTCGCCTTCCTCCCCAGCAGCGGCACGCCCGTGGTGGCCTACCGCTCCGGCGACCTGACCCTGGCCATCGGCGGCGGCACCTGGACCAAGCACTCGGTGTACGGCGGCGCCGTCGAGCCGTTCGGGTTGGCCGTGACCCCCGACGATCAGGTGTTGCTGGCCTGGTCAAAGGACTCGACGACCCGTCAGCTCATGCTGACCACGTGGGAGGACGGCACGCTTTGGGAGATCGAGGTCCACGACGCCGACGCGCCCGCCGATCTCGTCGCCACGTCGCACAGCACGATCGTGTCGAACAATTACGCGGTACAGATACCGTTCTACAGCAGCGGGGTCTACGGCTTCGCGGCTTCGGTGCCGGCTCACACGGTGAAGCTCGGCGAGGGAGCCACCGTTTCCGGACAGGATTTCGGGAGCCACGCCGACGCGACCCCGCCGGCGCCCGCAACGGACGGCATCGGCGCGTCGGAAGGAAACTCGTCGGAATGGGAGACCACGGACGGGACGGCCCAGATTTGGGGCCGGGCGTGGAACGACGCAAACGGCGACGGCGAGAAGGGCTCGGCCACCGAAGAGCCCTGGTTGCCCGGCGTGACCGTCTACATCGACACCAACCAGAACGGGCTGTTCGACGAAGGCGAGCCCTCGCTTCAGACGGACGGCTCGGGACAGTACGGGTTTACGGACCTGGCCGCCGGCACCTACGTGGTGGCCCAGCAGCCGCCGGCCGGGTGGTCGCGAACGTCGCCCGTGGCGGTCAAGAACGGGTTCCTCGACGAAGAGGTTGGTCCGCCGGAGGCCGACACGTTCGGCATCCGCATGGAGGTCGCCGCCCCCGTCGAAGGCGGGTATCCCGGGATGGTCGAATGGGGCAACGGGGAGTTGATCTGCTGGTCGCGGATAGCCGAGGGATGGAACCGCCACGTGGTGCCGGCGGCGACGACCGACGTGCAGTTCGGCTTCGCCTACGAACCGGGCACGGGCGAGCCCTACGTCGCCTACGGAAACAGCGGGACCGTGTGGATTACCCACTTCAGTTTCGACGACTACCTCTGGCACACGGAAGACGTGTTCGACGGCGACGCCCTGAAAGCGATCACCGGGCAATTCAACCCGACCACCGGCGAGCCGGAAGTGGCGGCACTGGGGAGCGACGTGCTGAGGTACTTCCGCCGGGGCCCGTCGGGCTGGGAGGCCGAAGTGATCGACGCCGACGTGAACACGGACCTCACGGCCGCGGACATCAGCCTGGCCTTCGATCCCGGCACGAACCAGCCGGCCGTCTCGTACGAGAAGCGACTCGGCGACGGCACGAGGACCGTCCGGCTTGCCACCTACGACGGCGGAACGTGGTCGAGCGAAACGGTCGACGAGGTCAACGCGATTGAGACCGAGCTGCGGTTCCTGCTGGGGGCCGGCACGCCCGTGGTGGCCTACCGCTTCGGCGGGCAAACCCTTCGGCTGGCCCATCCGGGCACTGCCGACTGGGAATACGTCGACGTCGAAGCCGGCGCCAACGGGGGAACGAACGACCGCTTCGGCATGGACGTTACTCCCGACGACGAGGTCTACTTGTCGTGGACCCGCAACGCCACCCCCAAGGACCTGCGCCTGTCGAAGTGGGACGGCACGCTCGAACACCTGACGCCGGGCCAAGAGGGCAACGCCCAGTCGTCGGCCGTGCTGTGGAACAACGGGGCGCTGCAAGTCCTGTACAAGTATCAGGATTGGACTTGGTACCGCTCGCGCTGGCGAATGCTCAGCAGCGAGCCAAGCCACAAGGTGACGGTCGCCGACGGCGACGTGTCGTTCTGGCACGATTTCGGCACCATGCAGACCAGCGCCCCGGCGCAGGTCGTCGCCCGGCACGTCTTCTACAACGATTCGAAGTGGGATGAGAGCCCGGACAATCCCGACGGCGACCCGGCGGCCAACGAGTACGACGACAACGCGATCGCCCCGGACAAGACGGCCCTACTGCTCGGCGAGACCGCCGAGTTCGCAAACTACACCAGCTTCTCTAAGGGCATCAACGGGATCATGGTGGACATCGCGGGCTTGGCGGCCACGCCAACCGCGGCCGACTTCGAGTTCAAGATGGGCAACGACGCAATCCCGGACGCCTGGCCGGCGGCCCCCGATCCTTCCGTCACCGTTCGGCCCGGCGAGGGCGTGGGCGGCTCGGACCGCGTGACCCT
>Ga0180438_10008385_pt1 | contig 13158 bp, 1 predicted proteins | sample SS_ome_12_FD_132455 | JGI IMG/M metagenome (GOLD analysis project Ga0180438, IMG submission 132455) | Hypersaline lake sediment archaeal communities from the Salton Sea, California, USA - SS_3_D_2 metaG | ecosystem: Environmental > Aquatic > Non-marine Saline and Alkaline > Hypersaline >... | reverse complement strand
CGAAGGGCAAGGCGCGGCGATCCCCATCTACCCCGGACCGAACACACCGCAGTTCGGCTACCGCGACCCGATTCCTCGCGACAACCAGCCGCGCGAAGGCGTTCAACCGGTCTCCTATCTCTTCCAGCCTCCCGACGCGGCCGGGCCCGTCGACGCGGGCAATGGACCGGCGGAGAAAGCCGACGGGGCAGCGGAAGCTGCGGTCGAACAGCGCATCGAGCGGCTCCGCGAGTTGGGAGCCGACCTGGAAATCGAGGCCCTGCCCGATCTGGACGTGATTATCCTCCGCGGCCGCGATCGCGACGTCGAGGAGGTGAGCCGCATCATCGAGGAACTGGAGCGCCTCAGTGTCGAGGCCGAGCCGGTGATCGCGGTGGTGCCGCTAAAGCACGCCGACGGCGAAGCCCTGGTGACGATTGCCCAACAGGTTTCGCAGGACCTGCTCGGCGGAAGGCAGGGCCGCGTGAGCATCACGCCGCTGGTCAAACCGAACGCCCTGCTGGTGATCGGTTGGGGCGAGGCGGTCGAGGCGGTTCGGGAGTTGATCCGCAAGCTCGACCAGCCGGTAGCGCCGGAGACGCAGCTCCGCGTGTTTCCGCTCCGCCATGCACCGGCCGGAGCGGCGGTGGCGACCGTGCAAGGGTTCTTCACGGGCCGCACCGGCCTGGGGCCCCGGGCCATCGTGACGGCCGATCCGCGGACCAATGCATTGATCGTCCAGGCGGCTCCCCGGGATATGGACGAGGTGGCGCTGCTGATCGAGCGGATCGACCGCGGCGAGAGCGACGCCGTGATGCAGACGAGGATCTTCAGACTACAGCACTCGCTGGCCGTCGACTTAGGCGGCGTCCTGCAGGCGGCCATCGCCGCCGCGCAGGGCGGCACCACCATGCAGAAATCGGCTGCCCTGGAATTGCTCACGCTCGACGCCGAACAGGAGCGCGTGCTCCGCTCGGGCATCCTCAGCGACGTGCAGATCGTTCCCGATCCGCGCACCAATCAACTGCTCGTGACGTCCCCGGCCGAGAGCATGGACCTGATCGCGGCGCTGATCGAGCAGCTCGACGCTCCGGCCGCCGTGGCCCAGATCAAGGTCTTCAAGGTCGTCAACGGCGACGCCAACGGCCTGGTGCAGATGCTCCGCACCCTGTTGCCGGAGCGCACGGACGCCGCGCCCGGACCTCAGCTGCCGGGCGCCGAGGGCGAGACCTCGCTGGTACCGGTCCGCTTCTCGGTCGACGCCCGGACCAACAGCATCATCGCCACCGGCTCACAGGGTGATTTGCAGATCATCGAAGCCTTGCTGCTGCGGCTGGATTCCGAAGACGTGCGGCAGCGGGAAAACAGCGTCTATCGACTGAAGAACGCCCCGGCGCTGGACGTGGCCAACGCGATCAACAGCTTCCTGCGCAGCGAGCGTCAGGTACAGCAAGCCGCCCCCGGAACGGTCAGTCCGTTCCAGCAGATCGAGAGTGAGGTGGTCGTGGTGCCCGAAATCGTCAGCAACTCGCTGATCATCAGTGCCACACCCCGCTTCTTCCAGGAGATCATGGACCTGGTCGAGCAGCTCGACGCCGAGCCGCCGCAGGTGATGATCCAGGTGTTGATTGCGGAGGTCTCCTTGGGCAACGTGGACGAGTTCGGCGTGGAGCTGGGCCTGCAGGACTCGGTGCTCTTCGACCGCAGCCTGTTGAGCGACTTGGTCACCATTTCGCAAACCAGTAGCGACCCGGGGCAACCACAAGTGACGAGTCAACAAATCGTAGGGGCCAGCAACACGCCCGGCTTCGCCTTCAACAACCAAACCTTGGGCAACAGCGGCAGCGACCAGTCCCTGGCCAACGCCGCCACGGTCGGCGCCCAAGGGCTCTCCAACTTTGCCGTGGGCCGGCTCAATAGCGACCTGGCCTACGGCGGCCTGGTGCTCTCGGCCAGCAGTGAGAGTATCAGCCTGTTGATTCGGGCGTTGCAGGAGTGCCGGCGGCTGGACGTGCTCAGCCGGCCCCAGATCATGACGCTCGACAACCAGCCGGCGTTTATCCAGGTGGGCAAACGCGTGCCGCGCATCACCGGCTCGACCATCAACCAGGTCGGGCAGGTCAACAACATCGAACTGGAAAACGTCGGCTTGATCATGGGCGTGACGCCGCGGATCAGTCCCGAGGGGCTCGTGGTGATGGAAATCGACGCCGAGAAATCGGAACTCTCGCCTGAAGACGGCGTGCCGGTGGCGATCTCCGAAGGCACCCCGATCATTTCGCCCAGCGTCAACCTGGCCACGGCCCAAACCACCGTCAGCGCCGCCAGCGGCGAGACGATCGTATTGGGCGGCCTGATCACCAAGGGCAAGACGACGATCCAGCGCCGCATCCCCTGGCTCTCCGAAGTTCCCGTGCTGGGGCACCTCTTCCGCTACGACAGCCATATCGACAAGCGCACCGAGTTGCTGATCGTGCTGACGCCACACGTCGTGCGCACCCCTGAAGAAGCCGACCGGATCAAGCAAATAGAAGCCGCTCGCATGAGTTGGTGCCTGGGCGATGTGCATCGCATCCACGGCGACACCGGACTATGCGACTGCGGCGATTGCGAAATCTGCAACGCGGGAGTCGATATCATCTATCCCGACGCGAACCCCCGCGGCATCGTGCCGGACAAGCCCACTCCGGCACCCACCGAGGTCTTGCCGCCCGAGAGCCGGCTTCGCACTCAACCGGAATTGATACCGCCGGGGCCCCAGCTGCCCGGTCCGGCGCAGTCGTCGGGCAACGTGCTGCCGCCGCGGCCCATCCTCCCACAAGTTCCCTTGAGCGATTCGGCAGTCCGGCCCGTGCCATTGGCCGACCCGACTCAGGTGGGCCCGGTCGCGCCGGCGACCCACTTCCAATCGATGCCGATGCCCCCGTCGCGCTTGCCTGAAGTGCAGCAGGGCGTCGCGCGGAACTTCGGCCCTCCACCTCCCGTATGGTACCGCTGAGCGAAGATCGGTCCCTCCCGAGACCAGACGCAATGGACGCTTCGTTGAACGATCGCCGCCGAAAAGCCGCCGCTTGGGTCGTTGCCGGATGGCTGATCATAAGCGCGGTGGCCGGGTGCCACGAGTTCCAGTTGACCGAAAGTCTTATCTGGCCAAGCTCGGATCCGGAGGCTCGCGTGCCCACGCGCATGACCGACTTCTGGGAATATACGGTGTTGAATCAGCCGGGCCGACGGGGCGTGCGCGGCTTCGGCGGGAGGTTCATGTTTTACGAAGGCGAGGGCGATAAGCCGATCCCAGTCGACGGCACGCTGACCGTGTATGCCTTCGACGCCAAGAACGACGACCCGGCCCAAGCGAGACCTAAGAAAAAGTACATCTTCCTGCCCGAGGAGTTGCCCAAGCACTACAGCAAGTCGAAGCTGGGCCATTCCTATAGTTTCTGGCTGCCGTGGGACGAAGTGGGAGGGCTGCAGCAGCAGGTCAGCCTGATCACCCGCTTTGAAGCCACGACCGGCGAAACGATCACCTCGCCGGCGTCTCGCCACACGCTGCCGGGCCTGGTGGCCGGGCAACCCCTGGCGCCCGGCGGTTCGGTCGTGGGGCACGCAGACAACCTCGCTTTGGCCCAGGGTCGGATTCCTTTCCCGCCGGAGGCGGTCGCCCAGCTTTCTTATCAAGCACCGATGCAGCCGCCGGTCAAGAAGCCCGCCATGACCACCACCACGATCAATCTCACACCCGACTTCACGCGACAGGTGGCTATCGCCGGGGCGAACTCGCGCGAAACGGGCGGCGCCGATCACGTATGCGGCGTTAGTCCCGGAATCCCACCGCGGGACGGGAGTTGGCAGTGGGCGCCCCAGCCGGCGTCGCCGCAGGCGTCGGCGCCAACGGAGTCGGCCGCGCTGGCGTCACCACCAACTCGTTTCGCACCACCGAGATTCCCGGCTCGAAGAGCACCATCAGTCGGGCCAGCGTACGATCCCGTTCGGAGGCAACCTCTCCCCGCAACGTGGCCGTCTCGCCTTCCAGATACACCTCGATCGGGCTTCTTAGGTGCAAGCCGGGACATGTGTGAAGCTGCCGGGCCAACGCCGTACTGACCGTCCCGGACGGTTGCGGGGAAAACTCGAACGCGACCCTCAACCGCGGCCGATACATGCCGGCGGGCGGCAAAGCGGCCGGCGCCGGGACCTGGTTGGCGTCGGGCGCCGCCTCGATTTGCAGGTCCTCGACGGCCGGCTCCACCAGTTCGCTGGTCTCACCCTGCTGCAAGCCGACGAATCCGCCCACGTCCTCCGCATCGCGGCCGACGAAGTTGGCCACGTCTCGATTACCGCGGAGAAACCGCTCGCTGCCGCGGATGGAGCCGACCTCCCCGCCGTCTTCCGTCGTACGTCCGGCCATCGGGCGAGGCGCGCCCGCTGCCGTGGTGCGCGGCGTGCCCCTCCATGCCGGTCTCGACAACGATCCGCCCACGGAACGCTCGCCGAACAATTGGGCCTGGGCCTCGGGGGCCACGAGCCACGAGGCGGCGAGGATGAAGACGGCCGGGATCAGTCTGGCATTCATGACGGCACTCCATGGTTCCGTAAACCGGATACCGCCAGTCTAACGCGCCGGCTGCTTCAAGGCAACCACGCTTGGAGGCCGCCGTACCGGCGGCCGCTAAACGGACAGTAACTTACTTGTCGCGGCCTTGCTCGACCTGCCGTTCCAGTTCTCGGACTTTGGCGTGGACGTCACCGAACCGTTCGGGCCACCCCTTGGTGTCGAGCTTGCGGAGCGTCTGCAGGGCCTCGTCCCACTGTTGTTGGTGGATCTGGGCGGCGGCCAGCTTCAACAGCCCGGTGGGTTCCAGGGCACGGATCGCCGCCACCTGCTTCCAGTGGGCGATGGCGTCGTCCCAAAGGTCCTGCTTCTGGCGAATCTCGGCCAGCGCTGCGTGGCTCTCCGATTCGTTGGGCAGCATCTCCACGATCGAGGTGTAGGCCCGTTCCCTATCCACCGGGCGCTCCAACTCGCCGAAGCGGCGTCCCAGGTCCTGGTACAGCGCGATGTCTCGGCGCGAAAGCTGCAGCGAAGCGAGCACCTGGCGCATGGCCCCCTGCTTGTCCTGCTGCTTGTCGAAACACTCGACCAGCGCTTGGTGCGTTTCCGTGTCGTTCGGTTGCACTTCGCAGGCCAGCTTCAGTTGGGCGATGGCCTCGGGGAACCGGTTCTGCTTCAGGTAAACCTGACCGATCGCCTTGCGGACGATCGGGTTGTGCAGCCCGGTTTCGGCGCTCTGTTTGTCCAACTGGGCGACGAACGCGTCCAGATCGGGGGCGTCGCGGAGCACTTGATGCAGGCTGGCCAGGGCACTTGCTCGATTCTCGTGCCGTGGCCCCCAACTGATGATCGCCCCGCACGCCGCGTCGACGGCCCCGGCGGTGTCTTTCAACCCGGCGTAAGCCCTACCCATATGGCCGTAGTAGCCCGAGAGCGTGCCGTTGCCAATGCCGCGCCGCGGCTGGGTCCGCTGGTGTAGCGGGATCAGCTCCTGGTAGTAGTCGACCGACTGCTGGAACAGCTCATTTTCCAGGCAACTGTAGGCCAAGGCGGCCATAGCCTGCTCCGTCCAGCGGCCATTTTGGTGGAAATGCTCGTCGGTCTGCTTCAACAGGGCCAACAACTCCGCCGGGCGGTTCGTCTGGAAGTAGGCGTGCATTAACTGAGTACGATACTTGATGTTGTCCGGCCGCCACTCGATCATCGGCTGCAAGATGCCGATCGATTCACCGAAGCGCTTCTGCCAGTGCAAAAACTGCACCAGCCGGGCTTGTCCACTCTCGTCGAGCAGTTCCGCTTTGTGGGCGATCAAGAGGATTTCGATGGCCCGATCGTAATGGTGCAGTCCGTGGTAGAGATACTCGGCGATGTACTTTACGGCGGCTCCCGACTGCTTGCGCTCGGCGTAGACCTCCTCGGCCGTCTGGCGGAAGTCGGCTTCCTTCTCTTTCCAGTAGTAGCTGTGGTTGCAGGTGTACATCAGGCGGTTTCGGGCCTGGCGACTTTCCAGGTCGCGGCGCAACTGGTCGGTCACGACCTTCAACAACCGGGGCTCCAGGTCACCCAGCGCTCCCGCCTCGCAGCGCCAGCGGCCCAGGCTCGAGCCGTGCCGGTTCCAGCCGTCGTTGTAGGTGTAGCGGAACCAGACCGGCTCCTGTTCCATCCGCTCGATCAGAAACGCCACGGCGTCGCGTGCTCCCGCCAGGTCGTGCAACGCACTGGCTACGTTTCTGCAGATCGATTGATGGTTGTTGACGTGCCGGGTGATCAGCTCCGGTAGCCGCTGGAAGCTAAACGCCCGCAGGTCGTCGGCCACGCCGGGATACTTGTTCTGATGGGCCGTGCGGTAGATCGAGGTCAGTCGCGTGACCAGTTGATAACGATGGCTCTCATCGCCCGAGTCCAACGCGCCCAGCAGATCGCGGTGGACCGCCTCGTACAGTTCCGCTCCGCTACCCAGGGACACGTCGCCGCCGTTGGCGATGGCGTGTTGGTAGAGCTGGTAGAGCCGCCGGGTGAGCCAGTAGGTTTGTTGCACGTTGGCCGGATGCTCGAGCCGCTGGAAGACGACCCGTTCGCCCCGGGCATGGTGGCCGTGCTGTTCGAGGTAGGAAACAAACGTATCGAGCACGTTCTGGGAGTGCGATGGGAGTACGTCGCCGGTGCCCGCCAGGTATTCGTCCAGCGCCGCCTGCAGCAGGTCGATGGCCTCCACCTGCTGCGAGTATCTCCACCTCGCCCGGGCGAAGTGGTGCGCGATGTGCAACCGATCGACGGACCCTTTGGCCGCCTGTGCGTGCAGGATTTCCAGCTCCCGAAGCTGCTCGTCGGCCAACTTCTGTTGCGAGATCGTTCCCAAGCCGTCGAGCAAATCGGCCATCAGGCGCGGTTCACCCGAGGTCCACTCTCGTTTGAAGGCCCGGCGCATGGCGGCCAGGGCCTGGTCGACGTGCGGCCCGGGCTGGTTGAGCACTTCGGCCGAACGGCGTTCCACGAGCGCCTCCAGCAGATCGAGCGCCCGATGGTCCACGTCGGTCTGGGCCCGCTGCCGCACGGTGGCCAGGTGTTCGACGATCGAGTCGGCGGTGGCCTCGTCGCGGACTTCGCTGAGGACCGTCTCCATCCCTTTCAGGAACGGATACACGCGGCCGGCGGTGTGGCCCACGACCCCGTCGGCCAAACTCGTCATCAGGCGGAAGTCGCGGGAGGCCCGGTAGAAATCTCGCAGCCGGGATAAATAATTGTGCGGATAGCCCGACTTACGGAACAAGGCCGCAAACACCCGCAGCACGTCCTTGTCCAACTCGCTGGGCAGCTCCCCTTGGCGTTGTTGCCAGGGGCGGAGCTTCTGGTAGAGCCAGTTGCTGAGCCGATGTTCCTCCATCATCTGGAAGACCGTAATCAGGGCCTGTTCGTGATCGTCGCGGCGATCCACGACCATGTACCAGTCGGCCAGCGTGCGGTACTCGGTCGGTCCGAGTTCGTCGGCCGTCTGGACCGCCTCGAAGTGCTTGATGGCCTCGGCGATCTTTCCCTGTTCGGCCAGCAGATAGCCCAGCGAGAGCCGCCAGTGGCTGTCCGGCCGGTCCGCCTCGACCCATTGCCGCAGCGATGCCTCCAACGGCTTCGGTCGATCCAATGCAATCAGCAGTTGGTGCTTGAAGAGTTTCCAGCCGAAGGCCTTCGGCGCGGCCTGAAGCGCGGAGTCGGCGTAGCCCAGGAGCCGATCGGCCAGCGCCGGCGGGGCCTCCTTGCGGACGGACAGGTTGGCCAGCGTCAGCAGATGCCGGGTCCGCAAGGCCTCTTCGATCAGGTCGGCCAGTTTCGGCTCGGCGACCGGCTGGGGAGGCTTCGGGCCGAGGAACTCCCAGCACTCCTCGGCGACCCGGTCCAGGTTGTGTTTGGTGAGCACGTCCAGATAGAGCCGTTCGACGTTCAGCCAGGCGACGATCGCACCGGAGCGTTTCTGCATGGCCTGCCGCAACCGGTCGGAGAATCCCCGCCGGGCGGCCTTCAGGTTCTCCAGCTTCTTTTCGCGAAGCTCGGTGCGGGTGAGGTCCTCCTGGTGCTCGATTTTCGCCATCCGCGCGTCGTAACGGGCTTTGACCATGCGATCGGTCAGCCGATGCAAGGCCGCAAGTTGCTCCGCCAGCTTCTGGTCCGGATCCTCCGCGTTGGAGAGTTCCTCCAAGAGGCCGAATGCCTCGTCTTCGAGTTCCGCCGACCAGGGCTGGCCCAGCAAGGCGTTGAAGAGCTGGTTGGCGTATACGGTTCGGTAGTCCTCGGGCCCCTGCTGCCATTGCAGCCGCAGAAAGGCCAGGTATTGGTCGGCGTCCAGACGTCCGGAGAGGATCCTCACCAGCGGCTGTGCCAGTTGATGCTGAATCTGCGGATCGGACTGTTCCGACCAGCGTCGCTTTAGCACCTTGGCGATGCGGCTGTAGGCGTTGGTCTCGACCGCCGGATCGTTGGGCCAGATCCAGTTGACCAGCCGCTGCACCTGGTCGGGCTTGAGCGTGTCGATCTCACGCGTCAGGACGCCCACCGCCCACTTGCGGACCCGACGGCACTGGTCGGTCTGCCGGAAGCGGTAGTGGTTCATGATCTGATCGGCCGTACCGGCTTGCGATTTGTGCCGGGCGAAGAACAAGGCCGTCTCGGCCAGCGGTTCCAGCCAGCGCTCGTCGAGCCGGTTGGTGTAGAGGTTATATCCCTGGCCCAAGGCCTGGGAAACGGCCGCGCTGAGCCGCACGGACACTTCGGGTTTCAACGTGTCGGGCTGCCGGGCTTCTTCCAGCCATTGGGCGACCAGCTCGTTCGCCTTGTCATCGCGGCCGCTCTTGATCAGGGCGGTCAGATACTGTTGATAGGCCGACGTGTTGCGGGGATTTCGCTCGATCCACTCGGCCAGGAAATCGACCAACTCGGGATAACGCCCCGCGTTACGCAACAACTGGGCATACGTGCTGCGCAGCGACTGCTCTTCGTAGTCGTGCCATTTTGCCTCGTCGGTGAGCACGCGCCGCAGCCAGGCGTACGCGGCATCGTGGTCGCCCGTGTTGGACAGGGCCTGCGCGTACTGCTGCTGCATGCCGTAATCGTGCGGATACTGCCTGGCCAGTTGTTCCTGCAGGGCCAGCGCCTCGTCGGCTTGTCCCGTATTCCGCAGGTAGTTCACCCGCTGTTGTCTCCAATGCTTCATGGCGTACACGTGCTTGGGCTGGCGCCGGTAGACGTCCTGGAGCGTTTCCAACAGGGCCAGCATTTCGTTGGCCTGCATGAATCCGGACGCCTGGCCGCGGAGGTGTTCGGCCAGGGAATACGCTTCGCTGCCGGCCTCTTGCGGCTTCGCCAGTCGCGCGGCCTCCTGCATCATCCGCCCCTTCAGCTCCTCCCGTCGGCGGCTGACGTTGAGAATCGCGTCGCGGACCCACCGCATCCCCGGTTTGCCGTCGGCAAGCTGCTCGGCCCGGTCGAGGTGCTCCATCACCCGGGTCCACTGCTGGATCTGGGCGAAGTGCAGCAGCATGACCATCTGATGGTCGAACGTCGCCTTGCCATCTTTGATCGCTTGTTTGGCGTCATTGACCGTGGCCATCGGCATGTGGAGCAGCTGCACGCGGTCCAGGCCGGCCAGCCGGTCCTGCATCTGATGATCAAACGCGTCGGCGGCCAGTTCCGTGAACTTCAACACCCTCAGCGAGGTTCGTCGGCCGTCCTTGTCGGTGTGCTCGATTCGAGTGGCCCACCAGGCGCCGGCCACTTCGACGAAGTCCCCGTAGGCCGTCGCGCTGGTCGCCTGGCCGTCCTGTCGGTTCTCGACGCGCAGGACCACGTGCCGATCGGTGTCGACCAGCAAGTGGATTTCGTCGCCCTCGGTGGACGGGTGCTTCAGGACCAGCAGCGTTTGCCCCTCGTCTTGCGGCTTCAGTTCGGCCGCGTACGTGTGATGCGTCCGATAGATGGACTGCAGCGTATAGCCCTGCAGTCCCAGCGGCGGCAGGCTGAGGTCGCGCGGTGCCGACGCCCGCACGCGGCCGAGCTGGAACGCCTCGGAGAAGACGCCCCGCTGTTTGGAATCGCACCAGTGGACGATCGTCTGCGAGCCGTCGGTATGGCTGCGGGTCAACCAGGCCTTCGGCGAGACCAGGGCCAGCCTCTGCGAGTCGGACGTCTTTTCTCCCCAACGCGGCTCGAAACCCTCGGTAAGGCGTTCGATCCTCAACCCGCCCTTGAGCCGGGCCAGTTGGTCTATCCGCAGCAGGCTTTCGGCCAGCTGTTGTGCTTCGCGCGGCCAGGGCTGCTTCGCTTCGACGGGTTTCCGCTCGGCCGGGGTCGCCGGGGGTTGCGGGAAGAGCGTGCTCAGCCACTGGATGTATTGACCCGGCGATGGCGCTGCGCGGAACCCACGGGGCCCGGAGTACCCGAAGGTCTCGGCCGAGAGACGGAGTTTCAAGCTGGCCTGGCTGGCCGGGCGTCTGGCAAAGGCCGACTCCAAGCCGGCGTAACGCGATCGCGTGATCCTATCGTGATCGGCCAGGGCATCGAACGCCGGCTGCGGACTCGCCGCGGATGCGGCCGACTCCGCCCTCACCAACTTCTCAAAATCCTTGAAATCCTCTTCCACTTCAAGTCCCGCCTCGTCACCGCCCGCCTCGAAGTCGATCGCTTGTGCGCTCAGTTCTTCTTTGTCTCGCTCGCCGGCGAAGTAAGACCGTCCCTCAAGTTCCATCCCCAAACCCTCGCTGCCGCCGAAGAACCAGTCACGACCGCCGCTCTTGGACCTTGCCCCAGGTTCGGGGAAGGGGCGGAAGTTCCAACTTCCACCGGATCCAAACCCGCCGAAGTCGGCCGGAGCATTCAGTGCAACGCCTCCCAGCCTCGAACCATACAGCCTTTGCTGCTGCTGCGACTGCAACGCGCCGGGGTCGCGGCCCATGGCCACCAGTTGCGCCAGCACGCTCCGCCGCAGCCCCAGTCGCCAGTCGCCCGCTCGTTTCATTTGTTGTTGGACCAACTCGTAGTCGACGTTGTCCCTTCCCTCGGCGAAGAATTTCTCGCCGTCGCGCATCTGGAATCGCCGTTTCACCTTGAATCGCTCGCGGTCTTCGTCGCTTTCCAACACCAGCAGCGACGTATAGGGCGTCATGATGTGGTACTCTTCCGACAGCGCGATGATCTCGTCCTTGATCGTCTGCGACGCGCCCTGCTGCAACAGGGCGTCCAGATGCATGCGGGCCCAGAGCCGCGGGATGAACGAATTGCCCGCGTCGTTGTTGGGCAACGAAACGCGGGCGCGGAACGTGACCGGCTGCCCGCCGCGCATACCGGTCACGATCACGTCGCCCGTCTGATCCTGCCCTTCGGGCAGGTAGCGTCCCAGCAGAATCTGTTGCGTGCCGGCCGAGAGGTTGGGCAACTCCTCGGGGTAGAGCCGGGCGGTGCGCAGCCCGCGGAACTCGACCTCCAGATCGCGGATGGTCGGCTTGGCGATCTCGCCGAGCAACTCCAGGGCGACCGCCTGCGGGCCATGCTCGCCGCTGATCTGGCGGAACGACCCGCCGGCCAGCGAGGCGATCGTCTTCAGCACGACCGGCTCGAAGCTGCTGCTGACGGTCACGGCGTGGAAGGTTCCCTGGCGTCCTTCGGCCAGCCGCCGCAGCCGCTTGCCGAAGGCCACCGGATCGACGTCGGCGCCGGTGACGATCCCGTCGCCGACGTAAACCACGTGCGTATTCGGCCCGCACTGTTTCAGCGCGGAGGCGAACGCCCCGTCCAGATTGGTCCAGCCGAGCGAAATCCGCTGGTCCAGAAACTGCCGTGCCGTTTCGATGTTTTTCTCGTTGGCCGGCGCCGCCTTCTTGAAGATCCAGTCGCACTCGACGTCGCAGCCGGCCAGGTTGAACTTGTCTTCCGGCGTGAGCGATCCCAGCAGCGAGGCGACCAGCTCCGCCTGGTTGGTGCGGCCCCCTTCGTCGATCGAGGCGGAGGTGTCGGCCAGGATCAACAGTTCGATCGGCTCGGTGTCGGGCACGATCTCCCGTTGCCAGTCACCCGGTCCGGCCGGGGGCATCAGTTGCATCATGAAATAGCCGTCGTCGCCGCGGCGGTGCGGAATCAACACCACGTCCGACCCCTCGCCGTCCACCTCGATCACCACCTCGAAATCCCGCGTGGGCGTATACTCCTGGGCCGTGAACTCGACGTGGGCCGAGTGCGGGGTCTGATCGGTTCGCACCGTATGGGTCGGCGAGCTGACGCCCGCCAGCGGCATCGCCGAGTTGATCTTCACGTCGATGGCCAACTCGCGCAGCGGATGCTGTTTGAGCATCTCGCTTTGCAACGAGTAGCTGTAACGATAGCGATTGCCCTTCAGCGGCAGTACTTGTGTGTAGGTGATCTTGATGCGCTTCTCGGAACGGCCGAAGATGGGGAACACGCGGGCCTTGAAGATGTTTCCGCCCGACCACTCCAGCAGCCCCGGGTCGCGGCGCTCGCGGAGAATCGTCTCGTAGATTTCCCGGGCGCGCTGCTTTTCGACCACGTCGGCCTCGACCAGCTCGTTGTTGATCCACATGCCGAACCCGGAGATCGAGGCGTCTTGCGGCAAGGGGAAGTAGAAGACGCCTTCCAGGGTGCGCTTGGTGTGGTTGACGAACGACTCTTCGATCACGGTGCGGGCGATCTGGTCGCGGACGTCGACGGAGACCTTGTGGTAGCCGACCGTCAGCGGCACGTTGCGGCCCTCGACGTTGGCGATCAGCGAACCGATCGATTCGTTGTTGGTCGAGCCCTCGAAGCCCGCCAGCCACAGCGGCGTCTGTTTCACCGCGACCAGTTTCTCGTCTTGCACCCGGTAGATCTGCGTCCCCTTGACCGTGATTTTCTGCTCGGGCGCGTTGGGGGAGGTCGGGCCAATCACTTCGATCGGGGCGCCGGCTTCGGCGGCCACCTTCAACTCGCCGGAGAACACCTTCAGCCGATTCGGCCGAACCACTTCCACCAGCGAGGCGGGGCCCAACGTGACGTCGGTCCGCTTGACCAGCCGGAACTGGACCGCGTTGGCGCCGCGGTTGTCGGTTCGCAGCCAGTCGCCCGGTTTGAGCAACATATAGGTGCTCACGGGG
>Ga0180438_10008383_pt1 | contig 13159 bp, 12 predicted proteins | sample SS_ome_12_FD_132455 | JGI IMG/M metagenome (GOLD analysis project Ga0180438, IMG submission 132455) | Hypersaline lake sediment archaeal communities from the Salton Sea, California, USA - SS_3_D_2 metaG | ecosystem: Environmental > Aquatic > Non-marine Saline and Alkaline > Hypersaline >... | reverse complement strand
GGTACTTATTGCACAGGCGATTCAGGACGTGCAGCAGGCACAACGAATCGGGGCCGCCAGAAACGCCGATGACTACTGTCTCCTTAGGGACCAGCAGACCATGCCGGTCAATTGTGTGGCGAACTGTTGACAAAACGTCCAATGCTCAGTCCACCTTGTAGACCCTATCGCCCTTGCGTACCCTTTCGCTGACCTTGAGACCCACTTCTTGTCCCTTCCTGGCCACTTCGACGGTTTCGTGCTCGATTTCCATCGAGTCCACTGTCTGCTCAAAGTCGGTGGTGCTGCCGTTGATGTGGATGGTATCACCCACCTTCAGTGTGTCGTACAACTTGATCGCGGCCACACCGACCTTGGGCCAGTAGTGGGTCACCTTGGCCACTCGTTTTTCTGCCATGTTGAAGTACCTCACTCCATTTTGTACACCTTGTCGCCAGGGCGGACTTTCTCCTGAACTACGACCCCAATCAGTTGGCCCGGATCGCCTTTATCAATGTTCTGGTTCTCTGACTGCATGGACTCCACCTTCTGCTGAAAGTAGGTCGTGGCTCCCTTGATCAGAATGGTATCGCCCACGGTGAGTTCGTCGCTTAGCTCGATCCCTGCCACGTGGATTTTGGAGAAGTAATGAGTCACTTTCCCAACCTCTTTCTCTGCCATTTCGAAACCTCCTTTCAGTTGATTGATCTTGCTATCACTATACCCCAACTGACTTGTGTTGTCAAGGGGCTCTTGGCGATTTCGCAGTTCGTCCCGAGGCTCAGGGCCGAGGGGCTCACTGCAGGGTGGCAGCCATCTTACTACATATTATACCACAACTTGTGCTTTTTTAATTGTGAGATTTGTGGTATAATTCAATCAATGGTGGTCCCGGCTGGTTGACAGGGTTCCCCACAGGTTATGGTCTTCCATTGGGCCGGGCATAATTTGACTAGGAGGAAAATCACGTGTTTAGTCCACTGAATGCCCTTTTGGGCCTCTTTTCTATGGATATTGGTATAGACCTTGGCACGGCCAACACCTTGGTGAATGTGCGCGGCAAAGGCATCGTTATCAACGAGCCCTCCTGGGTGGCTATTGAGAAGAAAAGCAGAAGAGTGCTGGCTATTGGCATTGAGGCCAAAGAGATGGTTGGACGGACCCCCGGCAACATTGTCGCTATCCGCCCTCTGCGCGATGGCGTGATCTCTGAATTTGACATCACCGAGAGAATGCTCCATTACTTCATTGAGAAGGTACACCATCAGATGTTGCTCCCCATCCCCAGGCCACGGACCGTGATTGGCATCCCCAGCGGCGTCACTGAAGTCGAGAAGAAAGCCGTCTACGACGCTGCCATCAGTGCTGGAGCCCGCGAAGCCTATCTGGTCGAGCAACCCATGGCTGCTGCCATCGGGATAGGGCTGCCTATCATGGAACCGTTGGGCAGCATGGTTATTGACATCGGAGGTGGCACCACTGAGGTGGCTGTTTTCTCACTAGGAGGTATTGTCATCAGCCGTTCCCTCCGCGTAGCCGGCGACGAGATGGACGAGGACATTATTCAGTACGCCCGTCAGAAATACAACCTCCTTGTCGGCGACCGCATGGCTGAGAAAACCAAAATGACCATCGGGTCAGCCTATCCTCTACCAGAAGAGCAGACCATGATTTTGAGGGGCCGTAATCTCATTACGGGCTTGCCAGAGTCCATCGAGGTCAGCAGCGTGGAGATCCGCGATGCTCTATCTGGCTCCGTTGACTTGATTGTTGACACGGTGAAGAGTGCCCTGGACGATACGCCCCCTGAACTGGTAGCTGACCTGATGGAACAAGGTATCGCCCTGGCTGGCGGCGGAGCTCTCCTCCAGGGCCTGGCCGAGCGACTTTCAGAGGAGACCAAGATGCGGGTCTATGTAGCTGAAGACCCTCTGACCTGCGTGGCTCGCGGCGCAGGGAAGATCCTGGAGGAGTTAGACATTCTGAGCAAGGTCCTGGCCACCACACAGCGCAGAGGGGCTACACGTCAGTAGTGCCTCGGTGGTGGGTCTCCCTGACGACGGAGGTTTTTACAGGACCATGCTAAGGCGCAAGGCGCCAGGACGCTAGCATGAAGCGATTGCAAAATAGATCTCTGCTGTTCGTTCTCCTCTTCCTGAGTATAATTGGGCTGGTCCTACATGAAACTGGTAACACACAGGCGGTTGAGAATCTCATCCTAAAGCCAGTGACCCCTGTCCAAGATCATTTATCCAGTCTGACCAGCGATTTCAGCGACCTGATTCAGATTTTCCGCGACGTGAAGGAACTGCGCCGTCGTAACGAGGAACTGCAAAGCTTGGCCGACAGTCTGATGATCGAGAACGTCCGTCTGAAGGAGCTGGAATCCGAAAACGAGGCCCTGCGCCATTTGCTTCAGTTCACCCAGGCCAACCCGACCTACACCTATAAGGCTGCTGAGGTGGTGGGCCATGTCATTGGCCAGGATCCCAGTAATCTCTTACATTTCATCATTATTGATGTGGGCACCGACGAGGGAGTGGCTAAGGGCATGCCTGTGGTAACCGATCGCGGATTGGTCGGTCGGATTGTGGAGGTCAGTTCCAGATCGTCTAAAGTCCTTCTGATAACTGATGTCTCCAGTTCGGTGAATGCTATTGTCCAAAGCTCACGGGCCACGGGGATAGTAGAAGGCAAATCGGGTGGTGGGCTGGTGATGAAATACATCCCTCAGCCAGTAACGGTCAACGTTGGGGATATCATCCTCACCTCAGGCCTGGGAGCCACTTTTCCGAAGCGCTTGGTGATCGGCCAGGTCACTGCCGTTCACAAGCGGGACATTGAATTGTTCCAACAAGTTGAGATCAAACCCACGGTGGACTTTGACCGATTGGAGATCGTTTTGGTTGTCACCAACTTTGAGCCTATTGAAGTGGTTCAGTAGAGGTGATTCACATCAATATCTACGCTTCTATCCTGCTGCTGATCAGCGTAGCCCTCATCCAGTCAACGGTTATGCCGCATTTGACTCTCTGGGGTGTGAAGCCGGATCTGATGCTTCTGGTGGTCATCTCCTGGAGCCTCTTACGAGGAGCCAGGGAGGGAATCGTCTGGGGGGTCATTGGCGGCCTCTGTTTGGATCTTTTCTCGGGCGCTCCCCTGGGATTGTCCGCTTTGGGTTTGCTCATCGTCAGCTTCTTCTCGGGTCTGGGAGAAGCAACCGTCTTTCGTACTCATGTCATCCTGCCACTGGCGACAGCTTTCTTGGCCAGTCTCTTTTACAATCTCATTTTCCTCCTGGTACTAGAAACGTTGGGTTGGCCTGTCGCATGGCTGGATGATCTCATCAAGTTTGTTCTGCCGGCCAGCTTGTTGAACGTGTTGCTGATACCTCTGGTGTACCCGGCTATGCGCTGGCTGCACCGCAAGACCGGTCGAGAGGAGATAGATTGGTAGAGGAATGGAGTGCCACCCCAAAAATGAAAAGCGACGGGAAAATCCATCTTGAGACAGGAGAAAGGCTTCTCAACTCATCTTAATGTAGCCCTTGTCTTCCTCTTTGGTATAAGTGCAGTGACCCCTCTCTTGAAAGGATCATTGCCCCAAACCGCGGATGGAATCATCCATCTCTACCGTCTCGTTGAACTTGACAACCTTTTCCGGCACGGCGTTCTGTTCTCCCGTTGGGCTCCAGACCTAGTCTATGGTCTCGGTTTGCCCCTTTTCAACTTCTACGCTCCTCTGTCTTATTATCTGGCTGAGGTCTTCCATCTGCTGGGCCTGAGCCTGGTCGCTGCCCTGAAGGCTGCCTTCTGCTTGGCCATATTGGGCTCAGGGGCCTCCATGTATCTCTACGTTAGAGACGTGTTTGGGGAGACTGCGGCCATAGTGGCCGCTGTAGCTTACATGTATGCTCCTTACCAATTGTACGACAGCTTTTTCCGGGGAATCCTGCCCGAGGTTCTGGTTCTGGCTCTCTTCCCTCTGGTGATGTGGAGCTTCCGACGTCTGGTCACATTGGGGGACCGGCGCTACATCGTCATCGGGGCTCTGGGACTGGCCGCTCTGCTCTTGACTCATACGACCTCGGTCCTGATCCTCTTCCCCCTGCTGGTGGCGTATGTCGTTGTCTTGCTGCTTTTTAGGGGAGGGAGGAAGCTCACTGGAGGGACCCCTCGTCCTGGGGCCCGGGGCAGGGTGGCGAATCACCGCAACAGTGGCGTGGTCTATGCTCTAGTCCTGGGGCTGGCTCTGAGTGCCTTCTTCACGTTACCTGCCATCCTGGAGAGACAATGGATTCAAATCGAGCGGGGGTTGATCCCTCCCAATCTGGACTACCATTATCACTTCCTGTCGCTGGCTGAAATCCTCTCTCCCCCTCAGCCTACCGACACCGGCCGCATGAATCCTGCCGTCCCTCGTAGCCTGGGATTGGTTCAAACCATCTTGGCCGTAGCCACCATCGCAGGTCTGAGAAAGAAGGAAGAAGGCCAGAGAACACATATCCTTTTTTTCGCTTTCGTCTTGGTGGCCTCGGTGTTCATGATGCTGCCCCAATCCGTCGCCTTATGGGAGCGGTTGCCTCCCTTGGCTTATTTGCAGTTCCCTTTCCGCTGGCTTGGCCCGGCTAGCTTCGCCGTGGCTGTGCTGGGTGGAGCTTCTGTGAGCGTACTCCCTCACAGTGACTCACTGGCCTCACCGAGGCTTCTGGTTTCAGCCGTGCCGTCGCTCTTGCTTGTCTTGGCTGCTCTACCTATGCTCTATCCCGGCTATCAGCACTCACTGCCCCCCAATCCTTCTCTGGCAGAGATGATGGACATGGAGCGGCGGATGGGGGGCGTCGGCACCACGGCCACAGGTGAATATCTGCCAATCTGGGTAGAGTGGGTACCGCCAGAATCCCTCCTGGAGCCGATGTACCGTGCTGGCCTACCATTGAAAAGGCTGGACACTTCTACCTGGCCCCAGGGGGCCAGCGTACTAGAAGAGGAATACACTCCGACCGCCGGTAGGCTCACTGTCCAACTCACAAAGGTGCTGAGGGTCTTCTTCGACATCCACTATTTCCCCGGATGGCGGGCCTATATTGATGGTGAGGAAGTAACTATTGAGCCTACCCAGGGTCAAGGCCGAATCAGCTTTGTCATTCCGGCCGGAGAGCACGTTATCCGCCTACAATTCGAGGAACTGCCGCTGCGAATGGTGGCCGACGTCATCTCGGCCATTAGCTTGCTTGTACTCTTGGGCATTGTTGTCTATTCGGTGAGGGGAAAGTCCCCATCGGCGAAAGGTCCCTCTCCCTGGTATGATCTCAGCGTCAGACAGGCCATGACAATGGCCGGGCTCGCTCTATCGTTGTTGGCTGTCAAAGTGATCTATGTTGACCATCACGATACCTTCTTCAAATGGGGTTTCGATGGGGCTCATGTCAAAGGCCTCCAGCATTCCCTGAATAGCAACTTTGGCGACGAAATAACCCTCCTTGGTTATGATCTGAGTTCTGCAACCATCAGAGCTGGGGAGACAGTACACCTGGACCTTTACTGGAAAGCGCAACAGAGGCTCGACACCTCTTACGGCGTCCAGGCTCGCCTGGTAGATTCTGCTCTGAACGTCTGCGCCCAACAGGACAATGCCCACCCTGGTAGTTACCCCACCTCCTGGTGGGAAGAAGGCAAATACATGAAAGACACCCATCGTATCACCGTTCCCGAGAGCACCCCATCTGGTCAGTATCTTTTGCAGGTGGGTTTGTATGATCCATCTACCTTACAGCCTCTGACTGTGCTTTCCATTGCAGAAGGGGAGAACAGGGAAACACTTACTCTTCAGTTCCTCTCAGTTGAGAATTGAGATATGAAACGGTTAGATAATAAGCTACGAATTGTCATATTCCGTGTTATTGTTGTCCTCGTCTTCATTGGCCTGATAGCGCAGTTGTGGTACTTGCAGGTCGTCCAGTGGCAGAAGTATCTACTGCAATCCGACCACAATCGCTTCCGGCTGATGTCTATTGATGCGCCTAGAGGGATCATCTATGACCGCCACGGCAACATCCTGGTTAGGAATAAGCCTAGCTTCACTGTCACCATCGTGCCCGCTGACCTGCCGGATGAAGAAGCTGAGCAGGAGGCCATCTTTGCCCGCCTGGCGGCTCTCTTGGATATTCCCGTTAGCAGGCCGGGACAGGTCCCTAGCGGTCGGGTGCCGGTGGTCTTGGCTGCCCCTCCGGAGTTCTCCCGACAGCCAGGCATCAAGGAGATGGTTGACGAGGGATGGGGCGTTCCTTTTCTGCCTGTACGCATTGCTACCAATGTCGAGCGTGAGGTCGCCTTCATTATCGAAGAGGAGCACTTGGACCTGCCCGGTGTCCACGTTCAGATTGAGCCCATCCGCCAATACGTCAGCGGTGATCTGACCTCCCACCTTATCGGCTACGTGGGCCGTATCCCCGGAGAGAGCGCGGAAGAATACATCAATCGTGGTTACGATCCCAACAGTGACCGGGTAGGGCTGACGGGTGTGGAGCTGGCCTTCGAGGACGATCTGCGTGGACATAAGGGGCGCGAACACATTGAAGTGGATGTAGCTGGACGAGGGATCAGGACAGTGGGCGACCCCGAACTAGCGGAGCCAGGCCACAACGTTATATTGACCATTGATCTTGAGCTGCAACGGGCTATGGAAGGGGCTCTCTATCAAGGCATGGAAGCTGTTGGCTCCAAGGCTGGTGTGGCCATCGCCATGAACCCGCAAACGGGTGAGATCCTAGGCATGGTTAGCTTGCCAAGCTATGACAACAACCTCTTCGCCGAGGGCATCTCCGTCGAGGAATATGAGCGGTTAAGCTCGGACCCTCAGCACCCATTGGTCAATCACGCTATCAGTGGATTGTATCCGCTAGGCTCGACTTTCAAGATCGTCCCCGCCGCTGCTGCTTTGCAGGAGGGTGTTGTGACCCCCCAAACGCAGTTCACCTGCGAGGGTACCCTCTGGTTACCTAACAAGTATTTTCCTGATGATCCAGAACAGGCCCAGCCCTTTTACTGTTGGATTCACAATTGGGGTGAGCACGGTCCTGTCAATTTCATCAGCGGCATTGCCCAATCCTGTGACATCTACTTCTACATAGTGGGTGGGGGCCTTGGAGACTTTGAGGGCCTGGGGCTGGAACGCTTGGCCGATTATGCTCGCCTCTTTGGTCTTGGCGAATTGACGGGCATTGACCTGCCTGGGGAAAACGCAGGTTTGGTCCCCAGCCGCAAATGGAAGAGGTTGACCTATTCCGAAATATGGGTCACGGGTGATACCTACAACATGGCTATTGGCCAGGGCTTTCTCCTGGGCACGCCTTTGCAGATATTGAACGCCACTGCCGCCTTGGCCAACGGTGGTACCCTCTACCAGCCCCAAATCGTCTACCAGGTGACCGATGCCGAAGGGCGCGTGCTCCAATCCTTCGCCCCCGAGGTCATCCGTGAGATCCCTGTCTCACAGGAGAATTTGGCCCTCGTCAGGGAAGGGATGAGAGCCGCCGTGGAATGGGGTACAGCTATGAATGCCTACTTACCCTGGGTCTCGGTGGCTGGAAAGACGGGCACTGCCGAGTACTTTACCGATGAGAACGAGGATGGCTACCCGGACCGTGACCGTAAGGGTAACCTGCCCACTCACGCCTGGTTCACCGCCTTCGCCCCGGCTGAGGACCCGGAAATCGCCCTGGTCGTCCTAGTGGAGGGGGGCGGCGAGGGCTCAAGCACGGCTGTACCCGTTGCCGCTCAGATATTGCAACACTACTTTCCCTTGCCCTCGACTGGGGTCCTGCCAGAGGCCGAAGCGACACCTGCGCCTGGGGAACAACCGATGCCCTCGCTTCTACAGCCTATAGGGCGGCGTTTCAAGGCCGAAATTATGGCAGTGGATGATCAGGAAGCTGAGCTCTCCCAGCTTGTGGGCACTGTGGTGGATGCCAGGGGACAGGGCATACCCGGTGTGCGGATAAGCATTGACGCCGGGGGCGCGCCAATCTTTGAAACTGCGACCAATCCTCAGGGTTGGTTCAGTTACGACATGTTAAATGCTTCCGCTTCACCTCATTGGAACGTCAAGTTGATAGGCTTACCTGAGGCCGAAGAATTGTACCTGGAGGTAGAGTCCTTCAAGCGATACGCTGTGCAGTTCTATGAGGTGGCTCCTTAGAGAACGAACGAATGTCTGACGATAGAGTACGCATCAGAGGCACCAGCGAGGGTCTTGTGATCACCCTCGGCGCAGGAGATTTAGGGTCTCTCCTGAGGGAGTTGGACGAGCGGTTGAGCAACACGGCCTCTTTTTTCCGGGGCGGACGGGTAGCTCTGCATGTGGGGCCACGGGAACTGACTGCTGAAGACCTGGAGGCCCTCGGCCAAACCATCTCATGCAACGGCGTCTCTTTGTGGGCCGTTATTGGCGACAGCGCGGCCACCCAAGCCGCGGCCGAAGCTTTGGGCTTGGAGACGACCTTTGCCCCCCGGCCTACACTACTCCCTGGCGAGACGCAGGACGAAAGGCAACTAGAGGAAGTTGAAGATGTGGGTCTGGGCATTCTGGTCCGTCGGACTCTGCGCTCGGGCCAGGTCGTTCAGCACCCCGGACACGTGGTGGTCATTGGTGACGTAAATCCTGGCGCGGAGATCATTGCCAGCGGCGATGTTGTGGTGTGGGGTAAGTTGCGCGGCATCGTTCACGCTGGAGCCACCGGCGACGATGGGGCAGTGGTTTGTGCTCTGAGCCTTGCGCCGCTCCAGTTGCGCATTGGCAATTACATCGCCCGCGCGCCCGAGGGGCGAGGGGGATCACTCGATCGGCCAGAGATGGCCAGCGTCCAGGATGGCGAGATCGTGGCCGAGCCATGGGAAAAATAGGGAGACGAAATCATGCCAGCTAGAGTCATCACTATCACATCAGGCAAAGGAGGCGTGGGCAAGACCACAGCCACGGCTAATTTGGGCGTCGCCCTGGCGCTGCTGGGCCAACGAGTGGTGGCCGTAGACGCGGATATCGGTCTGCGTAACCTGGATGTGGTCATGGGCCTGGAAAACCGCGTCGTCTACGATGTTGTAAACGTAGTCGAAGGGGTTTGCCGCTTGCGTCAGGCTCTGATCAAAGACAAGCGTCTCTCAGAGCTCTACCTCTTGCCCGCCGCTCAAACCCGCGACAAAACCGCCGTCAGTCCTGAGGATATGGTTCAAGTGTGCGAACAGATGCGCAACGATTACGACTTTGTGCTCATTGACTCACCGGCTGGCATCGAGCAGGGTTTCCGCAACGCCATCGCCCCCGCCGACGAGGTGCTTATCGTCACCACACCCGAGGTCTCAGCCGTGCGTGACGCCGACCGTATCATCGGACTTATCGAGGCCGAGGACAAGGGACCTGCCAGGCTGGTTATCAACCGCATCAAGCCCGAGATGGTCAAGCGAGGTGACATGCTGGATACCAGTGACGTCATGGAGATATTGGCCATTGATCTGATCGGCATCGTGCCGGAGGACGAAGCTATTATCATCTCAACCAACAGGGGAGTGCCGGTCGCTCTGGATAACAGGGGACAAGCGGGACTCGCCTTTCGCAACATTGCCCGTCGTCTGTTGGGTGAAGATGTTCCCTTTATGACGATAAAGGATACGTCTGGTCTCCTGGAACGCTTTGCGCGCTTTGTTCGTTCATAATTCTCTATTCTCTAGCCTATCACCGATTAATCAGGGGGGAAAAGATGAGCTTCTGGGACAAGTTACGGGGACGGCAGGTACCCTCCAGCCGGGAGGTTGCCAAGGAACGGCTACAATTGGTGTTGGTGCATGACCGGGCAAATATCTCTCCAGGGCTGCTGCAGACCCTGAAGGATGAACTCATCACCGTCATCTCCAGGCATATTGAGATAGACCGCGAGGGCGTAGAAATAACCTTCACCCAAGGGAGGAGGTACAATCGTCTGGTGGCCGACATCCCTGTACTTGGCACCAGACGGCGAAAGGGTTAAAATAACTCGAGGAGGACGATGGATCGAAGACTTTGGCGTAATTTCGATTTCGTGCTACTAGGTGCTACTATACTGCTGATCGTCCTGGGTGTGGCCGTGATCTATAGTTCAACCCTGGGCACACCGGACCTGGCGGATCTCCCCTATCGCCAAATGATCTATGCTGTGTTGGGTTTGGGAATTATGTTTGCCGTGGCGGCCATTGACTACCGCTTCCTGGAAAGCTTTCAAAAGCCCATCTACGTTGTGGCTGTAGCCTTGCCGGCCATCGTTTTCATCATGGGCGAGATAACCCACGGCGCCCAGCGCTGGATAGGTTCAAGAGGTTCTGTTCAACCCTCTGAACTGACCAAGATCCTGGTCATCGTAGTCCTGGCCAAATGCCTGGCCGATCATCAAGAGGACGTGGGGCGCTTGCGCTATGTCTTTCTTTCTATCATCTATGTAATCCCCCCGATGATTCTGATCTACCTGCAGCCCGATTTGAGCACGGCTGTGGTTCTGGGTGTCATTTGGCTTGTCATGGTGCTGATGGCCGGGATGCGACTGTTGCATCTGGGCGCGTTGGGCATCGTCGGAGCCCTGGCGGCACCACTGGTCTGGGTGACGATGAAAGACTATATGCGTCAGCGGATTCTCGCCTTCATTTTACCTGTGCAAGATCCCCTGGGATCAGCCTACAACATCAATCAGGCTCGTATTGCGATTGGCTCTGGCGGCTGGTTAGGACGTGGTTTCGCTCGTGGCAGTCAGAGTCAACTCCACTTTCTGCGCGTGCGTCACACAGATTTCACCTTTTCCGTTCTGGGAGAGGAGCTGGGCTTTGTAGGCGCCCTGTTGCTGATCATCCTGTTGATCATCGTGCTCTGGCGTCTCACCAGGGCAGCGGGCATGGCTCGCGATACTTTTGGATACTTGATCGCTTGTGGTGTGGCCGCGACGCTCTCCTTCCAGGCCCTGGCCAACATGGCCATGAACCTGGGCCTGCTCCCCACCACGGGCATCCCTCTGCCCTTCATCAGCTACGGCGGCAGTTCCTTGATCGCTTTTCTCATTGCTGAGGGCTTGGTGCAGAGCGTCGTCATGCGTTATAAGAAGATCGAGTTCTAGCATGACCTTGACTACTGTAGGTGAGCGGTGGCGGGAAATGGCTTAACTGGAATCTCTGGGCCCGCCTGGGGGCCCTGGAGCTGAACCTCCGGGCTGAGAGAGCAAAGCCCTGCGGGCTGATTCATAGCCTCGGTGGGGCTTTGTGCTTTTAATCTTTCTCTTCATGACAGGGTAGCCCGCGCTCGTTTCGACCTCATGCCAGGGGGGAGGAAGCCATGGCGGAGCAATTTCCAGAAGAGTTCGGCGAATACAACATCGTCGAAGAGGTGGGGCGGGGCGGCTTTGCCGCTGTCCACAAGGCTGTGGACACTGTCCTGAAGCGCACCGTGACCCTCAAGGTGCTGGCCCCCCACCTGCTGTGGGACCCCGCCTTTGTCCAGCGCGTCCGGTGGAAGTGGGTGGCGGGGATTGGGACCCTTGTCGTGGTGATTGTGGGATTAATCATCACGCTGGCGAGCGGGTGCAGGCCAGCAACCCCGCCGGGCATAGTCTATGTGCCAGCCGGGGAGTTCACCATGGGCAGCGACGAGGGGGACAGTAACGAGCAGCCGGTGCACACCGTCTACCTGGATGCTTTCTACATTGACAAGTATGAGGTGACCAACGCCCAGTTCGCCCTCTTCCTGAGCGAACAGGGCAACCAGGAAGAGGGTGGCGTGACCTGGTTGGACATTGTAGACTTGGACTGCCTGATCACACAGAGTGGAGGGCAATACCAGCCCAAGAGTGGCTATGAAGATCACCCGGTCATCGAGGTCAGTTGGCATGGGGCGAGGGCCTATTGCCAATGGGCTGGCAAGCGGCTGCCTACCGAGGCCGAGTGGGAGAAGGCAGCGCGGGGCACCGACGGGCGGACGTATCCCTGGGGTGAGGGGATAGATTGTGACCACGCTCAGTACGGTGGCTGTGGTGGTCAAACGGTGCCGATAGGGAGCAAGCCCAAAGGGGCCAGCCCCTACGGGGCATTGGACATGGCGGGCAACGTCTGGGAATGGGTGGCCGATTGGTATGACAGTGGCTACTATGCCGCTTCACCACAGAGCAACCCAGAAGGGTCTACTTCCGGAGATTATCGGGTGATTCGCGGCGGCTCGTGGGCCAATCTTGAGCCCCCCCTGCGCGCTGCCCTTCGTCGCAGGGCCCGCCCAGCTGCCGTGCGCTTCACTGTGGGTTTTCGCTGCGTCCGCTGATTTCTCTTTTAAGGTGATAGGGGGAGCCCTACTGGCGTGTCACGGTGAAGCCAAAACAACAGGGGGGAGCAATGACAGATCAATTTCCTGAAAAGTTCGGCAAGTACAAGATCATCGGAGAAGTAGGGCGGGGTGGCTTTGCCGACGTTTACAAGGGCATAGACACCACCCTCGACCGGACCGTGGCCCTCAAGTTCCTGGAACCGAGGCTGTTACGGGAGCCGACTTTTGTAGAGAGGTTCCAGCGCGAGGCCAAGCTGGCCGCCAACCTCAAGCATCCCAACATCGTGATCATTCACGAGTTTGGCTGGGAGGCGGGCGCGGCTTACATGGCCATGGAGTTCTTGGAGGGCCGGACCCTCAAGGAGGTGATCCTCCAGGAGGGGGCTCTGCACCCCAGGCGCATCGTGAACATGGTGGGGCAGATGGCCTCGGCGCTGGACTATGCCCATGAGCGCGGGTTGGTGCACCGCGACATCAAGCCCTCCAACGTCATGGTGGGGGGCGACGACCACGTTACGGTGATGGACTTTGGCATCGCCAAGGCCGCCACCCAGACTGCCTTGACCACCACCGGCCGCATCTTTGGCACACCGGAGTACATGTCGCCGGAGCAAGCTGAGGGGTTGGAGGAGCCGGATGCTCGTTCTGACGTCTACTCCCTGGGGGTGGTGGTTTACGAGATGTTCACGGGGCAGGTGCCTTTCAGCGGCACGACGCCTCTTTCCGTCATGCGTGGCCACGCCGACAAGCCGCCGCCCTCGCCTTCGGAGGTCAACCCCGACGTCTCGTCGGCGGTGGAGGCGGTTCTACTGAGGACGCTGGCCAAGCAGCGGGAAGAGCGCTACCAGAGCGCGGG
>Ga0180438_10008382_pt1 | contig 13160 bp, 12 predicted proteins | sample SS_ome_12_FD_132455 | JGI IMG/M metagenome (GOLD analysis project Ga0180438, IMG submission 132455) | Hypersaline lake sediment archaeal communities from the Salton Sea, California, USA - SS_3_D_2 metaG | ecosystem: Environmental > Aquatic > Non-marine Saline and Alkaline > Hypersaline >... | reverse complement strand
CGTCCAGCACCTGCTGCATCCGCCGCGCCCGATCCGCCGCGCCGCCGCCACCAGACCCGTTCGTTTCGCTCATCTCGCCTCTCCCGGTCCCGATCTGCGTCTTCTGCTATCGAATGCCCGGCCGAACTCGCCGCCCAATACTGACAACGACAGCCGCGCGCCGCGCTCACGCCCCGACCCGCAGATTTGCCCCTGCGTCGCCCCGGCGGGGCCCGCCGCTACTGCGACTCGCCGAGATACCGTGACCGGCTGCCCAGCTCCTTGCGGAGAAGCTGGAGCCCGCGGTAGCAGAGCTGATGGACCGCCCGCTCCGTCCGCCCCATCGCGGCGGCGACGTCCTTGACGGGCTCGCCCTCGATATGGCGGAGCCACAGCGCCTCCCGGCAGGCGGGCGGCAGCGCGGCCAGCGCCACCTGGACGGCCTGGACGGCCTCCTTCCGCGAGGCGATCCCGCTGGGCGTCCTGCCCTTCCCGTCGGCCAACTCGACCAGCCCCAGCAGCGACGACGACCGGTCCGGCGCGATCGGGCGGGCGCGGCGGCGAGGAGGGCGCTTGGCCGCACGCAGGGCCTTGCCGGCGTCGAGCAGCTTGTGCTCGGCGATGGCCGCCAGCCATCGGTAGAAGCTGTCCGGCCCGCGCGGCTGGAACGTGCCGACGTGGCGATACGCCTCGATGTAGGTTTCCTGGAGGACGTCCTCGGCGGACAGCACGGCCTGGAGGTTCGGCGTGATCTTCCGTGCCATGCGGCGCCGGAGGCGCCCGTCGAACAGCATCAGCAGCCGCCCGACGGCCACCCGGTCACCACCAACGGCCCGCTTCATCAACGTGTCGAGAGACATGCCCGGCTCCCCACGTCGCCGGCGGCTGCGGCGAGAGCCGAGGTCCGGCGTGTGGACAGGGTAGCGGCCGGGGGAGTCGGTGTCCAGCAACTCCCGTCGGACCGATTGACGCCGGCGCCGCCCTCTGCTATCATCCGGCCCCCTGCCCGAGCGGGCAGGCAGCTCGTGAGGTGAAGGCACTTGTCGGACGAGAATCGCCCTTGGCGTCAGAGGCTGCGGGAGGGGTGGCGGAACGCCTTTGCGCTGGACGGCCCGCACGGGCAGCTTTCGGAGGAGGACCGCGAGCTGCTCGAGCGGCTGGCGAGGGCGATCGTGCGGCGGCGGATGGCGGCGCCGGCGCTGCTGTTTCTCGGCTCGGTCAGGCCGCTCAGCTCGCTCGGCAGCCAGGCGATGACGTTCCTGAAGCCGTTTCTGGCCGGGCCGATCCAGCCGGCCGACTACGACCGGATGACGAAGATCCTCGACCGCCGGGAAGGCGTGGCGGCGTTGATGGACGCCGTGGAGGCGGCCGAGGCCATGCAGAAGGAAGCCGCCAGGTGAAACCCGAAGAGCTGAACGTCATCGTCGCGACGGACTGCGGGTCCACGACGACGAAGGCGATCCTGATCGAGAAGAAACCGGAGGGCTACCGCCAGACGTTCCGCGGGGAGGCCCCCACGACGGTCGAGGCACCTTTCGAGGACGTCACCCGCGGCGTGCTGAACTCGATGGCGGAGTTGGAGGAGCTGTCCGGCCGAAAGCTCCTCGACGGCGAGCGGATCATCACGCCGGCCCGCGAGGGCGCGGGCGCGGACGTCTACATCTCCACCAGCAGCGCCGGCGGGGGCCTGCAGATGATGGTCGCCGGCGTGGTCAAGTCCATGACCGCCGAATCCGCACAACGCGCCGCGCTCGGCGCCGGGGCGATCGTCATGGACGTGCTGGCCAGCAACGACCAGCGCGCCCCGCACGAGAAGATCGAGCGGATCCGCACGCTTCGGCCGGACATGGTCCTGCTGTCCGGCGGGACCGACGGCGGGACCGTCCGCCACGTCGTCGAGCTGGCCGAGTTCCTCGCGGCCGCCAATCCCCGCCCCCGCCTCGGCTCGTCGTACAGCCTGCCGGTCGTCTACGCGGGCAACGCCGACGCCAGAGAGACGGTCCAGCAGACGCTGGCCGAGAAAGCCGAACTGCACATCACCGAGAACCTCCGCCCCGTCCTGGAGCGGGAGAACCTCACCCCGGCCCGCGACGAGATCCACGACCTGTTCCTGAAGCACGTGATGGCGCAGGCGCCGGGCTACAGGAAGCTGATGGGCTGGGTCGGCGCGCCGATCATGCCGACCCCGGCGGCGGTGGGCAACATCATTCAGCGGATCGCCCGCAGCCAGTCGCTGAACATCGTCGGCGTGGACATCGGCGGGGCGACGACGGACGTCTTCAGCGACTTCGAGGTCGAGTCGGACCGCGGCACGTCGGCCGAGCCGGGCGAGAGTTCGCAGCGCGTCTTCAACCGGTCGGTCAGCGCCAACCTCGGCATGAGCTACAGCGTCTCGAACGTGCTGGCCGAGACGGGGCTGGCCAACATCCTCCGGTGGGTGCCGTTCGACATCGACGAGACGGACCTCCGCGACCGGATCAAGAACAAGATGATCCGCCCGACGACGATCCCGCACCTGCTGGAGGAGCTGAAGATCGAGCAGGCGATCGCCCGGGAGGCGTTGCGGCTGGCGTTCGTCCAGCACAAGCTGCTCGCCGTCGGGCTCAAGGGCGTGCAGCGCGGGCGGACGATCTCCGAGTCGTTCGACGAGTCCACCTCCGGCGAGACGGTGATCCGGATGGCCGAGCTGGACCTGCTGGTCGGCAGCGGCGGCGTGCTCAGCCACGCCCCGCGACGCAATCAGGCGATGATGATGCTGATCGACGCCTTCGAGCCGGAAGGCGTCACGCGGCTGGCCGTCGACAGCATCTTCATGATGCCCCACCTCGGCGTGCTGGCCGAGGTGCACGAACAGGCGGCCGCGGAGGTCTTCGAACGAGACTGCCTGATCAACCTCGGCACCTGCGTCGCCTGCTCGGGCAGGCCGAAAGCGGGCTCGAAGTGCCTCGAATACCGGCTGACCGCCGGCGGCCGCACACGCGAAGGCACCGTCGCCGGCGGCGAAATGGCCCTTGAGCCGCTCGAGGTCGGCCAGAATGCCAAGGTGACCGTCGACCCGGCCCGATCCGCCGACGTGGGCGCCGGGCGCGGCAAGCCGATCGAGGCGGAGATCGCCGGAGGCGTGGTCGGCGTGGTCTTCGACGCCCGCGGCCGACCCCTGGCCGTGCCCGAAGCCAACCGCAGCGAGACCGTCACCCGATGGACGCAGGCGCTGGGCGCCTACCCGGATTGAGAGACCGCCGGCCTCTGGAATGACGAATGACGAGACCCGATTGGCGAACTAATGACGAATTCCGAATCCCGAACGGGAGCAAGCGAGTCCAGGCGCGGAATCTGCCGACGGCGGCCTTCGTCATTCGGGCTTCGGCATTGACTCGTCATTCGGACTTCGTCATTCGTCATTTGCCACCGTCACGGCGTCGGTGACGGCCGAGTCAAGGAACCGCTCATGGCACATGCCTACACGCCGGGCCTGCGAGTGACGCCCCGGACGACGATCCGCAAGGAGCGGCGGTTGCCGATCGCCGGCGAGGTCGTCGTCGAGATGGGCCAGTCCGTGCGGGCCGATCAGGTCGTCGCCCACGCCGAGCTGCCCGGCGACGTGGCCACCGTCAACGTGGTCAACTTGCTGGCGATCACTCCGGGCGACCTCGACCGGTACATGCTGAAGAAAGAAGGCGAGGCGGTGGCCGGCGACGAGGTCATCGCCGAGACCCGCCCGTGGATCAAGTGGTTTCGTAGCGTCGCCAAGAGCCCCATCGACGGGACGATCGAGACGATCTCCCACGTCACCGGGCAGGTGCTCATCCGCACCGCTCCCCAGCCGGTCGACGTGACGGCCTACGTCGACGGCACGGTCGTCGAGGTCCAGCCGGCCGAGGGCGCCGTCGTCGAGACCGTCGGAGCGTTCGTCCAGGGCATCCTCGGCGTCGGCGGCGAGGTCCACGGTGAACTGGCCGTCCTCGGCGACGGGCCGGACACGAGCATCACACCCGCCGACCTCGGCGACGAGCTCGCCGGCAAGATCGTGGTCGCCGGGGCGCTGATCACCGCCGATGTCTACGCCGCCGCCGCCGAGATCGGCGTCGCGGCGCTCGTCTGCGGCGGGTTTCACGATCGGGACCTGCGGGCGCTGTTGGGCTACGACCTCGGCGTGGCCATCACTGGCCACGAGGAGATCCGGCCGATCCTGGTCATGACCGAGGGCTTCGGGCCCATCGCGATGGCCCGGGCGACGTGGGAGCTGCTCAGCTCGCACGTCGGGCGGCGCGTCTCGGCCAACGGGGCCACCCAGATCCGCGCCGGCGTGCTGAGGCCCGAGATCATCATCCCCGCGCCGGACGCGGGCGAATCGCCGCCCGACCGGCAGCCGGCCGCATTGGGCTTGCAGCCGGGCTCACAGGTCCGTATTATCCGTCAGCCCGGCTTCGGACGCCTCGGGACGGTCAAGAGCCTGCCCACCGGCGTCCAGGCCGTCGAGTGCGAAACCAAGGTCCGCGTGGTGGAAGTCGAATTCCCCGGCGGCGAGAGGTCGATCGTCCCGCGGGCCAACGTCGAGGCCATCGAAACGTGACAGGCCGCTGCATCATGCCGTTTCGCCGCCGCGCCACCGCGTCGATCGCGGCCTGCGTGCTGCTGGCCGGCCCGGCGGTGCTGTGGGCCGCCGAAGCGCCCCCCCCTGCCACGACGCGCGCCGCGAGCACGGCCCCGACGACCGCCGCCGCGCCGACGACGACGACGGCTCCCGCCGAGCTGCCGATCCCCGACGCGAACACGTTCCGTGCGTTCGACCGCCCGAGCGACGACGGCTCAGCAATCATCGTCGAATGGGCCAAGCCCGCCAAGGAGCCCAACGGCGTCTCCTACGTCGTCGAGATCGCCCGCGGCGAGGCCGACTTCGCCGCCGGCAAGTTCAAGAGCATCCCCGTCAAGAAGCCGACCTTGAAGGCGACGAACCCGAAGTACTTCGGCTTCCTCGCCTCCAGCAACAAGACGTTGTACTACCTGTCCGTCACGCCGGCGGACCACTTCCCCCCCGAGCCGACCGAGAAGCTCACGCCCGCACGGATCGACAAGCTCCACCAGGAGGGCGACCTCACGAGCAAGCAGGCCGACCGCGCCAAGGCCGCCCTGCTGACGCAGCAGGTCGAGCAGGGGCTCGTCTCGGCCAAGAGGGCCGCTAGCCTGCCGACGGAGTACGCCCAATGGGCGAAGGCGGCCTTCCTGGTCAGGTGGTTCGACGAGGGCAGCCCGACCTCCGAGCAGGTGAACAAGCTGCTGGAGGAAGGCACATTCACCGATCCCCAGGCCGCCCTCGCCAGGGCGATGCTTGCCAGACAGCAGAGCGAGAGCGAGGACATCCTCGGGCGCGCGAAGCGGCTGGTGACGGACCTGAAGCTGGAGGAGGATCGCGAGCAGGAAGCGAATTCGGTCTTCGGTGCCGAGACGCCCGAGCCGCGCCGGGCCGTCCGGCTGATGAGGGGGCTGATCGGCGACAACGTCCTCTCCCAGCAGCAGGCCGCCACGGCGCAGGAGATCGTCGACGACTTCCAGCCGGAGGGCAAGCCCGCCTTGAGGCTGGCCGGCAAGCTGCTCGAGGAAAAGAAACTCCCCGACGAACAGGTTGCCCAACTGGCCCGGATGATCCGACAGAGCCAGGAGCCCGACAGGATTCTCACGAAGGAGGACAAGGCCGCCCGAAAGTGGTTCGACCGGTACCGGGCGTACCTCAGCAAGACCGACCAGGACGAGCAGAAACGTCGCCATCAGGACGTCGACGGCGAGACGTATTACGTTCGCCTGGCAGCCACGGACGGGACGCGGATGGCCTACGCCGGCCGAGACGGGCAGCCGGCCGTCGTTTCGGCCCGGGCCCGGCCCGACCTGCTCAAGAGCTTCCGCCTGAACAACCTCCTGTTCGCGGTGATCTTCAGCGCGATCGTGCTGGCGTTCATCCAGGCCGCCCGGCGGAACCCGAATCTGTTCATTCGCAAGATCGCGGGCCTCGATGCCGTCGAGGAGGCGATCGGTCGGGCCACCGAGATGGGACGCTCGGTCTACTTCGTCCACGGGTTGGGCACGCTGTCGGAGTTGGCGACGATCGCGGCGCTGAACGTGCTGGCCCGGCTGGCCCGACGGGCCGCCGAGTACGACACGCGCCTCCGCGTGATGAACTACGAGCCGATCGTCACCGCCATCAGCCAGGAGGTCGTCCAGCAGGCCTGCATCGAGGCCGGGCGGCCCGACGCGTTCAACGCCGACGACGTCTCGCTGGTGGCCAACACGCAGTTCAGCTACGTCGCGGCCGTCTCGGGCCTGATGGTCCGCGAGCAGCCCGCAGCCGTCTTCCTCATGGGGCGCTTCTTCGCCGAGTCGCTCCTGCTGGCCGAGACGGGCGCGTCGACCGGCGCGATCCAGGTGGCGGGCACGGACTCCTACACCCAGTTGCCGTTCTTCATCACGACGTGCGACTACACGCTGATCGGCGAGGAACTGTACGCCGCGTCGGCCTACCTGTCCCGCGAGCCGCGGTTGCTCGGAAGCCTGCGGGGGCAGGACATCGGCAAGGTGTTTCTCATGGCCGTCATCGTCCTCGGCGCGATCCTGCTGACCCTCGGGCCGCTGCTGAGTCGCGTGGGCATCGACGTGGGCCTCTTCAAGGACCTCTTCAGGGCGTTCTGATCCGGACGACGGGAGCATGTGGTACAAGCGAACGATTCCGTTGCTCCTCGTGCTCGCCTTCGGGCTGGCCGGCTTCGGGCACGACTACGTGCCGCACCCGGCCTCCAACGCCTTCCGCGAGGAGGTCACCACCGGCTTCGTCATTATCGGCGGCTTCGCCCTGTTCATCGGCGCCTACAGCCTCTTCCACATGCACATCAGCCGCATCCGACGCAAGCAGCCCGGGTGGGCCTACAGCATCTTCGTCTTCCTCGGCGCCGCCCTGATGGTCTGCCTGGGGCTCTGGAACGACGGCGACTGGATGTTCGTCGACCCGCAGCCCGGCGTCGTCACGTCGTTCCAGTGGTGCTACGACTACATCCTCGTGCCCTGCAACGCGACGATCTTCTCGATCCTGGCGTTCTTCATCGCCAGCGCCGCCTTCCGCACCTTCCGCGCCAGGAACTTCAGCGCCTTGTTGCTGTTGGCGGCGGCCGTGGTCGTCATGTTCGGGCGCGTCCCTGTCAGCGAGCGCGTCGGCCAGTTCCTCTTCGACAGCCCGAACGCCTTCGCGCACGTCTCAGAGATCCTGCTGAACTACCCCAACCTCGCCGCCAAGCGCGCCATCCTGCTGGGCGTCAGCCTCGGCGTGATCTCGCAGTCGCTGCGCATCATCTTCGGCATCGAGCGAACGTACATGGGAGGAGGTGACTGATGCCCGTCCCCGCCGCCTCCCTCAAGCGACTGGCGATGATTCGGCACGTCATCTACCTGCTGGTCGCCGCCGCCGTCATCGTGCCGTTCATCGCCCGGCTGCACGTGGGCGACTTCCAGCCCGGGCCCCACGCCACCAAGCTCTACAAGAAGCTCGACTCCCTGCCGGCCGGCACGCGGGTGCTGCTGTCGTTCGACTTCGACCCCGGCTCCGACGCGGAACTGACGCCCATGGGCCTGGCCCTGCTGCGCCACTGCTTCAAGAAGGACCTCGTCCCCTTGGTCATGACGAACTACCCGGCCGGGCTGGACCTGGCCCGGAAGATCATGGAGGACGCCGTCGACGACTCCCAGAAGCTCTGGGGCAAGAAGAAGGTCTCCGGGAGGGACTACGTTCTGCTCGGCTTCCGCCCGGGCCAGGTCAACCTCGTCCTGAAGATGGGCGAGAACCTGAAGACGGCTTTCGAGACCGACTACTACGGCAAGCCCACCGTGGACATGAGGGCCCTGAAGGGGGTCCGCTCGCTCAAAGACCTGAAGCTCGTCATCGGCATCTCTTCCTCGGCCTGGGTGGAGACCTGGATCATCTATGGGGCCGACCGATTCGGCTTCGAGTACGGCGCCGGCGCGACGGCCGTCATGGCGCCCGATCTCTATCCGTTCCTCGATACCGGGCAGATGGTCGGGCTGCTGGGCGGGCTGCGAGGCGCGGCCGACTATGAGGCGCTCATCAAGCAGAGAGGCAGAGGCACGCTGGGCATGTCCGCCCAATCGGCCGCCCACCTGCTCGTGATCGTCCTCGTCCTGGCCGCCAACGTCCGATTCGTCTTCCGTCGCCTCAGCGGACGCGAGAAAGGCTGACGAGCATGGCAGAGCCCGACACCGATGTTCGTTCGCCCGCCCGGCCCGTCGAGCTGGGCGTGTTGGGCGTCCTGCTGGCCGTCTTCTTCATCGCCAGCTTCTGGATCCAGAAGCCTTTCGAACTCAGCGGGGAGAGCTTCGTCCGGAGCATCGGCATCATCCTCGCGGCGGGTCTGACGCTGGTGATGTACAGCTTCCTCTACCGCGACAACCCGTTGTTCAAGGCGGCCGAGAACTTCTACGTCGGCGTCGCGTTGGGCTACATGGCTGTGCAGACCTGGCACATGGCCCTCCGTCCGGAGGTCGTCGAACCGCTTTTCCTCGCCCCCACGCACGACGCGCTGTTCACCGCGCTGCTCCACCGCACCGTGCCCATCGTCCTCGGCATCCTCCTGCTGACACGAATCTCCAAGACCCGAGCCTGGCTCAGCCGCTATGCCTATTGCCCCCTCGTCGGCTGGTATGCCGGCGTGGCCATCTCCTCCTATACCCACAGCATCGTCCTGAAACAGCTCCAGGCCGCCATCGCGCCGCTCCAGGAGGCCGTCACCACCGGCTCGGCAGGACTGCTCACGTGGGCGTGGTTCGCCGGGGTGTTCTTCCCCGTCGTCGGGTCGTTGGCGATGATCATCGGAACCGTCTCCGTCCTGTTCTACTTCTTCTTCTCCCTCGAGCACGGGCCGGTCGGCCGAGGCGTCTCGCGCGTCGGTATCTGGTTCCTGATGGTCTCCTTCGGCGCGTCGTTCGGCTACACGGTGATGGCCCGGCTGTCGCTGCTGATCGGGCGGGTGCAGTTCCTCTTGTTCGACTGGCTCAAGCTGCCGCAGTAGCGTCCTCCACACGGCATGCTACTTGCCACGCGCCCGCCGATCGTGTCTAATACACATTGGCGATCATCGGCGGTGCATTTCTGTCAGCGACTCTGCTGGGGAGTTTGGAAGGGATGGCACGACGACAGCAGCCAGGGACCCGACGTATCGGGCGGCTGCTGGAGGTGTGCACGCAGTCGGCCCGCGTTCTGCTGGGCTGCGAGGACCGCCCAGACGGCCGGTCCGTCCCCTGCTGGCAGCCTCTGTCGAAACTGCTGCTGGCCGGCGGCGTCCTGATCGCCTTGGCGATCGCCACCCGCGTCAACTACGGCCCGTTCCGCCGCAACTTCCTGCTGATCCATACGCTGGCGGAGATGTTCAGCATCGTGGTGGCCGTCTGCATCTTCGCCCTGGCGTGGAATTCGCGCGACCGGCTGGACAACAGCTATCTCCTCGTCGTCGGCACCGCCTACTTCTTCGTCGGCTGCCTGGACCTGACGCACACGCTGGCCTACAAGGACATGGGCGTCTTCGCATCCGTCACGGTCGATGAGCCGACGCAGCTCTGGATCGCCGCGCGATACGTCGAGGCGATCTCCCTGTTCGCGGCCCCCCTGCTGCTGAGGCGCACCGTTCGCGCCCGGCTGCTGCTGGCGATCTACGCGGCGGCAACGGCGGCGCTGCTGTGGTCCATCTTCGCCTCGGACCTTTTCCCCCGCTGCTTCGAGCCCGGCCGCGGGCTCACGACGTTCAAGAAGATCAGCGAATACGCCATCAGCGCCTTGCTGGTCGCCTCGCTCGTGCTGCTGATCCACAAGCGACGATGGTTCGAGCCCAGCGTGCTGGCGCTGATGGGCGGCTCGGCGATCATCACGGTGGGATCGGAGATGGCCTTCACGCTCTACCGGGATCCGTACGGCCCGGCGAATCTGTGGGGGCACGTGCTGAAGATCGTTTCCTTCTACCTCGTCTACCGTGCGGTGGTCTTCCGCGGGCTGGTCAGGCCCCACGAACTGATCTTCCGCGAGCTGAAGCAGCACGAGGAGGCCCTACAGCTCGCCCGCGACGAGCTCGAGCAGCGCGTCCGCCAACGCGTCGCCGAGCTCGTCGAGGTCAACGAGCAGCTCACCCGCGAGGCCCAAGCCCGACAGGAGGCCCGGGAGACCCTCGCCCTCCAGCACCGCCGGTTCGTCTCCCTGCTGCACATGCTGCCCGGCTACGTCGGCCTGCACGGCCGGGACCACCGGACTCGCTTCGCCAACCACAAGTTCCTCGAGCTGTTCGGCGAGCCGGGCGAGCGGCTGTGCTACGAGGTCCACGGGAACCGCGACTCGCCCTGTCCGGCCTGCCCGCTGACCGACGACGACCTGCCCGACCAGGCGGGCCAGTGGCAGTGGACCAGCTCGGCCGGGCGGACCTACCACGTCTGGGCCTACCCCTTCACCGACATCGACGGCTCGCGCGTGGCGCTGGAGCTGGGCATCGACATCACCGAGCGGAAGGTCCTCGAACGCCGGGTCCTCGAGATCAGCGAGATGGAGCAGCGACGCATCGGGCAGGACCTGCACGACACGCTGGGCCAGAACCTCACCGGGGCGGCCTTCCTGAGCAAGGTCCTCGGCGAGAAGCTCTCCCGGCGCCAGGCGCCGGAGTGCGACGACGCGGCGGCCATCGAGGAGCTGCTCAACCAGGCGGTCGCGCAGACGCGGTCGATCGCCAAGGGCCTCTGCCCCGTGGAGGTCTCCCTCGGCGGCCTGGCCGACGCCCTCGAAGAGCTCGCCGCCGGCGTTCGGCGCGTCTTCGAGATCGCCTGCACCTTCGAGCACGATCCGATCGACCTGCTGCCCCCCGCCGTCACCAGCCACGCCTACCGGATCGTCCAGGAGGCCGTCAACAACGCCGTCAAGCACGCCAACGCCTCCGCCATCGCCATCCGGGCCCGCCGCCGAGACCACGCCTTCGAACTCGTCGTCGCCGACGACGGCGACGGAATGCCCCCCGGCCGAGACCCGCCGAAGGGAATGGGCCTCCGAATCATGCAATACCGCGCCGGCGTCATCGGCGCCACGATCGATGTCTCCTCCGCCCCCGGCGAAGGAACAACCATCCGATGCCGACTGCCCCTACCCCGACCCGTCCATGAAGGACACTCCGCCCCATGACCGACAACCATGCATCAGGCGGTGCCGGCCGAGTCATCCGCGTCCTGATCGTCGACGACCATCCCATCGTCCGCCACGGGCTCGCCCGGATGATCGAGCAGCACGAGGACCTCTGTGTCTGCTGCGAGGCCGACAACGCCGCCGACGCGCTGGAGCTGATCGAGTCGGACAGCCCCGACGTGGCCGTCGTCGACCTGTCCCTGAAGCACAGCAACGGCCTGGACCTCATCAAGGACGCCCACCTCCGCAAGGGCGACCTGCCCATCCTCGTCCTCTCGATGCGCGACGAATCCGTCTACGCCGAACGCGCCCTCCGCGCCGGCGCCCGCGGGTACATCACCAAGGACGAGGCCACCGCCAACGTCATCGAGGGCATCCGAAAGGTCCTCGCCGGCGAGATCTACCTCAGCCGGAAGATGGTCGGCAAGGTCCTCCGCAACATTGTCCCCGGCTCGACCCCCGCCGCGCACGCCACCGCGCGCCTGACCGTCCGCGAGATGGAGGTCCTCGAGCGGATCGGCGCGGGCCTGACCACCGCCGAAATCGCCGCCGCCCTCCAGCTCAGCGCCAAGACGATCGAGACCTACCGCGAGCGGATCAAGCAGAAGCTCGGCCTCGCCGGCGCGTCCGAGCTGCTCAGATACGCCATCGAATGGGTCCACTCCCGCTGACCCGGGCGGCTCGGCCTCGGCGTCTGCGGCCGTAGCCTGCGACCCTGCTCGGGCGGCATGGGCCATGGGGCGCTCATCACTCGGCATTCAGCGTTCGTTGTTCACCACCGCCCCCTATGGGGGCCGGCCCCTACAACCCCGTCCAAAGACGCCCCCACACCCATTGCGGGTCCATCCCGCTTGGGAAAGCGCAATCTCCTGTCTATCATTAATATGAGAGCGCCGGGTGAGTTATGCTGGCACGGGCTTCCATCTCTTCCATGCCGCCTCGTTCGCCCGCCGTAGACGGTAGAAGGCCAATGCAATGAACGTACCCGTTCACGACAAGAACCTGTTCGACGGGGTCAACTGCCAAGTGGACCCCAACAACATGTCGGACCTCGAGCGGAAGCACATCCCCGTCATCGACGCGCCGGACGTGGTGACCAAGGGACAACGGTTCGAAGCGACCGTGGAGGTCGGCCGGAATACCGACCCGCCAACCGCCACCGATCACTTCATCGGATTCATCGATTTGTACGCCGACGAGACGTACCTCGGCAGGGCCGACTTCATCGGAAGGGCTGTCCTGCCCAAGGTCGTCTTCTCGATCGTGCCGCGGCGGCCCTTTCGGGAGCTCCGTGCGCTGGCCCACTGCAATCAGCACGGGACGTGGGAAGGGACGCGGCCGATCGAGTTCCAGGCGTGAGGCCCGGCTGGAGGGCCTGGCGCCTGTTTCGTTCAACCTCTGCCGTTTGAAAGGAACGTCGAATGACTGGGAGAAGGGCACTGGTAGGGCTACTGGTGTTGGGGCTGACGCTGTCGGTCTTGCCCGGCTGCGGGAGCAAGGTCAGCAAGAGCAACTACGACAAGGTCAAGACGGGCATGACCCAGGCCGAGGTCGAGGGCGTCCTCGGCAAGGGCACGGAGAAGGCCGGCGTCGGCGGCGCCCTCGGCGGCATCGCCGGCTCGGCCAAGGTCCTCAGCTGGACCGACGGCGACAAGAGCATCACCGTCACGTTCCTCAACGACAAGGTCACGGCCAAGGTGCAGCAGGGCCTGTGATCCCCAAATGAAGGAGACACGCATGAACCGCTCACAATACACCCTGCTATCGGCATCCATAGTCGTATTGGCCTCCGGGCTGGCCGGCTGCCGGGACCATATGCCGCATTCGTTTACCTTGGCGCCGGGCGACGTGGCGAGAATGCACGCCAAGCCGGCCGAGGGCGGCTACTACACCAACTGGGATCCCTACGCCGCCACGCTCGAGCTGACCCCCGCCCGGGCGGTCAACCCCGTCCGCACCCAGCACGTCCTGATCG
>Ga0180438_10008381_pt1 | contig 13160 bp, 11 predicted proteins | sample SS_ome_12_FD_132455 | JGI IMG/M metagenome (GOLD analysis project Ga0180438, IMG submission 132455) | Hypersaline lake sediment archaeal communities from the Salton Sea, California, USA - SS_3_D_2 metaG | ecosystem: Environmental > Aquatic > Non-marine Saline and Alkaline > Hypersaline >... | reverse complement strand
GTGGGTATCTCCACCCCGGCGGCCAGTGTGCTGCCTTCCTCACGGTCAACTCTCCTGTATTCGACGGCAATGGGGGAGCCGCTTGCTGGCTCGAAGTAAGCGATGCTGAAGCGCACTATACCTGGGAGCTCCTCTTCCCATGCTCCGTAGTCAAGCACCCCCTCCCAGTTTTGCATGGAGAAACCCAGGACCACCGGAGAGAAATTCAGAAGAAGTCCAAGGTCCCCGCCGACAACAGACGCCTCACGGGATTGCTCGACGTTCCGCAAGTATTTCGCTCCCACGCCGAAGGCGATGCGACCGCCGAGCTTCGAACCGGAAGCGAGTGTTCCGCAGAGTGTGTAGGAAGAACCGTTCGCGCCTTCATCCGCTCTGTTCTCGTAGAGGAGGCCACCGCCAATCCCATAATTCTCCGTGGGGAAGAAGACGTCTGCAGTCAGAAAGTGCCTTTTGCTTATGAGGCTCGGGCCGCGGCTCATGTACATGACACCTGCCTCTGGGTCAGATATCAAACCCATTCCAGCCGGGTTGTAGAATATGGCTTGCGCGTCGTCCGAGACCGCTGCGAACGCTCCTGCCAGTGCCCCAGCCCTGCCTCCCGGCGTCAAAAGCAGAATTGATGAGCCGCTCCCCGCGGCGTGTTCTGCCAGTCCGAGACACAGAAGAAGAGCAAGAGAAAAGCATGTCCTCCGGCCGGCTCTTCGAACCCAGCGCTCGGTGCCTGTCGCTTCTGGCGCAGCCTGATTTCTCAAGCGCCTCACCGGTATGAACTCCACGACAGTGTTTTCATGAAGCGAGGAGCTCTTCATGAAAACCTCCGAACAAGACGACTGAATGTGGCAGGGCTGATCGCCTGAAAGAGCCCGTGCTCGACCCGAAGGTTGGAGCGGGAGACGGGAGTCGAACCCGCGACGTCAAGCTTGGGAAGCTTGCATTCTACCGCTGAATTACTCCCGCACGGGTTGACGAACGGACATCCAGCAGGGCTCTTCTTGTCTATTCCCCCTCCTATATCCTCTCAGCCATGTATGCCGCGAGATCGACCGTCCTCGCGGCGTATCCGTATTCATTGTCGTACCAGGCGAGGACCTTGACCAGGTTTCCCTCTATAACCGCCGTGGAGAGACTGTCGTATATGGCGGAGTACTCATTTCCGGCGTAGTCCACAGACACCAGAGGCTCCTCTGAGTAGTAGATATAGCCGGACATCGTGCCGTGGCACTCCTGTCTGAAGGCATCATTCACCTCTTCGACGGCCGTCCCTATCTTCAGATGACAGACGAGGTCAACTATCGAGACATCAGGCGTAGGGACTCTTATCGCCATGCCGCTCAGTTTTCCCTTCAATTCCGGAAGGACCAGACCCACCGCTTTGGCTGCCCCCGTGGAAGTCGGTATCATTGACATCGCGGCGGCTCTTGCCCGACGCAGGTCTTTGTGCGGAGCATCCAGGATCCTCTGGTCTCCGGTGTAGGCATGTATGGTCGTCATGAACCCTTTTTCTATGCCGAACCTGTCATTCAGGACTTTGGCGACCGGAGCCAGACAGTTCGTGGTGCAGGAGGCATTGCTGATCACATGATGGTTAGCCGGGTCGTACTTATCCTCGTTCACGCCCATCACAACCGTGAGATCGGGCTCTCCCTTTGCGGGGGCTGTGATTACTACTTTTTTCGCCCCGGCCTTCAGATGGAGTCTGGCCTTCGCAGGATCTCTGTAGATGCCAGTCGCCTCTATCACGACATCGACACCGAGTGTCTTCCAAGGGAGCTCCTCCGGACTCTTCATCGCGTAGACCGCGTACTCCTCGTTGTCCACGATGAACGAATCTGGCTTTGCTTCGACGTCCCTCTTGAATCTCCCATGAACGGAGTCGTACTTGAGGAGATGGGCGAGGGTCCTTGCGTCGGTGATATCGTTGACAGCCACGACCTTGATCGCGTCGGTCTCGAGAGCCTTCCTGAACACAAGCCTTCCTATGCGGCCAAATCCGTTTATTCCGACCTTCAATGCCATACTGCCCTCCTTCTTCCCAGGGCAAGTCTATTTGTATCAGAGACGAGTGTCAAGATATTTCAGAGACCGAAAGCTCTCAGCCCTCAGGTTTCAGCTATCAGCTGTGCCATGTACCGTGTAATAACAAGGAGATGCGTTGGCAGTTCTTTGAAACGTCGCAGGGACAGCAAGGGCCTCTCTTTCGATAACACTCACGGGGACAGAAAGCTTCCTTCAGATCGCAAGCCGTTGGCTTCCAGGAAAACGAGCAGGGCAGCCTGCGTCAGCTACTGAGCCCGCTGATAATCCAGAGGGGGAGCATACCACCGACGTTGAACAAGGCGTGAACCATGACGGCCGGTAGAAGACTTCCTGTCCGTTCACGATAGCGGGCAGCCAGGTAGCCCAGTAGAGTAACCATAAGGATCGCCGGCACTGCCCTCGGTCCCATCGACTCGAAGAGAACAATGTGCATTGCGCCGAAGAACAACGCGCTCGTGACGACAGGCATGCTGAACCTTGTCCGCGGATTCACCCCGAAACGTCTGTCCCAGCCGAGCAATGTCTGCAGGAGGCCCCGGGTCAAGATCTCCTCGCACACACTCGCGTACATCCAGACAAAGGCCACAAGCTGGATCTTGGTCAGCTCGGCAGTCACGCCGCTGCCACGTGGCTCCTGTGACATCAGAGCCGAGGCAGTTGCAAGTACCGCGGTCGGCAGGATCCACATCAGTATGCGCGGACTGAAAACGTAGCTCCCTCTTGCGAAACCATACGTCTTCAGCCGTCCCTTCGAGAGAAGCAGCATGGCACCAGTCGAGAGGACAAGCATCACAGTGTGCGTTACGAAGGACGATGGGATGAAAGCACCCTCGCGGACTCTCACTAGCCTGGGTGCGTACCTGGCTGCAACCGCGATTGCTCCGGAGAGGACCAGAGCAAGAACAAGCCTGGCAAGTCCACGTGACGTCACAGGTCGCCCCCTTCCTGGATGCGAAGGTTGATAGGAAATCCTAATCTCGTGCACAGTGAGTGTCAAGCCCGGAGAACCAGGAGGGAAATTGACAGACTTGAAAATAGAAGCTGGCAGCCTGTTAGCGATGACTTAAGCGCGCGTCGGGAAGAACTACGTCCTTCCCGCGAAAGCCTGTCCCCGACCCGATCGGGGACGGTAATCCAGAAGAAGCGTGGCTGGACTGCGACGCACAATCTGAAATCGAAAATCGCCAATCTTAAATGCCCTCCTGGATCTCCGCTTCCGCGGGGATGCCACCCTCACCCGTTGGAATTGGGGAAACTGGAAAATCGAAATCAGGCCCGCCGGGTTGTCAATTTCTCAGTTTCTCAACTTCGCCCAGGCCTTCTTATGGGTCTCATGTGACCTGGTGGTTCCACTGCGTGGACGTCCGTCAACCGCGACGCGAGATCATAAGATCTGCTATCTGATCCCTCAGATATTGGAGGGGAATCCAGGCTGAACTCGGGTGCGGGTGTGATCTTCTTGGTTTCGAAAGGGTGATGGTGGCAGCGTGGATTTTCCTCTTTTCGAGCAGTCCAAGTCAACCACAGATTTCACAGACTATCACAGAATCGCCCGTACTCCCTCAACGACAACGGTAAAGAAGCATCTCGTGGAATCTTGTGTAACCCGGTTGTTGCGGGTTTATCACTGCCACGGGCACTCTGGAAGGCGTATTTCGGGCTTGACTGTTGACCTTCCATCGTTTAGATTGTAGCGCGTTGTGAGGTTTCTTAACCGCGGTTCTACCCGGCTGGGGAGACCTCTCCCCTCTACATCTTGTTGAGGAGTGTCCATCAGCTTGGCTCTTGACACTGACAAGAAGACCCTGCGTAGAAAGTACCTCAAGCGCTTCTCTGGTGAGACGAAGTTCATGCAGGGCGATGCTGCCTGCGCGTATGGTGCTCTGTACGGGGGCTGCGACTTCTTCGCGGGCTACCCTATTACACCCGCCTCCGAGATTGCCGAGGTTCTTGCCGTCGAGCTTCCGAACATAGGGGGATACTGCATCCAGATGGAGGACGAGATTGCGAGCATCGGTGCGGTCATTGGCGCCGTCTGGGGAGGAGCCAGGGCCATGACCGCGACCTCAGGTCCCGGTTTCTCTTTGATGCAGGAGAACATAGGCTACGCGGTGATGACCGAAACACCGTGCGTGATCGTGGACGTGCAGAGATCCGGCCCCTCAACGGGTCAGGCGACCCTCCCGGCTCAGGGGGACATAATGCAGGCGAGGTGGGGTACCCACGGTGATCACGAAATGATAGCGCTCGCACCGACTACGGTTCAGGAATGTCTCACGCTTACGGCAGATGCCTTCAATCTTGCCGAGGAGTTCAGGAATCCCGCTATTGTCCTGATGGACGGCGAGGTGGGCCATCTCAGAGAGAAAGTGGTGTTTCCAGGCCCCACAGAGATCAAGATCAAGGAACGGAGGCTGACAGACAGCGCTGATAGGGTCTTCGGTGGAGAGGCGATCCCCCCCATGGTGGAGTTCGGACACGGCAGCTTCGTTCACATAACCGGCTCCACCCACAAGGAGACAGGGATGAGAGACGTCTTCACGCGGGAAGTACATGATAGACTCGTGAGAAGGATCTACTCCAAGATAGACGATAGAAGGGATGAGCTCGTCAGAGTTGAGGAGCACTTCATGGAGGACGCCGAGACGGCCGTGGTCTCGCTAGGTGTGGCAGCACGGCCGGCGATGGGAGCCGTGCTTCGTGCCCGCGACAAGGGAAAGAAGGTGGGGTTCCTGAGACTTCTCATTGTATGGCCGTTCCCCGACAAGAAGATCTCCTCAGTAGGCAAGAGGCTAAAGAGGATCTTTGTACCTGAGATGAACCTTGGACAGATCTCGCGCGAAATACAGAGATTTGCGGATTGCGAGGTGATTTCGATTCCCAAGATCGGAGGGGTCTCTCACACAGTCCAGGATATCTACTCGGTGCTGGAGGAGAAGCGGTAGATGGGCAGCCGCAACGCCGACATGAATGAACAGCAGGTGTCCGAGTCCGCGCTCGACGTCTCAGCAAGAAGCAGGCTCGCGCACTATCTCCGCGAGGAGATCCTGCCTACGGCATTCTGTCCTGGATGCGGGTGCGGGACGGTTCTCAACCTGTTCATTCACACGCTTGACAGGTGCGGCATCGATCAGAAGGACCTGATACTTGTGACCGGGATCGGCTGCTCCTCCTGGATACCCAGTCCTTACCTGAAGGCGGACACGCTGCACACAACGCATGGAAGACCCATAGCGTTCGCCACCGGCGCCAAGGTCATGAAGCCGGACAAGCACGTTGTCATAATTGCCGGAGATGGAGATCTCGCGGGGATCGGCGGCAACCATCTTATTCACGCGGCAAGAAGGAACATAGGTTTGAAGGTTTTTCTCGTCAACAATTACATATACGGGATGACCGGCGGACAGGTCTCCCCCACCACCCCGGCCGGCGTATGCACGACGACAACACCTTATGGGAACCTCGAGCCGCCCATGAGGATAGCGGAGGTGGTGGCAGCGGCGGGCGCGGACTACGTGGCGCGCTGGACAACGCACCACGTGAGAAGGCTGATGTACTCCATGGAGACCGCCATGAGGAAGGGAGGGTTCTCCTTCGTTGAGATCATCTCCCAGTGCCCCGTGAACTATGGCCGGAAAACCAACTTCAAAGAGGGTCTCGACATGCTGGGTCATTTCAGGAGCAACTCGGTCTTCGTCGAGGCAGCCTCCAAGATGACCGAAAGCGCGCTCGAGGGGAAGATAATCATCGGCACGCTGATGAACAGAGAAAGAGTCGAGTTCACAAAAGCGCTGAGAGACTTCACCGCAGAAAGAGTGAGCCAAAGTGGAGCTCTTGAGGATTAGAATTTGTGGTTTCGGCGGACAGGGGGTTGTACTGGCAGGTGTCATAGTGGGCCATGCGGCAGTGATTGACGGAGAGAACGCTGTGCAGACGCAGTCCTATGGGAGCGAATCCCGAGGCGGTGCATCCAAGTCAGACGTCATCATATCGGGCGAGGCGATCTATGAAGTGGAGCCTGAGGCCTTCGACTGCCTGGTTGCCATGTCACCCGAGGCTTACAGGAAATACCTCCGAACACTCGCGAAAGACGGCATCCTCATTCTGGAAGAGACCATGCTGGCAGACCATGAGATACCTGAGGACGCCTACGCCGTAAGCGCCACCTATCTTGCCGAGAGCCGCCTTGGCAGGAAGATAATGGCGAACATGATAATGCTGGGATTCATGAACGCGATATTGGCCCGGCCTTCCAGGCGGGCTGTGGAGGAGTCGATAAGGGAGAACGTACCGAAAGGAACCGCTCCCAAGAACATAGAGGCCTTCGAGCTCGGGTATGAACAGGGCTCGAAGGAGGCAAGGGGTGAGAGACGTGGCCAGTAAAAGAGAAAGGATGGGGCGAGTCCGCTGCCTGAGCTGCTTCACCAGGTTCAGACCCGCTCTCAACACGGAGAGGGCCAGCTGTCCCAACTGCGGGATGGAGTGGCGCATATCCTGGACCTATCCCAACGTGGCCAAGATAAGGGGACCGGTCTGGGAGAAGATGAAGGAAAGAACGGCTGGGCCGGGTCTACCGCACTAGTGTCTCGGCTTGATCGGCACGCCCTCTCTGTTTTGTCTTAAGGCTTACCCGAACATCTGCTTAGAGAAGGAGAAGAGCTGTGGTGCACAATGGGAAAGTAGCTTTCATCGATTTGAGCTCCGGCAAGACTGAGACAAAACCTGTCCCCGAGAGGCTGAGGGAGCTCTATCTCGGAGGCAGAGGGCTGGACATATATCTTCTCTATAACCATCTGAAGCCTGGTTCCAATCCGCTGGGTCCCAGAAACGTTATGACCGTCAGCGCCGGGGTCCTGACAGGCACTCTCGCCTCGGCATCCGCCCGGTGTCATGTCGCAGCCCGCTCCCCGCTTACGGGTTTCCTTGGATCCTCCAACATGGGGGGGTTTTTCGCGCCCGAGATGAGGTGGGCCGGCTTCGACCACCTCGTGATAAAGGGCAAAGCAAAGGACCCGGTCTACGTCTGGATAAACAACGGAAAGATAGAGATACGTGACGCGAGCCATCTCTGGGGGACCAGCGCCTACGACGCCCAGGATCTCATTCGAGAGGAGCTGAACGACGAAGAAGTGCAGGTGATGTGCATTGGGCCCGCTGGCGAGAATCTCGTCAGATTCGCGAATGTGAGGACGGGCAGAAAGAACGCAGGAGGCAGAACGGGCATGGGTGCGGTGATGGGGTCCAAGAACCTGAAGGCTATCGTCGTTCGGGGCACAAGCGGCATAGAGATAGCCCATCCCGAGGAAGCGCTCGAATACAACAAGAAGATCGTTGACTATCTTGTGAACACTAAGTTCGGAAGGATCATGCAGCGATGGGGGACGATGTTCATCTACGGCGTCACCAACTCCACCGGGCTCATAAGGGTACGCAACTTCCTGGATAACCAGTTCCCGGATAGTGAGTCGATCGAGTGTGAGAACATAGAGGAATCCTCCATAGGTACGTCGGGCTGCTTCGGCTGCCAGCTCCACTGCAGGCACAGGTATATCATAAAGGAGGGTCCGTACAAGGGGGCTTTCTCGGAGGGTCCGGAATACACCTCCCAGGGGGCATTTGGCGCGGAGGTGGGCTGCAAGGATTTCAACACAATACTGGCCGGTAACCACCTCGTGAACTACTACGGTCTCGATACCCTCGAGACCGGGAGCATGATAGCATGGGCTATGGAGCTCTTCGAGAAAGGGATCCTGACCGAGAAGGAGACCGAGGGTCTCAAGCTCGAGTTCGGAAATGATGCTGCTGTTCTGGAGTTGATAGAGCAGATCGCCACGCGAAAGGGTTTCGGTGACACAATCGCAGAGGGCCCGCTCCGAGCCGCCAAGAGAATAGGCAAGGGCTCGGAGAAGTACCTGGTGCACGTCAAGGGTATGAGTAACCTTCACTCGGACGAGAGAATGACCCCGTCCCTCGCCCTTGGGATCGCCACCGCTTCCAGGGGTTCGGACCATCTGAGGAGCCGACCTGCTATCGATCTGTACCACCTTCCCGAGCCGGTGCTCAGAGAGATATTCTCCAATCCAACCCCTTATGACGGCCCCTTGAGTTCGGAGTATACGTCGTATGACGGCAAGCCCAGGATGGTCCAGTGGCAGGAGATGCTCTACGAAGCGGTTGACTGTTTGGGCGTTTGCAAGTTCCACGCCGTCTTCCTCAGTCCTAACATGCTCAGTTTCGACCATTTCTCAAAGCTCCTCTACTACAATACGGGTATCAAGATGACCCCTGAGGAGATCTGGGGCGTGGCGGACAGAGCCTACACGCTCGAGCGGCTTTTCAACATAAGGGAGGGGCTCAAGCGCAAAGACGATTGGCTCGTCGACAGGTACTTCGACGAGAAGACCCCGTCCGGGCTTGATGTCGTCAGGAACAAGAGCATAGACAGAGAGAAGTTTAAGACCATGGTAGACGAATACTACAGGCTCCACGGATGGGACAAGAACGGCGTTCCCAGGAAGGAGACCCTGGAGAAGCTCGGGCTGGAGACAGAGCCGAGCTGCATGCTATGAGAGTCAACCTGGACATAAGGCTGGTTCCCGCCCTTTCGAAGGCTGTGGGCAAGGACAGGTTCGATTTCGATTTCGACGGGGATACCCTGGGTGACATGGTCAGAGCTCTCGTGTCCAAGTTTGGTGTGAAAGCCCAGAGGGCCCTTTTTGATAACCGGAACCAGTTCGACGGCATGATCCAGATAATACTCAACAACCAGAAGTGGATACGGTCCGACAGACTCGAGACACTACTCGAGCAGGATGACCGCGTCTCATTGATGCTTCTGATAGCTGGAGGATGAATCCGAGATGCAGAGACTCATAATGATCGACCAGGACAAGTGCACAGGCTGCAGGGCTTGCGAGATGGTCTGTTCCGTCAAGCACACGGGAGAGAGCAATCCGGCAAGATCCCGGATCAGCGTAATCAAATGGGAGTCCGAGGGTTTCTACATGCCCGTGCTCTGCCAGCATTGCAGTGAGCCCGCGTGCATGACAGTCTGCCCCAAGGATGCGATAAGCAGAGACGAAGAGACCGGAATCGTCTCGGTCGACTATGACGCTTGCATCAGATGCAGGATGTGCGTGGCGGCTTGCCCGTTTGGAGCGACCGGCTGGGACGTCGTGGAAGAGAAACCCATCAAGTGTGACCTGTGCGACGGCGAGCCCGAATGCTGCCAGATCTGTGATGCGAAGGCCCTCGACTATGTCGACGCGTCAACCGCGACGATGAAGAAGCGCCGCTCTGCGGTGCTCAGATTCTCTGAGCTGATGCGCAAGTTCGCATAGCCCCCGTTAACCAGGAGTGCATGTTGGGTAACAGGTCTGTTCTTGTGGTAGGCGGCGGAATAGCGGGGATGCAGGCCTCAATAGACCTGGCCAACATGGGCTTCAGGGTCCACCTTGTCGAGAAAGGGCCCAGTATCGGGGGAAGAATGGCTCAGCTGGACAAGACCTTCCCCACCAACGACTGTGCCATGTGAATACTCGCCCCGAGGATGATCGATGTCGGTCGGCATCGGAATGTGCGTCTCCTCACGATGAGCGAGGTTATCAGCTTCGAAGGCGAACTAGGGGCCTTCAGAGCTACCGTCCAGAAAAACCCGAGATACGTCAGCGAATCGACATGCACAGGGTGCGGGGATTGCGTCGCAAGTTGTCCCTACCAGGTTGACGATGATTTCAACGAAGGCCTCAGCAAGAGAAAAGCTATCTTTGTACCTTTCCCCCAGGCGGTTCCCGGTTGCGCGTTGATAGACCGGGAGAGCTGTCAGTACTTCAGAACGGGCAAATGCCGGATCTGCGAGAGAGTCTGCAAGAGCCAGGCGGTGAACTTCAGAGACAGGAAGAGGAGGCTGAGACTCAACGTCGGCGCGGTCATCGTCGCAACAGGCTTTGAACCCTACGGTGCGTCTGGTCTTGAGGAGTACGGTCTCGGAGAGATGGAAGACGTCGTGACGGCGCTCCAGTACGAACGGATGCTGAGCGCGTCCGGCCCGACCGAGGGTGAAGTGAGACGGCCGTCCGACTCGACGGTCCCGAATGAGATCGCTTTCATACAGTGTGTCGGATCGCGTGACGAGAGATACAAGAAGTACTGCTCCGCGGTCTGCTGCATGCATGCGACCAAGGAAGCCATGCTCACGGCGGAGCACCATCCGGGAGCAAGATCCTACATCTTTTATACGGACATGCGCTCGCCGGGCAAGGGTTTCCAGGAATACGTCAACAGGGCGAGAACTGAGTACGGCGTGGAGTACATAAGGTCCAGGCCGGGGACGATTACCAGAAAGGATGACACAGGGCGTGTGTCAATCGTCTTTGATGACATGCTGTCTCGGAAGGTGAACCGGTTGGATGTCGATATGGTGGTGCTATGCACAGCTCTGACACCCCACCGGAGCAACAGTTCGGTGGCAGGGATACTCGGTATGGAGCTTGATGAGGAAGGGTTCGTCCGATCTCCTGATCCGCTTGGAATACCTTTCGGCACGACGGTGCCCGGGGTACTTGCTGCCGGGTACTGCGCGGCTCCTCAGGACATACCTGATTCGCTGGTCCAGGCATCCGCCGCCGCTGCCTACGCGGCGGAGATGCTTGCGCGGAGAGTGGACTTGCGCAAACCCAAACGAAGAAGAAGACCGAGATGAGAAGCGTGGTATACGGTACGACAACAGCGAACATGAACCGGGAGTCCAAACCTCTGGTATCTATTCTCTTGCCGCTCGCCGTATCTGGCCCGCACGAGAAGGGTATCAGGGGTCAGCCCGCATGAAGACCCAGGGCAGATTGAGCAGAAGGATAGGGGTCTTCGTGTGCCACTGCGGCAGTAACATAGCCGGGACGGTCGATGTCGCCGCTGTCAGTAAGTACGCTTCTACCCTTCCCAATGTGGTCCACGCGGAGACCCATCTCTTCGCGTGCTCAGAGGACGGGGTTGCGAGCATCGTGCGGAGCATACGGGAACGCAACCTGGACAGGGTCGTTGTGGCCGCCTGTACACCCAGAACCCACGAGCGGCTCTTCAAGGACGCCTGCGAGGGTGCAGGCATCAACAGACACCTCCTCGAGTTCGTGAGCGTAAGAGAACACTGCTCCTGGATACACCAGACCCAGGGTGACAAGGCGACGGTCAAAGCCAGGGAGTTGATCAGAATGGGAGTGGGACGGGCCGCGAAACTCACCCCTCAGGAAGACATCGAAGCTCCGGTCATCCCATCGGCACTGGTTATCGGAGGGGGTGTTTCCGGTATGAGCGCCGCACTCAATCTCGCGAGACAGGGTATCAAGGTGTGTCTGCTCGAGAAAGAGAGAGCGCTTGGAGGAAACCTGAGGTACATAGACCAGCTCCTCCCCGGCTACTTGAAAACCAAGACCATGCTCAGGGACTTCAGAAGGAAACTGAGAGACAACCCCAACGTATCGCTGCGGCTCGGTACGGAGGTCGCTGGAGTTGAAGGATCCATCGGCGACTTCCGGGTAAGGACCCGCTCGCTGTCGGCCCCTGCGACCCAGAACGAGATGGAGGTTGGCGCGATTGTGGTAGCCACCGGAGCCGCGGAGTTCAAGCCGGTGGGGCTCCATGGATACGGCACCATGAATAACGTGGTCACCGAGATCGAGCTGGAAGATATGTTGAGGAACGGAGGCCTATCAGAGGGTCTTGAGCACTTCGTCTTCGTGAACTGTGTGGGAGCGAGAGTGAAGGACCGCGAGTACTGCGGCAGGTTCTGCTGCGCGACTTCCATCAAGAACGCATTCCGGATCAAAACCTTGATTCCTCGCGCTTCTGTCACCGTGCTGGAACGCGATGTCATGACGTGCGGCGTCGCCATGGAAGATCACTACAGAAGAGCCAGAGAGTCTGGCATAAGGTTCATAAGATACTCAGAGGGCAGACCGCCGAAGGTTATTGGTGGAAGAAGAGCTAAGAGCGTCAAGGTCTACAGTCCGGTCTCCAGGCGAAGGGTTGAGATACCCTCCGATCTGGTAGTCCTCACCACTCCCCTGGTGCCGCGCGATGACTCGAAGAGACTCTCACAGATACTGAAGGTTCCGCTGGGCGCCGAGGGCTTCTTCCTCGAGGCTCACGTGAAACTCCGGCCTGTTGAGTTCTCCAGTGACGGTATTTACCTGTGTGGGTCGGCGAGGTTCCCGGTGAATGTGATGGATTCCATCTCCCAGGGGTACGCGGCGGCCGGAAAGGCCGCTGCGTTACTGAAGAAGAAGAAAGTAGCGGTGGAGCCAATCACAGGCTACACCCTGAGCGGCGAGTGTACAGGCTGCGGCGCGTGCGTCTCGGTATGCCCTTACGAGGCGATAGCTCTCGAGCAAGACAACCTCGGAAGGAACACGGCCAGAGGAAATGAGATCAAATGCAAGGGCTGCGGATGCTGCGTCGCCTCGTGTTCCGCCGGAGTAATGCAGCAGAGGAATTGGGGTGACCGCGAGCTTTACCCAACTCTGAGCGCCATAGAGCGCTCGACCTCTCCCGATGAACCCAAGGCGCTCGTCTTCGCCTGCAACTGGTGTTCCTATGCCGGTGCAGACCTGGCAGGCGTATCCCGGTTCCAGGTTCCTCACAATGTGCGTGTGGTGCGGGTGATGTGCTCCTCCAGAGTGAGCCCCGAATCAGTCGTCCGCGCGCTGTCCAACGGCATGGACGGAGTCATGATTCTCGGGTGCCATCCCGGCGAGTGCCATTACGTCAACGCCAACCTCCACACGAGAAGGAGAGCATTTATTCTTAAGAAATTGCTCGAACTCTCGGGCATAGCACCGGAGCGTGTCAGGCTGGATTGGGTTTCAGCGTCAGAGGGCAGGAGATACGTCTCGGTCATCGAGGATTTCATCCTGAGTCTCAAGCGATTGGGCAATGCGAACTGAAACAGAACACAGGGAGCCGTTGCGGCATTTGATTGAGATACATGGACTCTCGAAATGCGTCCAGTGCGGCAAGTGCAGTTCCGCCTGCACCATGGTGGAAACGTTCGATGATTTCGCCTATTCCTGGGCGCCGAGAATGATCATAGAGGACGCGATGTTGGGAAGGGATATTCTCCACAGCCCGCG
>Ga0180438_10008380_pt1 | contig 13160 bp, 22 predicted proteins | sample SS_ome_12_FD_132455 | JGI IMG/M metagenome (GOLD analysis project Ga0180438, IMG submission 132455) | Hypersaline lake sediment archaeal communities from the Salton Sea, California, USA - SS_3_D_2 metaG | ecosystem: Environmental > Aquatic > Non-marine Saline and Alkaline > Hypersaline >... | reverse complement strand
GACCGTAAAAGATAATAAACACTAGTGTAAGAACACTTATATGCGAATAAATACAAATGTTAATTCGAATGTATTCGTATTATTTTTACCTGCCTGCCGGCAGGCAGGTTCGCGTCTAATTCGCATATAAGCACTTGTGCTTAGAAATCATCATAATTCCTCATTATCAACTGGCTTTCTAAAGACTTGGTGGTTTCCAAAACCACGGAAACGACAATTAAAATCCCGGTGCCACCAATTGCCATGGTGGTAATGCCTGTTAGGCTCCGGGCAATTGACGGCAAAATGGCAACTGCGCCTAAAAATATCGCTCCGGCGAGCGTTATTCGCGACAAGACTTTATTTAAGTAAAGTGCGGTTGGCTTGCCTGGCCGAATTCCCGGGATAAAGCCGCCATTTTTTTTGATTTGCTCGGCGATTTTCTCCGGGTTAAAGGTAATGGCAGTGTAAAAGTACGTAAAGGCAATTACCAAAAGAAAATATACTAAATTGTAGGTCAAACTTGAAGGGTCAAATAAAGAAACTAATCTTTGACCAAAAGAGACAAGGTTGGCTTTGTCCACTGTTTGCAAAAAACGGCCAACCATTGAAGGCATTAAAACTAAAGAAACAGCAAAAATGATAGGGATAACGCCAGCTTGGTTGACGCGTAAAGGCAAATAGGTACTGCCGCCGCCATATAGTTTGCTGCCCCTGATCCTTTTGGCATATGAAATATCGATTTTTCTGGTTGCTTCATTGACAAAGACAATGCCTGAAATAACTAAAATACTCATTGCAGCAAAAACTGCAATATTAAAAAAATTTAAGGTGTCAGCAATCGAAGCGGTTTGGAAAAAAGAAACCGGCAACCGGCCGACAATACCGGCAAAAATGACCATGGAAATGCCATTGCCAATACCATATTCGGAAATAAGCTCACCTAGCCACATTAAAAAGACCGTGCCGGCTGTCATTGAAAGAATCATCGCCAGAAGAGAAACCAGGTTCTGCTCGCTGATGATCCCTAAACCCTGCTGTTTTAAAATAGCAATCATACCAAAAGATTGAAACATCGCTAAAGGAACTGTCAGAAAACGGGTGTATTGGTTGATTTTTTCCCGGCCAAACTCGCCTTCTTTAGACAGTTCTTCCAGTGCGGGAAAAATCATTGTCAGAAGCTGCATTATGATTGAAGCGTTTATATAGGGACCAACGCCCAAGGCCATTAAGGAAAAGTTTGCCAAGGTGCCGCCGGAAAAGATATCCAAAAGGCTTAAAAATTGGCTTTTTGAAAAAAGATTGGATAGGGCTTGCCTGTCAACACCGGGCACCGGTACGTGGGCGGCAGCCCTGAAGATTATGAAAATAAGCCCTGTAAAAAGGAGTTTTTTTCGCAAATCGCGAATTTTAAAAACACGGGAAAAGACTTTTAGGAATTTCATAAATTAGACGCGTAAGGTGCGTAAGGTGCGTAAATTGCGTAAGGCGCTATTTTTTATTTAATTTAGATTTTTTCTTTCGCACTTTTGCATTTTTTTGCGCTTTCGCGGTTGCAGGTTTTTTATTCGTTTTAGTTTTTGTTGTGGGTTTTTTGGGTTTCAACCCGCGACTTTTAGCACGCGTTTTGCGTTTTTGCGTTGCCTTATCTTTTATTCTTTTCTTCTCCTTTGCTACTTTTCCTACTTTCTCTTTTCCTGCCTTTCCTACTCTTCTTACTTTTACTACCTTTGCTACTTGAATTACCCGCCCTCCCGCCCCCTCAATTTTTTTCTTTGCTCCTTTTGAAGTTGGTAGTTCAACAGTTAATTTCTTTTCCAGCTTTCCATCGCCCAAGATTTTAACCCCATATTTTATAGCGTCTTTTTTGTCAACAATGCCGGCTTTGGAAAGTGTTTTTATATCAACGATAGCGCCGTCACTCAGCAAGTTTAGGTACTTGACATTGACAATTACTGGTTTGTTTTTTCTGCTTTTAAGCTTGCCCTTACCGCGAAGCATTGCTAGCCTGCCCATCAACGATTTGCCTCTTTTAGTGCCTTCAAAAAGAAGAGGTACTTTACTTCTTGACTTCTGGCCTTTTTGCCCCCGGCCAACAGTATGGCCGCCTTTGCCCGAACCATACCCCCGGCCTTGGCGTTTCTTTTTTTTGGTTGTAGTTTTAGGTAGATTATTTAATTGCATAAATACACGGATAAGCACGGATTAGTTACGCATGAGCACAGAATCCTCTGCTTATTACCTTGTTACCTTAAACCTTATTACCTCTAACAGCTTTCAGCTGTTTCAATCCCTCAATCGTTGCATAGACATTAGATAGTTGATTAGTTGTTCCCAGGATCTTGGAAACTATGTCTCTAATGCCGGCTGCTTCAACAACAGCGCGGACCGGACCGCCGGCTATAATGCCGGTCCCTTCAGGCGCCGGTTTTAACAAAAGCTTGGCAGCACCTTTTTTAATATAAACTTCGTGCGGAATTGTTGTTCCTTTAAGAGGCACTTTAATCAGTTTTCTTTTGGCAAGCCTGGCCCCTTTTCTAATAGCCGAGGTGACATCCGGCGCTTTGCCTAAAGCAGCACCAACCCTGCCTTTTTTGTTGCCAACAACAACAACGGCATTAAAGCCAATGGTGTTGCCGCCCTTGGTCTTTTTAGAAACCCGGCTGATCCTAACAACCTTTTCCTCGAATTCCTTGGGTGGCCTTTTGTCTTTCGACATAAAATTAAAAATGAAAAATAAAATACCAAAAACACATACCAGAAAATATTAAAAATAAAAAACTAAAGACAAAAAACACAAACTCAAATACACAAAAATTTTAAGAGTTTTTAAGTATGTGTATTTAATTTTTGGTATTTAGTTTTTGGTTTATGTAATCTTGTGTTTTTTATTTTTGGTCTTTGGTTTTTTTATTTAAAAGTTCAGCCCTCCCTCTCTCGCTCCTTCTGCCAGTGCCTTTATTCTTCCGTGGTATTTGTACTTGCCGCGGTCAAAATAAACTTTTGCGATTTTTGCTTTTTTGGCCTTTTTTGCTAAAATTTTGCCGACTTCCCGGGCTTTTTCAGTTTTTGTTATTTTCTTTTTTAATTTTCCCAAATCTTTTTCTGAGACGGCTACTAAGGTCTTGCCTTTTTTGTCATCTATTATTTGGGCATAGATTTTCTTGTTTGAGCGAAAAACAGAAAGCCTCGGCCTGTTTGAGCGGGCTTTAAGTTTTAGCCTAACTCTTCGTTGACGTTTAAGCTGGTTCTTCTTCATAAAAATGCGTAAATTGCGTAAGTCGCGGAAACTGCGAAAAACGCTAAAATTCTGATTTCCTTAATTACTAATTACTCAATTACTAATTACTTTCTTATTCCCCTGCTTCTGTTTTAGCAGCCTTTCCGGGCTTTTTCTTGACCACTTCGCCTTTGTAGCGAATTCCCTTGCCTTTGTAAGGCTCAGGTGGCTTTATAGCCCTTATTTTAGCGGCTACCTGGCCCACTAAACCCTTATCAATACCTTTTACTTTAAAAGCAGTTTGGTTTTCAACCTCAAACTCTATTCCTGTCGGCGGCTCGACCCTGACAGGATGGGAAAAGCCAAGAGTAAATTCAAGGATCTTGCCATCGAGTTTTACCCGATAGCCTGTCCCTTCAAGCTCCAAACCCTTCTCAAATCCCTCAGTTACCCCTTTAATCATGTTGGCAATTAAACTTCTTGTCAGACCATGCATTGAGCGCAGACGGCGGCTGTCGTTTTTGCGGGAAACTTTCAGAATCTTTTCTTTTTTTTCAACCTTTATTCCCAGCTCAAGCTCTAGTTCCATTTGCCCCTTGGGCCCGATAATTTTTACTTCATTGCCATCAATGGTAATTTTCACCTCTTCTGGTATAGTGATTTCTTTATTACCGACTTTGGACACTGTAGTATTCACGAATATACGAATTTACTATAATATACGAATATACAAATTATTCGTATATTTGTATATTTGTGTTTGATTTTTATATTAGTGATTACTCCTTACCAGACTTTACAGATTATCTCTCCTCCCAGTTTCTTTTTTCTCGCTTGCTTATTCGTCATCAAGCCCTCTGGCGTTGAGACAACCGCTAGGCCATAACCTGATAAAACTATCGGCATGTTTTTAGCTTTTTTGTAAACCCGGCGGCTGCCTTTGGAAACTCGGCTGATATGACTAATTGCTGGTTTACCACTTTTATATAAAATCTCAGCTTCTATCTTTTTTTTCTCCCTACCTTTTACTTTATAGCCTGCCAAAAACCCTTCTTTCACCAAAATCTTTAAAATCCCTTCTTTCATTTTTGAAAAGGGAACTGTGACGGTTTCTTTTCCTATCAAGTAACCGTTTCTAATTCTGGTCAGCATATCGGCTATGGGATCGGTTAACATAATAGTAGTATTCACGAATATACGAATTTTGAGTAATATACGAATATACAAATACAGATAATTCGTATATTTGTATATTTGTGTTTGATTTGTATATTAGTGATTACTCCTTTACCAGCTTGCTTTCTCAACTCCCGGCAGTTCGCCTTTATGGGCAAGTTTTCTGAAACAAAGCCGGCAGAGGCCAAAAAGGCGGATATAGCCTCTTGGCCGGCCACAAAGACGACACCGGTTTTTCTTCCGAGTCGAATATTTTGGTTTTTTTTCTAGATCTTTGATAAATTTGGCTTTAGTTGACACAACTGTAGTATTCACGAATATACGAATTTCAAGTAATATACGAATATACGAATTATCATCCCGGTAGCAATCGGGGTCTATATAAATAATTCGTATATTTGTATATTAAATTTTGATTTGTATATTAGTGATTACTCCTTTGAAAGGGCATTCCCAGCTCTTCAAGTAATAGTTTTGCTTCTTTTTTATCCTTAGTGCTGGTGACAAAGGTTATTTCCATGCCCCTGACCCTGTCGATTTTATCATAATCTACTTCCGGAAAGATAATCTGTTCTGTCAGGGCTAAAGTATAATTTGCCTGCCTGTCAAAACTGCCCCTTTTAACCCCTTGAAAATCACGGACTCTTGGCAAAACAATGGTAAAAAGCTTTTGCAAAAAATCATAAGCTCGTCTGCCCCGCAAAGTAACTTTTAAACCAATCGGGTCTCCCTGGCGGATCTTAAAGTCGGCAATTGCCTTTTTAGCCGGCCTTATCTGCGGCCGCTGGCCGGTGATACTAGCTAAAGTATTTATTGCTTTTTCTCTTTTTTCTTTATCTTTTGCAATATCACCAATGCCGGCATTAACAACAACTTTAAGTATCCTCGGCACAGCCAAGAGATTCTTTTTACCTAGCTTCTTGGCCAATTTTGGCCTAATCTTTTCTCGATAGTTATCTAGAAAACTCTGTTTCATAATATGCTAATTAATGCGAATTTTAATTCGAATGTATTCGTATTATTTTTATTCGTATCTATTCGCATGTGGCATCACAAAGTGATGCCACATTTTTTACAAACCCTTACCTTTTCCTTACCCTCAAAGCTATAGCCAACCCTTGTCGCCTTATTACACTTGGGGCAGACAAGTATCACATTGGCTATCGGCAAAGGCCTGGCTATTTCTACAATTCCGCCCGGCTTGCCTTCGCCTTGAGGCTTGACATGTTTTTTATAGATATTTAAGCCCTCAACGATAAGCTTTCCCTTTTTGGGGATAATTTTTTCAATTTTCCCAGTCCTGCCGCGATCCTTGCCGCGGAGGATACGAACTGTATCGCCTTTTTTTAATCTCATAGTTTGATTAACAAGTTGAGCTTCTAGTTAATTTACAAACATTCAACTTTAAATATAGACCCTTCCCTTTTTAATACTGTTTGACAATCCTTTAAGTGTTTTTTGCAAAAATTACCTCTCTCGTTCCATCCCGTCTCCACTTTGAAAGTATGTTCTCCAGGTATTGAGCTTAGGGTTTTAGCTTCTTCTTCTGTTACAAGCTCAAGCACCCTAGCAACAGCTTTTTCTTTTAAACAATGGTTACAGACTGGTCCGGTGTCTTGAACGACTTTTTCCATATTCTTATATTCCCTAAATTTTTAATTTTTTTTACACAACCTCCTTTGCTAACGAGGCGATTTTTGTAAAACCAGCCTCTTTAACTTCGCGAGCTACGGGTCCAAAAATCCGCGTTGCAATCGGGTTTTTGGCCTTTATGCTGTCAATTATTACAGCCGCATTGTCGTCAAAACGAACGTATGAACCGTCTTTTCTTCTGGTTTCCTTGCGCGTCCTGACAATCACTGCCTTGACCATCTGGCCTTGTTTGACCTGCCCTTGCGGATCGGCCTGAATCACACTGGCAGTAACAATGTCAGCTATATAACCGAATCGTCTCTTGCCGCCGCCGTGAACAAGGATTACCCGCAGCTTTTTGGCGCCAGAATTGTCAGCGCATTTTAATATAGACCTTAGTTGAATCATTTTTCAAAAATTTCTAATTCCTAATACCTAATTTCTAATAAAATTCCCCCGCCTGCAAAAGCTTGAGCTTTAGCGATTGCGGGCAGGCAATTCTTAAATGTCTAATTTCTAATTTTTGACATTAGGAATTTGGCATTTGACATTTTGTTAGATATTAGAAATTAGATATTGGGCATTATTTTCTAACAACCTCTACCACTCTCCACCTCTTCCTCTTGCTCATCGGCCGGGTTTCTGCAATTTTGACTTTAGTGCCCTCCTTGACTCCTAACTCATCATGGGCTAAGTATTTTTTGCTTTTTTTGACCTTTTTTTTGTAAAGAGGGTGCTCCCAAAAGGTATCGACCTTGACAACGACTGTCTTTTGCATTTTGGTGGAAATCACTGTTCCAATCAAAGCTTTCATAAAGTTCGTAATAAGTAATATGTAATAGGTAATCTGTAATCTTTATTTCTCTTTTTACGTATTACGGATTACGGATGACGTATTACGAGACATTTCTTTCTCCCCAATTATAGTTTTTATCTGCGCAATATCCTTCTTCGCCTTTCTAATGCTCGCCGTATCTTTTAATTTACCGGTTGTAAGTTGCATTCTAAAATCAGCGATTTTAAGCTTTAAATCCTGAATTTGTTTTTCAAGTTCTTTAACTGACTTTTCTCGTAGTTTGGATAGATCGGATTTTTTCATAAAAATGCGTAAAGTGCGAAAGCTGCGTAAGATGCGAAACGTGCTTAGATAATCAGAATGAATATATCTTGCATTTTCCGCAATTTACGCATTCCTGCCTGCCGGCAGGCAGGTTCCGCAGCTTCCGCGTCATTGCTTTGCAATGACTCTAGTTTTAAACGGCATTTTAGCGCCGGCCAATCTCAGAGCTTCTTTGCCAACATCCTCTGCTACGCCGGCAATTTCAAAAATAATCCGGCCCGGTTTTATAACAGCTACATACCCTTCGATATCGCCTTTGCCGCCGCCCATCCGGGCGCCGGAGGCTTTCTTAGTATAGCTCTTGTCAGGAAAAACACAGATCCAGATCTTGCCGGCCCTTTTGGTATGGTGGGCAATTGCCTTTCTGCCTGCCTCAATTTGCTGTGAGGTCAACCAGGCACAACCTAAGGCCTTTAAACCATACTCGCCAAATTCAAGCGATGAGCCAACCATTGCCTTGCCTCTCATTTTTCCGCGAAATTTTTTCCGGTATTTTTGCTTTTTAGGCTGCAGCATAAGCGCTCCTTTTAGTCGCTAATATTAAAAATCTCAAAACGCAAAACTCAAATGTCAAAACCACATGTCAAATGTAAAATCTTTTTTAGTTTTGAGTTTTAAGATGTAGTTTTGAGTTTTAACATTTGAGATTTGAGATTAAAACTCTGCTTAATTTTTTTGTTTTTAAGTATGTGTTTTTTGTTTTTTATTTTTTATTTTACTCCGCCTCTTCTTTCCTATAAATCCACACCTTAATCCCTACATATCCTGATCTTGTCAGGGCCGGAACTTCGGCATAATCAATATGCGCTCGCAGAGTTTGTGTTGGTACCGGTCCTTTTTTATACTTTTCTGTTCTTGAAATTTCTGCCCCGGCCACCCGGCCGGCAAGAGAGATTTTTACGCCCTTGGCGCCAGCTCCCATCACTGTATCCATCGCCTGGTTAACGGCCCGGCGGTGAGGGTAGCGTTTGACTAGCTGGTTGGCAATTTTTTGAGCAACCAGTTTTGCAGAAAGTTCTGGCTTTTTAATCTCTTCTATTTTTAAATCAAGCTTTGTAGACTTGGGATCATTGGGCTTTATGCCAAGTTTTTTTTCAATCTCTTTTCTTAAATTTTCTATGCCAGAGCCGCCGCGGCCAATAACCACCCCCGGCCTTGAAACGTGCAAAATTATAGTAATCGTGTTTATAGAACGCTCGATTTCTATTTTTGCCAGACCGGCAAGTTCAAGCTTTTTTCTCAAAAAGCGGCGCAGTTTTATATCCTGGAGCAAGAATTTTTTATAATTTTTCTTGTCGGCAAACCAGCGCGTTTTCCAGGGATAAAAACTACCTAATCTGAATCCAAATGGATTAACTTTCTGACCCACAATCGCTCCTTTCAGTCGCTAAAAATTAAAAATGAAATATAAAATACCAAAAACACATACCTAAAAATGTAAAAATTTTTATATATTTTTTTATATATTTAAGTTTGTGTTTTTAATTTTTTATTTTTGGTTTTTAATATTATCTTTATGTGGCTTGTACGCTTTAAAATCCTGTGCGCCCGGCCGCGGGCAATCGGCTGCCATCTTTTAAGAGTTGGGCCTTCTTCCACCTCAAGCTTTACAAACTTTAAGTCTTCTTCTTTTGCTCCTTTGTCTTTGGCATTGCCGATTGCTTGCTTTAAAACCTTCAGCATCGGCTCGGCTGCCCTTTTTCTTAAAAACTTAAGAGTCACCAAAGCCTGGCTAGGTGATAAGTCCCGGATACTGTCGGCCACCAAGCGCAATTTTCTCGGGCTGGTTCTTATATGTTTTTGGTACGCTTTAAATTGCATTTAAAATTTTCAATTTTCAGTTTCCAATTTTCATTGAATTTTACAATTTTTTAATTTTCAATTAATGTTTGTAAATTGGTTCATTGAAAATTGATTGCTAAATTGAGAATTGTAAATTGTAAATTAATCTTAGGTTTTAGTAATAACCCTCTTCACCACTTTCCCATGGCCTCTAAAGGTGCGGGTCGGCGCAAACTCGCCGAGCCGGTGTCCAACCATGGCTTCATTGATAAAAACGTCGATAAAAATCCGGCCATTGTGAACCTGAAAAGTATGGCCGACAAATTCGGGTGGGATTTGCGAGGCCCTTGCCCAAGTCTTTATTGGCTTTTTATCGCCTGTTTGTTTTTGTTTCTGGACCTTCTTAAGTAGCTTGGTATCTACGTATGGTCCCTTTTTAGAACTACGCCCCATTGTTTTATAAATTCGAAATCCGAATATCGAAATTCGAAACAAATTCAAAATATTAAATTCTAAATTCTAAACTTTTTATTCTTTGTTTTGAACATTTGGATTTTGAATTTTGATATTGTTTAGGATTTCGGATTTCGTGCTTCGGATTTCCAATTTTTGACATGGTCAAAAATTGGTTTATTCCCTCGCTTTCTTCCTCCTATCTCTCACTATAAACTTATCACTATACTTTTTCTTTCTTCTTGTCTTTTTGCCCAAGGTCTTTTTGCCCCAGGGTGATTTAGGGCTGGGCATACCAATGCCTGAACGGCCCTCGCCGCCGCCATGAGGGTGGGCGCCCGGATGCATAGCAACGCCGCGAACACTCGGTCTTATTCCCATGTGTCTTTTCCGGCCGGCTTTGCCTAAACTTAGTGTCCGCCACTCAGGGTTGCTTAACTGCCCCAACGTGGCATAGCAATTTAGTAAAATCTTTCTGAGTTCTCCTGATGGCAAAAGAATCGTGGCATATTTGCCTTCCTTAGACTGAATTAAGGCCGATGAGCCAGCCGAGCGGACGATCTGGCCGCCTTTGCCGGGCCGAAGTTCGATATTGTGAATCGGCATCCCCAAAGGAATCTTTTTTAAAGGCAGGCTGTTGCCGGATTTAAGCTCGGCTTTCTCGCCGGTTAAAACCTTTTGGCCGACTTTTAACCCGATCGGCGCTAAAATATAGCGCTTTTCGCCGTCAGCATAAAATAAAAGAGCAAGATTGGCAGTCCTGTTCGGATCATATTCCAAGGCAGCAACTTTAGCAGGAATGTCTTTTTTATCTCTTTTAAAATCGATTTTTCTTAAAAAACGCTTTTTCCTGCCGCCCTGGTGCCTAATGCTTATTTTACCACTACTGTCCCTGCCTGAATTTTTAGGCAAAACCGAGCGCAGTCTTTTCTCAGGCCGTTTTTTGCTCAAACCCGAAAAGTCCAGGCTCTGCGCATGACGCGTTGAGGGATTGTAGGGTTGTTTGTTTTTTATTGGCACAAAACAAATCTCAAAACGCAAAACTCAAATGTCAAAACCACATGTTAAATGTAAAATCTTAAAAAGTTTTGAGTTTTAAGATGTAGTTTTGAGTTTTGACATTTGACATTTGAGATTATTTTTTCTCTCCCACCGGAAACGCCTCTATTTTCTGTCCTTTCTTTATCTCAACTATTGCTTTTTTTTCACTGGGCAGTCTTTTTTTTCTACCTTTTTTATCAATTCGCCGAGTCTTGCCGGCTCTTTTGGCAGTTTTAACTGTCAAGACATCGACTTTAAAAAGCTGCTCAACTGCTTTGGCAATCTGGTTTTTATTAGCCCGTCTGTCAACCAAAAAAGTATAACGGTGGCTAGTCGTTTCTTTCATCGACTTTTCGGTGATGATGGGCTTTTTAATTACTTGGGTTAAATCCATAGTTTGCCTAAAATTTCTAATTTCTAATACCTAATTTCTAGTTTTTTGACATTTGAAATTTGGCATTTGACATTTTATTAGATATTAGAAATTAGATATTAGGCATTTAAGAAAGTTTTCTTTAAACTTTTTATCGCTTCTTTTTCCAGAAACAAATACTTGTGCTTTAAAACCTGATAGGCATTTAGTTGTCTTGCCGGCATCAGCTGGACATTTTTCAGGTTTGAAAAAGCCCGTTTGCAATTTTTATGAGTACCTAATGTGGCAACAAGGGTTTTTCTTGTATTTTCTTTTTTTAAAAGAACATCTATTAACTTTTGCGCTTCTTTTGTTTTTGGTTTGATTTTAGTAAAGTCTTCAATTACAAAAATCTTTTTGTCATCCGCCTTGTTGGTTAAGGCGCCTAAGAGAGCAGCTCTTTTCATCTTTTTGGGCATTTTTAAGGAAAAGTTTTGATTGCCTCTTGGCCCATGGGCAACGCCGCCTTTTACAAAAATAGGCGCGTTTCTTGAGCCGTGTCGGGCCCGGCCAGTGCCTTTTTGCCGCCAAATTTTTCTTTTGCTTGTTTTTATCTCGCCTCTTGATTTGGTTTTGGCCGGCGCCTGGCGCTTATTTGCTAGATAAACGCGCACTGCCTGGGCTAAAAGCTTCTCGCTAACCTCTTTGCCAAAGATTTCCTTGGGCAAGGTTGTCGTGCCGCTCTTTTTTCCGCTGATGGTATAAACGTTGACTCTCATATATTAATGCGCAAAATGCACAAGTTGCGCAAAATGCGTAAAATGCTAATTTACTATAAGTTTTCGTCCTTCTCCTTGATCTATTGCTCTCGCTTCTTCTAATGCTTCTTCATATCTTCTTCTGCTGACTGAATCATTTAGTAAACCTGTAACAGTCATGATAGTTTCTTCTAAAAAGCCAAGTCTCCACATTTGTCTTAATTTTTCAAAAGCAGCAAGAGCAACGTCTTTATCTACTTCTATCGCAATCATTATGGTTTTTTCTTTTAGACAGAAATTTTAAATTTTGAATTTTTACCTATTACGTATTACGGTTTACGTATTACGAATTAATCTTCTTCACTTTCACCATCCCTCCCTTTGCCCCCGGCACCGCACCGGTAATCCAAAGCTTACCATCTTCAATCTTTACCACCTTTCCTCCCTTAACAGTCTTAGTTTTATTTCCCATGTGGCCGGGCATTTTTTTGCCTGGCCAGACCCGGCCGGGATCGGTTGTCTGGCCGATAGAACCGGGTGCTCTTTCCCTATCTGACTGGCCGTGGGTTCTTGGACCGCCTTTAAACCCCCAGCGCTTCATAACGCCGGCAAAACCTCTACCTTTTGTTTTGCCTGTCACTTGAACAATGTCGCCGACCTTAAAAATTTGGTCGGCGGTTATTTTATCTCCTATTTTAACCTTGTCGTCTTTTAAAAGCTTTATTTCCCTAAACCATCGGCTGGTTTTGAGTTTTGCCTTTTTAAGGTGCCCGGCAATTGGCTTAGTAACCCTTTTCTTTTTCCCAAAGCCAACCTGAACTGCCCTATAGCCGTCTTTCTCTTCAGTTTTTACCTGAACAGCAGTTAAAGGCTCGGTGGCTAGCTTGGTGATAAACAACCTCTTGCTGTCCTTGTCAAAAGTTTGGGTTTGGTCTTTTTTAATAGCGTAAAAGGTTTTCATAATGAAAACGCGCAAAGCGCGTAAATTGCACAAAATGCGTAAAGCGCTAATTTTTTAATTTTGATAATTTTTCAAAATTAAAAAAGCCCGACAAGTCGGGCTTTTTTCTCCCAAGTTGTCTTTTGTCTTAATAAAACATATTGCTAGTTATAAAAACTTGCATGTTATAAATGGCGGGCAAGCACAAGGTATTGCCCCTACGCGGCATGTTTCGCGCCTTCCGCAATTTACGCGACTTTCGCGTTTTCCGCGTTTACATTTTTATTTCAATTCCCACTCCTGCCGGCAGATCCAGGTGCATCAAAGAATCAATCGTCTTGTCTGTTGGCTGCATGATGTCAACCAGTCTTTTGTGCGTTAAAATCTGAAAATGCTCTCTGGCATCTTTGTCCGCATGCGGGCTTTTGGTAACAACGATTCTTTTCCTTTTAGTTGGCAGAGGGACAGGACCGACAACCTTAGCGCCGGTTGACAAAGCAGTCTGCAAGATCTTTGCGCAACACTCGTCTATAACCCGGTGATCAAATGATTTAAGCTTTACTCTGATGCGTCCTTTTGCTGGCATACTGCACGGATGAGCACAAGATTTTGAACGGACAAGCACGGATCTTTTCCGTGCTCAACCGGTGACTGATCCGTACTAATCCTTTTTTGTTTGTAAAACAAAGATTCTCGCCTTAGGAAAG
>Ga0180438_10008379_pt1 | contig 13161 bp, 13 predicted proteins | sample SS_ome_12_FD_132455 | JGI IMG/M metagenome (GOLD analysis project Ga0180438, IMG submission 132455) | Hypersaline lake sediment archaeal communities from the Salton Sea, California, USA - SS_3_D_2 metaG | ecosystem: Environmental > Aquatic > Non-marine Saline and Alkaline > Hypersaline >... | reverse complement strand
CTTCTATTACGTATCCTTGTATCTCGAAAGTAAATTTGTATTGAGGATTATCGTCATAGAATTCGAGAAGATTGCGTATTAAATCATTTATTATAGATTCTTCTGATTCATAGTTGCCACAATAGAACTGTAGATTGAAATGGAAATAACTCATTACAAAATGTGTATCATCTTCAAAGGATTTTATATCTAGAGAAAATGATTTCCCCAAAGAATGCTCTTTACTGTCCATTACACAATACAACGAGAACTTGTGCTTTCCTCCCCTCTTCAAGATATAGTTACGTGTAACCTCTTTGATTTTGTAAAGGGATATGTTTATTTTTTTGCTCCATATAACTTGCTCTGCGTCCCCATCAATTTCTTCTTTTATAATCACATTTACTGTTCCACTTTCAGAATTTTTGCTCGATATCTTTACAAAAATCTCAATAGTATCTCCTACACATGGCTCCCCAAAGGTTTTTGCTCCAAAATCATGGATCTCAGGTTTTAGGCTTAACTGATGGGGTTGAGTCGAAATCGGTGTTCCAAAATCTAAATGTTGAATAGCATTAAATGTATGGAAAACAGAGATTCCTGTCGCTGAGAACCATATGATAAACAAGGCAGTGAGAAATTCCTTTATGGGGAAGCTTTTAATGCACTTTAGAATTTGCTGTTTATTCAAAAATGCTTCAACTCTAGAAAGGCTTTGCCTTATGTGCTATTAAAACAAAAACCGTTATACGGTTATATATATTATTTTGTCAATATTGAGAAACGCTTGAACGAGTATCTTTTAATATCATTTTCTACGGTGAATTCTGCTGTACCATTTAGAATTTGTTCAAATGCCTTCTCCATCCGCTCTATTACCATTGGAACGAGTGGCACCTTATTATGGGCAGGGAAGATTTTGAGGATCTTTGATTGCCAGTTTTGTCTCAGTTTTTTCATCGTCCTGTAATATGTTTTTACATTGCTTCCCTCTAGATGAGCATATAAAGGCCCTTCATATATTACATCCCCTGAAAATAATACTTTATTGTCATTATCAAATAAACATATACTCCCTGGTGAATGCCCAGGTGCGTGAATTATCTTTAAGGACCTATCATCAAGTTTAATGATATTTCCATCTTGAAGAAGTCGTGTAGCATGGGATGGAAAAATTTTAAAAGCTGCTGGGTCAAATTCTGGCGGCGGCAGTCGTGTGAAGTTATTTTCGTCAATAATATAGTCCATAATTTCCTTTTTCTGGGATGAAGAAAGATGTTCTTTTTCATTGTCATGAATAGCTATATTGCGAAATAGGTGATTTCCTCCGATGTGATCGTAATGAGAATGCGTATTTATGACTAAGACATCATCTAAATCTTCTTTTCCAAGCAATTGACGCACTACACGACTAATATCGCCAATCCCCATTCCTGTGTCAATTAGAACAGGAGGTTCTGTTTTAAGCAAATAAGAATTGATCCATTCTGCATGTCCTGGCTCTGAAATCAAGAATATTTTGTCCAAAACTTCTTTTACTTCAAACCACGAACTTTGTGAACTCATTTCTCTCACGAATTTTCATAGCTTTAGATATTAATAAAAAATAATGACGTCCGTTTTAAATAAAACGCTACTCAATCTTATAGAAATATGATGACAGGTGATTTTATGGATTTGTTAAAATTTTTTGAAGTTACAAATATCTTGAAAAGACTCCCAAGAACAGGATGGCTTGTAAAAGGTATTAAAGACCCTGAATCTATTGCAGCACATTCATTTTCGACCATACTTATGGCCTTAATCTTTGGCTTCGAAAGAAAAGATATCGATCTTCAAAAACTTTTGATAATGGCCATTTTACACGATTTAGGTGAAAGTTATTTGGGTGATTTAACTCCTGTCTCAATTGAGTTGCTTGGAGGAAATGAGATCAAAAAAAAGTTAGAAAAAGAAGCTATTACGAAATTATTTGGTTTGCTAGACGAAAATAAACAGAAAAAGCTGTTAGATATCTATGAACAATACATTAACAATGAAACAGAGGAAGCCAAGTTATTGCATCAGATAGACAAATTAGAAATGCTGCTCCAAGCTGTCGAATATCAAAAAGCGGGATACCCGAAAGAAAATTTAAATGAGTTTTGGAGTACTAAAGAACCAATAACTGATAATACTCTTGTCGAGATTTTAGCATATTTGAAAGGCAAGTATCGATAATAATAGGAGTTCTTGAAAAGTGCAAAGTCCCTTTAACAACTATTACATCGTTCGTTGTACATCATGTAACAAGCCGCAGGTTTATCTATCAAAGAAAAGAAATGTCAAATCACGAAAAAAGACCTGTCCTTTTTGTGGAAAGAATTTCACAATTCATTTAGAACGGGCAATTGCATCATTTAATTCACCAAAATTGGCCCGCTCCTTTTTGTTGAACTTAACCGAGAAGAAAAGGCTTAATGATAATAAACCCTGAAGAACAGAGAAGTGTTTAACTCTTCAGCTGCTCTATAGTTCCTTTATTTGCGCCACAACTTTAGGTAGGAATTCACCTGATTTTGCTTCAATTCGAACATCTGCTAAACCATCTAATTGGGTTTCACCCATATTTACTATGATGAGTGTTGCTCCTAATCGTTTAGCTATGACAGGAAGTTCGGCTGCAGGATATACACTTAAAGAAGAACCCACTACTAACATTACATCGCATTTTCTTGACTGTTTCTCTGACTCTATAATTTCTTTTTCAGGCATGGGATCATTAAAATTAACAACGGACGAAATTATTCTTCCATTACAATGAGAACATTTAGGTTGGTTTGAGCTAGGTCTTTGAGTCCGATAACCCTTTCCATGAATCACATCATCCCAACCAATTTCCTGTTTAGAAAAACGGGCATCACAATTCAAGCACTTCATTAGTGCATGATTGCCATGAAGTTCAGCAAGAATTTCAGACGGGACTCCAGATTTTAGATGAAGATTATCCACATTTTGAGAGATCAAATATTTCAAGATGCCACGCTTATAGAGATCTACAAATGCATAATGACCTATATTTGGCTCAATTTCGGAAATTGGTTTCCTTGGTAAATTCGGTTTGAGTCCTTTATCTCGAAGTGTCCAAACTCCCTCAGGACCTCTATAATCAGGCAGCCCAGATTCTGTTGAAACACCTGCTCCCGTAAAAGCAACTAAGTATTTTGAATTGACAAGAATTTCTGCTACAAGTTCGATATCATGATTAGAAAACATCTAAAATTATCACTCCTTAGAATTGGTAAATTAGGAAATTTGTTATTTTATCATAAAAACTTATGTACTACTTTTCTAGTCGTATATGTCGCTCTAATTTAAATGCCAGTTTTTAATAATTGTACTTTAAAGTAAATATTACTTTGCGTTGAATTTTAGCGAACTTCATGCAATAAGACTCTTCAAAAGAAGAATAATCAAAAAACCTGCAACTAATCCTATTATTGGTATATGTTCATGTGTTTTTTCGCTATGTGCCTGCGGTGCTAACTCGTCGCAAACCAAATAGATCATAGCTCCTCCTGCAAAGGCTAGAAATATAGCCTGAATAAAAATAGAAACCTGTAATAAGAGCAACAGGGAAATTGTTGCGGCAAGTGGTTCCGATAGTCCTGAAAGAAGAGTAACCAAAAATAATTGGTCTTTTCTCATGCCAGCTTTATACAAGGGTATAGCTACAGCTATGCCTTCAGGAATATTATGAAATCCAATCGATACTGCAATTACAAGACCAAGACTTGGTGTGATCGCAAACCCAGTCGCCACCGATAGTCCTTCAGGAAAATTATGTATTGTGATACCAATTGCAATTAACATTCCACATTTGAGTGACGCTAAGTCTCGTGTTTTTGATTCTTTTTGACCACCCTCATATTCGCATGTTACATGAAAATGAGGTAAACGTGCATCTACAATTAACATTACAAATGCTCCGAGTGCAAAGCCAAGTGCCGCCCATATTACGTTAGTAAGTGCTTCGCTTTCTATTATAAGAATCAGCGAGGCAACAGCAATCATTGTTCCACTTGCAAATCCAAGCATCATTCCAAGAATGTTATCACTACGTTTCCCTAAAACGAGAACTATTAAAGCACCCAAACCCGTTGCTGATCCTGCTAATGTGCTTATTGCAATTGCATACAGAATTGGATCCATTACAATCTTCCTGCGTCATCGATTATTTCTTAATCGTCTTTTTTAATCTTAAGGTCTTCAAGTCTTAATTTTTCTGATGCCATGATAGTCTTTATAAGTTTATAGGCTCCGCATTGATAGTCTTTCTCCCAGTGTTCCTGACCTTCTGCATAAAACTCGCACAGTGGCTTACATATCTTATCAATAAGTGATTGATCAAGTGAGGTAAAAGGTGGCTTTGTTTCTCCAGTCATATCAACTTCATCTTTAATAGATTCGGAAAATTTTCTTAGTTCATCGACAGTTAATGACCCGTCTATAATGTGCTTACTTAAAATTTCCCAAGCACCACATTCTGTTTCCTCTGGATCGTCTTCTTGTCCTTCTTTATAAAACCTGCAAAGAGGTCGGCATGCAATATCATAAAGTAATTTCTTAAGATTCATTTCCCCAGAATTTAGTTCATTACTTTTCATCGAGATTCCCTCACATCCTTCGAAAAAGCGCCTCTAGGACGTTTATAATCTCTTTATATAATGTTCTTGTTGATCAAAAGTGTATTCAGTATATATATTCAATTTCTTCGGCAACAAATTTCTTGGCATCGCCCCCAAACAAGACCTCCACCAAATAAAGTGCCATATCCATGCCAGCAGTAACTCCTGCTGATGTGATAACATTTCCCTCGACCACAAATCGTTCTTTGACCATTTCTATTTTTTCATAGTTATCGAGTTCACTAAGGACACCTTTCCATGTCGTAGCCTTTTTTCCATCAAGAATCCCTGCTTCTGCTAAAATAAACGCTCCTGTACACACTGAAGTGGTATATTTTGCTGTTTCAGCAGTTTTTAATATGAAATCTCTTAGGATTTCGTTGTGCATCTCCTTTCTTCTTCCGTCGCCTCCAGGAATGAGTAACACATCAATTTTCGGGGTGTTTTCTAATGAAAAATCAGGCATTACTTTTAGATTGTTTGCACATTTCACTAGTTCTTTTTTTTCCGCAATTGTGAACACATTAACTCTTTTCTCTTTCAAATCATAAGTGTTTAAGATTGAAAAAACTTCGTAAGGTCCAACAAAATCCAATTCTTCTGCGCCATTGAAAATTAATATACCAAAATTGATCATAATTCTCCCTCGAAATTTGGTTTAATAAATGTATAATTAATATTGCGATAGTTACGTGAAAATTGTCTTTCACGCAATGAAAAATAGTATGATAACTGATCCATATAACAATCAAGAAGAAAGTCGTTAATCTTGAACAAATGCAGAGGATTAAATTGAACAATACTAGCGAAAACGATGATCAAAAAACTAAGAAAAGAGAAAATAGACTAAATGATCTTACCGGGGCAGAATGGGTGCAATTCTCAAAATCTGTGTGGAGATTCAAACAACCAGTTAGAAATAATTATGGACATCCGGCAATCTTTCCTGAGTTTATTGCAAAACGTTTGATAAAGATGTTTACTAAGAGAGGAGATTTTGTTTTTGATCCAATGGTTGGAATTGGAACAACCGTTGTTGTAAGTAGAAACTTAGATAGAAGTGCCTTAGGAATAGAATTATCAGAAAAATGGTCAAATATTGCTAAGGGAAGACTGGAAGAAAGTCCTAAACCTATAGAGACTTGGTTCGACTCTGATGAAATAACGAGAATATCTAATTATCACAAAATAATCTACGATGATGCAAGAAACCTTCTTTCTCATGTTGAAAAAGAATCTGTAGATTTTTGTTTGACATCACCGCCCTATTGGATCGGACTTCATGGAATAAACGGTAAATATACAGGACAAACTGAAAAAGAATGGAAAATTTATAGTGAAGATTCCAGAGACTTGGGCAATATTCGAAACTACAACGAATTTATTTCTGAACTTGAAAAAATCTATAGACTTGTTTTTGAAGTATTAAAAAATGGGAAGTATTTTGTGGTCATAGTTCAGGATTCTCGAAGAGGGTCAGAAGTATTTACTATACATATTGATATGATTCGGATCTGTAAAGAAATTGGTTTTGAATATCAAGACATGATTATATGGGAGCATCCTCATTATACAACTCGTCCTTTAGGATATCCGACTACTATGGTAATTTCTAGGGTTCACGACTTTATATTGGTTTTTAGGAAACCCAAAAAATAAAAAAAAGATGCTTAATTTCGCCGTATAATTAGAACATTATGCAAAATCCAGAAATTTGGGTTTTAAATTTTTTAGATATAGTTCCAGAAGTATTCAACGTATTCTGGGGAATTAAGTATCCTAGTATCTGAAGGCAAGTGAATGTAGTTGCCCGAAAATCCTGTATACTTACTCGAACCAGATTCATAGACCCAGCCACATCTATCGTGTTCAGTTTCTCCATTTATAGAAGAAACCCATTACTTTAGTTAAAGTAATTTAACTAATGCAACAGAAGTTTAAATTCCTTCTACGCTTTGATAATTGATATAATGACTAAGAATGCTTAATTTTTAGCCTATCTTGAATAAGTAATAAAATACAATGATCTGCTAACTTGACTTGATGTTTTTCCTATACTTATATTTCGATTTTAAACTTCTCTCGAATCAGATTCTTTATTGCGTTTATAATTTCAGTCGCTTCTTTAATTAAGCGTTCACCATCTTCTCTAGTATAGAAAACAATTACGGCATAATCACTTGTTTGCCTTGCTTCAAATAACTCATTAAGAGCTCTTCCAATAGTTGATGGAAGCAGTCCTTCTTTTACCACCTTTAGTCCAAACATAGTAACAATTCCCTGATGAGTTTTTGGAGATATACCTAGAAGGTGGAGAAGAGCCTTTGATGCTAAAAAGGCTGCGTAATATGCTCTACTTATCGCATCATCAATTCTATCTTTTTCTAAAAGAATTTGGGCACTTGTAAGTTTTCCCTCACCACGTATTATAAGCTGTTTTGCTGTTTCTATTACTTCGTCCTTTTTTCCCAAATTATTTTCCCCTCTTCTTTTATAGTTTCATATAATGGTTCTATAGCATTTTCAAATTCCTTTGGTGTTAAATATATTGCAGGAATTACAACACCTGTTTCAGCAAATATCGTTTCTCTGAAGTGTGAGAAAAGTTTTCTGGTAGTTTTCTTGTTTTCTGTAATTAAAAGAAGATCAATATCACTTAGAGGGCTAAAGTCATCACGAGCTACCGATCCAAAAAGTATTATTTCAATTAAATCGCTATCTATCAATGGAAACTCTTCTGAAATTTCTTTTAGTATTTTGTCTTTGTAGAGCAGCAGCAAAGAAACCACCATTTCGTATCGTATCTTTTTATTCTTCTTATCTGTATTTTAACTGATGCATTTGTTTTATATAGAGTTATGTTACATTCTTGGATTATTTAATTGCAGTAATAATTCTTTAGCTTATCTTTAAGTTGTATGGAAATTCGTTTAATTAATTGGAGAACAAAAGAAGGATGAGGCTAATGTCCGAACCGAAACTATTAGACATAATTAGAAAAGCCGAAACTGGTCCTATCTGTATGGAAAAAGACTTTGATTTTAGTATTATGAGATTGAAACTCAAAGAAGTTATTGCAGAGTATGATATTAGATATGATCCAGATATTTTGGTTCCATCAGACGATAGTTTGGCGGACGCTGTGTTTAACGCCGCTTTGGAACTTTATTTAGAAACAGGCACCTATTGTTTAAGTACACATCGACAAATCAAGTTTGAGGAAGATGAGATAACGGAAGCATTGCATAATGCACCAAGTCAAATTACTTTCGGCGCTGGCACTGATGAAAGAATAATGACCAATAGACGGATAGAAGATCAAAAACCTCCTCTATGTTTAACTTCAGGTGGCTGCGAAATCTCTGAGGACATTTATGCAAAAGTAGTTCAGAGTCTTGCACAAGAACCTCTAGCTGACACAGTAAGTGGAGGATATCCGTTAAAGACTATATTTGGAATGGTACCACGAGCAGGCACTCCTATTGAGATTTTAGCTTCTACTTATAATCTAATCTATGCAAAAGAAGGAACGAAGAGAGCAGGTCGCCCATTAATTGGATTTCATAATCTGATAGGGAGTGCCCTGTCAGAGGCCTCGTATATCAGTATGGATCAACCAGAACTTGGTGTGAGACCTGTGGATGGAATGCTCATCGCTACCCTTGCTGAGCTTAAAACAGATTACAGTCAACTCGCTAAGGCTTTGTACTACTCTGAACACAATGATGTCTTAATAGGAGGCGTGTATGTGCCGTTAATGGGAGGATATGCAGGAGGACCTGAAGGAACCGCCATAGTTACCCTAGCACATCATCTACAGGGAGTCCTTACTTATAATGTCGCTTATTCGGACTTTCCGCCTCTGCATCTCAAGTATTCTTGTTCTACCGCTCCTGAAACCATTTGGGTTGCTAGTATTGTGTGCCAAGCTCTTAGTCGAAATACTCATCTGCTTACCGCTTCAGAGGCTATAACAGCAGCAGGTCCATGCACTGACATGTGCTTATACGAGGTAGCTGCAAGCAGCTTAATGGGTAGTGTTTCTGGCTGTCATATCAATAATGCATCGGCAGCTAAAAGCCAGTATTCAGATCGTAATACTGGAATGGAAGCCAGAATGGGCTGCGAAGTCGGTCATGCTGCCACTGGCATGAAAAGGACCGATGCCAACGAACTTGTGACCCAAATAGTGTCTAAGTATGAACAAAACTTAAAAAAACCACCACTTGGGCTTACATTTCAGGAATGTTATGATTTACAGACTGTAAGACCCACTGAAGAACATGTTAATATTTTTACACGAGTCAAAAAAGAACTTGGAGATCTTGGACTCGAATTTAAATGATTTGCTTATGTTTAAGGATGTGTTTAAAAATGGAGAATCTATTCGAAGCATTAAAGAATGCTGTGGAGAAATACGAACCTGAAAAGGCAAAACAAGTTGCTAAAGAAATCGTAAATGCCCAGATTGACCCATTAAAAGCAATCGATGAGGTTTTAGTCCCTACAATGGAGCAAATAGGTGAGAAATTCGACAAAATGGAAATTTTTCTCCCTGAGCTTGTGGTTGCTGCTGAAGCGATGCAAGCTGCTACTTCTATTTTGATGGAACCACTTAAAACATCCACTGAACTTCCAAAAACAAAAGGCAAGGTTGTACTAGGAACTGTGTTTGGAGATGTTCATGACATTGGAAAGAATATTGTCAAAGTGATGATGGAAGTTTCTGGTTTTGAAGTATTTGACTTAGGAAATAAGGTTCCTTCAATGCAATTTATCGAAAAGGCAATAGAAGTGAATGCTGATATAATTGCTCTTTCAGCTTTAATGGCAACTACGATGGGATCTCAAAAAGAAGTGCTTGAACTACTAGAAGCACTAGGAAAACGAGATGACTACATAGTGCTTATTGGCGGCGCTCCAACGACACCTGCCTGGCAAGAGGAGATTGGTGCTGAGGGGTGGGCAGAAACGGCTGCTGGAGCGGCAAAGATTGCAGCTCAATGGATGAAAGAAAAAGGGAAATAGAGAATTTGGTCTCCTTGACATCTCAATCGTTGTTTATTTCTAACTCAGTCAAATAATTTTCTGGTTTTTACAGGCGTGAATTAAGGTTTCACGATTGATTCTTTCTGGAACCTTTCTGAACTGCATCTGCTATCAACGTTTATATGTCAGTGTCAACTATACTTATGTTTTACTATGGATTTCTGAAAAATAGGATGTAATTTATCGAGGAATGAAAATGGCACACAATTATAGGATCGCATTGGTAATGATTTCTATTCTGATTGCCATGAACCTTGCAGGATGTGTACAACCAACCGTTGCTCAATACACCTCTGAGGAATTTCAACAAAGCTATGATGTAGCTGCTGGAACAGTACTGACAGTTGATAATCAAAACGGAAACATTATCGTTGAAGCATGGAATAACGATGACGTTGAAGTGTATGCCGAAAAAGTGACTCAATTTGGGCAAAGTGAACTGGACAAAGTCAGTATCGAAGTGACCACTGGAAATGAAATGACCGTCAAGACGACATATACGAACCTGTTTTGGTTTTTTAGTCATCCTAGAGTGACTGTGAATTACAGGATAAAGGTCCCGACAGATGTATCTGTCGAGCGCCTAGAAACTACGAACGGGGGTATTTCATTGGAGGGAACCACAGGAGACGTAACTTTAATCAGCTCCAACGGCAATATAAACGTGAATGACGTTGACGGCTCTGTGGATGCCGAGACCACCAACGGCGGCATTACAATCAAAGATACCACAAATGTTCGTACGGCAGAAACAAGCAATGGCAGAATTACGGTAGAAATCCCGTCTCTTAGTAGCAATGTGGAAATCAAAACTACAAATGGAGCAATTACTGTCTATGTTTCCGAGGGCCTAGATGCTGACCTTTCGATGTCGACAACAAATGGGGTGATAACAATTCACGATGTTCAATTAGACTTAGAATCTTCCTCGGCGACCAGCGTTGAAGGCACTATGGGAGACGGTGGCTATGATCTTACCATTGAGACAACAAACGGCAGTATTGACCTTTACAAGTTATAAGAGAGGTTAGTAGGATAAGTAGGAGTAGGAAGCGTCGGTTTTCTCAACTTTCCTTTTTTTTATTTTTTTACCTGAGAATGATCTTGTAGTGGTAGCGAAATAGAGCGTTTTCCTGAAAGAAACTGTCAATTTTAGCATATATAAGAAATATAGAACAAATCAAAAAAAAGAGGGGAAGATAGCTTCAGAAGAGTTTTGCAATTATGCGCTTTTTTTCTTTAGACTCATGCCGAATAAGAACCGAAGCACGTTGATTTGTCTAATTGGCACTAGTAAAATAGCTATTATCGCGAATGATACTGAGAAGATGATGAAATATTTTATCATCACAATTGTGGTCATACTGACTACAAAGAAGGCTACTGCAACGATTATAGCCTCATGAAGGACATAGAATGGTAAGACAAGTTCATTTGAGAACTGTAAATATCTATGATTGAAACTCAGGAATCTGCGCCCTAAGCCAATTAAAGCAATCACCCAACACCAGCCATTAAAAGACCAAAGTGGCGTAAATAAAATATAGCCGCTCATTGTACCAAGATATTCTACACCAAGTGTTACAAAAATAACAAGAATAAGAACACTGGTAATAATACCTATTATAAGCGCCATTAAGCCATTCTTGTCTATGGACTGCATGAATTGTGAATTAGAAGCTACCACGTATGCTAGTATGAAAAAAGTCAGATACGTGGGCAATTTCCAGCCTCCGTAGCCGGATGGGAACACAAAAAAGGGCGGAATCGCAGCTAAATCCACAATAATCAAGGGGATCGCAAGTAAGAAGATTCCTCCTCGTCTATTGCAAATTGTTGCTAGTTTTGAGATTTTGTCATCTTTTTCTCGCAGATACTTGAAAAAATGTACTGTTATCAATGAAAACACGAAAAGCCAGAAAAGATACCAGAGGTATATTCCTTGATTTGCTCCAGCAAAATAGGTCAACCTGGGGACTAAATCTAAAGGAAAACCGTAAAGGAAGTAGTCCCAAAAGTAGCCTTCAAAAAAGGATCCTGTATAGTAGCCATTAAAAACTGAAGTAAAGTAAACATGCACATAGAGGATTGTAAACAAAGCAAAAATGAAAGGAACCATGAGTCGCAGGAATCTCGTCTTAGTGAATTGTACAACACTCCGTTTACCCAGAGAAAAATAAGTCGCCATTCCCGAAACTACAAAAAACATCGGCATAATCCATCCTGTCACGAAGACATTAACCAAAGTAAATACTGGATCTGGTGGTCCGGGATTCATGATGTGCCATGGAGTAATGATGAAAGGTCTTCCGCTATGGTAGAAAAAAATCGTGCCCATCGCAATGACTCTCAGCCAATCAAGCCAATACCATCTTTCGATAGTGCGGCTCATGTCTTTACTCACCAATCTCTATAAGATAATGAAATTTTTTATTAAGTGAATAAAAGAGTCATATTATATAAGTCATATAAAAAGAAACACGCTGGAAAAAAGCGTATTTATAAGATATTAAGAGTCAATTTCAATTGAAAATGCCCTAAATCAACTAGTTGCCTGAAAAAATCGACTCGATTTAAAGCCGTATATTCCGCATTTGACAGGATCTTCTCCCATAAGATTTTTACTATACTGAAGGGCTCTAAACCGACATCCTCCTTTACAATCCGCTAGATGTGGGCAATCCAGTTCTCGGCAATTCAGAGCATCGAGTCCCCAGATCCAATTGTCCTTGATTTTTTCCCAACAGGAAAAAAGAGGATTGGTCTGAATATTGCCAACGGGTTGATCCTCAAAAAATCCACATTTTGCAACATCGCCGTTACTCATTATGGCAGCCAGATGCGCTCCACAAGCATAGATATTTGAACTGTCCTCAAACGTATAACCCCAACCATATTCTTTCAAGGCCCTTGCAGCGTCTTCTATTGATGCTTGAAGATCTAAATTCTCTAAAAAATCTCCTGATGGCGATGGAGCATCTAACATCCAACTTTCTATATTCATATCTTTGAGAATTTGTTCAAGTTCTGATAATTCGTCAATATTCTCTTTATGAACCATGGTTGCTACGCTTACCCGAATACCAAATGACTGTAATGTTTTAATTGCTTCAATAGATCTTTCAAACGCCCCTTTCATGTCTCGAAAACGATCATGGCTTTTAATTCCATCAATGCTTATCTGAACCTCATGCACAAGATCTTTTAGGCGTTCTGCAGTCTCTTTATCAATTAGCAAACCATTTGACAGAAGAATCTTTCGTATTTTGTAGTTTCTAATATTTTCTAGGAATTCAAAGATCTTTGAATGAAGGAGTGGTTCTCCACCAGATATGAGAAGTTTCAATCCTTGCATTTGATCGAGTTGCCGAACTATTTCGAGTAGAATCTGCAGATCTAACTCAATTGGAGCACTTTTATCAAGATAACAATGAAGGCAAGTTAAGTTACATTTCGTGGTAACATG